>Ga0207868_1000389_pt1 | contig 49966 bp, 41 predicted proteins | sample Passage237B_FD_187370 | JGI IMG/M metagenome (GOLD analysis project Ga0207868, IMG submission 187370) | Cellulose adapted compost microbial communities from Newby Island Compost Facility, Milpitas, CA, USA - Passage2 37B (SPAdes) (version 3) ... | reverse complement strand
GCTCCTACCTGCTCATCGGCTTCCACTATGAAAAGCCCTCGGCCGTCGACGCTGCCAAGAAGGCGTTCGTGGTCAACCGCATCGGCGACCTGGCGTTTGCCATGGGCCTGATGCTTACCTTCGTGACCTATGGCAGCATCGAATACAACGTATTCCTGCCCGCTGCGACCGCACTGTTTGAACAGTCCACCGCGCTGGCAGTTCACACGGCTGAAGTGTCTGCCGCCATCGCCTCGGCTCAGCAGGCTCCGCAGTGGATGCACACGCTCATCCCCTTCCTGCTGATGCTCGGCGCCTTTGGCAAGAGTGCGCAGCTGCCTCTGTACGTCTGGCTGCCTGACGCCATGGAAGGCCCCACGCCTGTGTCGGCCCTGATTCACGCGGCCACCATGGTGACGGCCGGCGTCTACATGATTGCCCGCATGCTGCCTGTGTTCCAGCTGTCGCCCAATGCCCTGACCACCGTGGCGGTGGTCGGCGCGGCCACGGCCATCTTTGCGGCCAGCATCGCCCTGTGCCAGTACGACATCAAGCGCATCTTCGCCTACTCGACCATCAGCCAGCTGGGCTACATGTTCCTGGGCGTGGGTGTGCTGTCGACCGATGGTGGCGTGTTCCACCTCTTCACCCACGCATTCTTCAAGGCTCTGCTGTTCCTCACGGCCGGCAGTGTGATGCACGCTCTGGCCGGCCAGTTGGACCTTCGTCAGATGTCGGGCCTGCGTACCAAGCTGCCTGTGACCTGCTGGCTGATGTTTATCGGCTGCGTGGCTCTGGCTGGTCTGCCCTTCACTGCAGGCTTCTTCAGCAAGGATACGATCCTGGCGGCGGTGTTTGAACGTGGCCTCAACCACGATCAGCCTCTGATGATTGTTCTGGGTGTGGTGGGCCTGATCACGGCCTTCATGACCGCCTACTACACCTTCCGCCTCTGGTTCCGCGTGTTCATGGGCCCCACCCGCTACGAGATGGGTGATGAACACCACGGCGACGCACATGGCCATCACGATGCCCATGAAATGCCCGTTCTGATGAATGCTCCGCTGATGCTGCTGGCACTGGGGACCCTTCTCATCACCCCGGCCGTGCTGCTGATGGATCTGTCGGGCTGGTTCACTCAGAACATCAACGGCTCCACCGCCCGTCCCCTGGCCCTGCCCGGCGAAGCTGGCGCGACTGCCAACGTCGATGCCCACACGCTGCATGTGTACATGATGGTCATCAGCAGCGTGGTTGCGGTGGCTGGCGTGGCACTGGCGGCCTGGCTGCACTGGCTCAACCGTGGTGTGGCTGACCGCATGGCCAGCCGTAACCACCAGCTGGTGAGCCTGCTCTACAACAAGTACTACGTCGATGAAGCCTGTGATGCGTTCATCGTCAATCCGCTGCGTCAGATCGGCAAGCTGCTTTACGTGATCGATCAGCTTGTGATTCACGGCCTGGCGCTGGCGATCGGGTTCGTCCCGCGGCTTCTGGGTCTGCAGCTGCAGACATATCAGAACGGCGTGTTCCAGGGCTACGGCCTGGGCATGGTGCTGGGTGTGGCGGTGCTGCTGATTATCGTCCTGAAATTCGGCCTGTAATCCGACCGTTGCCTGTGCTGCCCTAGATCGATTGAGGATGCTTCAAGCATGACGCCTGATACTCTTACAAAACTGCTCTTCCTCCTGATGCTCATTCCCCTGGTCGGCGGGCTGAGCCTGACCTTCATCCCTCAGGGGTATGACAGGATGACCAAGCTGGGAGCAGTGATCTTCTCCCTGGCTGGCTTCCTGGCTTCGCTGGTGCTGGCCTGGAACTTCGACTGGTCCAACCCGGGCATGCAGCTCGCCGGGGTCCTCACCTGGGTACCAGCCCTTGCCCTGCAGTTTAGCGTAGGCGTCGACAACATCGCCATGTGGCTGGTGCTGCTGACCACCTTCCTGTCGTTCGTGGTCATTGCTGCTTCAACCTCGGCAGTGACGTATCGCGTCAAGGAATTCTTCGCCTGGATGCTCATCCTTGAAGCCTCGATGGTCGGCGCGTTCATCGCCACCGATCTGATCTTCTTCTACCTGTGCTTCGAGTTCACCCTCGTCCCGATCTTCTTCCTCGTGGGCGTGCATGGCTCGGCCGACCGCCTCAAGGCAGCTCGCGTGTTCTTCCTCTACACCTTCGTTGGCTCACTGCTGACGCTGGTGGGCATCCTCTATGTGGCCTGGTGGCATTACTTCAACAAGGGCTTCTGGAGCTTCGCCTTCGAGGACATCTACGCCACTGCAGGCCTGATGTCTCCCACGCAGCAGACGCTGGTGCTGCTGTCGATGCTCGCCGGCTTTGCGGTCAAGGTTCCGCTGTTCCCGATTCACACCTGGCAGCCACTGACCTACTCCGAAGCCCCCACCGGCGCTTCGGCCCTGCTGGCGGGTGTTCTGCTCAAGCTCTCGACCTACGGTCTGGTGCGTCTGGCGATTCCGCTGGCTCCCCTGGCAGCCGTCAAAGCCGCTCCGTGCATCGCGATGCTGGCCATCATCGGCATCATCTACGCTGCTCTGATCGCCTGGGTTCAGAAGGATCTCAAGAAAGTCATCGCCTACTCGTCGATGTCGCACATGGGCTTCTGCGTGCTGGGCATGTTCGCCCTGAATCTCACCGGCCTGACGGGCTCGGTGGCGTACATGGTCAACCATGGCCTGTCGACCGCAGCCCTGTTCCTGTGCGTGGGCATCCTCATTGAACGCTTCAACACCCGCCAGATCACCGAGCTTGGTGGTCTGGCTCGCGTGATGCCTGTGTGGGCCTTCTTCATGGTGTTCTTCGTGTTCACCAGCGTAGGCCTGCCCGGTCTCAACGGCTTCGTGGGTGAATTCCTGACCCTGCTGGGTGCCTTCACGAACCTGGAACGCCTCGGCCCCTGGTACGCCGTGACGGCGGGTATAGGCATGATCCTCGCTGCCATCTACCTGCTTTACATGACTGGCCGCCTGGTGTTTGGCCCGCTGAAGTATCCCGGCCTGCCCGGCTCGGATGAACATACTGCGGGTCATGCCACCCCGGTCAGTACGTCACAGGTGCGTGACCTGACCGGCCGTGAGATTGCCCTGCTGTCGAGCATTGCGATCTGCTGCCTGTGGCTGGGTCTTTATCCCAAGCCGATGCTCAACACCCTTGAGCCTTCGCTGGAGCGTGCGGTGATTGCCCGCGTGACCCCTGACAAGGTCAGGCCGATTGTGACCGATGCCTCTGTCCCTACCAGCCAGACGCTGGCCAGCGCTTCTGACCAACACTGATGTTTTTTCGCCGGTCAACCCGGAATAGAGCCTTATGACGATTCAAGAACTCAATCTGCTCTGGCCCGAGATCGTGCTGCTTATCGGCGCGGTAGCGTGTCTGTTCTGCGGCATGTCGCGCAAGCTCGCCTTCAGGCGCGCCACGACGATGCTGACGCTCGTCACCCTGCTGGTGGCGCTTTTCTTCGTCCGCAGGCCTCCAACGGAAGTGGCGCGTGAGCTGCTGGACGAAACCAGCATGCCCCAGTTCATCAAGATGTGGATGCTGGTGATCAGCCTGCTGCTCTGGACGCTGGCTTCGGGACTGCCTGGCAAGATGAGGCAGACCCGTGAGAACGACATCGCAACCCCGCTGACCTTCGACCCGGCTTATTCCGTCCGCGGTGAATTCTTCGGCTTCTTCCTCTTCAGCCTGGCCGGTGCGATGCTCTGCGTCAGCGCCTCTGACCTGGCCTGGCTGTTCCTGGCCCTGGAACTCACCAGCCTGCCCACCTATGTGCTGGTGGCGACGATGCGCGACAATCCGCAGTCGCAGGAATCGGGCGTCAAGTACTTCTTCCTGGGTGCGATGGCTGCAGCCATCTTCCTCTATGGCTTCACGCTGATCTACGGTGCCACGGGCAGCACGGTCTTCCGTGAAATCCATGCCACCGCCGCCACCCTCACTGGCAACCAGTACGCCATGCTGGTTCTGGGCGTGAGCCTGTCGGTCATCGGCATCGGCTTCAAGATCGCCGCGTTCCCCATGTACTTCTACACTGCCGACGTCTATCAGGGCGCTGCCACCCCGGTGACCACCTTCCTGGCGTTCGTCCCCAAGACGGCGGGCATGATCTCCCTGGTGCTGATTCTGGGCCTCGTCGGTTGGCCTCTGCCTGAGCCAATCACCGCCTTGCTGTGGGTGATGGCTGCAGCCACCATGATTGCGGGCAACGTCCTGGGCCTGCTGCAGAGCAACGTCAAGCGTGCGCTGGCCTACAGCTCCGTGGCTCACTCGGGCTACATGATCATCGGCCTGATCGCTGGCACCACCGCCGCAGCTTCGAGCGATTACAGCTCGACCTCGGAGACGGGTAACATCCTGGGCTCGGCGCTGGGCAATGGTCTGGCGGGCGTGCTGTTCTATCTGATCGCCTACGGCTTTGCTAACTTCGCTGCCTTTGCTGTCCTGGGCTGCATTGAGCGTGGCGGTGATGAAGCCCAGACCTATGACGACCTCTCGGGCCTGGTCCATCGCGATCCAAAGCTGGCCGTGGTCATGCTCGTGGCGATGCTCTCTCTGCTGGGTATTCCCCCGCTGGTTGGCTTCCTGGGTAAGGTCTACATCTTTGAAGCGGCGATCAATACTGGATCCAATGCGATGGTCGCCCTGGTGGTGCTCGCAGTCATCTGCAGCGCAGTGTCGGCGGTGTACTACCTGCGTATCGCTTCGGTGTGCTTCTTCGGCCAGCCTGTCAGCCCGGTGACGATTACCTCCGGTCCGCTTCGCATCACCGGCGCGGGGATCGCTGCTCTGGCGGCAGTGCTCTACGGCCTGTTTGGTGCTCCGCTGGTTGAAAGTGCTCACAAGGCTTCGCACAACCTGTCGCCCAAGATTACCCAGCTTGAATCAACGCCGACGAACGAAGCCACCGCTTCGGCTCAGTCGCAGTCGGTTTCGCTCAAGCACTGAATCATCATCTCCAGAATTGATCAAAGCCCGGATTCACGTGATCCGGGCTTTTTCGTTTCTGCACGGCCAGCGCTTATAATGGGCCAATGTCCATCACTCCTCAGACCACTTCCAGCCGTGTGACGCTTCGCACCATTCGACAGTGGGTCAGCGAAGGCAGCACGTTCCCCATGCTCACCTGCTACGACGCCACCACGGCCCGCTGGCTGTGGCGAGGCGGCGTCAAGACGCTGCTCGTAGGCGACTCGGCTTCGCAGGTCATCCTCGGCTATGACCAGTCGATCTTCGTCCCGCTGGACTTCCTCATTACCCTCACCGCTGGCGTGCGTCGTGGCGCTCCGGACTGCTTCCTGATGGGCGACATGCCCTTCATGAGCTACCAGGCCGATGAAGCACAGGCCATTACCAACGCTGGCCGCTTCCTCACCGAAGGACTGGCTGATGCGGTGAAGCTTGAGGTCGATCATCGCCACGTTGATCTCATCGCCAAACTTTCCCGCGCCGGGATTCCCGCAGTGGCCCACATTGGCTGGCGACCTCAGATGGTGCGTTACGAAGGCATCCGCACCGCAAAGGTCGCAGGCAAGACCCATCAGCAGATTGACGAACTGGTCAGTCAGGCTGTGGCCCTGGAAGAAGCCGGCGCGGTGATGCTGCTGGTTGAGCAGTGCACTGCGGAGACTGCATCTCGTATCGTTGAGAGTGTGTCGATCCCCGTCATCGGCTGCGGCGCGGGCCCGGCCTGTCACGGCCACGTGGTGGTCCTGCAGGACCTGCTGGGCATGACCGATCATCACCCCTCCTTCGTCCAGCCTGTGGCCAGCCTCGGCCCGGCCATCGAACAAGCAGCTAAAGCCTGGAAGGACCTGCTGGCCAGCGGTCAGTATCTGGCCGGTGATAATCACCCTTACAAACTCAACGGCTGATATATCGCTATCATGATTCCAATACGACAACGCCCGGACCATAGGTTCCGGGCGTTGATGTTTTCAGGCGGGTCGAATGATTCAGGCCGATGCAGACTGGCCTGAATCCCAGATTGAGGCCAACTCATGCACCGTCGTCTGGTGGAGGGTGACGGCGTCTAGTAGTTCAAAGCCCTGATCGTTGGGACTGGCGACCTGCGCCAATGCGAATCGGCCGCTTTGGGCGAAGATCTCAATGGATCGGCGGTCCAGCAGCAGACGCAGGGACAACTGCTCATTCTGCGAGGCGAAGGGATAAGCCTGGTCATCCACGATGATCTGGTTCTGCTGACGATCCCAGCGAACAGCCACGCCGTGGATGCTCAGGCCGCCTGTGTTTCCTGCGGGAACCCTGAGCGTGGTTTCAATATCCAGCAGCGCGCCGAAGGAACCCGAGGGAAGGATGCCCCTGGCGAAGTGATGCGACTGCGTGCGCAGCTTCGCAAGCTCAGCCACCGGCCAGGCCCGCAAGGCATCATCCACCAGCGACAGTTCACAAGGGACGCTCATCTGCTGGTTGAAGCACATGCCCGGAAAGTCGATGCCGCGTTCCCAGCCGATCTGAATCCGTCGGTTGTCGGGGGCATTCGTGTAGGTCTGTGAAGCGTAGAACATCCCGAACCAGAGTTTTTTTCGCTCACTGGTAGGGTGAAAGACAAACCCATCGAAATCACCAAGCAGGTACTCCGTATTCCCGCCGTAGAGAACCCACTTCTCTCCATCTGGTGTTGCCAGCGGGAACAGTTCGGGGCATTCGTAGAAGCCTTCAATTCGGCTGCGGAATGTCCACTGCCGCAAATCTTTGGAGGTGTGGATGGACAGATAACGTTTTCCGTCGAGTTCCTGATAGACCACCATCACCCAGTGCTGGGCAGGCTCATACCAGAAGACTTTCGGATCGCGCCCCTTATGAACGACCACGGGATTTTCTGGAATCTCGGAGAAGGTCAGCCCTGCGTCATCGCTGATGGCGATGCACTCACCTCGGCCGGTGCTGGTGTATGCAATGGCCAGTTTGCCATCGTGCGTCACAAACCCACTGCCTGAGTAAGCCCAGTCGCCATGCTTGCGAGGATAGAGCGCCAGAGGCAGTTCGCGCCAGTGGACCAGATCTTCACTGACGGCATGGCCCCAGTGCATGTTCCCCCAGCCCCAGCCAAAGGGATTGTGCTGGTAATACAGATGCCACAGCCCCTGGTGATACACCAGCCCGTTGGGGTCATTGAGCCATCCTGACCGACAGGTGAAATGGAATCCGGGGCGCAGCGGTTCGCGATAGAGCGACTGTTCATCGGGCCAGGTGTCTGACTGCTCCAGATGCGACAGATCAGCCTGTCTTTCGCCCGTGTTGTGGACTTCAATCGTCTGGCCCAGATAGTCCTTCAGATCCAGCGGCGCATAGCAGGCGGGCCGGTCATCGCCCCACTCAATATCAAACTCATGGATCCGCTTTCCTGCGACATCCACCGCCAGGCGAGCATTAGGCGCGGCCGGCTTCACGGGCAGTAGCAGGTAACGTCGAGCAACCTGAATTGAACGCATACGAGCCCTCCGGAAATGGGCCGATGGCGATAGTTTTGAGCGATCTCAAATCGGCCGCTTGGCAGGTGGGAAGCCACTTTGGGTCAGCAGATCCATGAACTGGTCGGTGAACACGAAATTGTGTTCGGGGAACGCCAGCCCTGAACGGTTCTTGTCCAGGTGGCTGAACATCAGCTCGATGGTCGCCAGCGGCGTGGCAGGCTTGTCAGGCTTAGCCGGGTCGATCAGGTCAACCTGGCCGACAGTGGAAGCGCCAGTGGCATCGATGCGTTCAATGGTGGCGGTGTATCGCAGCGTCCTGCCCGGGCGGGCAGCAGCGGTGAACTCGGCTTTGCCAATCTTGGCGAGAATCACCTTCTCGGCGAAATCATTGGCATGGCCGACGAGAATCCCGGCCGTCTGCGCCATCCCCTCGATGATGAGGGTATTGGGCATGACAGGGATGGGCCTGCGCGTCGGCGTGGCGGGGAAATGATCGTGAAGCACCTCCTCAGCCAGGGAGATGTTCTTGATCGCCACACACCGACGGGCGCGTTCAAGCTCCAGAATGCGATCCACCCAGATCCAGCGCATCTTCAGGCAACCTTGCTCTGGACGAACTTCACCAGCGAGTCCACGGTGAACACGTTGGCAAAGTCTTCAACCTTGCGCGACGCGTCGAATTCATCGAGGTTAGCGTGAGGCAGACGCTTGCGCAGTTCGCTCATGCCATCGTCGGTGACCTTGCCATCCTGAACATACTTGGGATCGGAGAGCACGTTATCGGGGAACATTTCGCTCTGTTCGATCTTGATGGAGAAGGCCTTCTCGAGACGGAAGGAGATATCCAGATAGTCGATGGATTCAGCGCCCAGGTCGGGGCCCAGACGAGCCTCGCGGGTGACTTCATCCTGATCCACGCCCAGCGCATCTTCGAGGATGCCCTGGATCTTCGTGAAAATTTCGTTTTCGCTCAGTGCCATCTGCATATCTCCGTGACTTAGTCTTTCAGACGCCTTTGCGGCCTGCTCAGGCGGTTTGTTCCTCGGGTAATACTTCCATACGGAATCGGCCCTGGACAGCGACCTGGCCATCCACTTTGCCCACTCCGTTCATCTCCCAGCCATTCTCATCACGCTGCCTGCAGGTGACTTCAACTTCCAGGCTCTGACCCGGGCGCACCATGTTGCCATAGCGCACATTACGCACCTGAGCCAGCACCAGAGGCTGAGGCTGATCCAGCAGCAGCCTGGCGGCCTGGACAAGCGTCTCAAGCATCATCACGCCAGGCAGCACGGGGAACGAAGGGAAATGGTCCGCCAGGTATTCCTCGGCGCTGGTGACATTTTTCACCGCCACGAGCCTGTCGGGGCTTTGTTCGAGCACGCGATCAATCAGCTCAAAACGCAAGGGTCCAGTCCTCGTTCAAAAAAGCCATGCTGCCTGCATGCAGCCAAGACCGGGCAGTTTATCCCTGCCAGCGCAGTCGTGCAAACGCCCGGAGCAGGTGATTCTGCATTTTTTCAGGCCCCCTGACTGTTCTGGACACACCGGACATGAATGGTTTTTCACCTCGTACTGACACTGGACTTTGTGATTTACGGGTTGAAAATTAGAATGAACTTGTGACAGGTGGGCAGGGCGTTTATCCTGAACCTTCTGCCTGTCGCTGTTTCAGCGTAAATCCCTTCCGGTCGTGCCTTATTTCTTTTCCCACCAGCGAATCTATTTTGATGCAACGCCAACGACCTGATCACCATAAAGCCGGCCCGGGCGGTCCTCGACGCGATGGCCACCGCTTCAGCGCCCCCTTCAATGGCAAACGCCGCGAACGTAATCACGAGCAAGCCGAAGCCGAGGCCCTGCGCCAGGCGGAAGCCGCCATTCCCGACCATCCCCTTGTGTGTCGTGACAACCCTATTCTGGTCACCACGCCTCAGGGCCTGGCCCGCACGGTGTCACACCTGCGCGACGTGGGCCGCTTCGGGTTCGACACGGAATTCATCGGCGAGCAGAGCTACTTCCCCAAGCTGTGTCTGGTCCAGGCCGCTACGCCTGAGCGGGTCTTTGTGATCGACGCCATGGCTCGCGATCTCGACCTGACCCCCTTCTGGGAACTGGTGGTCGATCCGACCATCGAAAAGGTCGTCCACGCCGGCCTGCAGGACCTTGAACCTGCCACGCGATACACCGGCCGCATGCCCGCCAACGTCTTTGATACGCAGATCGCCGCTGCCTTCGCAGGCTACACCTACCCGGTGGGTCTGGCGCGACTGGTAACCTCCCTGGTCAGCATTGATCTGGGCAAGGGCCTGAAGTTCTCCCAATGGGACCGCCGTCCGTTGTCGCAGGTTCAGATCCGCTATGCCGCCAGCGACGTGCGATTCCTGCTGCTGCTACGTCAGCGCATCGAAGAGAAGCTCGAAGCCGCAGGCAACCTGGCCTTGGCGCGTGAAGAGTGCAATTCACTGTGCAGCCCGTCGAACTACGGGTTCGATCCGGAAATTCAGTATCAGCGTGTCCGCGGCGCCGGCCCGCTTCGCCCGCGAGAACTGGCCGTGCTGCGTCAGCTGGTGATCTGGCGTGACGAGCAGGCCCGTCATCACGATCTGCCCCCTCGCACGCTGCTGCCCGATGCGGTGCTGATTCAGCTTTCCCGCGCCCCCGTCTCCGACGTGGAAGGCCTGCGTCAGGTTTCTGGCATGCCTCGCCCGCTGATCAGCGAGCATGGCGAAGAGCTGGTTAAGGCAATAGCTCAGGGTCTCAAAGCAGCCCCGGCCGACATGCCCCAGCAGATGCGCGTCAAGGAAACCGCCGCCGAGAAGGAAGCCATCGCTTCGCTGTGGCAGACGATGGAAAATGTGGCGAAAGAAAAGCAGATCGATATCGCCATGATTTCCAGCAAAGCCGAGCTGTCGGAAACCTGCCGACTGCTGGCGCGTGGCACGCTTCCAATGCAGAGCCGCCTGTTTTCAGGCTGGCGCAGCAAAGTTGCAGGCCCGGTAATCCGTCAGGCGCTGATGACACCTCTGGCTGCTCCGGCTCCGGAAGTTGGCAAGAGCGAAGAAAAATCATCCTGAATGCGTCGGGAAGTCTTGATACTTCCTTGACGTTACCATCAGCCGCCGATAGATTGCCAAGACTTGCCTTGCCTAGCTTTTTCCCTGACAGGAGTTTCTCGATGCTCAATCGGCGACGATCCTGGATCGGTCTGTGCCTGATGGCCACTCTTGGTGTGACGACTTCCACCGCGTGGGGTCAGAATCAGGATGCACGATCGCTCTGGGTGGATTTCAACCACTATGTCCGCATCGCCCGTCCTGACCTGGCCAAAGCAGCAGGCGAAAAGCTGCTCTCGACGGTCAACGACGCGCAGCTGCTGGATATCGTTGAAGGCACCCGCGAATATCAGGATTACGATCGCACGCTGGTTCGTGCATCGAAGGTTGACGAACTCAAACAGGCTTCGGATGAGCTTGGCCGTCGCATTCAGCAGGCCCGCATCGCCCGCAGCCGTGAGTCGTCGCGTATCACCAGCGACATTCAGGCTCTGGGCCAGGGCGCTCGCGCCAGCCGCAACGCCACTGAACGTCTGCGTGCTGCTGGCCCCTACGCTGCCCCGGCGCTGCTCAACGCCCTGCTCGAAGAAAAGAACCGCAATCTCCACCCCTACATTCTCGAAGCGATGGTCAGCATTGGCCGCCCGCTGGTCGCCCCGCTGACTGCTGCTCTGGACAAGCTTGAACCTGTCCAGCAGGCTCAGGTCGCCCAGGTGCTCGCCGAGATCGGCTACCCCCGCGCTCTACCTGTGCTCAAGCTCGTCATTGAGAACCCCAGGACCGATGCCGCTGCCCGCGCCACGGCCACCACGGCCTACAACCAGCTGGCCCGCAGCGTCAACGTCAACAGTGACCTGTCCGCCGCGGAGCTCTACCTCCAGCTGGCCGACAACCTGTTCAACGCTGGCAGCGGTGACACCAGCCAGCTGGTGGGCATCGACTCGGCCACCCGCCAGGGCCTCATCTGGAGCTACAGCCCCAGCCAGGGGCTGACCTACGTGGCAGTTCCTGCTGAGATCTTCGCCGACGTCCAGGCCATGGAAGCCGCTCAGACGGCTCTGACGCTCAACCCGGGCATGGATTACGCCCTGAGTGCCTGGCTGATGTCGAACCTTCGTCGTGAAAACCGTCTGGGTGAAGGCAAGACCGATCCTTCTTACCCGGCCGAGATGCTGCCGCCTCAGTTCTACCTCGAAATGGCCGGCCCGCTGCGTCAGCATGATGTGCTGGCCCGCGCTCTGGCAATCAACGACGCAGATCTGGCCCTTGACGCCATCCGCGCCCTGAGCGCCACTGCTGGCACCGATGCCCTGGTCCGTCGCTCGGGTGGTGCACAGCCCCTGCTGGCTGCTCTGTCCTCGCCTGACCGCCGCGTGCGTTACGAAGCTGCTTTCGCACTGACCAACGCTCGTCCGTCGAGCACCTTCGCCGGTGCTGACCGCGTGGTTCCCGTTCTCGCCCAGGCCGTGCGCCAGAGCGATACGAAGTACGCCGCGGTCATCGGTTCCGACACTGCCTCGGCCAACCGCATCAAGGACGCCCTGGCCCGTGCGGGCTACCAGGCCTTCGGCGACACCACGCTGCGCGACGTGCAGCAGTTCATCGCCAACGAACCGGGTATCGATCTGCTGGTGACCAACATCCCCAGCGACCAGCTCGACGGCCTGATGCGTCAGACCGACAGCGATTACAAGCTCTCAGCTATCCCGGTGGTAATTCTCACCACCCCCGGCCAGCAGAACGCCATCAACGCCCGCTATGGCACGCAGTCACGCGTCAAGCCCGTGCTGTGGTCGGATGATGTGGCCCGCCTGCAGGGCGCCATTGAACAGATCGTCGGCGAATCCTCGGGCAAGCCCATGGAAGCCGAAGAAGCTCTGGAATACGCCACCCGTGCCTTGTCGCTGCTCAACGAAGTGGCTCTGGGTGCAAGCAACGTGTTTGATGTGCTCGATGCTCAGGCTGCTCTGATTCAGGCTCTGAACGATCAGCGTTCTACCATCGTCACGCAGGCTTCGCAGGTGCTGGCCAGGATCAACACCGTTGAAGCCCAGCAGGCCATCGCTGACGCCGCTCTGGATATCGCCCGTCCGACGGAAGCCCGCGTGGATCTGCTCAACAGCCTGGCGGCTTCGGCCACGGCTCATGGCAGCAAGCTCAACGCCAGCCAGCTTGATGCAGTGCTGGAACTGGTCAAGACCAGCCGAGGCGAACTGGCCATCTCCGCGGCCCGCGCCCACGGTGCTCTGACCCTGCCCACCTCCAACCTGGTGCAGTTGCTGACCCAGAAGAAGTGATCCTCACTTCAACGTAAAACAACAAAGCCCTGGTTCAATGAACCAGGGCTTTTTTCATTTCAGAGTCGGGTCCAGACGACCACCCCGTTCTTGTTATCGTGTAACGCAGAAGGATGCGTCAGGATCGATGAAGATTACTTCCAGCCGTACTGGCGCTGGCCGGTGGTGGTGTGAGTCACCTGCCACAGGCCCTGGCACTGGTGCTCAGTGATCAGCAGTTCCTTGCTGTCGGGACCGCGAAAGTGCACGTTCGACGGCGCATGGAAAGGCGTCCTGATCTGACCGATGTGCTTGCCCGTGGGATCAAAGATTTCCACCGCGTAGCCGCCCCAGTTGGTGGCCAGCAGGTTGCCATCGGCGTCGAAGTCCAGACCATCGGGCCCGCCCTTGTGCTCCCCAGGGAGCACGCCCCAGACGCGTTTGTTGGTCACCACGCCCGGCGCGGTGATGTCGAAAGCCCAGAGCTTCTTCGTGTGTGTTTCAGCGACGATGAGCAGCGAGTCATCCGCGCTTACCGCAATGCCGTTACAGAAGCGGTAGCCGCCATCCAGACGCACCACGTGGCCATCATTGAGGCGGCAGAACACTTCACCTTCCGGGACGTCACCCGACGAGCCGGCCGGGGCGGTAAAGTAAAGGTTTCCCTTGGAATCGAAGTAGCAGTCGTTACACCCACGGATGGGCTTGCCATCGAAGGTAGACACTTCGTGGGTCAGCACACCTTCGTGGGTCACACGCAGGATGCCCTTGCGCATATCGGCAATCCAGATGTCATCGTTGCGATCCAGCTGCAGACCTGCAGGCACACCGTCGTAGCGCACCAGATCACGCGTCTTGCCATCGGGCAGTACTTCAAGGACGCCACCCTTGCTGGGCTCGACCATGAAGATCCTGCCTTCGTTATCAACCAGAGGGCCTTCAGCGCCCTGAATACCCACTGCATGCCACTGAATGGTACCTGCCATCGTCCATTGACTCCCAAGTGTGCTAAATCAGTCTGAATGACGTTGGTGGTGATCTTACCCCATTGCAGGCGCGAGGGGTAATATCCCCTGCTGTATCCTACGTGCTACGCTATGCAGGCTTTTCAGGAGAATTCGTTCATGATGCAGACTCTCAGCACATCTCCCGTCGCCATCGTCACCGGCGCAGGCAGTGGCATCGGGCAGGCCGCAGCAATCACGCTTGCCCGTCTGGGCTATCGCGTGGCGTTGATCGCCCGCACAGCCAGCACGCTTGAGCACACCGCCAGCCAGTGTGAGGGTGAGACGATGATTCTCCCTGCCGATGTGAGTAAGCCCGAGTCTGCTTCGCAAATCGTCAAAGCGGTGACGAACAAGTGGGGCCGGATTGATGTGCTGCTGAACATCGCAGGCAGCGCTCCGAACATGCCCATTGAACAGGCCACGTCTGAAAACTGGCGGGCCTGCATCGACAGCAATCTGAGCAGCACCGTTCTGCTGACATCGCAGGTGTGGCCTGTTTTTCAGAAGCAGCAATCAGGCTTTGTGGGCAATGTTTCATCATTGGCCAGCGTTGATCCCTTCCCGGGTTTTGCGATGTACGCCGCTGCCAAAGCTGGTGTGAATATGTTCACACACAGCGCCGGGCAGGAAGGGATGCCCATCAATGTGCGCGTGGTGGCCGTCGCGCCGGGCGCCGTGGAAACGCCAATGCTTCGCTCGCTGTTCAGCGAATCCATTGTGGCCCGCAACAGGACCCTCACGCCGCAGGCTGTCGCGCAGGTGCTCATTGATTGCCTGCAGGGCAAACGCGCCTTTCGCAATGGCGAGACGATTCTGCTGCCCAGTCCGTGAGCAGCATCAACTAACAACACTGCAGCACAACACACCGCGCCTGATTCAACGAATCAACTGTGTCCGGCGATGCGGAAAGACTTCGCTCAGTTGTGTACTTCTTCCCACTTGCCCGCCGGGCCGACATTGGCGTTGTAGCGCCACGCTCTGCCCGTAGCGGTGTCGAGTTTGAAGAAGCCGCGGGAGTCGATTTCCTTCGAGCTGTTGTTGTTGGGATTCTCACGGACGAGGTATTCGCCTTGGAACAGGCGGAATCGGCCGTTCTGCAGTCCGCCGCCCTGGGGTGCGCCGCCCGCCTGCCCCTGGGCAGTGCTGCTCCACCACAGGCCAATCGACAAAGCCGACACCGCACTGAGCGCAATCATCCAGCGAGCCGAAGCATTTCGCTTCGACGTATGGGCTGCAGATGAAGCATGAGCAGCGGATGTATCGCGAGTCTGATCGTCCATGTCTGCTGTCCTTTCGTCGTAACCGTCGATCATCAGATATGAGTCAGGCTAAGTCAGTGATGCCTATTTAGCGAACTTTATTTCGCATGAATCGCCACGCCGAGCAGCCGCCGACCGATCTGTTCGATCTGATGCGCCGGGCCGGCCAGCACATGCGTCACGGAAGTTCCAGTGACAGTGCGCACCGTTTGGCTGCCAAGCACGGCCGGGTCATGATATTCCATCTCACCAAAATGAATGTTGCCCGAGCCATCATGGTTGTAGGCCTGCAGCGCATCACCCCCGAGACGTGAGCCCGCGAGGATTTCATCAACCGGCATGTCCACATAGGGCCTGCCTGGCTGCGGATGGAAAATGCGCACGATCAAAGTGCTGACATCGCCCACCTGCCTGAGATAGCCCATGCGGCCGGTGGTCAGTTCCGGGCGGATGCCCATCTTCATGCAGCGTGTCGAATCAATCCCAAAGCGCACGGCCGACGCATCCACCTGAACACGATCAGGTCCGAGGGAGTCGTAGTACGAACGCAGAGGATCGGCATTGGCAGTCGTCGGACAGATGAGCGTTCCCGTTACAGGCAGCTGAAGCAGCACCCACACACCTGCCTGTGACTGCGGGCCGGCTTCGAGCATTGTCAGTTCGTGGCTCAGTGCGAAGCTCACGCAGGCCACCTGATCAGGCAGATCGCTGGGTGGCTCGATCAGCAGCATCTCCCGGCTGACGCGAAGCGAGACGCCCTGATTGTGTCGCTCATCATGCAGATTCATCTGCGTGACCAGCTGGAGTTGGCCGGGCTCGTCGATACGGATGCGATAGTCGGCCGGGTCCATGGATCGGGGGGTGAAGGCATTCCCCGCCAGGTCGTGACGGACCTTCGCCAGGTCCTTCCATCGGTAGGCCGACTCGGGGGCTATCCACAGGCGGTCGCCGCCGAACCCGGCCCCGGCTTCGATCAACTGGGCAGCCCGGGCGGGGTCTTCGAGCAGGTGATGGTGGAAAAACAGGTTGTCACCGACGCCGGGCATCTGGCAGGCAATAAGCCGGCCGGCCCGAGGCAGAATCATCAGCTTGGGGGTCTGGGCCCCTGCGGTTCCTCTGGGCGCAGGCCTGCCCTGCCAGATCATGGGATTGTCGCCTGCCTGGCGGGCGGCGTGTTCGAGGCGATTGAACCATCCTGTAGACATGGGCTTACGCTCCGGGAAGTTAAAGGGGTATAGGGCCCATTCTACCGCCAGATCCTCTGGGGGATTTCCGGTTCCCGCCATCGTGCTTGACACAGGAAAAGTGGATATACTTTCAGAGGTAATCCTAATGCATGCCAGATGGCCAGGGCCTGAATTGCGCCAACCGTCCCGGGAAACCGATGGCGGTATTTTTTTGTGAAGATTTATGGCTAGAGTATCAAGGCTTTATTGACGAATGGGGGTCGTAAAGCCGATACGTATACAGGTCTCTGGAGTATTTCCGTTTCGTCGCTAGAATAATTCTCCCCAATCACGCAAATGCCCCTCACAGGGATGGGGCGCAAATACCGGAGCTTTACCCCACATGGTCTCGAGCACGACTGAGGTTCCTTCTTCCAACAAGCCAGCCAAGGACATTCGCGCTGCAGTTGTCCGTTTCGCCGGTGACTCAGGCGATGGTATGCAGCTTGCTGGTACCCAGTTCACTGACACTTCCGCCATTGTGGGCAACGACGTGGCGACACTGCCGGACTTCCCGGCTGAAATCCGCGCTCCAGCGGGTACGGTGGCCGGTGTCTCTGGTTTCCAGATCAACTTCGCTTCCAGCGACATTCATACCCCCGGTGACGCAGTCAACGCGCTGATCGCCATGAACCCCGCCGCCTTCAAGGCTCACGTTGAAGACGTGGAAGTGGGCGGCATCGTGGTGGTCAACGAGTCGGAGTTCACCAAGGTCAACCTGCGTAAAGCCGGTTTCAGCGAAGACTACAACCCGCTGGACGACGAAAAGTACACGCAGCGTTTCAAGATCTTCAAGGTTCCGATCACCCGCCTGAACATGGAAGCCCTCAAGGACTCGGGCCTCAATGCCAAGGAAGTTGACCGCTGCAAGAACATGTACGCCCTGGGCCTGATCTACTGGCTCTACGATCGTCCGCTGGACACGACGATCCACTTCATCAACTCCAAGTTCGGTAAGAAGAACCCGGCCGTCGCCAAGGCCAACATCGACGCCCTCAACGCAGGTTACTTCTTCGGTGAAACCACCGAAATGTTCCTGACCCGCTACCACATTCCCAAGGCTCAGGTGAAGCCCGGGACGTATCGCAAGATCACGGGCAACGAAGCCTCGGCCATCGGTCTGGTGGTGGGTGCTCATCTGGCTGGCAAGCAGGCGATCTACTGCAGCTACCCCATAACCCCTGCCACGGACATCCTTCACAACCTGGCCACCATGCGTCAGTACGGTGTGAAGACCTTCCAGGCCGAAGACGAAATTGCAGCCATCTGCGCCGCCATCGGCGTTTCGTTCGCGGGTCAGCTGGGTATCACGGGTACCTCGGGCCCCGGTCTGGCTCTCAAGGCTGAAGCTCTGAACCTGGCCATCATGACCGAACTGCCTCTGGTGGTGGTCAACGTCCAGCGTGGCGGTCCTTCGACGGGTCTGCCCACCAAGACGGAACAGTCCGACCTGCTGCAGGCTTTGTTCGGCCGTAACGGCGACAGCCCGCTGGTGGTCATCGCTCCTCAGTCCCCTGCTGACTGCTTCAATGCCTCCATCGAAGCCACCCGCATCGCTGTGGAGCACATGGTCCCTGTCATCATTCTCTCCGACGGCTACCTGGCCAACGGTGCTGAACCCTGGCGTCTGCCCGACGTGAGCACCTTCAAGCCCATCAAGCCGAACCACGACATTGATCCGGCGACCTTCAAGTCGTACAGCCGCGATGAAAAGCTCGCCCGTCCGTGGGCCGTCCCGGGTACCCCCGGTCTGGAACACCGCATCGGTGGTCTGGAAAAGGCTCACATCACCGGTGCGGTCAGCTATGACGCTGAAAACCACCAGACGATGACCAATGTGCGTAAGCAGAAGGTCGAACGCATCGCGGATTACATTCCCGCTGCCACCCTCAATGGTGACGATGAAGGTGATCTGCTGCTGGTGGGCTGGGGTGGCACCTACGGTGCGATCCTCACCGCCACCGAGCGTGCCCGTGCTGCTGGCAAGCGTGTGTCGAGCATGCACATCCGTCACCTCAACCCCCTGCCCAAGAACGTGGGTGAGGTGCTCAAGCGATTCAAGCGCGTGCTGGTTCCCGAGCTCAACACCGGCCAGCTCCGCCTGCTGCTTCGCGCCAAGTTCCTGGTTGATGCCCGCGGCCTGAACAAGGTGGCTGGCAAGCCCTTCCTCGTGGAAGAAATCGAACAGGCGATCGACCTCATGCTGGCCGACAAGTACAGCTCGCGTGAATCGCTGACACCCTACAACCATGCGGTAAGCCTGGATAACCAGGATATCGACTACGCCTTCGCCGGCCGTGGCGGCTCTGCCAGCAAATCTGCTGAAAGCTCGGAAGGCTGATCCTGCGTTGCCTATAATGTTCTGAATCACGAATACTTAATCTGACTGTAAAAATATTGACCGGCCAGACCGGTTCATGAATCACAGGTGAGACTCTCATGGCTACTACAGAACTGCCTGTCCTTACCGCAAAAGACTTCGCATCCGACCAGGACGTCCGCTGGTGTCCTGGCTGCGGCGACTACGCCATCCTCAACCAGGTCCGTAAAGTCATGGCCAAGGTTGGCGCCCGCCGTGAAAACACCGTGTTTGTTTCGGGCATCGGCTGCTCCAGCCGCTTCCCCTACTACATGAGCACCTACGGCTTCCACACGATCCACGGGCGCGCCCCGGCTATCGCCACGGGCATCAAGATCGCTAACCCCGATCTGAATGTCTGGCTCGTCACAGGTGACGGCGACGGCCTGTCCATCGGTGGTAACCACCTGCTGCACATCCTGCGCCGTAACGTCAATGTCAAGATCATGCTGTTCAACAACCGTATCTATGGCCTGACCAAGGGCCAGTACTCGCCCACCAGCGAAGAAGGCAAGAAGACCAAGTCGAGCCCCACCGGCTCGCTGGACATGCCTCTGACCCCGCTGTCGGTCGCTCTGGCTGCTGAAGCAAGCTTCGTGGCCCGTGGCGTCGACGTCGACAAGGATCTGGCCGCTACCCTCGAACGCGCTGCGGCTCATCGTGGCTCGGCGTTCATCGAAATCTACCAGGACTGCAACATCTTCAACCACGGTGCGTACCAGTACGCCACCGATAAGGACACCCGCGAAGATACCATCGTCCGCCTGGAACATGGCAAGCCCCTGATCTTCGGTAAGAACCGTGACAAGGGTATCCGCCTGAACAACGCCAAGGTGGAAGTGGTCGACCTCAACAGCGGCGTGAAGGAAGACGACCTGCTCTTCCATGACGAGCACGACGAAAAGCTCGCCTTCACCCTCAGCCGCATGCGTTACCCCGAGTTCCCCGAACCCATGGGTGTGTTCTACTCGGTGGAAGACGATTGCTACGAAGATCTGCTCGAAAAGGGCGTCAAGCAGGCCATCGAAGCCAAGGGCCGCCCCTCTGTCCAGCAGCTGCTGGAAGACGGCGAAACCTACACCATCGCCGGCTGATCAAGCCTTCAACAATACGATTGATTCACGCAACCCCATCTCCCCTGAGATGGGGTTGTTTGTTTTGATTCATTGCAACGCTGCTTGCCACAATGAATTAAACAGACCTTCCCCTCAGGACGTATGATGCTCATGAGCGTACACGATGCGGCGCTGGCATCTATGGGGGCCTGTCATGTCAAACCAACTCAATCCCCACAATAAAACAGTGGGCAGGCTGGAACGCACGTGGTCGCTGTTCTATCGCGGGCTGGTCTGGTTTGTCCTGATCCTTTGCGTGACGGCTTTCATCATCGTCCCCTGGGCCATGCAGAGAAATCATGGCGATGGCTTCGCCGACAAGCTGAAGATTCCGCAGAACATCCCCCTGACGGATGCTCGCGTTCCGCTCAAGGATTGGGATCCTGATGAAGGCCCGCCGCCTTCACTGACCAATGAAGCGGGCAAGTTGCAGCATCCTGAATTCCAGATGATCCAGACGGGTCAGCCCGGCAGGTACACGGTGACCATCGATCTGCCATGGGTGCAATCGGGCATGGTTCATCTCAAAGCGTATGAGATCACCCAGAATCATTCCTTGTCTGCTGACTCGCTCAGGGGGCGGAGTCGAAAACTTATCACGCCGCCTGAACCTTCCTCACAAACCTGGCGGTATGAATCATCGATTGTGATTTATGAAGGTGATTTCGGTAAGCCTTACGCCGCCCGCTTTGAGTTGTGGCTCGAGCCTGATGATCACGATCAGGAAATACTGCTGATGACCAAGAACTTCGTGATCGAAGGGTGGCAATGGTGAATGGAATCACATCGTGCGCATCGCACGGATCGCAGCCACCACGTAAGGCCAGCCGCTGATGACCGTCACCGCCACGATGCCATACACCAGCACATCGCGGACATAGCCCATCCATTCGTGGCCTGCTTTGTTGGGGTCAAGCCAGACCAGCATGATGATGATGGGCACGGCGATGAGCTGCAGCACCGTCTTGAGCTTGCCTGAGAACTTGGCGCCAAACTCAACGCCCTTGCTTTCCATCTCGCCGCGGATGCTCGTTACCAGCAGCTCGCGCCCGAGCATGAGTACCACCATCCACGGATACACTCCGGTGATCATCGTGAAGAAATCGCCGCGGGCAGCAGCTTCAGGAATGACGAATCTTGGCCCGGCCAGACAGATGAATGCACCGAGCACCAGCACCTTGTCGCAGAACGGATCCATGATGCGGCCGAAGGATGTTTCCACCTGCCACTTGCGAGCCAGGTACCCGTCAAGCCAGTCGGTAATAGCCGCGAGGATGAACAGCACACAGGAGATCAGCAGCCAGAAGCCAGGCCCGCCATTGCCATAGCGGTACTGGTTAATCACTACAAAGAACACCATCGCCAGCACAAGGCGGAAGAGCGTCAGAGCGTTAGGAACCTGGCGATACATGAAATCCGTCTATTGAGTGTGAACAAGACTTTCAACCTGCTGCCCCCATCAGCCCGTTACATCAACCGTCCATATGCTAATCGGGTTACGGTTTTATTTCTTCCCGATCTTTCAGCAGTGACCGGGCAGCGGCATTACCTGCCAGTCGGCCGGTGCACCAGGCCCACTGGAAGTTGTACCCGCCAATGCGACCATCGACGTCGAGTATTTCCCCTGCCAGATAAAGACCCGGGCACAGCCGGGACGCCATTGTCGCCAGGTCGATCTCCTCCAGCGGAACGCCGCCGGCTGTCACTTCCGCGTAGGTATAGCCCCGGTCGCCCGTCACAGGCACAGGCAGCGCTTCAAGCAGCAATGCCAGTTTCCGTCGGCCTTCACGGGGAAGCTTACCGATGAGCGTCGTGGAGCTGATCCCAGCCTGATCGAGAACGCCCTGGGCCAGACGTTCAGGCATCCATTGGCGGATGACCATCAGCACCGATGCATTGCGACGCGACACCGCCTGATCGGCCAGATGCTTGTCGATGGCCTCGAAGCGCATACCCGGGACCATCGCGGCGGTGAGTTTCACCCCTGGATCCGTCTTACGGGCTGCCAGCCAATGCCTGCTCATATCCATAGCCGCTGGGCCACTGATGCCCTTGTGCGTCAGCAGCATCGCCCCGGGCTGCTGGTGAAGTAGTTTATTGGTCGACGACCAGAGTGAAAGCGTGGTGTCGAACGCAATGCCTGACAGCGAGGTAAGCCAATGGCCCGCAGGCAGCGTCAGCGGGACCAGCGCGGGCGTGGTATCCGTCACATGATGGCCCATCGCCCGGGCAAAGGCGTAGCCCGCCCCATCGCTACCCGTACGAGGCAGGGCTCGGCCACCTGTCGAAAGAATCACGCGATGAGCGAGCAACACGCCCTGCGAGGTTTCGATGATGAATCGGTTTTGATCGTCGCGTGAAAGCGATGCTACACGGTGCTGGGTTTTGAGTGTCACCCCTGCATCACGCAAAGCACGCAGCAGTGCATCGAGCACGGTCTGGGCTCGATCAGTCACCGGAAAGAGCTTGCCTGTGTCCTCAACCTTCAGCTGGACGCCCAGCGATGCAAAGAACTCAATAGTCTGTTCAACGGTGAAACTGCGAAGCACCTTGTTGACGCGATTACGATTCGCCGGTGCGTAGTCTTCCGCATGAATGACATCATGCGTGACATTGCATCGCCCGCCGCCGGCGACGAGGATTTTCGCACCGACCGATTTCGCGCCATCCAATGCGAGGATGCGAAGCTGACCGCCTGCTACGCGACCGGCGTGAATGGACGCCATCAACCCAGCAGCGCCAGCGCCGATGATGGCGATGTCACACGTCTGACTCATCTCAAAAGGGAACGTCATGGCAGGCATTTTAGTGACAATTGCATGGCCCGGCGATTGGCCTTGAAGTATTCTTACCCCAGGTATTTTCGCGCATCCCTTCCCACAAGAACATACTCAACGAGATCCTCCATGCTTCATCGCTTCACTGTGCTGAACCTGGTGCTGTCGGTGATGGTTTTAGCGGGCTGCGCCAACTCCAGCGGTTTGAGCACCGAACCCGTTGAGAAACGAAGTGAAGCAGTCGCCGCCACCCCTGAGCGGTTCACCCGGTTTTTCGGGTGGGGGAACTTGCGAGATGAAGCAACCTCGCAGATGTTCCAGGACCTGGGCGTGACGGATGTAACCGTTCGCGATGAAAAACAGATCGAACTGGCCAATCGCTTCGGCATGAAGCCCTATCTGCCTGCGGGAGGCAAGGGACGGTATGCACAGAAAATCACCGTGGCTCAGGAGCAGTTTCAACGACAGCTGAACGGAGACTGGCTCCCCCCGCTGGAGAAAAACGCCACCGCTGCGCAGAAACAACAGCGGAGGGAGGAGATCGCCGCCTATCGTCGGTCGATCCAGTATCGCTGGGGCGATGCGCCTGAGGCAGGATCCAGCCCTGAAGAAGTGCTTCCCCAATCCATCCTTTGTTTCCTGGGACCTGACAATCTACAGCTGGCATTGGATGACATCGATCAAAAAGCCCGCATCCCCGGCCTGGCGGGTTTCTCACTGGACTACATCGGTTACACCAACTATCGGGGCTGCTACTGTGATGCCTGCCTGGGCCGCCTGCAGGCGTATCTGCATCAGCACCAGCTCAAGGACACCCCTGCCAACCGCGATACGTTCTATCTGCAGGAGCTGATTGATTACAACAATGCGCTGGTCCGCCACGTCAAAGCTATCAACCCCAACCTGAAGGTGATGGCCCATATCTATCCAGTTTTCCTACCCCAGCCTTTGTATGGCAACCGCCTGATGATTGATTTCTGTGGCCAGACGGTCGCGTGGTATTTCCCGTGGGATGAAAGCAAGATTCGCAGCTATTCCAGGAACGTCGTCGGTCAGCAGCATCGCTATCATTCCGGCGTCCGAGGCATCCCTTTCATGGGCTATTACCAGGAGAGTGTGGACTTTCCTAAAAAAGATGCCTACAGGGTTGAGTTGGAACTGCGAGCCATCCTGGAAAGTGGCTCCGATATCCTCATGGTTTACAACATCAACCACGTATTGCGTGACCCGGAAGTCACGGCAGTGTTCAAGAAGTATTGCGCCCCCGCGGTTGCTACTGAACATTAAAAATAAAAAGCCCCGGTTCAGTGAACCAGGGCTTTGATTGTTTCTAAGCATCAGAGCGTGTAGCTTAGAGCTTCAAATCGCCCAGGCCCATGCCCAGTGCGCCGCTCTTGCCCAGACCGCCCTTACCACCCTTAGCGTCGGCCTTCTTGGCCGAGGCTTTACCGGAGATGGCGGGAGCCGACTTAGTGACGGTAGTCACTGCTGCAGGCTGCTCGGCCGGGGGATTAGCCACGGCCTTGAGCGACAGGCGGATGCGACGGTTGGTTTCATCAATCTCCAGCACGCGGAATTCCGCTTCCTGGCCAACCTTGAGCACATCGCCCACCGAGTTCACACGCTTGTCAGACAGTTCCGAGATGTGAACCAGACCTTCGAGGCCGGGTTCCACTTCAAGAAACGCGCCAAAGTCAGCGATGGAGATCACCCTGGCTTTGACGACCGAGTTCCTGGCATACTTGTGTTCAGCGCCAACCCACGGATCGCCCTGCGCCTGCTTGAGCGACAGGCTGATGCGACGCTTGGCCGGGTCGATGGAGATGACCGCCAGACGGTGGACATCGCCTTCCTTGAACATATCGCTGGGGCGGACGTTGCGCTTCCAGCTGATTTCGCTGGCAGGCAGCAGCGCTTCAATGCCATCTTCAATCTGCATGAACACGCCGAAGTCGGCAGTGCGTACCACGCGGCCGGTGACCTGCTCACCAACGTGGAGACGGCCTTCAATGCCTTCCCACGGATCGGGCGTCACCTGCTTGAGGCCCAGGCTGATGCGGTTCTTTTCCGGATCGAGCTTGAGAATCTTGACCGTCACATCCTGACCCACCTTGACCACTTCACCAGGCTTGGTGATGTGCTTGTAGGACAGGTCGCTGACGTGGACAAGACCATCCACCCCGCCGATGTCGACAAACGCGCCGTAGTCGACAATGGAGACCACTTTGCCCTCGCGGGTCTGGCCGACTTCCAGCGTCTTCCACAGCTCGGCTTTGAGGGCTTCACGCTGACGCTCAAGGAACTGGCGTCGGCTGATGACCACCTTCTTCGACTTGCGATCCACTTCCTGCGCCACGCCTTGGACCTTCTGGCCCACGAACTGCTGCAGGTCGGTGGTGTGATGCAGATCCACCTGGCTGGCGGGCATGAAAGCACGGATGCCGCCAATGATTTCGAGTTCAAGACCGCCCTTGTTGGTCGAGACCACACGGGCTTCCACCACGCTGCCCTTCTGGAGGGTATCCCAGGTGGCTTTGGTCACAGCGCCTTCGCGCGAGAGATGCACCACACCTTCGTTGTCGTCGATACGTTCGACGACGAAGTCCATGATGCTGCCTACGCGGGGAGCGCGTTCAAACTGAGTCAGTGGAACAATGCCCTGAAGCTTGGCTTCAATGCCGGCCAGTTCGACGAACACCATATCGTTGTCAATGGAAACCACTCGGCCTCGTCTGACGTCGAGTTCATGTTCGCCGCGTGAAGCAGCGCCATCGCCCGATTCGTCCGAAGCATCAGGCACGTTGGCAGATGCCTGTTCGAGAAGTTCTTCCACACTCTGGCCACCCAGAGCCTCTGCCAGCTCGCGTTCGAGCTCAGCATCGAGATTGGACTTGGATCCGTCGACAGAACCGTTTTTGATTTCGCTCATGTTGCACTACCAAAGGGTCACGTTCAGCCTAACAGATTACCTTTCGCCGGCCCTCAGGCCAAGTCGGATTTCTAAGGATTGTCTGTTTCCCTGCTTACTGGAGCTGCATCGGGGGCAGGACCGGAGCTGAAAAAGGGGAAATCTCACCACGAATCATCTGCATTACCCTGACTCACTCAGGCGGTCGGCTGCGGGGCAGAGGCGGTGGCGCCTTATGAGATGCCTGATAGGTCTGCCAGCTGCTTTCCACCTGGGCGTCGGTCACCGGCTCTATTCCAGCAGGCAGCGGCTGATCGCAAACTGGAAGCACCAGAGAACCTGCCCCCAGTGCAAATGACAGCGAGGCTTCATCGGCCGGTGTCACCTGCGACGCCAGGCAGACCTGCCCCAGTTCCTTCACCAGAGGCAGCAGACGATAGCGGGCCTGCTGATCATCGATCCCAAAAGGAAACATCAGCACCCGGGCAGCAGTGTGGTGGGCGATCCACTCAGCCGCCAGTACATCAAGCGCCGCCAGACCGACATGCTCCACCACTCTATGTTCCCGCAGAGAGAACAGGACCTGAATCAGTCCCCCGCTTTTCAGGTCGGAAGTATCCTCCACGTTCACAATCACCATCTCGGCTTTGCTGCGGCCGAGCTTCTCAATGCGTTCACGCACCTGTGCTTCAAACCGCCTGACGAAAGCAGGCTCATTCATGCGAATCGCCACAGGCATATGGGGCGCATGCTCAGCTACGCGGGCCAGCACAGCGTCATCGTCCTCTGGTTCAATAACCAGCAGGGAAGGATGCACCTTCACGTAGGAAGCGTAAGCGGGATTGCCAAGCATACTCGCACGCCATGCGCAGAGCCCTGCTTCAACAGACAGAGGTTCAAGCCTGCGCACAGGCCAGGGGCGGGATGACGATAATGATTCAGTCATGGCCGACTCACATGAGGGTTGTCGCGAAGATAGAAACGTAAAGGTTTGTCGGCCCACTCCTTCGCATAGCCCACGCCAATGCGAGGCCGAGTGACGATACTTTCCTTCACAAACGATCTGCTCAAGTCACCGGGCTCCACCACAATAGCAGACTCCGGCGCAAGCAGGTCAATGCCATCGTACTTCCGATCAATCTGCAGGGCCTGACAGAGCTTGGCCGGGCCTGAGCATAGATCGGTGAGCCTGGTCGCACGCGATCTGGAAGCCTGCATCACTTCAATGCCTTCGAGCGGCTCGCCAGCGCGCAGCAGCACTGCCACGGGGTCTTCCGCGGTCGACGCTACGATATTCATGCAGTAGTGCATCCCGTAGGTGAAGTACACATACAGGTGTCCGCCATCGAGATACATGGACTGATTACGAGCCGTGCGCCTTCCCCCGGCCGTGTGGGCCGCCAGATCAGGCACGCCCAGATAGGCTTCGGTTTCAACGATGCGCACCGTCAATCGCTGGCCATTGATATAGCGCACCAGATGCCTTCCCAGCAGGTCTCGGGCCAGGTCGACGGGGTTCTGTCTGAAAAATGTTCGGTCAAGGGGCATGGAACGCATGAGGATACCATCTGCCCTGCTGTGGCAAGGATACAGGGAAGTATTACACTGAAGGGCTCGACGTTGTGGTATATGATGGAGACGTGGTGAATCGGAACCCGACGCCCCAGGACTCACCCCTGCCTGATCCCCAGGCCGGGGTTCACTCGAAGCAAGGCCAGTCGCCTGCCGACGCGCCCAAGATCGAGCTGGTTCCTCCTGCGCCGGTTCCTCCCCGATCCACCGCCCAGCCGCCCAAGACGCTCATGGGCGAAACGCTCACCGGGAAAACAGCCGCTTCGGAAGCTGTGACTCTTGAGGGTGACAAGACTCCGACACCCACCCGCAGTGCCAGCCGGTTCGTCTCCCGAATGATGTCCTCGGCCACGCCGCCGATGCCCCCGGGCAATCGGCCGCATCTGCTGCTCTGGTCGATGCTGGTCCTGTGTCTGGCACTGGCGTGTGGCCCGCTTCTGATTGATATCGCCCGCCCATTGGTGGTCAGCCAGAGTGAAGCTGTCGCCCTGGCGACATTGCGAGAGACCCATGGCCGATGGCAGGGCCAGTATCCCTATCACGACCTTTCAGGGGTTGAGCGGATTGTCCCCCACCTTCAGGGCCAGCCACTGGACGAGCCCCCTGCACTGACCTGGCTGCAGCTGGCTGCGGTTGTGATGGTTTCCGATCCTCCTGATACCCCTGAAGCCTATATCTCCATCGCCAGACGTCTGTCTGCGGGGCTGGCGCTGCTGACCATCGCCTGCGTGTTCTGGGCAGGTCACAGTATCGGTGGGCATCGCACGGCGTTCTTCGCCGGGCTGATCGCAGCGACCAATCCGCTGATCCTTTTCTTTGGCAGACTCGCCACACCGGCCATGCTGCTTACCGCGCTGACCATGCTGGCCATCGCCTCGTCGCTCTGGGCGATTCGCCCCCTGCGGGCTTCGCCATCAGTTGTACGACAGGGCCTGGGCTGGCTGTTCTGTGGCCTGGCGCTGGGCGCTGCGGCGTTCACCATTGGCCTGGGTGCCACGCTGATCATCATCCTGCCCATCCTGCTGATTCTGATGCTCTGCCCGCAGCGCACCAGCCACCTGATGGGCCTGATCGCGGCGATGCTTATTGCGGCGCTGATGATCGTGTCATGGATCGCCATCTCGCAGGCCCATGCTATCGGCGTTCCTTGGTGGTGGCAGCCCATCGCGTTCACCAGTGTCTGGAGCCAGCAGGATTGGAGCGACTTCGGCCAGCGGCTGGCGTGGATGCCCCTGCTGGTAACAGCAGCAATGCTCCCCTGGTCCATCTGGCTGCTCGGGGCCATCTGCCAGCCCTTCTCCAGCTCATCAGCCGGCGCGCGACTTCGCATGTTCCTGGGCTGGGGCTGGTTCCTGGTACTGGTCGTCCTGCTGCTGCTTCTGCCCGTCTCGACGGTTTACGCCTCGCTGCTGGTGACGCTGGCCGCTGCGTCTGTGATGATCGGGCTGCTGATCAATCAGTACAACGAACTGGCTGCTGCGGCCCGCTACCCTCGATTCTGGCGTGTGCTGCGCTGGTACCACCTGCTGGTGATCGGGCTGTTGTCAATTGTCGTGCCGCTGGTGGTGCACTATCAGCCTCAGCTGGTGCAATCAGGCTGGCTCAGCCGGGCCTGGGTTAATCAGCCTCACTTCTGGTTCTGCATTCTCTGGGGTGCGCTGCTGCTGGCGGTATTCGGCCTGAGCGCAAACTGGACACTGCGCAACTACCCCGCCCGGGCGCTGGTGGCCTGGGCGTTGTGGGCTCTGGTCCTCTTTACGGGGTTGACTACCCTCTGGACTCAGGGCCCCGTCTCAGGCAAGCCCACAGTGGCCGTTGAAGCCCCCGCCGATCAGGAAAGCTTCTGGCCTGCTGACACGCTGTACAGGCACAACGACTCGGCCATGGACCGGGCGTATGACAATGCCAACGCGGGCCGGGTCATCAGCAGTCGTTCGTTCCTGCGGGAGAATCAGGAAACACGCACCCCCATCTACTGGCTGCGACCTGATGCACCCTCGCCCGGACTGGTGTTCTATTCGGGCCTGCATGCGACACCAATTGATGTGACACAGTTGTCGCATCTGCTTAGTGACCGGAACACCTTTTACCTGCTGGCTCGTGAAGAAGCACTGCTGCAGGCCCTTCCGCAGCTCAGTGATCAGAGCCGCATTGGCCTGAGATTGCCTGAAGGGCTGGTGCTCTGGTCTTTCAACAATGGCTCGATTCGAACCGATTCCTGGCCTGTCGATGCCCGGCCGACCGCCGCGCATTCCAGGCCTTCTACCCACTGAAACATGATGTCAAGTGTAAACCCCACCACTCAATCTCAGCCTGAACTGTCGATCGTGGTCCCTGCGCTGAACGAAGAGGACAACGTTGGCCCGCTGGTTCAGGAAGTCAAAGCCGCGATGGTCGATCAGGGCATCGATACGGAACTGATCATCGTCGACGATGGCTCAACCGACTCCACGCCTCAGAAGCTCGCGCAGCTGGCCAGTGCGTATCCGTGGGTCAAGCCGCTGCGCCGCGACAAAGCCATGGGGCAGTCAGCCGCCACCGCAGCAGGTATCGCCTTTGCCACAGGCAAGTACATTGGCTTCCTGGATGCTGACCTCCAGAATGATCCAGCCGACCTGCCAAAGCTGCTGGCGATGCTCCGCGACAACCAGGCCGACATGGCTCAGGGTCATCGTGCGTGTCGCAAAGATACGGTCGTCCGCAAGTGCACCAGCTGGGTCGGCCGCACGGCCAGGCGGACCATCCTTGGGGATGCCATCAAAGACACTGGCTGCTCCACGCGTGTCATGAAAGCCGAGTTTGCCAAGCAGTTGCCACTGCAGTTCAAGGGCATGCACCGCTTCATGCCGGTCTATGCCCGCATGCTTGGCGCCAGGCTGGTGGAAGTTCCCGTGAACCATCGGCCCCGCGTGGCCGGGGTGGCCAAGTATGGCGTGCTTAACCGCGCCCTGGTGGGCCTGTTCGACTGCTTCGCCATGCGCTGGATGCTGCGTCGCTATCGTCAGACGCTGGTCACTCCCATCGAGCCGGCTAACACCACCAACGTTCCATCACAAGGCTGATCATGCCCAGCGTTAAACGAAAATGGATGCTCCTTGCAGAGCTTCTTCTGCTGCTGGGCGTGGTGGCCTGGGTGGTGGTAAGTCTGGTGGGTCAGCCTGCATCCAAACCTGCGGAGGCGGTAAGCCTCAAGATTCCCATGCGCGGGGTCAACGAGGAAGTGCATCTGCATCGACTCGATGATGGCAGCTACCGCTATCGCATCACGTCGTTTAACAACACCGTCACCGACCTGACACCTGAAGCTTTTGCGCAGCGGGTGTACAGCGACCAGAAATCGCGCGGCCTGCTGTCGGTTGTGCTCAATATCACTTCGCCCTGGGGCATTATCTGGGTCGGCCTGGGGCTGGTGGGCCAGGTCCTCTTTACCGGGCGTATGGTAGTCCAGTGGCTCATCAGTGAGAAGAAAAACCGCTCGGTGGTCCCGCCCGCATTCTGGTGGATGAGCCTGATTGGCGCAACGATGCTGCTGATCTACTTCCTGTGGCGAAAGGACGCCGTGGGCGTGCTTGGCCAGAGCGCCGGCTGGTTCATCTACCTGCGCAACCTCTGGATGATCTACAATCCCCGTCCGGCAGCTGTCCAAACATCTGCAACACCTGCCGCTGTCTCTACCGCTTCTACTTCGGAGTCCTGATTCGATGGCCAGTGTGCTTCGCATCCTCGATGCCAACGCCAATCGTACCCGTGAAGCGCTGCGTGTCATGGAAGAAGCGGCGCGTTTCATTCTTGATGATGCGTCACTTGTTCAGAGCATCAAGCAGCTTCGCCACGATTTCTCACGCGCTGTAACCGACTCTGCCCCCTGCGCGGCCATGGAAGCACACCGCGATACGCCCGGCGATGTAGGCACGCAGATCACCACCTCCAGCGAACAGCATCGCCAGAGCGCAGCCGACGTCGCCCTGGCTGCGGGCAAGCGTCTGAGTGAATCGCTGCGTGCGATGGAAGAATACGCCAAGGTCATCGACCCGGCGCTCGCAGGCAAACTCGAAGCGATGCGCTATCGCGGCTACCGCATTGAACAGCTGCTCAACGCAGCGATGGCCAGTGGCACGGTGCGTCAATGGCGGCTCTGCGTACTCATCAGCGAATGCCTCTGCCCGAATAGCGACTGGCTGACCACTGCCCGCCAGGCCATCGCGGGCGGAGCTGACTGTCTGCAGCTGCGAGAGAAAGATATGGACGCCGGCCAGCTTCTGGCGCGTGCGAAGACACTCGTTGCACTGGCCAGGCCGGCCGGCGTGAGCGTCATCATCAACGACAGGCCTGATGTCGCCCTGCTTTCTGGTGCCGATGGCGTTCACCTTGGCCAGCAGGATCTGCCCTGCGCGGAAGTACGTAAGCTCGCCGGCAGGCAACTGATCATCGGTGTGAGCACCTCGCGTCTCGAAGAAGCCCAGCAGGCCTATGCGGATGGCGCAGACTACTGCGGCGTGGGCCCGATGTTCAACACCACCACCAAGCACAAGGATGTCATCGTCGGCCCGGCTTACCTCAAGGCCTATCTCGAATGGGGCAAGCTCCCCCACCTGGCCATCGGGGGCATCACACCTGCGAATGTGCATCAGCTCATTGAAGTGGGCGTACAGGGCATAGCAGTCAGCTCAGCGGTGTGCGCTGCGAAGGACCCTGCTCAGGCCGCACAGTCATTGGTGAGCAAGTGGCCTGCCCACGATTGAACACGCTGCTCTGATTCACATGAAGGAAAATTAAGTAGGCCTTTCTCTACCTGATCATTAAGATCAGGCGTGGATGAGGAGGGCTACACATGTCTTACCGAACCATCGTCGGACCGGGGAAAATTCTGATCGCCACTGTGCTGATGCTTTTCCTATCAGGATGGCATCACCCGGTTAAAGCTCATGAGACCGATCAATTCACCGTTCCCAACCAGCCGCTTGCAGATATTGGTCCGGAGGTCACGCAGGAGGTCATCCGCCGGATCCAGAAGATCATGGATGAGCTTAATACGGACATGAACGCCAATCCCGTTCGCTCGGCCGACGATGCAAGGCTCAATCCTGAAACACTGGCAAAGCGGCTGCAGATCAGTTTCGGAACCAATCCATTTCAGACCGAATTTGAGGGCTGGATTCTCAAGAACCGCTTTGAAGCGCAGCCGGCTCACTTTTATGTGAAGTACAACGATTCGGTTTTCAGCGGCTGCGCGGTTGCTCGGCCGTTGATGGCGCTGGCTCTGTCACCAACCATCAATATCAACGGCGTCTACCTGGGCCTGGACAAGATGGGCCACTTTGTTCAGCAGGGCCATCAGTATTACGAACGCTACATGAATGTCATCAACAAGGATGATGCCCTGCGTATTGACGCACTGCAGGCGGCGATCCGTCATGGCATTTCTCAGGAGAATGGCATCTATGGCTCATTTACCATCGGCGTGTACTCCAACGCCGACATGGCCGCTAATTATGCGGGGATGCACTTCTATCTGAACCTGACGCAGCCGGTGAGTCTGGGAGGCAGGATCTACGAGCCCATCCTCGAAATCCACGAAGGCCGCTGGCGTTTCAAAGATGGCCAGCCCGCACCGGATCTCTTCACACGTTTCATCACCAATCATCTGAATGAGGCGATGAATCCGCCTGTACTCACGGGCGATATTCGAGGCATCTACGAGAAGAACGTCCGCAAGCTTTCCTCGCGTTGGGTCATGTTCTATGAAAGCAGCGCCCGTCAGGAGGAACAGCGACTAGGAACACTCTCGCGCTGGTTCGGCGAGCCTTATGGCTACGCCGGGCCGGAAAACATCATCTCCATCGCCAGCGTGCATGTGGATGAAGAAACACCGCAGACCGCCGCAGTCAGTCCTGCAGAGCCTGAGCCGGTATCAACATCTGTTGTCAGTGTGAATCACTCGCCGGGGATGTAGCTGATAACCCCAGTCCAGGGGCTGCTGGCCGTAGCGTAGAGACGCTTTTCAATGCGACCCGACAGGTACGCATGACGGCCGGCCTGCCAGGCGTTACGCATCGCCCAGGCCATACGCACAGGCTGCTTCGCGTGAGCAATGCCCGTGTTGAGCAGCACACCATCGGCGCCCAGTTCCATGGCGATGGTGATGTCGCTGGCGGTTCCGACGCCGGCGTCGACGATGACGGGATACTCAGGATCGCCACCAGCCGCCTTATCCTTGAGCAGTTCGAGGATGATGCGAATGTTGTTGGGGTTGAGCACCCCCTGGCCCGAGCCAATGGGCGAGCCTGCAGGCATCACGCTGGCGGCGCCCGCATCGCGGATGCGCTGGGCCATGATCGGGTCGTCACTGGTGTAGCAGAGCACCTGGAAGCCATCCTTGACCAGCGTGCGGCAGGCTTCGAGCGTCCCCACCGGGTCAGGCAGTAGAGTCTTCTTATCGCCGAGCACTTCCAGCTTCACCCAGTCCTTACCAGGATTGTCAAGCTGGTCGAGAATCTCTCGGCCGAGACGGGCGACGCGCACTGCATCGTCTGCAGTGAAGCAGCCTGCGGTGTTGGGCAGGATGGTGTAGCGCTTGGTATCGATGAAATCCAGCAGGCTCTTGCCATCCTTGTCGATCAGCCTTTCACGGCGGACAGCGACAGTGACCACTTCCGTTCCACTGACATCCAGTGCCTCCTGCATGGTGGGATAGTCAGGATACTTGCCCGTTCCCACAATCATGCGCGAGTTGAATGTACGGCCGGCGACCTTCAGAGGGGCATCAGCCAGTGACGACGGAACAGCCTGAGACGACGAAGAAGCGCTGGTCATATACAGGTGATCTTTCCAACCCTGGCCTGTATTCCATCAGCCGGGGCTTATGAGTGTGAATCAGCAGGCAACATCAGACGATCGGCCGCTGGTTATTGCAGCGAAGAATCAGCCCCCGCCGACAAGCGTCACCAGTTCAAGCACGTCGCCCTCATTGAGCGTCGTGGTTTCATGCTGGCGTCGCGGGATAACCTGACGGTTGAGCTCCACCGCCACAGCTGCTTTTCCAAGACCGAGGTCTTCGATGAGCTGACGCACGGTCTGGCCCGGCTGGGCCTGATGTTCCTTGCCATTGACAGTCAGTTTCATAACCGGTTCATCATACCAGATGAGCTCAGGCTTCGTGAGGGATTCTGCCCTGCTTCTCAGCCCGCGATGGAGTTGACGCCGGAGCTGCCCGCTGCCGGTCTGCTCAGCTTTTCGGGCTCAATCGGGCCCTTAAGCGAATGACGCTCCAGCCAGCAGGCTGCTGAAACCGGGACAATGTCGTGACCGCCATGGAAGATCGTCAGGCGGCAGCGACCTGCATAGCGGCGCAGATAGATGGCACGATCGCCATATTCCCGATCAGCCGCGATGTCCTGCGGGCGAGGATCGGCGAGCTTGCCATCGTTCCACAGTTCATCAATCTCACGCTGGGAGACCTGTTCAGCCCCCACGGCCTGCGCGATGCGGTTGAAGGCCCAGATCGAATGCCAGAACGGAACCGAGCCTGTCTTGCCATCAAGAATGCCATGGGCAATGTCCAGATAGACATTCGTGGCCTTCTGGATGTGATATACAGGCGAGCGGTCCTTGATCTGCTTATCCACCTCAGGCGATGAGCCGGGCACGCCGCCGACACTGGCCACGATGTCGCGGGCGTAGTTGTCGGCTTCGCCATGCTTGATGTGTTCGCGATGCCACGCTGCCAGATCGGTAATGCCACACCACGCGCTGGCCGCAGCGAAGATATGCGGTGCTTCGCTGACCATGCGCAGCGTCATGTGGCCGCCACCTGAACCACCGGCGATGTAGATGCGATTAGTATCGACATTGAAATTCTGCTTCGCCCATTCCACCGCATCGAGAATGTCCTGTCTGGCCAGCGGTGAGCCACAGGCTTCAGGACGGACATTGGGCCCACGGAAGTGAGGCATCACGCAGTGCCATTCACGCGGAATGCCCTGACTGACGAAGGAATACGCCTTCTGGTCATAGGCGCCGCCCCAGGTATGAAGGGAGATCAGCAACGGTCTGGCGTCGGTCCGGGTCGAGGCCCAGACATTGCAGGGCTGAAGCTCGCCATCAATCGAGCTGGGAATGTGAATGGTCTTTGGAGGGGGTACTGCCTCACTCATGGCCAACCTCAGAAAAGAAAGAGGAACGGGTCACGCACCGTCGCTTAAACGTGGAACGATTATACCCCCGCGAAGATACAGGGTGGTTGCTTACAGGCTCGGCCGCCAGTCAACTTCCTTCTCAATCAGAGAAACATCCACCAGCGAGGTGATCTGCTCCACAGGCTTGCGCAGCGGGATATTGGAGTAATACTGTCGGATAATCTCGGGAATTGGTTTACCCACCGCCGGCGTGTAAGCCGCAGGCATATAAACGTGATTGCCAGTGATATTGCTTTTAAGACAGGCCACGATCAGACCGGCTGCATCTTCATACGTCAGACACGAACAGCCACCCGCCAGAACAACGGGCCCGGGCTCACGATCGCTCTGCCTGCTAAGTTGAATCTTCTCCACCGTGGTCAACCAGGGCAGCCTCAGCGAAAACGTCGTGATGCTATCCACATTCGCATGGAAGCGGAGCATCTGCTCGCCCAGCGACTTCATCAGTCCATAAGGACAGGCAGGCCAGGCCGGCGCATCGCCATCCAGAGGCAGATAAGGAACCAGCGTCTTACAGATGCTGGTTGCCTGATCCGGCTTCAAGCCGATGAATGCGTGAATCGAACTGGCAAAGACAATTTTTTTGACACCCGTTTTACGCGCGGCCTGGAACAGATTCGTGCACATCAGCAGGTTCTGATTCAACGCCACATCCGGCTCAGGCATAAGCCATGAACTCATGTTCGCCAGATGCACCAGCGCATCGACAGTCTCATCGAAGAGGGTATTGACGGCTTCGGTCTGGCGGAGGTCCACCTCACGCACTTCCAGACCGATATCGCCTGCTTTTCGATCCACCGCCAGCGGAGTCCAGCCTTCTGCCATCATCTGGGGAATCAATTGACGGCCCAGATAACCCGTTGCACCGGTCACGAGAACTTTCATGTCTTGCATCCTGCCCGGCGTAGTCCTCAGAAATCATTCTGTGGTTTCTGACCGGGTCTGCGTCGTGGTATCAGCATATGTCTGGCAGATCGGTCTGACCAGCACGCGACTGCCCTGCCTGATCAAGCGGTGTAGAAAACCACCTGACCGTGTGGCATGGGCGGGCATAGAGTGTTACTCTTACCCACATGATCGAACTGGGTGTGAATATCGACCACGTGGCCACCGTCCGCCAGGCCAGGCGGACCTATGAGCCTGACCCCATCTGGGCAGCCGCCGAGGCCGAACTGGGCGGCGCAGACTGCATCACCGTCCACCTGCGCGAAGACCGCAGGCATATCCAGGACCGCGATGTGACACTGCTGCGCCAGAGCGTACAGTGCAAGTTCAATCTTGAGATGAGCCTGGCGCCACAGATTGTGGACATCGCCCTTCAGACGCTGCCTCACCAGGCCACGCTTGTTCCTGAACGACGCGAAGAAGTCACCACCGAAGGTGGACTGGACATCATCACGCACGCCGCTCGCGTCAGTGATGTGGTGCGACGCCTGACCGACGCCGGGGTGATGGTCAGCGCCTTTATCGATCCGGATGAAAGCCAGGTCAGGCAGGCCCGCGATCTGGGCTTCGCCGCCATCGAGCTGCATACTGGAACCTATGCCAACGCTCAGGGCCCCCAGGTTGAAGCCGAACTGGCCAAGCTGCAGGCAGCCAGCAACCTGGCGGTCTCGCTGGGCCTGCGTCTGCATGCAGGCCATGGGCTGAACTATCGCAACACCACCGCCATTGCGTTGATTCCTCACATGGCAGAGTTGAACATCGGCCATGCTATTATCAGCCGGGCTATTTTCACTGGACTCAGACAAGCCGTCACAGAAATGAAAGCGCTGATGAATAACGCGCTGCTGCTGCGTCGGCCGGAAGATCGCTGATCACCACTCGCCGGGAGATGTTGATGACAAGCACCCGCTTCCGTCTCGTGACTCTGTTCACGCTCATGACGTGTCTGCTGTCACTGCTGGCCTGCGCTTCCCAGCCGGGCGAAGCGAAGAAAAGTTCAACACCAAGCTGGCGATATCAGCCCGGCCCGGTTGCGAATGAGCCGGTGCTGGATCTGGACAGCACCATCCGTCATGGCGATCGCATTGTCTTTGTCGGCGATGAGATGACCCAGCAGATGTTCTACACCCGGGCCTTTGCAACGGGTCTGCTGCCTATCAAGCCAGGCAGTGATCTTCGCATCTACAACGCCGGTCGGGATGGCGCAACTGTCCCCTCCACTCTCGAAACCATTGACGATCTATTCAAGCTCACACGCCCGACAGTGGTCTTTGTCGCGCTGGGGCTCAATGATGCATTCATTCAGCCGCCGGGCAGTCAGAGCCCAGCAGCCCACTATGGCGAGAACCTGCGCAAGCTCGTTCAGGCCATGCGTGGATATGACCATGTCAGGCAGATCATCCTGGTTGGGCCGCCTGCGGTTCAATCGGGTCTGACTCCTGAACTGCCCGCCGACAGCTACAACGCCCAGCTGTTTCATCTGAGCCACGCCGCGCGGGCTGCTGCGGAAAATAAACAGATCCCCTATATCGATCTGTTCACCCATACCAGCGCGGTTTATCTTGGTCAGATGCAGGTTGGCGGAACACCGCTGACCCTTGGCGGTAAGCTTCCCAGTGAAGAGGCTCATACGATCATCGCCAGCGTGCTGCTGCGAGGCATTGGCGTCACAGGCAGGCAGCTTGATGAGGTAGGCTTCAGCCCCCTGCTTCCGGGTGAGATGGGTCGCATCCGCCCGGCGCTGGCGGTAGAAACCCATGCCCCAAATCAGGAGTTGGCCAATGCCAGCCGAACGATCTATGAAACGATGACCCGCTATGACGAAGCTTTCTTCAAGCAGTGGCGACTGGCCGGCCGGCATCGTTATGCCTGGACGCATCAGGAAGCTGCGGCTCAGGTCGAGCTGGCCTGGGGTAATGTGCTTCGTGAAGTGCAGGAGCTGGTCCGTCTGACGAGCCAGCCCGAGGCCCAGGGGCAGAAAGTTTCCACCGGTGGGGCTGATAAAAACACTGGTGAAAAATAATCCTCAGGACTTGCCAAGATCAGCAGAACATGCGATAGGTGAGTCCAGCATTTTCCGTGGCGGTCATACCGGACGGATAAACACTGAGTTTCTTCGGAGATTTTGATTGCCAGACGTCGGGAACAACCTCACACACCTGCCTGCAGACCAGTCATGTGATGGGTCCGTCGCTGAAGGAAATCAAACTTTCTCAAATTCGTCTTATAGTTGGGGCTTGCAGGTTACGCGACAAGCATTTAGACTGCCGCGACTGACCTCACACCCCGGTGGTGATTGTTACAATCCTCAAAACCAGTGGGCTGCCCGCCGACGAATCGGCACTCTCACTCCTTGCGGTAAGATAGGGAGGTTCCTGCCTTGATTCACCGTCACCGTTCCGCCGTCGCTCTGGCTGTACTTGGCTGTTCCATTGGCGCGTCGACAATGCTCTTCGCCGCTGATGGTGACGCCCCCACCGCGGCCGACCTGCTTCAGCAGGGCATCGCACAGTTCCAGCAGGGCAACCTGGCGGCCGCCCGCCAGACGCTCGAGCGCGTGGACCCGGCTCAGCTGGCCACCAAAGAACAGCGTGTCGAGCTGGCTCAGACGATCCAGGACATCGACCGCCTGACCAGCCAGCGCAACGATCCGCAGGCCCTGCTCACCCTGGCTGCTGATGCGGTCAAAGCAGGCAACCTCACCGCTGCTGCCACGTACTACCAGCAGGTTCAGGACAGCGAAAACGCCAGCGAAAGCCAGAAGCAGCTCGCTCAGGCCCGCCTGGCCCAGATCCGCCGTCAGTCCCTTCCCGCCGATGAGCGTGCCGCTCGTCAGAGCCTCAACCAGGGCATCACCGACCTTCAGAACAACCGCCTTGACGCCGCCTACTCCAAGCTGCAGGCTGTCAAGCAGAGCGGTGTCGATCTGGGCTGGTTCGACAACCAGCGTCTGGATCGCGCTCTGAGCGTGCTCGAAGAACGCCGCGCTCAGGTCGCCGCCGTGCAGGCTCCCGAACCCGCTCAACCCGCCGCCGAAGCTCCCGCTGCTCAGGCCCCCGCTCCTGCCCAGACGCAGGCTCCCGCTGCTCAGGCCCCCGCTCCTGCCCAGACGCAGGCTCCCGTGGCTCAGGCCCAGCCTGAACCCGCTCCGGTTGCTCAGGCTCAGCCTGCTGCCCCCGAAGCCGCTCCTGACGTGCTGAGCCAGGCCATCGAACTGGCCGCCCAGGAAAAGATCGCTCTGGCTCAGGCTGCCCAGGCTCAGAACAATCACCGCCTGGCTCTGGAATACTACGAACAGGCCCTGCAGATTCAGCCCTCCAATGCGGTTGCCCGCGCTGGGGCTGACACGGCCCGTGTTCGTGCTCAGCAGGCTGCCACGCCTGAACCTGCCTCGATCCTCGAGCAGGAAACCCGCAACATGGGCGTGCAGGCTCAGGCCGCCATTGCGGAATACCGTCAACTGCGTAACCTGGCTGACAACCACCGCAAGGCTCTGAACTACGCTGCTGCCAGCGATACCGCTCAGCAGGCCAAGGTCCTTCTGGACAACAACGCCCGCTACCTGCCCGCCGCGCAGTACCGTCAGCTGCGTGATGAGGTGGATCAGCAGGCCGCTCAGATCAACGACGAGCGCATCCGCTTCGAGCAGGCTGAAAAGGAACGTGTTGCTGCTCAGCAGGAACAGCAGACCCGCGAAACCGCGCGTCAGGCCTTGGAACATCAGGATGCTGAAATCCAGAACCTGCTCCGCCGTGCCCGCGCTCTGCAGAAGGAACAGAAGTACGAACGTGCTCTGCAGCTGGTCAACCAGGCGCTGTTCATGGATCCCAACAACTTCGCCGCTCAGGCGATGAAGGATATCATCGAAGACAGCATCATCCTGGTGGGCTCTGAACGTATTCGTCGCCAGATCCACATCAACAACGCAGTGATCCGCCGCGAAAACGCCCAGGCCACTATTCCCCCCACGGAACTGCTGGTCTATCCACCCGACTGGCCGCAGCTGACCAACCGTCGTCTGCTGGGCATGGACCAGGCCAACGGCGGCGAGTCCGAAGCCAACCGCATCGTGGCTCAGAAACTCCGCGAACCCATTCCTGCGGAATTCAACGCCAACCAGCTTGAAACGGCCATCAACTTCATCCGTCAGATCACGGGTGTGAACATTCTGGTCAACTGGTCGGCCATGCAGCTGGTGGGTGTCGAACGCGACACACCCATCTCCCTGCAGCTGTCCAACGTTCCCGCTTCTCAGGCCCTGCAGTACATCCTCAAGGATGCCTCCTCGCATGGCGGTGCAACGGCCAACCCGGTGACCTACGCCATCTACGATGGTCTGGTCCAGATCTCGACCGAAGACGATCTGAAGTCCACCACCACCTACGCTCGCGTCTACGACATCCGCGACCTGCTCATCCAGGTTCCGAACTTCGAAGAAGCGCCTGAGTTTGAACTCAGCAGCGTGCTGGAATCCAGCACCAGCGTCGGTGGCGGCAGCGGCAGTGGCAGCAGCAACAGCACCAGCCTTTTCGGTGACTCGAGCAGCGACAGCAGCGAAAACCAGGTCAACCGCGCCGAGCTCATCAAGCAGATCACCGACCTGATCCAGGCCATGGTCGGCAAGCCGGAAGACTGGCCCAACGCCGGTGGCATGCTCAGCAGCATTACCGAACTCAACGGTAACCTGATTATCCGTACCACCCCTGCCAACCACCGCGCCACCATGGAACTGCTCAGCCAGCTCCGTGAAACCCGCGCGATGCAGATCTCCATCGAAGCTCGCTTCCTGCTGGTTGACCGTCAGTTCGTCAACGACTTCGGCGTTGACTTCGACATGACCATCAACAACCTGGGCAGCAAGTGGGGCCCGATCACCATCGGTCAGAACTCGTTCCCCGCGACCGACGTGGCCAGCGCTCTGACGGGTGGCAACCCCGCCCTGACGCTCGGTGCTTCGTTCCTGGACGACATCGAAGTGAACCTGATGGTCCGCGCCACTCAGGCCGACCAGCGCTCCGTGCAGCTCACCGCTCCGCGTCTGACCCTCTTCAACGGTCAGCGTGCTTACGTGATGATCTCCACGCAGACCTCCTTTATCTCCGACCTGGAGTCCGTGCCTGACGCCGGTGGTTTCAACCCCACCGTCAGCGTGGTCAACGAAGGTGTCATGCTCGACGTTGAAGGTACCATCAGCGCCGACCGCCGCTATGTGACGATGACGGTTCGCCCCAGCCTCGCCCGACTGGTCGACCTGGTGGCCGTGCCCTTCATCTCGGCGGAAAACACCAACAACAATAACAACAATAACAACAACAATAACAATGGCGTGATTGTCTCTCAGGGCATCCTCCAGCTGCCCATTCTGGAAGTCAACACCATCCGCACCACCGTCAGCGTGCCTGACAAAGGTACGATCCTGCTGGGCGGCCAGCGCATCGTCAACGAACGTGAAATCGAAGTTGGCGTGCCTGTTCTCTCCAAGATCCCGGTGGTCAACCGTCTGTTCACCAACCGCAGCGTCGACAAGCTCGACCGCACGCTGCTGATCCTCATCAAGCCCACCATCATCATCCAGACGGAAGAAGAAGAACTCCTCTTCCCGGGCCTCAACGCCAACCCTGGACAGTTCAACGTGGGCCGTCGCTTCGAATAAGTCTGAACACACAGGCTTGTCAGATCGCAACCTCAAGCACCTCGCACACGCGAGGTGCTTTTTTTCACCCATATGCTGCTGAACCTGTAGAATGTTGCCTATGCGACCGCTACGACGCAGCCACTATCCCGTGCGAGTTGAGATGACGCCGCTGATCGACGTCATCTTTCTGCTGCTGACGTTCTTCATCTACAGCCTGGTGATGACCGTCCAGGCCCAGATCATGCCCGTCAGGCTCACGGCCATGACGTCCGATTCTGCCACGCAGCCAGGCAGTGAAACCTCCCCAACCGTCAACGCCATCCACGCCATCACCATCACCCGCGATGGCCAGTTCCACTACAACCAGCAGAAGCTCACCCGGGAGGATCTCCCTGAAAAGCTCAAGGCCTATGCGGCACTGACTCCGCGTCCCAGGCTGTTTATCGCGGTGGAAGCACAGGGCGATCTGGATCGCGGCCCGCTGCTGATTCATCTGTTGGAGCAGCTTCACATCGCAGGGATCGACGACTTTGCCATCGTCGGCCAGCCCCCCTCAGGTGATGCTGCCCAGCCGAGCACGCCGTCCACGACCCGGCCGGTGACGCCGCAGCAGGACACCCCCAATCAGCCGGGCTAAGATTACGGATAGCACTCCGTCTGCTTTGCTATGTGGCCCCCGGCGGGCTTCGTCTCCTTGTGTGATCATGCGATGGATCGACACTCCCTCCTGCCTTTGACGCTAAGTGCCATGCTGGCGACAACCCTGCATGTGGGGGTGCTGTCACTTCCTCGCCCTGCGGAAGCTGATACGACACGTCAGATCAGCCCACTTCAGCTTCCTTTGCCCGATCGCCCGGAAGATAAACCCCTCGACCCTGAACCTGAAAAGCCGGAGCCGCCCACTCCTGAAGAACCCAAGCCTGAGCCTCCCAAGCCGGACGAGCCCAAGCCTGAGCCTGAGGCTGCTGTTCCTCCGAAGCTGTCGGACGAGGTTCTTCCTGAGCCTGAGCCTGCGAAGATGGAGATCGGGAAGGAAGATGCGCCGCGCATCGCCACCATCGCCTGGATTTCGCATGACGATTTCCAGGAACTGATGGCCATGCAGTCGCGTACGATTCAGCCCGGCCTGCAGCGGGAAGCTGTCGCCCAGGCCGATGCTCCTCTCAACTTCGAACCGGCTCAGCCTCGCGACCAGTTCGGGATGCCTGAACTGGCCACTGGCGTCGATACTCAGGATCCAGGTCAGGGGCGTGATGCGGCTCCAGATCGTAATGCAGACTCTCCGCCTGCTGAGCCTCAGCCTGCGGCTGAAGCACCAGCCAATCCCGTCGAGAGAACATCACCCGATATCCGCCTCGAACAGGCCAATGATGATCAACAGCTCGCGATGGACCCGCCAGCAGAGAACACGCAGCCCGAATCGAAAGACACGGCCTCCAGACCTGAAGCTCCCAGCGAAGATGCAGGCCGGAGTGTTTCCACGGATCCGGGTCCATCACCTGATGCACTGACGCTGGAGGACAATCGTCCTGAGCCTTCGCAGGAACAGCTGGCGCTGGGCCCGATCACCGAGCCCCGGCCACCTGTGCCCGATGTGACAGCTGCCCCCGCAACGCAGCCTGGTGTGACGCCCGATGCCCCGTCTGCCGCATCCGCTCCCAGCACGCAGCCTGCAGGCGAAAAGCCCCGTCAGGGTGATGGTGGCCAGATGGATCAGACCCGCAACATGGCCACGCAGGAGAGTCCAACCTCGGTCACGCAGTCAGATCGTGAATCCGTGCCCACTCAGCTCACGCCCTCAGCTGATCGGGTTCGACTGGGCAACGTGGTGGCATCGCGAGGGATTGAGATCAAGACCGTTCGGCCGCGATTCAGCATCGCCACCCTCTACACGGCCACGCCACGCAATCCGCGTGTGCGCGTCGTGTTCGATCGCCAGGGCCAGGTGCTGCTGGCAGAGATTATCCGCTCCAGTGGTTACGCCGACATTGATGGGCCCATCCTCAACGCACTCTACGCCTGGCGTGCATCCGGGAAAATGCTTCAGGAAATGAAATCGAGTACCTTTGAATGGCAAGGCAACATCCTGCTGGTGGATGAGCCTGATACCCCCTGACCCTATATCCCTTCAAGCAGCGCCTGCAACAGGCCACCTGAAGGTTGGATGCCATATCCATGCAGCGAACCGAAGACGGCTACGTCATTATCAGTTGCGACTTCTGTGGAACCGACTGGGATGAAGTCATCCCCATGATCGAAGGCCATCACGGCTCGGTCATCTGCCTGTCATGTCTGCAGACCGCACTCAAGCAGCAGGTAGAAGCGGCGGTCTCGTTTGAATGTACGCTCTGCCTGCAGCATCGTCCGGAAGGGACCATCGCCTGGACACCAATGAATCGCCCTGCCTCAGCCAATCCACGCGCGATGGCATGCAGCAGCTGCATCAAACAGGCGGCAGGGACGTTCAGCAAAGATCCGGATATCGACTGGAAATGGGACCGCAGCAAGAGCTGATAGCTGACTCGGCTGATCCCGTTTCTCAACGGATATCCGCCACCTTCACCTTCGTTCCCGTCTCTGCAGCGCGAATGATGGCATGAGCCACGCGCAGGGCTTCGATCCCATCCTGACCGCTGACAGCCGGCGCTGATCGATCATGGTGCGCCCGGATCAGCGCATCAAGCTGATCGCGGTAGAGATTGTCCCACCGCTGCGCAAAATCCAGAGGCAGAGGCAGCGTCTCCCACTTGTGCTCGGCTCCGAAGCGATAGTGTCGCAGATCGCCCGTCTGCGCGTCGTAGGCCAGCGTGCCCTTGTCACCATAGATCTCAATCAGGCGGCGCTGCGGATACTGAATAAAATCCATGTGCACCTGAACCAGTGCCCCGGATTCCAGCGTCATGACGGTCTGAATGATGTTGGGCTTGCCCTTGAGATCAAGGTTGCCACGCACGGCCCCCATCGACATCACTTCCTTCACATCGCCCAGAATCCAGCGGATGAAATCCAGTTCGTGCGTGTAGTCCACTACGATGGCGTAAGGCGAGTTCTGTCGTTCAGGCGTCTTGCCATTGAGGAGGGTGATGTAGGTTCCGATCATCGCTCTGCCGCCTGCGATTTCGCCAAGCTCACCACTGGCGACAATCTGTTTCATCTGGCGCAGGCCAAGCTCAAAGCGAAGCATGTAGCCCACGTGCAGCAGCCTGCCTGCCTGGTCAGCTGCAGTCACCAGACGATTGGCCTGCTCGAAAGAATCGGAGATCGGCTTTTCCACCAGCACATCGCAGCCGGCTTCGATGGCCTGCAGCCCCATGGGCACATGCAGGCTGTTAGGCGTGCAGATCATCACGATGTCTGGCTTCGCAGCCAGGGCCTGCGTGTAGTCGTTGAACCTGCCATCCACCGGGCGATGGACCTTTTCATCGGTCTGCCTGTGGTGGGCTTCAATCGGGTCACAGACCAGCAGCGTCACATCGCTGCGTTCAGAGATCAGGCGGGAATGACGCTGGCCGATGGAACCGAGCCCGGCGACGAGGATCGTGGTATTCCTGGTCATATGCTGGAATCTTTATTGGGTGTAGGAATCGGAGGATGAATTACTGCCAGACGGTGAAGCCGCCATCAACCACCAGGTTGTGGCCGGTAACGTAGGCCGAGGCGTTGGACGCCAGGAAAACCACCGCACCCTTGAGGTCCACACCATCGGTTCCCATACGGCGGAGGATGGTCTTATCGCTGTACCGATCGACAAACCCCTGAGGCTGCCCACGCTGAAAGCCGCCTGGTGAGATGGCGTTGACGCGAATGCCATCTTCACCCAGATAAGCCGCCAGATCACGCGTCAGCCCGATGATGGCGGCTTTGACGGCGGCGTAGTCCACGCTCTGTGCGAGCATGCCATCGACATACACGCGGCGGTCTCTGCCGACGATGCCAGCGATACTTGCGATGTTGATGATCACGCCCGACTTCTGCTTGCGCATCACGGGAATCACATGCTTGCAGACGAAGTAAGGCGCAGTGACGTTGGCGTTCTGAATCGACAGCCAGTCTTCCATCTGGCGCTCTTCAATGCGGGAGGAGATGCCCTTGCGCCCCGCGCCGCCTCCCACGTTGTTCACCAGAATGTCGATTCTACCGAAGGCCTTCATGCACGCAGCAACGGCTTCTTCGATCTGCAATTCATCATTGGCATCCAGCGGCTGACCGATGATGCGCTTGCCCAGCGAAGCCGAGAGCTCCTCAGCAGTCTGCTTCGCCGATTCAGCAGTGCGTGAGGTGATCATGCCATCTGCACCGGCTTCCGCCAGCGCGGTGGCCATATCGCGTCCAAGGTGACGAGCCCCGCCAATCACGAGGAACACCTTCCCGGTCAGATCAAACAGCGACAGCACGTGGTTCGGATCAAGAGCCATGCGGATACTCTCCGGAATGGATTCAGACAACATTCATCTACAGGTCAAGCGGATGGATGGAGCCAAGCCAGAATTTAATAGGCCCTACCATTGCCACATTGTAACAAAATCACCCCGACGAAGTTTGGCGGCATCATCCGCAGGCCAAACAACGAGGACTAATTCTCCGCAGGCTGAATGCGAGCTTCGACGCGAGATAGATCATCAGGTGACAGCTGGCGGGCGGAGTCGAGGTAACTGTCACGATGGATCTGCAGCACCCGCTCGTAGGCCTGGTGGGCCTCGTCATGTCGGCCTAGTCGCCAGAGCAGATCCGCGACTTTCAGGGCATCAGTCAGGTTCTGGGGAGTGCGCAGCATCACCTGCTGCCAGAGGATGACCGCGTCGTTCATACGCCCGGCGTCGTTGAAGAGATGGCCGGCCAGTTCAGTAACCTGCGCTCTGCAGCGAAGCAGCGAAACATCCCGCAGTCCTGCAGCATGAGCCTGGTCAAGTGTGCTCATTGCGTTCGTGACAAGATACTGGGCATGGGTGTGATTGTTCTGATGCGCGAGATAACTGGCGTGTTCCATCATCAGCATCACTTTGGACACATACGGCCGAGGGTCGCGAGGCAGTGCTTTGATGGCCTGATCGAGTTCGTTGTAGGTGTCCTGAATACGCTGTTTCCGCAGCGATTCAGCAGCCTGTTTCAATGCAGACTGCTGTCTGCCAACTGGCGCAATGTAGAGAACTACCATGACCAGCGCCGCCACAAATAACGCCCCACCTGCCACTGCGGGTGCCACGCGAGGCTGCAATGAAGAAGTGAGGTGCTCCGAAACAACTGCAGGTTTCGCACGCACTGATACGCCGGCTGCTGCAGCCACGATACAGAACACCAGCGGCGCGGCCTGCATGTTGTAGAAGGTCATTTCAACCTGGGCGTGAATCAGCAGCACTGATGCAGCCAGGAACAGCGCCAGCATCACAGCCCAGCGCGTTGTCACCTGGGCATGAACCAGCACGGCCGTGGTGCCAATGAACAGCGCCACGCTCAAGCCTGCCACCAGGAACGACTCAGGCGATAGTAAGGTGATGCCCTGCGAGTAGAAATAGACCCCGAAAAGAGCAGCCCCCAGCAGCAATGCGCCAACCGTGTTGAAGCGGACGTTGATCACTTCCTGAAGGCTCAGTCGCTCCTCGCCTGCAGCCAATGGCTCATCGGCAGACTGATGTACCAGTCCACGCCCGGCCTGCCAGAGCCAGCCGACAATCAGCCCACTCCACGCCAGCCCACCAACCAGGCCGAGCATGGCGAACCAGTCGACAAACACGTTGTGCGCGCTGGTGACTTCTTCCGGGTTCAGCGGGTTCTTGTAGAGGCTGTAGTAATCCTTGTATCGACCCGCGCCGACGCCCAGCAGTCGTACATGCCAGGGCTCATGCGTAAGTATCTTTGCACTGGCCTGCCAGTAGTGATCACGGAAAAGCAGACTGCGTTCCCCTGCTTCCGAATCAGGCGGGCCCATCATGCCACGAGCAATCACCAGACCACTGGCCATGACCACACCTGCCAGCGCCAGCGGCGCGAGCATCGGCTTGACCAGCTTCCATTTTGTGCTGAGCAGAGCCAGCAGCAGCAGCCCGCCGCCAATGCTCCCTGCAAGTATCGGGCCCTTGGCGTGGGTGTAATAAAGCACAATCGCGCCGGCCAGGAAGCTGACTGCGGGAATCCACATCAGGTTCCAGCGACGACGAATAATCAGTCCTGCGGCGAGTGCTGCTGAGGCGATGGTCAGCCCCGCAGTAACTGAGCCGAAGATATTCGACAGCCCAAAGGCCCCGGTCACATCGGGAAACTCAAGCCTGCGTACATAGAGCAGATGCTGGGACGAGCCCACCTGCCAGCCTCGCGCGATGATGTTCTGCTCTTCATGCTTACGGAACATCTCCAGCGTCATCGGATGTTCCCAGAACACGTACAGCAGCGATCGCAAAAGGAAAGGCCAGAGCAGCCCCACCATCGACACTGCCAGCCATCTCGCAGGCAGGCCATGCTGCGTCAGGTGGTACATCGCCACGGCCAATGCCATCGCGGCGATCCATGAGCCGTGATGCATCATCCCCGGGACATGCTGAAACAGATGCCATCCATTGATGACCACGCCAATGCCCGCCAGCACCACCACAGGCCAGGAAAGCCTGCCACCGAGTCTGCCATGCACGATCATCGCCATGCCAGCCATGGCCACGCTGAGGGTATCAAGCACAATCGCCCCCACCGGCCCGATGCCCAGCACACTGCCCAATTCGGCTGCCATGGAGGAGCGAGGATCGACATCCCAGTACAGCTCGGGAAAGACCACCACCAGACAGCGGATCATCGCCAGGAAGATCACACCCAGCGTCACCGCCAGCAGAATGGGATGGTCTACCTGTGCTGACGCGATGGTGTCAGGTGTATTTGACGAACGTGAATGAGAGGAGCTGCTGGACATGCCCGCCAGTGTATCCCGACTGGCCGAAACAGACAGCAGGACACATCAGCAATGGCTCATTTTTTCAACGGTCGGCCGTCGGCATCGAAGCCGAAGTAACGCAGCCAGCCGATGACCTGCTCCGGGCCCATGTGGACCGTTGTAGGCGAGGGCTCGCCGCTCGACAGGCCGGGGCCACCCTGCAGTTCACGCCACAAGGCCAGGGCACTACCCAGTTCCCGGGCGAACTTAGGGGATGACCACACAATGGCCCGCCTGCGGTTAGCGGCTTTCTGAATGGCTCGATCGCTGCTGACCACGACAAGCTGCGACGGAGCCGACGAGAGCTGAATGTAGTGCTCAATCAGCTCGTCGGCTGTCATGTCCTTCCCGGAGTAGATCAGCTCCACGGTCAATTCAGGCGAGCGCTCATTGCCTCGCGGCTTGGGTGAACCGTCACATACCACCCGCAACGGACCACGCCAGCGCATGGCTTCTGCTGCCCGCGCAATGGCACGACACAGCCCGGCTTCGCTCAGTCCAGCGAGCTTAGGCTCATGCAGTGCGTTGTAACCATCCACCAGGAGTGCCATTGTCCCAGTGTATGAAATTCAGGCCTGTGCTTCATCCTGACTGCTTTCCACAGGCCCCCTGCGCCCCGTATCATGGTCAACAATCTCTTCCCTCTGCCGGAAGGCCTATGACCGATTCCCAGCCAGTCTCCTCGTCAACGCAGTCGCCTGCCCCGGGGCGTCCCAAACCTCGCTGGCTACTGCTGATCATTCTGGCGCTGCTGATGACACTCATCGGTCTGGTCTGCACGCTGGCAGCAATGGGAGCTCGCTATCACTGGACACTGGACCTGTTCACCCATTGGAAAGCCCACACCGCAGGCGGGCTGCTGATTCCACTTGTCATTCTGCTGGTCCTTCGCCGCTGGAAGCTGGCCGGTATCCCGCTTGTTCTGCTGCTGATCAATGCCCTGCCTGTGGCGAGTCTGTACCTGCCTGCTTCGACTCCTGAAGTGTCATCCCCTACTCAGGTGAAACTGCTGCTGGCCAATGTTCACAATCAGAACAAGACCCCTGAATTATTCATTGATCTGGTCCGCCAGCAGCTGCCTGATGTGATTGCGGTTCTCGAGCTGCACCCCAACTGGGTTGAGCCACTGCAGGCCATTCATGTGCGGTATCCCTATCACATGATCGTGCCCCGTCATGACAGTTTTGGCATTGCGGTCTTCAGCCGCCATCCCATCCTGCATCAGCAGCAGCTGATACTGGCGCAGTCGCAGGTCCCCACGCTTGATATCACCCTCGATATCGAAGGCAG
>Ga0207868_1000388_pt1 | contig 50035 bp, 56 predicted proteins | sample Passage237B_FD_187370 | JGI IMG/M metagenome (GOLD analysis project Ga0207868, IMG submission 187370) | Cellulose adapted compost microbial communities from Newby Island Compost Facility, Milpitas, CA, USA - Passage2 37B (SPAdes) (version 3) ... | reverse complement strand
GGCGCGCATCCGCGAGGACTATCTGCGCATCCTGCGCTTCTTCCGGCTCTTCGCCTGGTACGGGTCGGGCCGGCCGGACGCTGCCGGGCTGAAAGCCTGTGCCCGGCTGAAGGACGGGCTGGCGCAGCTTTCGGCGGAGCGCGTCTGGAGCGAGCTGAAGAAGCTGCTTTGCGCGCCCGACCCCGCCCGCGCGCTGCTGTGGATGCGCACGACCGGGGTGCTGACGCAGATCCTGCCCGAAACGGAGAAATGGGGGATCGACGCGGTTCCCGGCCTGATCGCGGCCGAGCGCGCGCTCGGCTGGCCGGCGGACCCGATGCTGCGGCTGATGGGCATGCTGCCGCCGGATGCGGTCCGTCTTGCCGCGATGGCGGCCCGCTTGCGCCTTTCCAGGGCCGAGACGGAACGGCTGGCGGCGTGGGCGACGGCGCCGTCGCCGCCACCCGGAACCGGCGCGACGGCTTTTGCCAGGCTGCTCTACCGGTATGGCGCCGGCCCGTTGCGAGACCGGCTGCGGCTGGCGCTTGCGGCGGCGCGGGCGCAGGCGGCGGCGGACGACAAGGCGTTGGTAGCGGCCGGCGGCCACGCGCGGCTTCTCAAGCAGCTCGAAGGCTGGGAAAGGCCGGTGTTCCCGGTTCGCGGCGCCGATCTCCAGGCCGCAGGCATCGCCGCGGGCAAGCCGCTCGGCGACGCCTTGCGCAGGCTCGAGGCGGAATGGGTCGACAGCGGCTTCGCGCTCGACCGCGACGCACTTCTCAGCCGCGTCGCAAGACCCGCGGACCCGTAGCGAAAGCCGGGCGGCTTCAGGCTTCGGCGCACGCCCGGCCCCAACGCCTCGTTCCGACGGGGCCCTCGACGGAAAAGCGCTTCGCGCTTTCCCCTCGATTCGCCCCTTGAACGTCTGTTTCCGGAAACGCGCTAGGCTGCGTCGCGGACCTTGTCGATGCGTGAGCGGATGGCGTCGATCATCGTTTCGCGGATGACGGTCTCGCCGTGGGTTTCCCGCAGGTGCTCCACTGCGCGGCGCATCACCTCGGCCTCTTCCTCGTGGCGCGTGTGCCAATCGCAGCCGGGCACGAGCGATCCGCAATGAAATTCCTTCATCGTCTCCTCCTTCGCAGGTGGCATGAGGGTAATGGTAGCACGAAATGCGGCGACAAGCTGCCGCCGGCGATGGAAAACCTGCCTATTGCTTGCCGGTTCCGGAGAAAGCCGCACCGCCGAACCTGCTTGCCGTTGCCGCCATCTCGCGCTTCATCCATTCCCCGAAACCCGCGATCCTGCGGTCTTCGCGGCGATTCGCGGAGGTGAGGAGCCAATAGCTCAGACCGGTGCGGGCACGCTGCGGGAAGGGGGCGACCAGCGTGCCGACCGACAGCGCGTAGTCGGCGAGCGTCTGCCAGGCGAGCAGCACGCCCTGGCCGGCAATCGCCGCATCGAGCGCCAGTGCCGCGTCGGTGAAGCTGTTGCCGGGCGTCAACCGGCCCTCGTCGAGCTCGAAAAGGGCGAGCCAGGTGGCCCACGAAAGGTCGGAATTGGCATCGCGCACAACCGGCACGCCGTAGAGGTCGGCCGGCGTGCGGAGCCGCGCCGCCATGTCGGGCGCGCAGACGGGAAAGATCTCCTGTTCAAGCAGGAACCGCCTGCGCACGCCCGGCCAGTTCCCGTCGCCGACGCGGATGGCGATGTCGACGTCGCTGGCGTCGAGGTCGACCAGGCCGACCGAGGCGTCGAGCCGGATCTGGATGCCGGGGTTGAGCCGGCTCCAGGCGCCCAGCCTCGGCACCAGCCATTTGGCGGCCAGGACCGGCGCGACGGAAATGGTCAGGATGTCGTCGGCATGGCGGCGGGCCATGCCGACCGCCTCGTCGAGCGCCCGGAAGCCGCCGGTCAGCCGCTCCAGCAGGCGCGCGCCGAACTCTGTGGGCTTCAGGCCGCGCGGGGTGCGCTCGAAGACCGGCCGCCCGAGCAGGGCCTCCGCGCGGATGATCTGCTGGCTGACGGCGCCGGGCGACACGCCGATCTCGTCGGCGGCGGCCTGGAGCGAGCCGAGGCGCCCGACGCTTTCCAGCGCGCGCAGGCCGTTGAGATGCACCCTGTTGAGGTTTCGCATGCAGGAAACCTATAGCAACGCGCAGACAAACTCCATTGAGAAGCGCGTGGCGGGAATAGAAAATCTGGCCGACGAAGCCGATGGAGGACGTCGCCGTGTACGACACGATCCTGAGACCGTTCCGATCTTTCCGGCGCAGGCCCGCCGGTTTTGCGAAATCCGTTCCCGCACCGGCGTTCGACCCGCTGTCGCATCCGGCGATACGGCGGATGTCGCCGCGCGAGCTGGCAGACCTGCCGCTCGGTGCGCTCCCGCAGGCCGGAAAGCGCGATCGGGCCTGCTAGAGCGTTTCCTGTTTTGATGGAATCAAAACAGACGCTCCAAGCGCTTGATTTATCGCGTTTCCGAACCGAATAAGTGGTGTCCACTTATTCTGGAAACGCTCCAAGGAGGCCCTTACGGCCACTTCACCTCGGGCGGCATGCTGGAAAGGATCGCATCCACATTGCCGCCGGTCCTGAGCCCGAACATGGTGCCGCGGTCGTAAAGCAGGTTGAACTCGACATAGCGGCCGCGCCGGATCAGTTGTTCCTCGCGATCGGCCTCGGTCCAGTTGTCGTTGAAGTTCCTGCGCACCAGATGCTGGTAGACGACGAGGAAGGCGCGGCCGACATCCTGCACGAAGGCGAAGTCGGCCTCCCAGCCGCCCTTCTCGCCGGGGCTCTTCATCCAGTCGAAGAAGATGCCGCCGATGCCGCGCGGCTCCTTCCTGTGCGGCAGGTAGAAATACTCGTCGCACCAGGCCTTGCAGCGGTCGTAATCGGCCACGGCCGCATGGCGGTCGCACACGAATTTCATCGCCCGGTGGAAGGCGACCGTGTCGGGATCTTCCTGCGTGCGCCGGCGGTCGAGCACCGGGGTCAGGTCGGCGCCGCCGCCGAACCACTGGTTCGCGGTCACCACCATGCGGGTGTTCATGTGGACGGCCGGCACGTTGGGATTCTGCGGATGGCAGATCAGCGAGATCCCGCTTGCCCAGAAGCGGGGATCGTCGCCGGCGCCGGGCATCTGCGCGCGCATCTCGGGCGAGAACTCGCCGAAGACGGTCGAGGTGTGGACGCCGACCTTCTCGAACACGCGGCCCGACATCATCGACATCACGCCGCCGCCGCGGTCCTCCCCGTCCGGGCCTTCCTCGCGCCGCCAGGGCGTGCGCTCGAAGCGGCCCGGCGCCCAGGAGGAAAGCGGCCCCGAAAGCTCGTCCTCGAGCTGCTCGAGGCCGGCGCAGATGCGGTCGCGCAGCTCCTCGAACCAGGCCTTCGCCCTGGCCTTCTTGTCCTCGATCGCCTCGGGCAGGCCGGGGGTGAGTTCGGGGCGCTCCATCGTCGGTCTCCAGTTCGGCGGCGCGTCCTGCCCGCTTGCGGACAAAGGACTCGAATTTCCAGCCGCCGTTCCCTAATCTCTTGCCGTCGAGGGTCAAGGAGTTCTTTGTGCGCGTTCCTTCGCGGCCATCGCTGGACGGCATCCGCCACCGGCTCGAAAAGAGCCGGCAGAGGGCCACGCGCATGCCGCGCGACGGCTTCGTGCGCGAGACCTTCGTGTTGCCGCGCGGGGCGGCGCGCGCCAAGGCGCGCGAATGGTTCGACCGCTGGCCGCGGCAGGCCTACTGGACGGCGATCGAGAGCTGGTGCGAGCGCCCGGGCGACGAGATCGAGTTCACCATGCGCCGCCTGCCGACGGCCGACTGAGTCAACCGATCTGGCGCATCGCCTCGCCAGCCGCCATCGCGACGGCGACCGCGAGGTTCAGGCTGCGGCCGCCGCCGGGCATCGGGATCGTGACGCGCCGGTCCGCCGCGGCATGGACGTGCTGCGGCACGCCGGCGCTCTCGCGGCCGAACAGCAGGATGTCCCGGGGGCGGCAGGCGAAACCGGTATAAGGCGCGTCGGCCTTCGTCGTGAACAGGACGAGCCGGCGGTCCTCGATCCGGCGCCAGGCCTCGAAGGCGGTCCATGAGACGTGGCGCGTCAGCGCCGCCATCTCCAGATAGTCCATGCCGGCGCGCTTCAGCGCGCGGTCGCTCATGTCGAAGCCGGCCGGCTCGACGATGTCGACGCCGAAGCCGAGGCAGGCCGCCAGCCGCAGGATGGTGCCGGTGTTGCCGGCAATGTCGGGCTGGTAGAGCGCGACGCGGAAGCTTGCCATCTATGCCTGCCTCACGCGGCGCCGGAAAACAGGCCACGGGCCCGGGCGGCCCGGGCAAAGGCGGCGGGGTCGGGCACGGCGATGCCGAACACCGTCTCCAGCGCCTCGCAGGCCGCGTCGGGCGAGGCGAGGGGACGGCGGGTGCTGGCGCCGCCAATGACGTGCTCCGTCAGGCCGGCGCCGGAAAGGCCGATGCGGCGGTCGGGAAGCGTGCGCGCGACCATCAGCTCGGCCACGAAGCGGGAATCGGGGTGCGTCGACAGGTAGTGGTTCATCGCGATGCGGTCGACCGCGTGCTGGGGCGCCGTCTCGATGCGGTAGAGCGTGCGCCAGACCCCGCCGGCATGTGCCTGCACGCGCGTGTCGAGCCCGCTGCCGGCAAGCCGGAAGGTCTCGTGCGGGGTCCGCTGCTCGAGCCCGGGTTCGGCCAGCAGCGGGGCGGTCTGGGTGAGGATGCCGAAGCCGACATCGGCGAACCATTGCCTGCCGTCGGCGCGCACATGGAGCAGCATGTGCGTGAGCGGGGTCAGCGTGTCGGTGTCGGCCTGGCCCCACAGGACGCGCGCGGCAAGCGGGGAAACCTCGAAGCCGAGCGCGGCGAGCGCATGCATGAACAGCAGATTGTGCTCGAAGCAGTAGCCGCCGCGGCGGCCGGCCACCAGCTTGGCCTGCAGGGCGGCAGGATCCAGCCTGACGGGACGGCCGAGGAACGGGTCGAGATTCTCGAAGGGGATCGCCTGCGGGTGCAGCCTGTGCAGGGCGGCCAGCACGTCGAGCGTGGCAGCGCGCGGCCCGTCATAGCCGATGCGGGCGAGATAGGCATCGAGATCGACGCCCCGATCCGCCTGCGTTTCTCCGTCCGACGGCATCAACGACCTCCAGTCGCCCCTCCTTAGCCGCAAGCGCCGCCGACAATCCAGCGGCATCTGCGGCGCGGCGGCGCCGGCGGCTGGCAGGGCGCGCCGCGCCCGTATAGAAGGCGCAGGCCGCGGCGCGGGCCGGCGCCTTGGTCGCGCCGCGTTCCTGATGGCAGATGGCGGGCGCAGCGGGGCCGCCGTCCGTGCGCGGAGCGGTTGCCGGCAGGCCGCCATGGAGGAGAGACGGAAGCAGGATGATGTTCCGCTGGTTCGAAGGCAGGCTCGATCCGTTCCCGGCAGACGAGCCGGTCGAGCCGCCGCGCACGCTGTTCGCCTTCTGCATGCACTATACGAAGGGGGCGTGGCGCTTCATCGCGGCCGACGCGGTGCTGGTGGCGACGATCGCCTTCACCGAGGTGTGGATGTTCTCCTTCCTCGGCTCGATCGTCGACTGGCTCGCCGCGCAGAACCGCGACACGTTTCTGGCGACGGAAGGCTGGAAGCTGGCCGGCATGGCGGCACTCGTCATGGTCGGCCTGCCGACGGTGGTGTTCCTGCAGTCTTTGGTGCACACGCAGACGATCATGGGCAACTACCCCATGCGAATCCGCTGGCAGGTGCATCGCTACCTGCTCAAGCAGTCGATGACCTTCTACCAGGACGAGTTCGCCGGCCGCATCGCCACCAAGCTGATGCAGACGGCGCTCGCCGTGCGCGAATGCGTGATGAAGCTCATCGACGTGCTCAACTACGTGGCCGTCTATTTCATCGGCGCGCTGGTGATCGTCGGATCGACGGACTGGCGGCTGGCCCTGCCGCTGATCGTCTGGCTGGCCGCCTATGCCGGCCTTCTGGCCTATTTCATTCCGCGCCTTGGCAGGGTGGCGGAAGAGCAGGCCGATGCGCGGTCGCTGATGACCGGCCGCGTCGTGGACAGCTACACCAACATCCAGACGGTGAAGCTGTTCAGCCATGCGCGCCGCGAGGCCTCCTACGCCAGGGAGAGCATGGCGAGCTTCCTCGACACGGTCTACCGCTCGATGCGGCTCGTCACCGGCCTCTACGGCTGCCTCTACACGCTGAACTCGCTGCTGATGCTGTCTGTCGCCGGCCTGTCCATCTGGTTTTGGCTCAACGAGCTCGTCAGCATCGGCGCGGTCGCGGTCGTCATCGGCCTGGTGCTGCGGCTGTGGGGCATGTCGCAGTGGATCATGTGGGAGATGTCGGGCCTGTTCGAGAATGTCGGCACCGTGCAGGACGGCATCAGCTCGATCTCGCTGCCGCGGCTGGTCGAGGACCGGGCGGATGCGCGCGCGCTTGCCGTCACCGCGGGCGATATCCGCTTCGAGGGCGTTCGCTTCCATTACGGCAAGAAGGCGGGCGTGCTGGAGAACCTGACGCTTCACGTCAGGCCCGGCGAGAAGGTCGGCATCGTCGGCCGCTCGGGCGCCGGAAAGTCGACGCTGGTCAATCTGTTGCTGCGCTTCTACGACCTCGAGGCCGGGCGCATCCTGATCGACGGGCAGGACATTTCCGCCGTCACCCAGGAGAGCCTGCGCGCCAGCATCGGCACGGTGACGCAGGACACCTCGCTGCTGCACCGCTCGGTGCGCGAGAACATCCTCTACGGGCGGCCGGACGCCTCGGAGGAGATGATGCGCGAGGCGGCGCGGCGGGCCGAGGCCGACGCGTTCATCGCCACGCTCTCCGATCCCGCCGGGCGGAAGGGCTACGATGCCCATGTCGGCGAGCGCGGCGTGAAGCTGTCGGGCGGCCAGCGGCAACGCATCGCGATCGCCCGCGTCATGCTCAAGGACGCTCCCATCCTGATTCTCGACGAGGCGACATCGGCGCTCGATTCGGAGGTCGAGGCGGCGATCCAGGCAAATCTCTACCGGCTGATGGAGGGCAAGACGGTGATCGCCATCGCGCACCGCCTGTCGACCATCGCGGCGATGGACCGGCTGGTGGTCATGGATCGCGGCCGCGTCGTCGAGGAAGGCACCCATCAGGACCTGGTCGCACGCGGCGGCCTTTACGCCCAGCTCTGGCAGCGCCAGTCCGGCGGCTTCATCGATGCGGGGGCAGAGGCGGAGAGCGCGGCGGCGGAGTGAGGGAAGGGCGGCCGATCCGGTCCTGTCTACGCAGCGTCGCGGACGGACACCACGACGGCCTTGCCGAGCGCGGCAAGCGCCTCCTGCATGGTCGAGAGCTTGGTCGGATGATCGGGGTCGAGTATGCGCCTTGCCTCGGTCTCGGCCTTGCCGAGCCTGCGCGCAAACTCGGTCTTGCTCATGCCGCTCTGGCGAAAGGCTTCCACAAGCGCCAGCTTCATTGCGTCGCCGGCATCGACTGGAACTGGGACGAGGTCGGCGCCAGCTGCCTTGGGCTGGGGCAAGTCATGCCCGTCGAGAAGGATGCCACGCAGCGCCAGGCCGAGGGCCTCGCTTCCGCTGGCGATCGCGTCGGCCCGATCCCGGCCGTGCGTGATCGCTTCCGGCACGTCGGGAAAAGTCACCACGTAGCCGCCGTCCGGGTCGAGCTGGAGCGTCGCGGCATAGACATACTGCACGGAGGTTTCTCCTTTTCGCTTTCTTCGCGGACCTTCAGGAGCCGCCTTCCGGGAGGCTTGCCCGGAGGGAGGTCATTCGATCCCGAGTTGCTTCCGGATCAGCGTCACATAGAGCGGCGTCAGTTCGCCGGATTTTATCGTCGTCCGCTTGCTGCCGAACCTGATCCGGTAGTGAGAGCCCTTGCCATGGCCCGCATCGATCTCGAACGCCTTGCCCTGCTCGCGGGCGAGCCTGCGCAATTCCCGGATCAGCGCTTCCCGCTTCATTCCCTCGCTCCCGGCGGAGCAATCGCACATTTTTGTGCGATTGTCCATACTTTTCGTCCGGCATCTGCAAGCTGGCGCAGGGAACCTATATAGAGGGCCACGATGGCTGAGACCGACGAAGAAGATCAGGCCGGCGCCGGCGAGCGGCTGTGGCGGCGGGTCGAGGGGGTGATCGACCCCTTTGCCGACACCGAGCGCGAGGTGCTGCCGGGCGATGCGCCGCGCTTCATCCTGTTCTTCGCCAACCAGGCCCGGCTGGCCTTCGGCCTGCTGCTTATCGTCGGCGGCCTGTCGGGCGCGGTCGACGCCGCGATCTACTGGTCGGTGGGCAGGCTGATCGACATTCTCGACGCCTCGTCTCCGGCGACGCTGATTGCCGACCACTGGCCGGAGCTGGCCGCCTTCCTCGTGCTGGTGCTGGTCGTGCGCGCGGCGGTGATGATCGCCAACGCGCTGATCGAGCAGCAGGTGATCGTGCCGCATTTCTACCAGATGGTGCGCTGGCAGGCGTTCCGGCGCGTCATCGAGCAGCCCTACGAGTTCTACCAGAACGACTTCGCCGGCCGCATCGCCACCAAGATCCTGCAGGGGGGCGAGGCCACCGGCGACTTCATCATCTCGTCGCTGCAGACGATGTGGAGCTTCCTGACCTTCGTCGTTCTGGCCGGGGCGATCCTCACCACGCTCGACCCCATGATGGCCGTGGTGATGGCGGTGTGGCTCGCCGCCTATCTGTGGACGGCCTGGCGGCTGCTGCCGCCGCTGCGCGCGGCCGGCCGGCGCACGGCCGACGAGCGCTCGGTGCTCAACGGCCGCCTCGTCGACGCCTTCACCAACATCATGGCGGTCAAGCTGTTCGACAGCGGGCGGCGCGAGCACGCCTATGTGCGCGAGGGGATGGAGCGTTTCCTCGACGCGCTGAAGCGCATGACGCGCGCCATCACCAAGGTGCGCGGCGCGGTCGCCATCATCAACGGCTTCATGATCGCGGCGGTCGCCATCCTGGCGGTGCGGAGCTGGATGCAGGGCGACGCCACGACCGGCGCGATCGCGGCCGCGCTGGGGCTGTGCTTCCGGCTCAACCAGATGTCGGGCTATGTGATGTTCAACATCAACGGGCTGATCCGCAATTTCGCCACCGTGCAGGACGCGACCGGCACGATCTCGGTCGAGCCGGCGATCCGGGATGCCGCCGATGCCGGCGTGATCGAGCGCGCGCGGGGCGACCTGCGCTTCGAGGACGTCACCTTCGGCTACGGGCGGGCGCGGGGCGTGGTGTCGCATCTCGACCTGCATGTCAGGCCGGGGGAGCGGGTGGCGCTGATCGGGCCGTCGGGGGCCGGCAAGACCACCATCGTCAACCTAGCCCTGCGGCTGTTCGACGTCGAAAGCGGACGCATCCTGCTCGACGGCCGGGATATCCGTTCGCTGACCCAGGCCTCGCTGAGGGCGCAGTTCGGCGTGGTCAGCCAGGAGCCGCTGCTCATGCACCGCTCGATCCGCGACAACATCGCTTACAGCAAGCCGGGCGCCACCGAAGACGAGATCGTGGCGGCGGCGCGGCGGGCGTCGGCGCACGAGTTCATCCTGAACGCGCGCGACAACAGGGGCCGCACCGGCTACGACGCCTTCGTCGGCGAGCGCGGCGTGAAGCTGTCGGGCGGCCAGCGGCAGCGCATCGCGATCGCCCGCATGATGCTGAAGAACGCGCCGATCCTGATCCTCGACGAGGCGACCTCGGCGCTCGATTCGGAGGTAGAGGCGGCGATCCAGGAAAGCCTGCTGCCGATGATGGAAGGCCGCACCGTGATCGCGGTCGCGCACCGGCTGTCGACGATCGCTGCGCTCGACCGGCTGGTGGTGCTCGACAAGGGCCGCATCGTCGAGGAAGGCACGCACGAGGCGCTTGTCGCGCGCGGCGGCCTCTATGCGCAATTGTGGAAGCGCCAGTCCGGCGGCTTCCTGCCGGAACGGCTGGCGGCCGAATGACGGGCGGGGCGACACCGTGAGCCCGCGCCCGCCCGGTTTCCCGTCGGCGTCCCGGCCCGGCTCGGCCCTCTCCGGCGCGCTCGATCCGCTCGGCCACGAGATCATGGCCGAAAAGGCGGCTGCGCTCGGCCGCGCCGGCGAGCGGGCGGGCGACTGCCTGCGCCGGCTCGCCGCTTGCGCGCCGGGCACGCCGGAGCGCGCCGAGGCGCTCGGAGCGGCCGCGCGGGCGGTGCATGCCTGGTTCATCCAGCGCGAGATCTGCGGCCTGCGCCGGCATCAGGACGTGATCCGGGAGCTTGCCATTCCGCGCGAGGTGCTGGTGCGACTCGGCGCGAACTGAGCGGCGCGCAGGCTCTCGTCCGCAGCCCCGGCGCGCGCCCCGCGACAAACTGCCCATACCTTGCGCCGATGTCTGGACAAGGCATGGCTTCGCGCATAGAAACCAACGCCAAATGCCGGGGGATTCCGCGAGGGGGCCGCCGCTGTTGCAATGACAGCGTGGCAGGAGCGGAGCGGCTGAAGTGCCGGCGAATTTTTGGCGAAAGGAAGCTTGTTTCGTGAGCGCGACCGAATCGACCGAACCGACCCGCCGCGATTTTCTCTACATTGCCACCGGGATGGCCGGCGTCGTGGGCGCCGGCGCAGCGGCCTGGCCGTTCATCGACCAGATGCGGCCCGATGCCTCGACGCTGGCGCTGTCGAGCGTTGAGGTGGACGTCTCCTCGCTGGAGCCGGGCATGTCGCTGACCGTGAAGTGGCGCGGCAAGCCGGTCTTCATCCGCAACCGCACCGACAAGGAAATCGAGGAGGCGAGGGCCGTCTCGCTCGACGACCTCAAGGACCCGCTGGCGCGCAACGCCAACCTGGCGTCGGACGCCCAGGCGACCGATGCCGACCGGTCGGCCGGCGAGGGCAAGGAGAACTGGCTGGTGATGATCGGCGTCTGCACCCATCTGGGCTGCATCCCGCTCGGCCAGTCCGGCGAGTTCGGCGGCTGGTTCTGCCCCTGCCACGGCTCGTCCTACGATACGGCGGGACGCATCCGCAAAGGTCCCGCGCCGGAGAACATGGCGGTGCCGGTTTTCACCTTCACCTCTGACACGACGATCCGGATCGGTTAGGAAGGTCGCCACAGATGAGTTCGATGCAGCATTCGACCTATACCCCGAAGACCGGACTCGGCCGCTGGTTCGACGCCCGCATGCCGCTGCCGCGGCTGGTCTACGATTCCTTCATCGCCTATCCGGTTCCGCGCAATCTCAACTACGCCTACACGTTCGGCGGCATTCTCTCCATGATGCTGGTCGTGCAGATCGTGACCGGCGTCGTGCTCGCGATGCATTACGGCGCCAATACGGAGATCGCGTTCAACTCGGTCGAGAAGATCATGCGCGACGTCAATTCCGGATGGCTGCTGCGCTACATGCACGCCAACGGCGCGTCCTTCTTCTTCATCGCCGTCTATGTCCACATCTTCCGCGGCCTCTATTACGGCTCCTACAAGGCGCCGCGCGAGCTGTTGTGGATCCTGGGCTGCATCATCTACCTGCTGATGATGGCCACCGCCTTCATGGGCTATGTGCTTCCGTGGGGGCAGATGAGCTTCTGGGGCGCCACCGTCATCACCGGCTTCTTCACCGCCATCCCGCTGGTGGGCGAATGGGTCCAGCAGCTTCTGCTCGGCGGCTTCGCGGTCGACAATCCGACGCTCAACCGCTTCTTCTCGCTGCACTACCTGCTGCCCTTCATGATTGCCGGCGTGGTCGTGCTGCATGTCTGGGCGCTGCATGTGGTCGGCCAGAACAACCCGACCGGCATCGAGGTCAAGACCAAGGGTGACACCGTTCCGTTCTCGCCGCACGCGACGGTCAAGGACGGGTTCGGGATGGTCGTCTTCCTGCTCGTGTTCGCCTATTTCATCTTCTACATCCCGAACTTCCTCGGCCATCCGGACAACTATATCGAAGCCGACCCGCTGAAAACGCCGGCACATATCGTGCCCGAATGGTACTTCCTGCCGTTCTACGCGATCCTGCGCGCCATCACCTTCAATATCGGGCCGATCGATTCCAAGCTCGGCGGCGTGCTCGCCATGTTCGGCGCCATCGCGGTGCTGTTCGTGGTGCCGTGGCTGGATACGTCCAAGGTGCGCTCGGCGGTCTATCGCCCGTGGTTCCGCCTGTTCTTCTGGCTGCTGGTGATCGACGCGATCTTCCTCGGCTGGCTGGGGTCGCGCCCGGCCGAAGGCTCGTATGTCGCGATGGCGCAGGTCGGCACGGCCTATTATTTCGGCTTCTTCCTGGTGCTGATGCCGCTGCTGGGCCTGATCGAGACGCCGAAACGGCTGCCCAACTCGATCACCGAGGCGGTGCTCGAGAAGCAGGGCGGCAAGACCGGCGAGGCGCCGCATGCGGCCGCAGCGCCGGCGCAGGACGCCTGATTGCCGACTTGGGGTTCGAAAGGGGTTTTTGAATGAAAGCGATCCTCAAGGTAGTGGCCGCGCTTGGGCTCGGGCTGACGATCTCCGGTGCCGCGCTGGCGCAGGAAGAGCACGCCGAGGAGGCGACGCCGCATTATCCGCTGATCAAGCCGGTCCCGCAGGACTGGTCGTTCGCGGGGCCCTTCGGGACCTACGACAGGGCCCAGCTCCAGCGCGGCCTCAAGGTCTATCGCGAAGCCTGCGCGGCCTGCCATTCCATGGACCTGGTGGCGTTCCGCTCGCTCGAGGCCCTCGGCTATTCGGAAGCGCAGGTGAAGGCGCTGGCCGCGGAATACACCGTCGAGGACGGGCCGAACGCCGACGGCGACATGTTTGAGCGGCCGGGCGTCCCCTCCGACTACTTCCCGTCGCCCTTCCCCAATCACGAGGCCGCCGCCGCCTCGAACAACGGCGCCGCTCCGCCCGACTTTTCGCTGCTTGCCAAGGCCCGCGTGGTGGAGCGCGGCTTCCCGCAATTCATCTTCGACGTCTTCACCCAGTATGCCGAGGGCGGGCCGGACTACATCTACGCCCTGCTGACGGGCTACGAGGAGAAGGCGCCGGAAGGCATCACCGTCCAGGACGGCACCTACTACAACCCGCACTTCATCGGCGGGCCGGCGCTCGCCATGCCGCCGCCGCTCTCGGACGGGCAGGTGACATATGAGGACGGATCGCCGGAGACGGTCGACCAGTATGCGCGCGACGTCGCGGCGTTCCAGATGTGGGCCGCCGAGCCGCATCTCGAGGCGCGCAAGAAGACCGGCTTCGTCGTGATGATCTTCCTGCTGGTGTTCTCCGGCCTGGTCTATCTGACCAAGCGCAAGGTGTGGGCCGACACGCCGCACTGAGCCGGGGCAGCCGTCACCCATGTTTCAGGGCGCCCGCGAGGCGCCCTGTTGCGTTGGGCGCAGGGGCTGCGGCCAGCCCTCCTCTCCCGCGCGGCAGGGCGATCGCATATGGAACATGCGCTCTGCGCACGCATCATTGCGTGATCCTCGGGCAGGTTTTTGGCGGAGACGGACAGTCGGCCGGCCGTCAGACCGGGGCGGGTTTTTGCCGAGGCGGGCCTATATCGGCGGCTCTCGGGCCCATTCCCGGAATCCGCCACATGGCGCGTTTCGCGGCGAGTAGCCGCGTTTCCAGAGGGATCCTCGGTCGAGATCCGGCCGGCGGACGCAGATCTCGGGGCGTGCCCGAGGATGGCGGATGACCGGCATATGTCGCTCTCCGCCAAAAACCTGTCCGAGGATGGCGTCCTGGTCGTGACGCGGTCTTGCGAGACCGTGTGCGGTTGGCCTGCCGCGAGCGGGGAGAAGGGATGCTACCGCGCCTTTCCGCGCGGCGGCGCCGCAGCCAGCCGGCGTTCCGCCACGGCGGCGATGCCGTCGGCGAGCGCATCGGCCTTCGGCGCCGGCGCGCCGGCAGCGCCCATGCGCTCCTGCACCTCGGCGATCTCTGCTGCGAGCGCGCCGTTCAGCCCGAGCTCGGCGATGGTCGCGGCGCTCTCGCGCATCTCGGCCGCGCGCCGCTTGCCGTGGCGCAGGGTGCGCTCGAATTCGTAGGCCGCGAAATCCGGCCAGCCGAGGCCGGGGAAGTCGCGCGCCAGCGAGGCGTAGACCTCCTCGAAGCAGCCGGACGCCTGCGCCGCCAGAAGGGATTCGACGGTGACGGCTTCGAGCCCCTTCACGAACAGCGAGCGGACCATCTTGATCGCCGTCGCCGCGCCGGTCGCCTCTCCGACGATGCGGAAGGAAAAGTCGAGGCGGGTCAGCTCGGCGGCCAGCGCGGCGGCATCAGGCCCGGCGATCAGCGTCGGCGTGCGGTGGCCGCGCGGGTGGACCGGCGCCATCATCGCCATGTCGAGATAGCGCGCGCCGCCGGCCTCGACGAGCGCGGCGCTGGCGCGCTTGCGCCCGGGGGAGACGGAGTTGATGTCGATATAGACCTGGCCCGCCTTCAGATGGGGTGCGAGCGTTTCCGCCGCCGCGAGGCTCTGGTCGGCGGTCACCGCGCTGACGATCCAGTCTGCGCCGGCAAGACCGGCCGCGGTGTCGGCGACCTCGACGCCGCTTGCCGCGATGACGCTGCGCATTTCGGGCGCGCGGTCGGCCTTGTCCAGCAGCACGTCATAGGCGGCGAAGCCGAGGTCCGGCTCGCAGGCGGCCAGCGTCTCGTGAAAGGCGCGCGCGGCCTCGCCGAAGCCGATGAAGGCGATCGAAAGGCTCATGCGAAGACCTCCCCGTCGAACAGCTTGCGCGCGGTCCTCAGCACGCCGGCCGACCGGACGCTGCCGCTTGCGTCGAGCGTCGCCAGCACCGTGAACTCGCCGCTCGGATGCTCGATCGACAGCGCCTTGAAGGCGCCGTCCGGCACCGTTGCGATCTCGCGTGCGGGACCGGCCGGCAGCAGGCAGGCGGTCGCGACCGAGACGGCGCCCAGCACGCCGATCGCCGCATGGACGCGGTGCGGGATGAAGCTGCGGGTCGAAATCGCGCCGCCGGCCGCTGCCGGGCTCACCAGCGTCATCTTCGGCACCGAACTTTCCTTCACGTCGCCGAGGTTCATCAGCGGGCCGGCCTTGAGCCGGATCGCCTCGATGCGGGCCCTGAGGGTGCGATCGGCCTCCATCTCCTGCGGGCTCTCCGTTCCGCTCAGGCCGAAATCGGCCGCACGCATCACCACGCAGGGCATGCCGTTGTCGATCAGCGTGCATTCGACGCCGTCGATCAGATCGACGGCGTTGCCGGTCGGCAGCAGGGCGCCGCAGGAGGAGCCGGCCGTATCCTCGAAGACGATGCCGACGGGCGCGGCGGTGCCCGGCACGCCGTCGATGCGCGCGCTGCCTTCGTAGGTCACGCGGCCGCCGGGCGTCGGAACGGTCGCGACCGCCACCTGGCCGGTGTTTTCCATGAAGATGCGCACGGCCGTCTCGCCGTTGCGGGCGCGGACCAGCCCGCGCTCGATCGCGAACGGGCCGATGCCGGCGAGGATGTTGCCGCAGTTCTGCGCGTCGGTGACCACCGGCTTGTCGACGAAGACCTGCAGGAAAAGATAGTCGACATCGACGTCCGGCCGCGCCGATTTCCTCACGACCGCCACCTTGGAGGTGAGCGGGTCGGCACCGCCCATCCCGTCGATCTGGCGCGCATCGGGCGAGCCCATGATCCGCAGCAGAAGGGCGTCGCGCGTGGCCGTGTCGGACGGCAGGTCGTCGGCGAGGAAATAGCCGCCCTTCGAGGTGCCTCCGCGCATCCACATGCAGCGGATGCCATGCCCGCCGGTCATCGGGCGGCCTCCCGGATGGAGCCTGCGATCGAGACGGGACCGGCGGAGAAAGAGTGGGCTGCGGGGCTCCGGCACTCCCGCTTCTTGGGCCGATTTCCTTCACGCCCGGAGAAGACGAGGCCGCGCTGCGGACGCGCCGGCAGGGCGGCCGACCCTTTCTCTCCTCCGGACAGGGCGGGCGGGGGCACGCCAGGCGCGACGGCGCGGAGGCGCTTCAACGGGGCCATGGCCGCTCACACATATTTCAGGCCCTTTGCGGCGAGCTTCTCGCGCATGCCGTAGATGTCGAGGCCGAGCTCGCCGGCGGCGAGCCGGCGGCGCTTGTCCTCCTCATTGGCGATGCGCTTCCGCGCCGCTTCGAGAACGTCGGCGGCCTCCTCGCGGCGGATCACGCAGACGCCGTCGTCGTCGGCCACGATCACGTCGCCCGGGTTGACCAGCGCGCCGGCGCAGACCACCGGCACGTTGACCGAGCCGAGGGTCTCCTTGACCGTGCCTTGCGCGAAGACGGCCTTCGACCAGACGGGGAAGCCCATCCGGGTCAGGTCGCGCACGTCGCGCACGCCGGCGTCGATCACCAGGCCGGCGCCGCCGCGCGCGCGCATGGAGGTCGCCAGAAGATCGCCGAAATAGCCGTCCTCGCACGGGCTGGTGGGGGCGAGCACGAGAATGTCGCCGGCCTTCACCTGCTCGACGGCCACATGCAGCATCCAGTTGTCGCCGGGCGGCGCGGAGATGGTGACCGCCGAGGCGGCCACCTGCGCGCCGGCGTAGATCGGCCGCATATAGGCGGCGAGCAGGCCCCTGCGGCCCTGCGCCTCGTGGACGGTGGCCACGCCGCACTCGGCGAGCCCGGCGATGACGGCCGGGTCGGCGCGGGGAATGTTGCGGACGACGACGTTCATTTGCGTCCCTCGGTCGGCACCAGCGTCTCCACCACATGCGGGAAGACCGCCTCATAGGCCTCGCCATAGGCGATCTTCTTGTCGGAGTTGCGGGAGGCCTGGACGCCGCGCTGCTGGGCGACCCTGGTGTAATAGTCCCACAGATGCTCCTGCCCGGCCATGCACTCGATCGCCGCGCGCTTCTTGTCCCAGACCGGGGTGATGTCGAGGAGCACGTCGGGCATCCAGCGGCACTGCTCGGGCTGGTGCGGCTCGAACAGCATGACCGGCGGGGCGCCGAGCACCTTTTCGCCCGGATTGTGGCCGTGCGCCTGCGCCACGATGCGGGCTTCCTGGGCGAACTGGCTGACCAGCGGGTGGTCGCGATTGTACGGGTCCTCGCGCGAATGGGTCAAGACGAAGGCGGGGCGCACCGCGCGATAGAGCGCGGCGAGCCTGAAGAGCGCGGCCTCGTCCAGCGCGATCGGATAGTCGCCCAGATCCCAGAACTGGATGTCGGCGACGCCGAGCGCCTTCGCCGCGGCTTCGGCCTCCCTGCGCCGCTCGGCCTTCACCTTCTCCAGCGTCATGCCCTCAAGGCGCCACAGCTTGGCGCTCTCGCCGCGCTCGCCGAAGGACAGACAGACGACGGTGACGGCAAGCCCCTGCTGCGCATGCAGCGCGATGGCGCCGCCGGCGCGCCAGACGAAATCCGCCGAGTGGGCGGAGACCACCAGAGCGGTCTTGTTGGCCATGATGTCTTCCCCCCTTTACTACTGCGCAGCCTTCGCCACCGGCGGCGTGCCATGCGTGTGAAAGCTCTCGATCGTCTTCAGGCCCCATGCCTGGCCCTTGCGGCGCTCGGCCTCGGTCCAGACGACCGGCTGCCAGTCCGGATCGAGGACCAGCCGCGCGCCGGCATTGGCGATCTCGACCCGGTTTCCAGCCGGCTCGTATACGTAAAGGAAGAAGGTGCCCTGGATCGCATGCTTGTGCGGGCCGGTCTCGATGAACACGCCGTTCTCCAGGAAGATGTCGGCGGCGCGCAATATGTCGTCGCGGTGGTCGGCGGCGTAGGTGATGTGGTGGAAGCGGCCGCTGGCGCCCGAATGGTCCTCGGTGCAGGCCATGTCGTAGCCCTTGTTGTTGACGGTGAACCAGCAGCCGCCGATGCGGCCGTTGTCGAGCTGGATCATCTCCGTCACGCGGCTGCCGAGGGCCTCGACCATGAAGTCGCGCATCCTGGAGACGTCGGTCGCGAGCAGGTTGAAATGGTCGATGCGGCGCGGTGCGGCGCCGCGGCCGTGATAGCGCTGGGCGATGTTCTTCAGCGCCGGCCTCTCGCCCTCCGGCGCGGCATATTTGACGGTCTGCCAGTAAAGCTCGAAGACGTGCCCGTCGGGGCTGCGGAAACGGTAGGACGGGCCGTGGCCGAGATCGCCGTCGGTCCAGCCGATGCCGAGCCCCATCTTCTCGATCACCGCGACGCGGCGCATCAGCGCGGCCTCCGAAGACGTGCGGTAGCCGCAATGGGCCATGCCGGTCGTATCGGACCGGGTCAGCTTGAGAGAGTGGAACTCGTAGTCGTCCCAGGCGCGCAGGTAGACCGAATCCCCGTCACGACCGGCCTGGGTCAGCCCGTATACATTGACGAAGAAATCAAGGCTTTCCTCGAACCTGTCGGTCAAGAGTTCGATATGGCCGAGATGCGCCACATCAAAGCAGGGCTCGCTCATTGTGTGTGTCTCCTCACCCTGTCGGCCGGGCCTTGCGGCCGCCGCCGACGATCTGGAAACCGGTATAACCCCGCTTGGCCGCGAAGCCTAGAGATTCAGGAGCGTCCTCGCATTCTCCTTGAGGATGAGCGGCCGCGCCTCGTCGCGGATGTCGATCTTCGCGAAGTCGGAAAGCCAGCGGTCGGGCGTGATCGCGGGCCAGTCCGAGCCGAACAGCATCTTCTTCCGCAGCAGGGTGCCGGCATACTGCACGAAGATCGGCGGAAAGTAGCGCGGCGACCAGCCGGACATGTCGATGTATACATTCGGCTTGTGCGTGGCGACCGAAAGCGCCTCCTCCTGCCAGGGGAACGAGGGATGGGCGAGCACGATGCGCAGGTCGGGAAAGTCGACGGCCACGTCGTCGAGATAGATGGGGTTGGAGTATTTCAGCCGCATGCCCATGCCGCCATGCATGCCGGCGCCGACCCCGGTCTGGCCGGTATGGAACAGCGCGATCGCGCCTTCTTCCTCGATCGCCTCGTAGAGCGCATAGGCCGAGCGGTCGTTGGGGTAGAAGCCCTGCATGGTGGGGTGGAACTTGAAGCCGCGCACGCCGAACTCGCGCACCAGGCGCCGCGCCTCGCGCGCACCGGCCTTGCCCTTGGCGGGGTCGATCGAGGCGAACGGGACCATGATGTCGCCGTTGTCGGCGGCGATGCGCGCCACGTCCTCGTTGGCGTAGCGGCGGAAGCCGGTTTCGCGCTCGGCATCGACCGGAAAGATCACGCAGCCGATGTTGCGCTCGCGGTAGTAGGCCGCCGTCTGCTCGACGGAGGGCAGCATGCCCTGCGCGCCGGCGGGGTTGCGGAAATATTTCGCCATCGCCGCCTGGAACTCGTCATAGCCGTCGTCGCGGGGTCCGCAGCAGGGCTCCTCGGCATGGGTGTGGAAGTCGAAGGCGACGAGCTTGTCGAAATTCACGGATCGGTCTCCTGTTCGGGCGGCCGGTGGGACGGCATGCCGGGCAAGCTGCGGGGAACACCGGCGGGAACGGCTGCCGGCGCGGATGGGCCAGGGAACGGACGGGATGCCCCGTTGCGACCGGTGCCGGCCGCTGCGATTGTTCTATGCTATAGCAATTTTGCCTAGCCCAGACGTGCAGCCTGCGTCAATCGCGCCGCCGGCCTGCGCCGATTGCCGGCGCACCGCGCGAAATCCGCGATACAAGCGCTGCGACTCATGGTCTAAAGGCGCTTCGCAGACACCGCCTCCCGGGGCATGCCGCCAACGCCGGACAAAGGAACGGGCCGATGAAACCGTCGCTCGAGGAAACGCTCTCGGCAGCCATCCGCACGATTCCCGACTATCCGAAGCCGGGCGTCCTGTTTCGCGACATCACGACGCTGTTCGGCGATGCGCGCGCGTTTCGCCGGGTCGTCGACGAGCTGGTGCATCCCTGGGCCGGCGCCAAGATCGACAAGATCGCCGGCATCGAGGCGCGCGGTTTCATCCTCGGCGGCGCGATCGCGCACCAGATGTCGGCCGGCTTCATTCCGATCCGCAAGAAGGGCAAGCTGCCGCACGAGACCGTTCGCGTCGCCTACAGCCTCGAATACGGCATCGACGAGATGGAGATGCACAAGGACGCGGTGAAACCCGGCAACCGGGTCATCCTCGTCGACGACCTCATCGCCACGGGCGGCACCGCCGAAGCCGCCGTCAGCCTGCTCAGGCAGATGGGCGCCGAGGTCGTGGCCGCCTGCTTCGTCATCGACCTGCCCGATCTCGGCGGCCGCGCCCGGCTGGAGGCGCTCGGCGTCGATGTGCGCACGCTGATCGCCTATGAGGGGCACTGACGGGACGGCCGGCGCGCGCTCAGCCCGCCGCGATCCAAGCGAACACGCCGCCCTGCCGCATCTCGCCGGAGCCGAAATCGGCGAGCTCGTATGTCGTGAGATGGCCTAGCCGGTCATGCGGCAGGAAGGCGCGGCCGATGTCGCCTACAAGGATCGTCCGGCCGGCGCCGGCGCACAGGTCGAGATAACGCGCCGCGCGCCGCGCCAGCCGCGCGTCGTAGAACAGGTCCCCGACAAACAGCAGGTCGGCCTCGGGCACGCCGCGCGCCAGCGCGTCGGCGGTCACGCATTCGACCGTGACGCCGTTCGCTTCGGCGTTGAGGCGTGTCGCCGCGGCGGCCAGGGGGTCGATGTCGATGGCCGTCGCCCGGGCGCCGCAGCGCGCGGCCGCGATCGCGACGATGCCGCAGCCGGCGCCGAGGTCGAGCACCCGCCGGCCGGCGGCGACGCCCGGTCGGTCGAGCAGATAGCGCGCCAGCAGGCATCCGCCCGGCCAGGCATAGGCCCAGTAGGGCGTGCGGCCGCCGGCCAGCTCGCCAACGCGGCTCCTGCTGCCGGCGACGTGGACGACAAGCTCCGGCACCAAAGGCGGCGGCATCGGGCAAAGCCGCGCGCGCAGGAGGCGGGTGGCCGGCGCCGGGGACACGGCCTATCCGGCCTGGATCAGCACCGCGCTCTCGAATTCCAGGACCTTGTCGCCGTCCTGGTTGACGGCTTCGCACATGAGCGTCATCAGCCGCCAGCCGGGGCGCGAGGCGAGCGCGCGGTGCGCGACGGCGCGGCGGGTGAAGGTGATGGTGTCGCCGGCATAGACCGGCTTCAGCCATTTCAGCTTCTCGAAGCCGGGCGAGGGGCCGAATTGCGGCCGCGGCCCGGGGCCGTCCCAGGGCATCTCGTCGGTGTCCTCGCGGTGGGCGAGATTGTAGCGCATCCACATGGCGCAGGTGTGCCAGCCCGAGGCGCAGAGCCGGCCGAACACGCTGCGCTCGGCCTCCGCCTCGTCGACATGGAAACGCTGCGGATCGTATTTGCGGGCGAATTCCTTGATCTCTCCGGGCTCGAACGTGTGGCTGCCGAGCGTCACCGTCTCGCCGAGGCGGAAGAAATCGTCGAGCGGGCTCATGCGGCGGCTCCGCGCTTCAGGAACATGCCGGTGTTCTGCAGTTCCGCAACCACCTCGCCGCGCTGGTTGCGCAGCTCGTGGCGGCAGGTCACGAAGCCGAGATTGGGGCGCGAGGCCGATTCCCGCTTGGCCGCGACCGTGCTCGAGCCGGTGAGCACGTCGCCGGCCAGCACCGGCTTCTTCCAGCGGACATAGTCGATGCCGGGCGAGCCCTGCGAGGTCGAATCGAGCAGGAAGGCGTCGCACATCATGCGCATGAACATGCAGCAGATGTGCCACCCCGATGCCGACAGCCCGCCGAGGATGCTCGCCTTGCCGGCCGCCTCGTCGAGATGCATGGGCTGGGCGTCGAAACGGCTGGCGAAGTCGATGATCTCGGCGGCCGTCACCGCCTTGCTGCCGAGGGGGAAGGAGGCGCCTTCCTCGAAATCCTCGAAGGCCCATTTCACGTTCGTCATGGATATTCCTGTTCAGTGCCGAGCAACCATTGTGGCCGTTCCCGCCCCCTTGTTCAATGAGCCAGAGCGCGCCAGCCTGTGCCGACACCGGCCGTGCAACCGGACCTTAAGCAATGGGCGGACAGACTGTACGCGAAGGAACCGGACGCGGGGAAATGCGGGCGGTCCGGGTTCGGGGGGCTTTCCATGAAACTGTCACGACGGTCGTTCTGCGCCTGCGCCCTTGGCGCGCCGCTGATGGCGCGGCCCGCCTTTGCGCAGGGCGCGGCCTGCGAGGTGATGACGCCGGAGCGTCAGGCCCGGACCATGCCCGACGAGGCGATCAGCCGGCTGGCCGAGGGCAACCGCCGCTTCGTCGAGGGCCGCACGGTCAATTGCGATCTCGCCGCCCAGGCACGCCGGACGGCGACCTATCAGGCTCCGTTCGCCGCGATCGTCGGCTGCATCGATTCGCGCGTCCCGCCCGAGCTGATCTTCGACCAGCGCATCGGCGACGTGTTCTGCGCGCGGGTCGCGGGCAATTTCGTCAATACGGACATATTGGGCAGCCTCGAATATGCCACGGCGGTCGCGGGCGCGAAGGCCGTCGTGGTGCTGGGGCACACGTCCTGCGGCGCCATCGAGAGCGCGATCAAGGGTGTGGAAATGGGGCATATCACCGGGCTCCTCGCCAATATCGCCCCGGCTGTCGCCGCCGCGCAGGCCGGTGCGGCGGACCACCCGGCGGGTGCGGACCGGGCGGCCGGGGTGACGGTCGCCAATGTCGGGCTGACCGTGGAGGCGGTCACCGCGCGCAGCGCCGTCATGCGCGCGCTCGTCGCGGCGGGGAAGCTGAAGGTGGCGGGCGCCGTCCACGACGTGGCGACGGGGCGGGTCGCCTGGCTGTGAGCCGCCGGCCGCTGCCGGCCGGCACGCCTCCGCCGGGCCGGCAGCCTATGTGTTGAACTTGAAGAGCATGATATCGCCGTCCTGGACGACGTATTCCTTGCCTTCGTCGCGTGCCTTGCCGGCCTCCTTGGCTGCCACCTCGCCGCCGAGCGCGACGTAATCGTCGAAGGCGATGGTCTGGGCGCGGATGAAGCCGCGCTCGAAATCGGTGTGGATGACGCCGGCCGCCTGCGGCGCCCTGGCGCCCTTCTCCACGGTCCAGGCTCGCGCCTCCTTCGGGCCGACGGTGAAGAAGGTGATCAGGTGCAGCAATTCGTAGCCGGCGCGGATCAGCCGGTCGAGGCCGGGTTCGGACAACCCCATCGCCTCGAGGAACTCGCTCGCCTCCTCGTCTGAAAGCTGGGCGACCTCGGCCTCGATGGCTGCCGAGATGACCACGGCGCGGGCGCCCTGCGCGGCAGCCATCGCCTCGACCGCGCGCGTGAGCGCATTGCCGCTCGCGGCATCCGCCTCCGCGACGTTGCAGACATAGAGCACCGGCTTCGAGGTCAGGAGATTGAGCCGCTGGAGGATGACGAGATCCTCGTGCGCGATGCCGGGCAGCATCGTGCGCACCGGCTTGCCGTCCTGCAGCAGCGCCAGCGCCTTTTCCATGACGGGAAGGATGGCGAGGGCCTCCTTCTCCTTGCCGGTCGCCTTCTTGCGGGTCGCGACGATGCGGCGCTCGAGGCTCTCGAGGTCGGCCAGCATCAGCTCCGTCTCGACGGTTTCGGCATCGGCCACCGGGTCGATGCGGCCTTCGACATGGGTGATGTCGTCATCCTCGAAGCAGCGCAGCACATGCACGATGGCATCGACCTCGCGGATGTTGGCGAGGAACTGGTTGCCGAGTCCCTCGCCCTTGGAGGCGCCGCGCACGAGGCCCGCGATGTCGACGAAGGAAATGCGCGTCGGCACGATCTCCCTCGACTTCGCGATTGCCGCGATCGTCTTCAGCCGCGGGTCCGGCACCGCCACCTCGCCGGTGTTCGGCTCGATGGTGCAGAACGGGTAGTTCGCGGCCTGCGCGGCGGCGGTCCTGGTCAGTGCGTTGAAGAGCGTCGACTTGCCGACATTGGGCAGGCCGACGATGCCGCATTTGAAGCCCATGATGGAACGGTCCTAACGGGAAGGGAGAATCTGCCCAGGGCTATGGGCGAACGGATCGACGATCGTCAAGGCTCTGCCGTCGGCTTCGACGCGCTGACCGTCCTGGAGATCTCCGGAAAGGAAGTGGCTGCAGCCCAGTTCGAGCGCCGAGGCGAGCAGAAGGCAGTCCCACCAGGAGCAGTGCGTCGTCCCGTGGATCCACCGCGCGAGGATCGTGCCTTCGTTCGAGAGCGGCGAGGAACCGAAGTCGGCGAATACGTCCACCTTGGCGAACGGGTCGCCGCCGGCAAACCGCGACGCCTTCCTCAGAAGGACGTTGGTAACCTCGTTGAGCACCTGGAGATTGGTCACGCCGGTGTCGGTCTCGGTCAGATGGACGAGCCAGAGCCGAGCCTGCTCCCGCTTGCCGCCATCGTATCTGTCATGTGCGTAGAGGAACGTGTTGCTGTCGATGAAGACGCTAGCGCCGCCCATTGCGTTCCTCGGCATCGGGCATTCGACCGTTCTCGGTCACGTCCCACATCGGTCCGTCGAAGATGCGCTGCAACGCCTCGAGCCGGCGCCGCCTGCGCTCCTCGGCAAGGTCCTGCCGATCCGCTTCCCGCAGCCGGTCGGCGATGTGCCTCGACATGCTCTTGCCGGCCTTCGCCGCTTCGATCCGGGTCGCGCGGTAAAGATCGTCGTCCATGGAAACGGTCACATTCTTCATCACAGTCTCACGAAAACATGAAGTCCGTGTTTTCGTGATATCGTGTTTCCGTGACGGCGTGTCAACCTTGACCATCACGGATACTCTGGTGCCGCACCCGGTAGCGAGCGTGGATCGCGCCGTTGTTCAGGGCCTTGGCGAATTCGAGGTCGAGCCAGCGGTCCGGTTGCGCGCCGCCGAAGGCACGGATGCCGGAGCCAAGCACGACCGGGATGATGCCGATCTCGACACGATCGAGCAGGCCTGCCTCCATGAACTGTCGTGCCAGCGCGCCGCCGCCGAACATCCAGATGCGGCCCGCCGCACCCATCTTCCGCAGCCGCGCCAACATGTCGGCCGGCGAGCCGTCGATCGTTTCGACCCGCTCGGGGAGGTCGGCCGGCGGCCGGTGCGTGGCGACCAGTACCGGCCAGCGTGAATAGGGCCATTCGGCCTGGCGGCGCGCGGCGTCGTAGGTCGCGCGGCCCATCACGAGGCCGGTGATGGAGGCCTCGAAGGCGGGGAAGTCGAACTCGGCGTCGGCGGGGAAATCGTCGAGCCAGTCGAAGCTGCCGTCGGGCCGTGCGATAAAGCCGTCGAGGCTCATCGCGAACATGTAGATCACGTTGTTCATCGGGCAGCTCCGCCGCAGGAGCGATCCGGATAGCATGTGCCCGGGCATCGTGCGATACGGACGCGGCTCATTGCCGACATGTGCCGCCAGTTGGCGGGTCAGTCCTTGCCGAACAGCTTCTTCAGCATGGTTGCCATCGGCCCGGTCTCGGGCAGTTGGGCCTGCGGCTGCCTCGGCCGTGCCTGGCGGATATGGCTTTGCCCCTTCGGGGCGGCTTTCGGCTGTCCGGCCGCGTCCTCGCGCTTCGGCGGTCCGGCGGCGCCCTGCACTGCGAGGCTCACCTTGTTCATGAAACCGTTGTCGTCGCCGCCGACCAGCATCGGCGCGGCGTCGGCGATCGCGGCCAGCAGCGGGTCGAGCCATTGCGCATCGGCCCTGGAGAAATCGCCCAGCACCCACGGCATGACCAACTCCCTGGCGCCGGGATGGCCGATGCCGATACGCACCCTGCGGTAGGCATTGCCGCAATGGGCGTCGAGCGAGCGGATGCCGTTGTGGCCGCCGCTGCCGCCGCCGGTCTTGACCCGCACCTTGCCGGGCGCGAGATCGAGCTCGTCGTAAAGCACGATCAATGCGTCGGGGCCGAGCTTGTAGAAGCGCATCGCCTCGCCGACGGCCTGGCCGGACAGGTTCATGGAGGTCTGCGGCTTCATCAGCAGCACCTTGCCGCCCGCCAGCTGGCCCTCGGAGACGAGGGCCTGGAACTTCTTCGCCCAGGGCGAGAAGGCGTGGCGGCGGGCGATCGCGTCCGCCGCCATGAAGCCGACATTGTGCCGGTTGTCCCTGTATCTGGGGCCGGGGTTGCCGAGGCCCGCGATGATGCGCATATCGTTCCCCCGGGCGGGGAGGGCCGCTACTCCGAGCCCTTCCTGGCTTCCGCAGCCGGCTCCGCCTCCGGCTCTTCGTCGGCCGCCTCCGACTTCATCGCCGAGGAGCCGGCAATGGTCGCGATGGTGAAGTCGCGGTCATGGATGACCGGCGTGACGCCCTGCGGCAGCTTCACGGCCGAAATGTGCACCGCATCGCCGATCTCGAGGTCGGCGAGGTCGACCACGATGAATTCGGGGATCGCCGTCGCCGGCGCCGTGAACTCCACCTCGTGGCGAACGACGTTGAGCACGCCGCCGCGCTTGATGCCGGGCGACTTCTCCTCGTTCTCGAAGCGGACCGGGATCAGGACGGTCACCACCGTATCCTTGCCGACGCGCAGGAAGTCGATGTGGACGGGGAAGTCGCGGACGGGATCGAGCTGGTACTCCTTGGGGAGGACCTGGATCTTCTTGCCGTCGACGTCGATCGTGGCGATGGTGGTCAGGAAGCCGCCGCCGTGGATCTTGTAGTACATGTCCTTGTAGGACAGCGCGATGGACAGGGGAGGTTGCTTGTCGCCGTAGATCACGGCGGGAACCTTGCCGTTGCGCCGAAGTGCCCGGGCGGACCCCTTACCGACCCGTTCGCGCGCCTCGGCCTTGAGCTCGTAGCTCGTCTGGCTCATGGCATTTCCTTTCAGTTTGATGGAGCGTCTTCCGGGCGAAACGCGCCCCGAAAACGTCGAAAGCGGCCGTTCCAGCCGCCCCGCCCCGCGCTGCCTCCAAGGGTGTCCGCGCAGGTGGCGGCTCTATAGCCGATGCGGCGGGCGGCGGCAAGATGGCCGCGGCCGCCCGCGCCCGCGCCGGCTACCTGCCCCTGAGATTGGGCAGCAGGACTGCCAGCAGGCCCATCAGCGGCAGGAAGGAGCACAGCCAGTAGACGTATTCGATGCCGCGCGCGTCGGCGATGACGCCGAGCACGGCCGCGGCGATGCCGCCCATGCCGAAGGCGAAGCCGAAGAAGATGCCCGCCACCATGCCGACCCGGCCCGGGACCAGCTCCTGCGCCATCACGATGATCGCGGGGAAGGACGAGGCCATGATGAGGCCGATGACGATGGACAGGACGCCGGTCCAGAACAGGTCGACATAGGGCATGGCCAGCGTGAAGGGCAGGGCGCCCAGGATCGAGAACCAGATGACGGCCTTCGAGCCGACGCGGTCGCCGATCGGGCCGCCGATCGCGGTGCCGATGGCGATGGCGCCGAGGAACAAAAAGAGCATGATCTGGGCCGACTGGATCGACAGGCCGAAGCGCTCCATCGTGAAGAAGGTGTAGTAGCTCGAGATCGAGGCCATGTAGATGTTCTTGGTGAAGGTCAGCACCATCAGCAGGAAGAGGATGATGGCGGTGTGGCGCCTGCCGAGCGGCATCGCCGACGATGCCGTGCCGCGCGCCACCGCCGCGCGCCGCTGCTGCTCGTACCAGCGGCCGACGCGGGAGAGGATGAATATGCCGAGCAGCGCGGCGACGGCGAACCAGGCGATGCTGCCCTGGCCGCGCGGCACGATGATGAAGGCGGCCAGCAGCGGCCCGATCGCCTGGCCGAAATTGCCGCCGACCTGGAAGAAGGACTGCGCCATGCCGTAGCGGCCGCCCGAGGCCGTGCGCGCGACACGCGAGGATTCGGGGTGGAAGACGGCCGAGCCGATGCCGATCAGCGCCGCGCCGATCAGGAGCATCGTGAAGCTCTGGGCGCCGGCGAGCAGCAGGAGGCCGACAAGGCTGGAGCCCATGCCGACGGGGAGCGAATAGGGCATCGGGCGCTTGTCGATCACCAGTCCGATGACGGGTTGCAGCAGCGAGGCCGTGACCTGGAAGGTGAGGGTTAGGAAGCCGATCTGCCAGAAATCGAGGCCGTAATTGTCCTTCAGCATCGGGTAGATGGCCGACAGCATCGACTGCAGCACGTCGTTGAGCATGTGGCAGAAGCTCACGGCGGCGATGATGGCGAAGGCGGTCGTGCCCGAAGCGGGACGGGCGATGGGGGCCGTGGTGTCGGTCAAGATGCTGCTCCGGTCTGCGGATGCGGACCTATAGCGCCGTTCGTACCGTCCTGTCAGGGTCCATCGCGCATGAGTGCCTGCGCCAGAGCATGGCTGACCCTGCCATGCACCGTCCGGCGGGTTCAGTCGAACAGGCTGGAGACCGATTCCTCGGTGGCCGTGCGCGAGATCGCCTCGCCGATCAGGTCGGCGATCGAGACGACGCGGATGTTGCGGGCCTGGTCGATGCCCGCCGAAGGCTGGATCGAATCGGTGATGACCAGCTCCTTCAGCTTGGAGCCGGTGATGCGGGCGACGGCGCCGCCCGACAGCACCCCGTGGGTGATGTAGGCGGTGACGCTGGTCGCGCCGTTCGCCAGCAGCGCGTCGCCGGCATTGCACAGCGTGCCGCCCGAATCGACGATGTCGTCGATCAGGATGCAATCCTTGCCGTGGACCTCGCCGATGACGTTCATGACTTCCGATTCGCCCGGCCGGTCGCGCCGCTTGTCGACGATGGCGAGCGGCGCGTCGAGCCGCTTGGCGAGCGCGCGCGCGCGCACCACGCCACCGACGTCGGGCGACACCACCATCAGGTTTGGAAGCCGGTAGCGCGCCTTCACGTCGCGGGCGAGCACGGGCACGGCATAGAGATTGTCGGTCGGGATGTCGAAGAAGCCCTGGATCTGCCCGGCATGCAGGTCGAGCGTGAGCACGCGGTCGGCGCCGGCCCGGGTGATCAGGTTGGAAACCAGCTTGGCCGAGATCGGGGTGCGGCCAGAGGTCCTGCGATCCTGCCGGGCGTAGCCGAAATAGGGGATCACCGCGGTGATGCGGCGCGCCGAGGAGCGTCGGCAGGCGTCGATCATGATCAGCAGTTCCATCAGGTGGTCGTTGGCCGGATAGGAGGTCGACTGGAGGATGAAGACGTCCTCGCCGCGAATGTTCTCCTGGATCTCGACGAAGATCTCCTGGTCGGCGAACCGCCTGACAGTGGCTTTTCCGAGAGAGATGTTGAGGTAGCGGGAGACGGCCTCGGCCAACGCCCGATTGGAATTGCCCGAAAAGAGCTTCATTGAAAGGTCCCGGTGGCGGCCAGCGACGGATAGGCGCCTTTTAGTCCTGTCGACGCACATTGCAAGGCCGTGCGGCGCGATATCCCGGTTCATCCCCTATGCGCCCCGCCCTTTTCCGGAAAGGACGGAAACCGAGCCGGCAAAGGGCGATGGAAACCAGGCCGGCAAATGCCGTCGCGGGACGGCCGTCTTCGCGCTCAAGGAATATTTCGCCCATATCCAAAACTTGAATGATCCGGGGTGCAACCAAAGCAGATGCTCAAGAGTTTATTTCCTATTTTCAAAATATATGAAGTATTCACATTGCTGTAACAAAGTAAAAATCAATATCGTGCCGCAATCTGCACAATTTTCCGCCACGATCGGTCATCAGTGTCCTTGGCGCAGGCAACGACTCGCTGCCCCTCAACGCATGGGGCCTTTTTTATGAATCCGAAAGGAGACTGACAAATGAACAAGATTCTTGCTGCTCTCACCGTCGTGGCATTTGCATCGCCTGCCTTCGCGCAGGCCGCGGATTTCGCGACCGTGGACGCCAATGCGGACGGTAAGGTCACCTGGGAAGAGGTGCAGGCCGCGATGCCGGACGCGACGGAGGATCAGTTCAAGACGGCTGACGCCGACCAGAGCGGCGACCTTTCGCAGGAAGAGTTCGCCGCGCTCGGCAACTAAGACCGCCGGAGCGGTCCCGGGGTTCGCGCAACCTGCGGGGCCGCTCCGTCGCTTCGTTCAGCCGCATTTCAGCGGCCGCGGGAACCGATCCCGCGGCCGCTTTGTCCTTGCGCCGCAAGACTCAGCCCGTGGCCCCTGACAGCCATGCGGCAAGATCGTCGATCGTGCGGTCGGCGATCGCTTCCATGACTGCGGGGGTCACCGCGCTCCAGCCGTCGAGGCCCGGGGCGGTCGGCGCCTTCTGCTGGCCCTGGATGCGATTCACCCGGTTGCCCGCCCTGTCCAGCACATCCCAGACATAGATCACGGCCGTGTCGCCATTGTCGGTGAAGGCGGAGAAGTAGCCCTTGAGCACATGCGTCGGCGCGCCGTCGGCGCCGACCAGCGTCAATCCACGCTGCGCGGCGCGAGCCGCGAGCCGCGCCGACAGCGATTGCAGCCTGGAGGCCTCGGCGCCGACGACGGGCGCGAACTCGATGCGGGCCTGTGCCGCGATGGCGGCGACCCCCGGTGCCGCGGCGGAGGCCTGCGTCGGCCGTGGGGCTGCCGGCGGGGCCAGCGCCGCCGCCTGGCCGGCCATTGCTTCCCCGCTCGCCCCGCCGTCAGCCGGCAATGGCGCGGCGATGCGGGCCGGCTCGCCGGTGAGCGGAGCGAGCCCCGAAGGGTCGACGCCGGAATTGCACCCGGCCAGAAGCAACGGGAAGGCGGCTGCGGCAGCCCGGATGTGTCGCGTCATTGGCAGCCTCCCCACCCTGGAAACCCCGCCCGAACCGGCCTGCCCGGTCGCTGCCGGCCTCCCTTCCTGACCCTGCGGAAGCCGTACGACTATGGCATTCAACGCACGATCAAGTCGAGATCGTGGCGCGAGAGCGGCTTTGCCGCGCCGTCCGTGGTCAGGTATGTGCGGCCGAGCGTCATTGCGGTCTCGCTGTCGGAATCCATGATGATCATGTGCGCGAACAGCGTCATGGCCGGCGCGATGGCGACCGGATTGCCGGCATAGAACATCGGCTCGTCCATCCAGGACGGGCTGAAGCGGGCGCCCACCGAATAGCCGCAGGCGTTCAGCCGGTGGCGGGTCAGCCCGTGCGCTTCCATCACCTTGGCATGCGCGTCGAAGACGTCGCCGAACGTGCGCCCGGCGACCAGCGCCTTCTCCACCGCCTCCAGCGCCTCGCGCGCGGCCGCGTAGAGCTCGTGATGGCGCTTGCTCACCTTGCCGACCAGCACCGTGCGCATCATGGGCGCGTGATAGTGGTGGAACACGCCGGCCCATTCGAGCGTGAGCTGGTCGTTCTTGGTCAATTTGCGGCGGCCGGCCTTGTAGCGGCACAACAGCGCATCGGTTCCGGAGCCGATGATGAATTCGTTGGCCGGATAGTCGCCGCCGCCGACGAAGATCGCGCCCTGCATGGCGGCGAGAATCTCGCCTTCGTCGCCGCCCTGGCGGATCAGTGGCAATGCGGCGTCGAGCGCATCGTCGGCGAGGGCGGCGGCCTTCTCGGCCTTCCTGATCTCGGCCGGGCTCTTGAGCAGCCGAAGCCGCCCCACCAGCCCCGAGACGTCGACGACCGTGCCGAACGTCTTCAACTGCTCGTCGAGCAGGTGTGCGTTGCGGCCGGTCAGACCGTGGGTCTCGTATTCGACGCCGATGCGGCAGCCGAGCAGGTCGAGATCGTTCAGCAGATTGCGCAGATCGACCGCCGGATTGGCGTTGTCGCGGTCGGCCCACACGACGATGTTCTCGATGATCGAGGTATGGCGGGCCTGGCGCAGGTCGGCGGACCGGGTCATCAGCACCATCGAGCCGTCGGCCTTGACCACGAGGCACTGGAAGAAGCAGTAGCCGAACGTATCGTAGCCGGTGAGCCAGTAGGTGCTTTCCTGCGCGAACAGCAGCACGGCATCGAGCTTCTGCTCGGCCATTTCCATGATCAGCCGGTCCCTGCGCGCATCGTATTCAGCCCGCTCGAAATGAAGTGCCATCACCCCTCCTCCAACAAGATCGCCGCTACCTGGCGCCCGTAATCGCGCTCGCCGCGATGGGTCGTGCGACGGTAGGAATAGAACAGCGGCTCCTCCGCATAGGTGCAGCGGCCGAGGCTCGATGCAGCCACGCCGGCGGCGGCGAGGCGGTCGAGCGTGTAGCCGTTCAGGTCGAACAGGGCGTGGCCGGCCTTGCCCGAGGGCGAGAAATAGCGGGCATTGCCGGGAGCGGCCGCGGTGAAGCGAGCGACGAATTCCGGCCCGACCTCATAGTTGGCACGGCCGATCGCGGGCCCGAGCACCGCCGCGATCCGCTCGCGCCGCGCACCCAGCCGCTCCATGGCCGCGATCGTGGCTTCCAGAACGCCGGTCAGGGCACCTTTCCAGCCGGCATGGGCGGCGCCGACCACGCGCGCTTCCGGCTCGGCGAACAGCACCGGGCCGCAATCGGCGGTGAGCACGCCAAGCGCCAGGCCCGGCCGGTCGGTCACCATGCCGTCGGCCCTGGGGCGCTCTCCGGAAAAGGGGCGCTCGACTGTGACGACGTCCGGCGAATGAACCTGGTGGACGGTCACCAGCCGGTCGAGCGCGACTCCCATCCAGCCGGCAACGCGCCGGCGGTTCTCCGCCACATGGGCCGGATCGTCATCCGAGCCGGTGCCGACATTGAGGCCGGCATAGATGCCGTCGGACACGCCGCCGCTGCGCGTGAAGAAACCGTGGCGGACACCGTGCGGGACGAAGGCGTCGAGGGCCGGGGAGCGGAGCGGATCCGGTCGTTCGGTCTCGGGCATGGGCCGCCTTCTGTCCTTGTGGAGCGGGCGCGGCCCGTCAACGGGGGCGCATCCGGGCTCCCCGTTTGCGTCGGAATGGTGGGGCAGGGGTGGAGGCAAGTCAATCCGTCCGAACATCCAGGCCCGGCGTCCGGCGCCTGGAGCGGACGCTCATCACCTTGAAAAGCCTGCCCATTTCCTCCGGCCCGGCCAGCCGCTCGACAGCGGCGCGGATGCGCTCCCGGCCTGCTTCGTCCTGGCCGGCGCCCAGGGCGCCGGCGCGTTCGAGCAGGCCGAGGCCGAGCAGGAAGTCGCCCTGTCCGGCGATCTCGACATCGAGCCCGCAGCGGCGCGCGACGGCCGCGAGCGGGGCGAAGTCGACATGGCTCGTCAGGTCGGCCTCGCCCGGAGCGGCCAGCACGTCGTCATAGCGATGGCGGCGCAGCGCCTGCAGCGTGTCGCCGAGCGCGGGGCCGACATAGCCGTAGTCGACGAACAGGCCCGCGCCGCCGTGCTCCGCGAGCCGCCGGGCCAGCGTCTCCATCAGCGCCTCGCGGGCCGGCGCGAGCTCGGCGATCGTGCCGGGGGCCGCCGCCGCGGCCTGCGCCGGCAAAAGGCCGGGGTCCAGCCCCGCCGCGCCGGCCATGAAGGCGAGGGTGCCGTCCTCGCCGATCCCCACGACGCGCTCGCGCCAGCCGGCAGCGGTTTTCACGAACTGCCGCACCGGCAGCGCGTCGAACAGCTCGTTGGCGGCGACGAAGAGCGGCCCGGCGGGAAGCGTCGTCGCCGTGTCGTGCCACGCAAAGGCGGGGCCGGCGCCGTCGAGCGTCTGCCGCTGGATACGCCGCAGGCGCGGGCTGGTCTCGACAAGCGCGAAGCGGGCGGTGGCGGCGAGGTCCGGCGCCAGGCGCGCGAGCGTGCGCGCCATATCCTTCATCATCGTGCCGCGCCCCGGCCCGATCTCGGCGATGACGGCGCCGGCGGGCGCTCCCGCCTCGCGCCATGCGGCCACGAGCCATGCGGCGAGCAGCTCGCCGAACATCTGGCTGACTTCCGGCGCGGTGGTGAAGTCCCCCTGCGCGCCGAAAGGCTCGCGGGTCGTATAGTAGCCGTGGTCCGGGTCGAACAGGCACAAAGCCATGTAGTCGGCGACGCCGATCGGGCCGGCAGCCGCGATCTGGCGCAGGATGCGGTCCCCGAGCGGGCTCATCGCATCGGCGAAACGGCGCGCGCCGTGGCCATCGCCCACAGGCCGGCCGCCACCATCGGCAGCGACAGCACCATGCCCATGGTCAGCCAGCCGCCGGCGAGATAGCCGATCTGGGCGTCCGGCAGGCGGAAGAACTCGACGAAGATGCGGGAGAGCCCGTAGCCGGCGATGAAGGCGCCGCCGACGAAGCCCGGCCGCTTCAGCATGCCGGCCTTCCAGACCAGGACCGCCAGCACCGCAAACAGCACCAGACCTTCCAGCCCGGCCTCGTAGAGCTGGCTCGGATGGCGCGGCTCGGGCCCGCCATTGGGGAAGACGACGCCCCACGGCATATCGGTCTCGCGGCCCCACAGCTCCGAATTGACGAAGTTGGCGAGCCGCACCAGGCCGAGGCCGACGGGGACGCCGGCCGCGATCGTGTCGAACAGGCTCCAGACGTCGATGCCGCGCTTGCGCGCGAACAGGACCATTGCGAGGATGACGCCGAGAAGGCCGCCGTGGAAGGACATGCCGCCCGACCACACCGCGAGGATCGCCGCGGGGTCCGACAGGTAGCTGCCGAGATCGTAGAACAGCACGTAGCCGATGCGGCCGCCGGCAACGACGCCGAGCGCGGCCCACAGCAGGAAGTCGTCGATGTCGAGGGGCTTGACGGCGGGAACGCCGCCCGCCCACAGGCGCGGGGTCGCGACGATGCGGCGCGAGTACCACCAGGCGAACAGGATGCCGGCGACATAGCCCAGCCCGTACCAGCGGATGGCGAGCGGGCCGATCTCGACGATGACGGGATCGATATCGGGAAAGGCGAGGGCGGCGAGCGTCAGGATCAGCGGTCCGGCCATCCGGTTTCCATTGCTGCGGGTCGGGACGAGGTGCGCGGACCATGCGCGCGGCGCCTGGCAAGGTCAAGGCGCGCAGCCCGGCAGCTTGCAATCGCGCCCGCGCGCGCCTACGTCAATCCGAGCAAAGCGAGGCAAGCGCCATGACCACCACCGGACCCAACCGCATCCTCGATGAATTCGCCAAGCTTCTGACCGATGCCGCCGGCGCGGCGCAGGGGGTGCGGCGCGAGGTCGAGACAGCCTTCCGCGCGCAGGCCGAGCGCCTGCTGAACTCGATGGAGATCGTGCAGCGCGAGGAGTTCGAGGCCGTCCGCGAGATGGCGGTCAAGGCGCGCGCCGAAAACGAGAAGCTTGCCGCGCGTCTTGCCGAGCTCGAGGCGCGGCTGGCGGGCGAAGCCGCGCCGCAGGCGGGCTCCGCCGGTCCCGCCAGGACCCGCGCGAAAAAATAGTTCGGCCCTCTGTCCACAGCCGGCCGGCGCCGAAAAACGCTTTTCCCAGAATCGCTTGCGCGAAAGACGCTGCCACGGCTCCGGCGGCTATCCACATGCCGGCCGGCTTGCCGCGGAAAAAGGGGCTGTTCACGCGACTCCGCTTCAATAGACTGAATTTGTTACGTGATTCGTGACGCGCTCCGCCGGTGGGGAAGCGGGCCGTTCCAGGGTTTTGCGTTATCCCTTTCCGTCCGGCCGTGGCCGGAGCCGCCGCGTTTGCCAGCGCGGGCCGCGCATGTGTTGCGCGCCCGAACGATGGAGAAGCATTGCCTTGAGCCTGATCGAACTCGAAATCGCCCGCGAACTGCACCCCGTGGACGTCATCGAGCACGTTGCACAGACCAATGACTGGGCGTTCGAGCGCACCGGTGACGACGAGATCGCGATCTCGGTCGCCGGCAACTGGTCCGACTATCACGTCTCGTTTTCCTGGATGGAGGATTTCGAGGCGTTGCATCTGGCCTGCGCGTTCGACCTCAAGGTGCCGGAGACGCGCACGCTGGAAGTGATGCGGCTTTTGTCGGTCATCAACGAGCAGATGCTGTTCGGCCATTTCGACCTGTGGGAGCAGGAAGGCGCGATCATGTTCCGCCATTCGCTGCTTCTGGCCGGCGGTGCCGAACCCACCAGCCAGCAGGTCGAGGTGCTGCTCAACAGCGCGCTGGACGCCTGCGAATGCTATTTCCAGGCGTTCCAGTTCGTCGTCTGGTCGGGATTGTCGGCGCGCGATGCGCTCGCCAATGTCCTGTTCGAGACGCAAGGCAACGCCTAGGGCGAGGCCTGGACATGACCGCCGCAGAGCGCAAGCCGGAGATCAGCTTCGCGGATTTCGACCGGGTCGACATCCGGGTCGGCACGATCGTCGGGGCCGAGCCGTTTCCCGAGGCGCGCAAGCCGGCGTTCAGGCTCAGGATCGATTTCGGCGCGGATATCGGCGTGAAGAAATCGTCGGCGCAGATCACGAAATACTATGCGCCCGACATGCTGGTCGGCCGCCAGGTGATGGCGGTCGTCAACTTTCCGCCGCGCCAGATCGGCAAGTTCATGTCCGAGGTGCTGACGCTCGGCTTTCCCGACGAGACCGGCGAAGTCGTGCTCGCGGCGGTCGAGCGGCCGGTGCCGAACGGGAGCCGGCTGTTCTGAAGCGTTTCCAGAACAGGTGGGCACCACCTGTTCTGTTCGGAAACGCGATAACCAAGCACCTGGAGCGTCTGTTTCGATTCCGTCAAAGCAGGCGCTCCGCGCGTCGCGATCTTACAGATCCGCGCAACGTGCTTCGGGCCGAGCGGTCGCCTCCTTCGTCGTCGGCGGCGGGGAGCCGGTCAGGCCGGCACCCTGACAACGGCGCGCAGGCCGCCCATCGGGCTTTCCTCCAGAACGATGTCGCCGCCATGGCTGCGGGCAATGTCGCGGGCGATCGACAGACCGAGGCCGGTTCCGGTCGAATCCTGGTTGCGGGCCGCGTCGAGCCGCACGAAAGGCCGGAACACGTCCTCGCGCTGGTCCTCCGGAATGCCCGGCCCGTCGTCGTCGATGGTGATGGCCAGCGTGCCGCGCGTGTGGCGCGCGGTGACCTTGACGTTCCGGGCGTAGCGGAAGGCGTTGCCGATCAGGTTCGACAAAAGGCGCCGGAACGCGTTCGGCCGCACATGCACTTCCGACTCGCCGGCCAGCTCGACCGTAAGCTTGCGCTTACGAAGCCGTGCCTCCTCCCGCAGCTTGGCGAAATACTCCTCCAGATCGAAGGCGCCGGTGTCCTCGGCGGCCTCGCCGCGGGCGAAGGCCAGATAGCCTTCCAGCATCGACTGCATGTCGTCGATGTCCTGGTTGAGCGCCTCGACATCGATCTTCGCGCCGCGCAGGGCCAACTGCAGCTTGAAGCGGGTCAGCACGGTGCGCAGGTCGTGGCTGATGCCGGTCAGCATCGCCGTGCGCTGCTCGATCTGCCGCTCGATGCGCTCGCGCATCTGGATGAAGGCCCTGCCGGCGCGGCGCACCTCGTCGGCGCCGCGCGGCTGGAAGCCGGCCGGCATCGGCCGCCCCTTGCCGAAGCCCTCGGCGGCGTCGGCGAGCTGCAGGATCGGCTTGATCTGGTTGCGCAGGAAGGCGACGGCGAAGGCGAGCAGAACCAGCGAGGTGCCGATCATCCACAGCAGGAAGATATGCGAGTTGGACGCATAGGCGCTGCTGCGGCGCGCGAAGATGCGCAGCACGTTGCTTTCGAGCTGGACGCGGATCTCGACGATGTTGGAGTTGCCGACCGTATCGAGCCAGAACGGCCGGTTGATCTGCTTGACGATCTCGTCGCTGAGCGCCTGGTCGAGGATGGAGAAGAACGGTTTCGGGCCGGGCGCCGGCAGCGGGTCGGGCGGCAGCAGGTCGATCCTCAGCCCCATCCGCTCCTGTGCGATGCGGGTCACCTGCGAGTGGTCCGGATCGTCGAAGGTCTCGATCATGTCGATGACGGCGGCGATGTCGTGGGTGACGGCGGCCGACAGCCGCATCGTCACCGTCTGCCAGTGGCGCTCCATGAAGACGAAGGCGATCACCGATTGCAGGATGATCATCGGCGCGATGACGATGATCAACGAGCGCGCGTAGAGGCGTTTCGGCAGGTAGCGGGACAGAAGGTGGCGCACGAGCACCCGCAGGCGCAGCCAGCGGGCGCGGCGCTGCGGCGCCGGCAGGGCCGTCTTCGTGTCGGGTTCGGCACCGGCGGACGCCATCGGCCTGCTTCGCTCCCCTTCGCCCCCGGCGGGGGCGGGGCCAAGTCTATTCGACACTCAGGCGGTATCCAACACCGCGCACGGTCTGCAGCCAGACGGGGTTCGACGGGTCGCGCTCGATCTTGCGGCGCAGCCGGTTGATCTGGACGTCGATGGTGCGTTCGCCGACGCCAGCTTCGGAGCCGACGAGCTCGTGGCGGGGGATCGTCTCGCCGGCGCGCTCGGCGAAGATCGCCAGGATTTCCTGTTCGCGCTCCGTCAGCCGCAGGGTCTCGCCGCCGCGCTTCAGCTCGCGGCGGGAAATCTGGAAGGAATAGGGGCCGAACACGACCTGCTCGACCTTCGGCGTCGGCGCCGGGCCGCCGCGGCGCAGGATGTTGTTGATGCGCAGGACCAGCTCGCGCGGGTCGAACGGCTTGGGCAGATAGTCGTCGGCGCCCGCCTCGAGGCCGGCGACGCGGCTGTCGGTCTCGGCGAGCGCGGTCAGCATCAGGATCGGCACGGATTTCTGCTCGCGCAGGGACGTGGTCAGCTCGACGCCGGTCTCTCCGGGCATCATCACGTCGAGCACGATCAGGTCGAAGTCCAGCCCCTCCAGCCGCCGGCGCGCCTCGGCCGCATTGGCTGCGATGGTGACGCGAAAACCCTGCTCGGCGAGGAACTGCTTCAGCAGGCCGCGAATGCGGGTGTCGTCGTCGACGACGAGAATGTGGGGAGCGTCGTCGTCGGGTCGGGGTGCTGTCATTGACCTCTCCTACGGCCCCGGGCTGACGCGATCCTCGTGCGGCAGCTTGTCGATCTGGGCCCTCAATTCCGGATTGACCATCGCCTTCAGGAACCGTTCCACGGCGGCGCGGTCGCTCCCCCCGTCCGCCGCCAATGCCTGCCCGATACGGCGGGACTGTGGCGCGGCGAGCTCGAGCGCCAGCGCGCGGCCCTTCTCGGTCGGGTAGAGCTCACGCTGACGGCGGTCGCGCGGGCCCTGGACCTGGACGATGTGGCCGGTGTCGATCAACTGCTTGAGGACGCGCGCGAGGCTCTGCTTGGTGATCTTGAGCACGTCGAGCAGCTCGGCCACGGTGAGGCCCGGCATGCGGTTGACGAAATGGACGACGCGGTGGTGGGCGCGGCCGAAACCGTAGCCGGCCAGGATCTGGTCGGGGTCCGACGTGAAGTCGCGATAGGCGAAGAACAGGAGCTCGATGATCGCGAAGTCGATGCCCGTGCCGTTCGCGAGCGCGTTCCTGATCGGCTTCACGCCGTCACCTCCTGCCATCGTTTTCCCATCTTTCCGAATTTATGTCAGCCTTGTTGACTTATTTTCAAGGCGGCGGTAATTTTTGGCAAGCTTTTCGACGAAATGCGACCGAAAAGGCCGGGAATCCGGTGTGTGCCGGAACTTCCTTCGGTTCTGGCGCCGCTCCGTATAAGCTGATTTTCATGGCGCATATGGCCTGATATGCCGGACGCGCATTTCTTTCAAACGACAAGCGGGCGTTTCCCGCGGGAGGTAGGCATGGCATCCGTTCCCTTTGACCAGCTTGACGGCTATATCTGGATGAATGGCGCATTCGTGGATTGGGCCGATGCGAAGGTTCACGTCCTTACCCACGGGCTCCATTACGCCAGCGCGGTCTTCGAGGGCGAACGCGCCTATGGCGGCGAGATCTTCAAGCTCGACGAGCATACCGAGCGCCTGCACGAATCGGCCCGCATCCTCGGCTTCAAGATCCCCTACAGCGTCGCGGAGATCAACGACGCCTGCCGCCAGCTCCTGAAGAAGCAGGGGTTCCAGGACGCCTATGTGCGTCCCATCGCCTGGCGCGGCAGCGAGCAGATGGGCGTTTCCGCCCAGAACAACAAGATCAACTGCGCCATCGCGATCTGGCAATGGCCGAGCTATTTCGACCCGGCGCAGAAGCTCAAGGGCATTCGCCTCGACATCGCCGAATACCGGCGGCCCGATCCGCGCACCGCGCCCTCGAAGTCGAAGGCCGCCGGCCTCTACATGATCTGCACGATCTCCAAGCATGCCGCCGAAGCCAAGGGCTACGCCGACGCGCTGATGCTCGACTGGCGCGGCCAGGTGGCCGAGGCGACGGGCGCCAACGTCTTCTTCGTCAAGGACGGCAAGCTGCATACGCCGACGCCGGACTGCTTCCTCGACGGCATCACGCGGCGCACGGTGATCGACCTCGCCCGGCGGCGCGGCATCGAGGTGATCGAGCGGGCGATCATGCCGGAGGAGCTGGCAGGCTTCGAGCAGTGCTTCCTGTCGGGCACGGCCGCCGAGGTCACTCCGGTCTCGGAAATCGGACCCCATCGCTTCAGCGTCGGCGAGATCGCCCGGACGCTGATGGAGGACTATGTGCGCGAGGTGAATCCGCGCCAGGCGGTCGCTGCCGAATAGCGTTCCGCAGCCAGACTGTCGAAAAAGGCCGGTCATCCCCGGCCTTTTTCGTTCAGGGGTGCGCGACATTTTGACATTGGGTGCGATTCGGGGTTTCCATCGTCGCGCCGGCCGGAGGGGTCGGTTTCAGGAGATCATGCACATGGAAGCCCTTCTTCCGATCATCGTTCAGATTGTCACCGGCGTCATCGGCGGGCAGGCCGTCGGGGCTGCCGTCAAACAGGCTGCGATGGGCCAGCTACCCAAGATCCTCAGCGGCGCCATCGGCGGCGTCGCCGGCGGCCAGATCCTCGGCGCGCTCCTGGGCGACCCGGCAACGGCCGGCGCGCTCGGCGGACTTGCCGGCGATGCGCTCGGCGGCGTCGGCGGCGGCGCCATCCTGACGGGCATCGTCGGAATGGTGATGAAGTCGATGAACAAGGGCTGAAAGGTCCCTCCGCGTTCGACCGAAAGGGCGGCCTGTGCCGCCCTTTCTCGTTTCCGGCGCCGTCCGGCTGGACGCGCGGGGCAAAATCCCCCATCTGGGGCGGGTACGAGAAGGATCGAATCCATGGGCCAGCTGCGCGCCGGCATCGTCCCGGTGACCCCGTTCCAGCAGAATTGCACGATCCTGTTCGACGAGGAGACGAAGCAGGGGGTCGTCGTCGATCCGGGCGGCGACGTCGACACGATCCTCGGCGCCATCCGCGACAACGGGCTGGCCATCGGCCAGATCTGGATCACGCACGGGCATATCGACCATGCCGGCGGGGCGATGGAGCTGAAGGAGGCGCTCGGCGTCGACATCGTCGGGCCGCATCGGGACGATGCGCCCCTGCTCGCCAATCTGGAAGCCCAGGCCCAGCGCTTCGGGCTTTCCGGCGTGGTCCGCAACTGCACGCCGGACCGCTTCCTGGACGAGGGCGAGACGGTGGCGTTCGGCGGCCATGCGTTCGAGGTGCTGCACTGTCCGGGCCACGCGCCGGGCCATGTCGTGTTCTACAATCGCGACGCCCGCTTCGCCCATGTCGGCGACGTGCTGTTTTCCGGCTCGGTCGGGCGCACCGACCTGCCGGGCGGCGACCATGCCGCGCTGATCCGCTCGATCAAGGAAAAGCTTTTGCCGCTCGGCGACGATGTCGGCTTCATCTGCGGCCACGGTCCCGGCGGCCGCTTCGGGGAGGAGCGGCGCTCCAACCCCTTCCTGGCGTAAGGCGCCCGCCCGCCGGCCCCGCCCTCAGTCGACAGCGCAGAACTGACGGCCGCCATTGCGTGCGCCATAGCCGCCGGCCTGCGCATGGGCGCCGCGATAGCGCACGACGCAGGCGCGATGCCATTCGCGGCTCCGCGGCGCGACCCGGCGCGGCCTGTTGGCTCCGTCGACCCATCCGGCCTGGGGCGCCAGCGGGAAATAATCGCGGTCGGGTTGCGGGCGAGGATGGCGGTACGGGTTGGCTCCGGCCTGTGCCGGCTGCTGGCCGTCGCCGACGATGCCTGCCACGATGACTCCGGCCGCAAGCCCGATGATGCCGGCGGCCAGCAGCGCGGCGCCGTCCGCCTGCCGCATCACAGGGCGGTCGCCGGAATGCCAGCGGTCGGCGGCGCCGGCCGGCACGGCGGCGAATGTGGCGGCCGCCACGGCGGCGGACAGAACCAGGGTGTTCAGGATACGGGTCATCGCGTCGTGCTCCTCGCTCGGCCGCACGGCACCGGCGGCGTTGCGGCGAGGAGTAGGCGGCGGCGGCTGAATGCGGGCTGAATGCGCCGCGCAGGCGGCGTTCATCGCCGGCCGGCCCGCCGCCGCCCCGTTCCCAGGCACAAAAAAGCGCGGCCGAAGCCGCGCCATGATCGCATCCGGCCGCCCGCAGGCCGGTCGCAAGATGCCTGCCTGCTCAGAGCAGCGTCAGGTTGACGGCCTTGGGGCCCTTGCCGCGCTTGTCCGGCTCGGTGTCGAAGGAAACCTTCTGGCCATCTTCCAGACCGGGGAGACCCGAGGACTGCACGGCCGAGATATGGACGAACACGTCCTTGTCGTCGTCATCCGGCTTGATGAAGCCAAAGCCCTTGGCATGATTGAAGAATTTCACAGTTCCCGTCTGCGGCATGGGATAGCTCCTTAGTCTCCCATATTGCACTTCCAGCGCCGCTTGCGCCGCGCAATGTCCACTCGTTCACCTTGGGGGAGAGGAAACAGTCGGCATCGCGTGGGAGCCTGTCAGGTCATCTTCCTGCCGCTCCGGGTGCCTTCGTCTGGTTGGCCCGAGAACTCGCTATTCCAGTCTCCGAGCCCGCGAATGCCCGAATGCGGACGTTGTCCCCTATTTTTTTTTCGGGGGCAAGCAAAAGTTTGTGCGCAATGCTAGGGCCAGTCGAGGGTTTTTTGCCACCCAAGGCTTCGGTCGGAACGGAGCTTGCCCGTGCAAATGGCGCCCGGGCGGCGAAAAGCCGCCCCGGATGTCGTCCGGGACGGCCCTTTCGAATGATGGCTGGCGGCCGAACTCAGGCGGCGCGCAGGTTGACCGCCTTGGGGCCCTTGCCCATGCGGTCGGGCTCGACGTCGAAGGTCACCTTCTGGCCGTCGACGAGGGTGCGCAGGCCGGACGCCTCGACGGCGGAAATGTGGACGAACACGTCCTTTGCGCCGCCGTCCGGCGTGATAAATCCGAAACCCTTGGTCGTGTTGAAGAATTTTACGGTCCCGGTCTGGGCCATGAGGGGGAACTCCTTTCCCATTCAGTCAGTTTGCGTCTGTGCCGGTCGCACAGTTTCGCGGTCGTCCAGAAATCAAGATGTCGGGGAAAGGGCCCTGAATGATGCGCCAGTCTCCGGGTCATCAAATACCCGAACTGAGGCAAATATAGCATGAAGCGAATAAGCAGGCTAGCTGGCTGCAACCCGCGGCTGGGTGTCACTGCCGCGCCAGGACGAGGATGACGTCGCCGGCTTCGTCGATGAGCTCGAGCTTGTCCCGCGCCTCATCGATGCGCCATCCGCGCGCCTGACCGAGAGCCGCGAAGAACTTCTGTTCCTGATTCATCGCGGCCGGCACGCAGGCCATCTGGGTGGCGACGAGGCGGCCGAAGGCGATGCGGTCGCCCTCGATCGTCGCGCTGCCGCCCATGCGATTGCAGCCGCCGGTGCCCGACACGCGGCCGTCGCCGGCGATCTCGAGAACGGTCTGGAGCCGGTCGATGACGCCGCCGCCGCGAATGTCCTCCAGGAGCCAGTTCCCCGCGGGCGAGCCGGGTCCGGGGACGCGCCGGACGACGATGTCGGTCCGGTCGGGCTCGTCGCCCAGCACGGCGTGGCGTTCGGCGGTCGTGAACAGAAGCCGGTCGTCAAGCAGGATGCGGGCCTGAACGGCATAGCTGTGCCCGGCGACGATCCCGGCCGGTTCGTAGGCGAGGCTGTAGGCGACGGGGACCTGTGTCTGCGGCGTCACGGTCGTCGCGGCGACGATGCGCGCCGGCGCGTCGGCGCGCGAGACGTCGACGAGCTCCACCTCGATGCGTGCGCCGGGCGGCAGCGCCATGCGCTCGCGATAGGTTACGGTCCCGTTCAGGACCGAGGTGTCGCCGGCCATCGCCGCGGCAGGCAGCCAGACGAGGGCGAGCAGCGCGAACGCCGCGGCGAGACGGGTGAGAGACATGTCCTGCTTGCTCCGCTGGTTGTGTCCAGCTCAGCCTGTGGCAACCATGAATGGCGACAAGAAGGCCGCAAGCGGGGCATCGGCGTCAAGCGGGAAGATTGCGGCGACATACTGGTCGGGGCGCACGAGCACCATGCAGCCCTGCGGGTCGATGCCGCGCATGGCGAACACGTTTCTTGCCGGGTCGGCGGAGGGGCAGAACATCTTCTCGTAGTCGCGCAGTCCGAGGCGCCCCTTGGCCGGCAGCAGCAGGGACGGCATCGCCCCGATGTCCAGCGTGCGGTGCGGCTGCCGGAAGACGGCGCGCACGTCGATCGTCGCGTCGATGTCGGCGCCGGCCGGCGTGTAGCGGCGCAGCGGGGACGCCGGGTCGCCGGCCAGCCGTTCGCAGAGCGCGCGCAATCGCGAGCCGGGCGACGCCGGGTCGGCGTCGTCGGCGAAGAGATAGAGCCGCCAGCGGCCGTCGGCGGTGCCGACATGGCCGAGCTCGACCGGCCTGGCGTCGGCCAGCCGCACCACCGGGGCGGAATGGAACCGCATGCCGACCGGCAGGCCGGCGGCGAGATGCTGCCATTCGGAAGCAGCCGTCAGCATGGAGGGCGCGTAGCGGGTGGCGGTGCCGGCCGTGTAGCGCCCGTGGCGGACGAAATAGGCTTGCACCTCGGCCGGGTCGACGCCCTCGCCTCCCGCATCGGTCCTGAGCGGCGCGCTCAGCATGCTCGCCCATTCGCGGTCGAACGCGATCAGCTCGCCGGCAATCGCCTGCCTTTCGGCGGAATAGGTCCGCAGCAGCGAGGGGGCGGCCCGGCCGCGCAGCACGGCGGCAAGCTTCCAGCCCAGGTTGAAGGCGTCCTGCATCGATACGTTCATGCCCTGGCCGGCCTTGGGGCTATGGGTGTGGCAGGCGTCGCCGGCGATGAAGACGCGCGGCGGGCGGCTCTGCGCCTCCGCCTCGGGCACGTCGTCGAAACGGTCGCACAGGCGCTGGCCGATCTCGTAGACCGACCACCACGCGACTTCCTTCACGTCGAGCGTGTAGGGGCGAAGGATGCGCTGCGCGGCCGCGATCAGATGGTCCACGGTGATGCTGCGGTGCGCGACGCGCTCGTCCGCTGCGAGCTCGTCCATCTCGACATAGAACCGCGCCAGATAGCCGCCCTCGCGCGGGATCAGCACGAGGCTGCCCTCGCGGGGGGATTGCACCAGCGCCTTCAGCCGGATGTCGGGAAAGTTGGTGACGGCGAGAACGTCCATCACGCCCCATGCCCGGTTGGCGGAATCGCCGCGCAGCTCCAGGCCGAGCGCCTTGCGCACGGTGCTGCGGGCGCCGTCGCAGCCGACGACGTAGCGTGCCCTGACCGTTTCGACGCGGTTCGGCCGTCCGTCGCCGAGCCGTTCCAGCGTGACGACGACCGGATGGTCGACCGCGTCGGGGTCGACCGAAAGGCCGGTCACGCGCGTCGCGTAGTCGGGCACAAGCCGGTTCGGGCCGTTGCGCATCCTCTCCAGATAGAAGTCGTGGACACGGGCCTGGTTGAGGATGATGTGCGGAAACTCCGACAGGCCCGGCTCGGTGTCGTCGATGCGGCCGCTGCGCGCGATGCCGCGTCCTGACGCGTCGGGCTTCCAGAACGCCGTCTCGTTCACCCAGTAGGCCTCGCGCAGCGCGCGTTCGGCGAAGCCGAAGGCCTGGAACATCTCCACCGTGCGGCAGGCGACCCCGTCGGCCTGGCCGAGCTCCAACGGTCCCGGCTTCTGCTCCACGATGCGGGTCACGATGTCGGGAAAGGCCGAAAGCTGGGCGGCGAGCGTCAGCCCGGCCGGCCCGCAGCCGACGATGAGCACATCGACCTTGGCCGGCATCGAGGCCCCGCTATCGGTCGTGGAAGAGGGTTCGGCGACGTCCGGCGAACCGGTACGAAATCCGTTGAGATGAAATTGCATGATGCCTCCGGCAAGGCCACCGGGCGGTAGCCGCAATTGGTGAGTATTCTGATTATCAGTATACTTGTCAAATTCCTGACCGTGGAAAAGCCATGAGCAATCTCGGCGATATGCCAAGGCATCCGGCCCACCGATTTCAGCGGATCGCGGCGCGCGCTCCGATGCCGGCGCGGCCGCGGCGGGCCTGCGATTTTGCGCCCGCGTGCCATGCGGCTTCGGGCGCAATGGCGGGCCGTCCAGCGGCGGCCTCGCTTGCAGGGCCGGTCGCTCTCGACCGTTCGGCGATGGGCGGTGCGGCCGCCGGTCGATGCGGAAAGGTCTGGCGGCGCGCTGCGTCAACCGCGCCCCGGCCGGTCCATGAGCCGGCCCCCGACGGGGGTGGGAACGGAAGGGACCGGGCGCATCGCAGGGCGGTGGGAGGCCGGGCGCCGCGTGATGCGGATCGGCCGGCCACCGGCGGGACGCGGCCGCCCTGCGCGCACCGGTTGTGCGCCGCCCGCTTTTCCTCAGGCCGCGCCGGCCGGTGCGTTCATCGCCCACAGGACGCCGAACGGATCGCGCAGGCTGCCCCAGCGGTCGCCCCAGAACATCTTCTGAAGGGGCGTTTCTTCCTTGCAGCCGGCCTCGATCGCGCGTTTCCACCAGGCGTCGATCGCGTCGGCGGCGAGGATGAGCTGCAGCGTGTAGCCCTGCGCCGGCTCGTGCGGGTGGCCATAGTCCGGATAGGGGTCGCCCAGCATGAGCGACGATCCGTTGACATAGAGATGGACGTGCATGGTGCGGCCCTTTTCGTCCGGCGGGACCGCGAAGACCTGTTCGGCACCGAACGCCTTCTGGTAGAATTCGGCAGCCTTTAGAGCGCCGTCCACCTGCAGGTAGGCGCAAAGGCCACCGCTGGCCGCGGGCATGGCGGTGAAGTCCGTCTCTGCCATCGTCTTTTCTCCGGTTTGTCCCATGTCCCCATGAACACCGGCCGCCGCGCGCCGTTCCGCGCCGTGATCCCGGATTATCGTCCCGGCCGGCCGGTCTTCTTCGTCCGTCGGCCCCGCCGCTCGTCGGCGGGGTCCTCGTAGGAGCCGGCGCCCGCGCGGTGGCGGATGACGGGCTTCACCTCACCGGCCGGCGCCGGCTTTGCGGGCGGCTTGCCCTGCACCGGCTTCTCGGTGCGGCCGACGGTCATCTCGTCCAGCGCGTTCTTGCGGAACAGCGACGGCTTGTCGGTCATCGCGCCGTAATCGGGCGCGTGCGCCTCGCGGTAATCCTGCTTGCGGAAAAGCGAGCTCTCGTTCTCGCCCGCGTTATCGCCGCTGCGCGGGTGGCTACGCGAGGGCGCCGAACGCCCGGCGGCCGCGGGTCGGCGGCCGGCTTCCCTTCCAAGCGGCACGGCATGGTCGCCGCTGGTGCCCATCTCGTCGAGATCCGGCTTGCGGAACATGTTGGGCCGCGCGGCGCGCAGCGCTTCGTCGGCGGCGCGCTGCCGGGCGAGGCGGTCCAGCCGCTCGCGCTCCTCGGCGGTGCGGTGCCTGGCGATGCCCTTGTTGTGCCTGCCCTTCTCGCGGCCCGAGGCCGGCGACTGCAGCTCGACCTCGCGCGCCAGCGGATCGTCGGAGATCGCCAGCTCCGTCTCGCGCAGCCGCTTGATCTCGTCGCGCAGCCGCGCGGCGCGCTCGAAGTCGAGGTCGGCGGCCGCGTTGCGCATCTCCTTTTCGAGATGCTCCAGATGCGCCTTGAGGTTGTTGCCGACGAGGTTGTTGCCGCCCTCGGCGCCGAGCGTGGGGATGTCGGGCCGCACATGGTCGCGCTCGAACACGGAATCGAGGATGTCGGCGATGTTCTTCTTGACGCTCTCCGGCGTGATGCCATGCGCCTCGTTGTATTCGAGCTGCTTCTCGCGGCGCCGGTTGGTCTCGGCGATCGCCCGCTCCATCGAGCCGGTGACCTGGTCGGCATAGAGGATGACCTTGCCGTCGACGTTGCGGGCGGCGCGGCCGATGGTCTGGATCAGCGACGTCTCCGAGCGCAGGAAGCCCTCCTTGTCGGCGTCGAGGATGGCCACGAAGCCGCATTCGGGAATGTCGAGGCCCTCGCGCAGCAGGTTGATGCCGACCAGCACGTCGAAGGCGCCCAGCCGCAGATCGCGCAGGATCTCGATGCGCTCCAGCGTGTCGATGTCGGAATGCATGTAGCGCACCCGCACGCCCTGCTCGTGCAGGTATTCGGTCAGGTCCTCGGCCATGCGCTTGGTCAGCACCGTCACCAGCGTGCGATAGCCCCTGGCGGCGGTCTGGCGGATCTCGTCCAGCGCGTCGTCGACCTGCGTGCGCGCCGGCCGCACCTCGACCGGCGGGTCGATGAGGCCGGTGGGGCGGATCACCTGCTCGGCGAAGACGCCCCCGGCCTCCTCCATCTCCCAGCCGCCGGGCGTGGCCGAGACCGCGATGGTCGCGGGGCGCATGGCGTCCCATTCCTCGAAGCGCAGCGGCCGGTTGTCCATGCAGGACGGCAGACGGAAGCCGTATTCGGCAAGCGTGGCCTTGCGGCGGAAGTCGCCGCGATACATGCCGCCGATCTGCGGCACGGTAACGTGGCTTTCGTCGATGAAGATCAGCGCGTTGTCGGGGATGTATTCGAACAGGGTCGGCGGCGGCTCGCCCGGCTTGCGGCCGGTCAGATAGCGCGAATAGTTCTCGATGCCGGCGCAGGAGCCGGTGGCTTCCAGCATCTCCAGGTCGAAGCGGGTGCGCTGCTCCAGCCGCTGCGCCTCCAGCAGCCGCCCGGCGCGCTCCAGCTCGACCAGCCGGAACTTCAGCTCCTCCTTGATCGACTTGATCGCCTGCGCCAGCGTCGGCTTCGGCGTCACGTAGTGCGAGTTGGCGTAGATCTTCACCGACTTCAGGTCGGCGGTTTTGTGACCGGTCAGCGGATCGAATTCGGTGATCGCCTCGATCTCGTCGCCGAACAGGGAGATGCGCCAGGCGCGATCCTCGAGGTGGGCGGGGAAGATCTCGATCGTGTCGCCGCGCACACGGAAGGAGCCGCGGACGAAATTGGTGTCCTGCCGCTTGTACTGCTGGGCGACGAGATCGGCGAGCAGGGCGCGCTGGTCGAGCCGGTCGCCGAGCTGCATCTGGAAGGTCATCGCCGTGTAGGTCTCGACCGAGCCGATACCGTAGATGCAGGAGACCGAGGCGACGATGATGACGTCGTCGCGCTCCAGCAGCGAGCGCGTGGCCGAGTGGCGCATGCGGTCGATCTGCTCGTTGATGGAGCTTTCCTTCTCGATATAGGTGTCGGTGCGCGGGACGTAGGCCTCGGGCTGGTAGTAGTCGTAATAGGAGACGAAATACTCGACCGCGTTGTTGGGAAAGAAGCTCCTGAACTCGCCGTAGAGCTGGGCGGCCAGCGTCTTGTTGGGGGCGAGGATGAGTGCTGGGCGCTGCGTCTCCTCGATCACCTTCGCCATCGTGAAGGTCTTGCCGGATCCGGTGACGCCGAGCAGCACCTGGGTGCGGTCGGCGCGGCTGACGCCCTCGACCAGGTCGGCGATCGCCGTGGGCTGGTCGCCGGACGGCCTGAATTCCGTCTCCATCTTGAGCGCGATGCCGCCCTCGGACTTTTCCGGCCGCGCCGGCCGGTGCGGGACCCACGGCTCGCGCTGGATGTTGGGATCTCCGCCCTCGATCAGCCTCGACAGCGCCGCGACGGTGGCGGTGACGCCGGACGAGGTCAGCGTGTCGGCGTCCTCAAGCGCGATGTCGAGGCCCGCCACCGGGTTCAGGCCGGCTGCGGCCCGCTCCTTCGGCGAGGCGGCGCCCCCCATCGAGGTGCCGCGCGCCGAGCGCGTCGGCGCGGAGGAGCGCGCGGGGATCTTGCGGACGGCTTTACCCTCCCCCCTGCGGGGAGGGTCGGCGCGGAGCGCCGGGGTGGGGGCGGCTCCTTCACCTCCCGCTCCGCTTCGCTTCGCGACCTCTCCAGCCGAGGGGGAGGCAAGGCCGGCCGCTACGTCCTCACCTTCCCGCTCCGCTTCCGCGGCGATCTGCGCGGCCCAGCCGGAAACGGGGCCGTCGAGCGGCACGCCCTCGAAGCCTGCCTGCGGCGCTTCGCCGAAACCGTGCAACGGCTCGGCGGCGTCGAGGAAGTCGGTGATCATGGTCTTGCGGACGCCCGCGGCGCCATTGCGGCGGCGCCCGGCATCCTCCGCCCGGGCGGGCTTCTTCTCGGGTGATCTGGCCATCGCCCGAATATGGGGGGAGTCCGCGGCAAAGGAAAGGCCGGCAATGCTGCCGCAACGGCGGCCGGGCGGGCTGCTGACAG
>Ga0207868_1000386_pt1 | contig 50289 bp, 52 predicted proteins | sample Passage237B_FD_187370 | JGI IMG/M metagenome (GOLD analysis project Ga0207868, IMG submission 187370) | Cellulose adapted compost microbial communities from Newby Island Compost Facility, Milpitas, CA, USA - Passage2 37B (SPAdes) (version 3) ... | reverse complement strand
CATCGCCGGCGTCAGCCAGACGAGAGAGACAAGCTCGGCAAGGGCGGACGGCCCCGCCTGTTCACCGGCAATGCGCACGGAGCGGCTGCGCGTGCCGATATCGACACCGGCCTCAAGCCCCGTGCCGAGACGAACCGGACCATGCTCCGTTTCAAGCGTGGCGGCGACGATCCAGCCGCCTGCGCCCTCATCGCGCGCAAGTTCCGCATAGGCCGCCCCGCGCAGGCCCCGGCCGGGCGACAGAAGCGATACGGCTTCGAGCAAATTCGTCTTGCCTGCACCATTCTCACCCGTCAGTACGACCGGGCGGCCATCGAGATGGAGTTCGGCACGGCTGTAGCAGCGAAAATCGGTCAGGACGAGGCGGCTGAGATGCACAGGCGGCACGGCAAGACCCCTGCCGGAAAATTCCGGCATTGGCGCCGGCCGGTCGATGGTGCGCAACAACTCACCCCTACGACGCACTCCCTGTCCTCTGTTTCTGCCCGCCTCACACCCGCATCGGCATGAGCACATAGATTGCGAGGCTGTCCTCGCTATCCCGCACCAGCGTGGGCGAGCCGGAATCGGCAAAGGCAAAGCTTGCTTCCGCGCCATCAAGCTGGCCCGTGATGTCGAGCAGGTAACGGGCGTTGAAGCCGATTTCGAGCGGCGTGTTGGTATAGGAAACGGAAAGTTCCTCGGTCGCGCTGCCCGAATCCGGGTTGGTGACGGAGAGGACGAGCCTGCCATCCTCGATATTGAGCTTCACCGCGCGGGACTTTTCCGTGGAGATGGTCGAGACGCGATCAACCGCTTCGGCGAAGCGCTTGCCATCCACCTCCATCACCTTGTCGTTCGATGTCGGAATGACGCGGCCATAATCCGGGAAGGTGCCGTCGATCAGCTTCGAGGTGAGCACGATGCCGTCAAACTCGAAGCGGATCTTGGTTTCCGACACGCCAACGGAAAGCGTACCCGTGCCGCCTTCCAAGAGCTTCTGCAATTCAAGCACGGTCTTGCGGGGCACGATGACGCCCGGCATGCCGCTCGCGCCTTCCGGCAGATCGTGATCGACCTGGGCGAGACGGTGGCCATCGGTTGCGACAGCACGCAGCACGCGCTGCTTGCCGTTTTCGACGGCGTGGAAATAAATGCCGTTCAGATAGTAACGCGTCTCTTCGGTCGAGATTGCAAAGCGCGTCTTGTCGATCAGGCGGCGCATGGCTTCCGCAGGAAGCTCGAAGCGGTGCGGCAGCGAGCCTGCGGCCATGGCCGGGAAATCTTCCTGCGGCAGCGACTGAAGCGCAAAGCGCGAGCGGCCTGCAGTGAGCTGAAGGCGGCCCTGATCGGCGCCTGTCGAAAGCTCCACCTGCGCGCCGTCCGGCAGCTTGCGCACAATGTCGTAAAGCGTATGGGCAGAAGCAGTGGTTGCGCCCGGCTGCGCCACATCCGCATCAATCGCCTCGATGACCTCGATATCGAGATCGGTGGCGGTCAGGCTCAGCTGGCCATCCTCGGCCTTGATGAGCACGTTGGACAGGATGGGTATGGTGTTCCGCCGTTCAACGACCGATTGCACATGATTGAGAGACTTGAGCAGCGCGCCCCGTTCGATCGTGATCTTCATGGTCTCTCTTCAGTCCCCCGTCTGGGCTCTCGGATCATTTCCTCCGATGGGACGCCACATGCGCCTGCACCGGGCGATTTCCGCCTCTTTCGCTCTGGCCCGGCCCGCTTCGGACCCTGCTTCAGGCCCCGTTTGAGAGTGTCGGGGAAGCAGGGCGCGGCTTTGAACAGACGCACCGTCTTCTCAAGACAACCGCGAACGAGGGATCGGACGCCACCGCCAGGATAGCCCGGACCCATCGGCCCGATCACCTGTCGGAGATGCACCGGCGGATGCCGGATTTCCGCAGAAATTCGCCGAAGGACTATAACAGATCATGTGCGCCGTGCACAGTTTTCCGCGGTTTTCGGCATAAAACCGCCCCTTCCCGAAAGGGGTAACCCCCCTCGGGCCGTGCATGTCCGAAAGAAGCCGAATCAGCCTGCGCTGTGGCCGCCTTCCAGCATCCGGCGGAGCAGATCCACGTCTTCCTCGATGCCCGAATCACTCTGGCAAAGCTCGTCGATCTTGCGGACCGCATGGATGACGGTGGTGTGGTCGCGGCCACCAAATTTCCGGCCGATTTCCGGCAGGGAGCGGGTGGTGAGCTGCTTGGAAAGATACATCGCCACCTGACGGGGCCGGGCCACCGCACGCGCGCGGCGGGCGGAGAGCATGTCGGCCAGGCGAACATTGTAATATTCGGCTACGCGACGCTGGATTTCCTCGATGGTGACGCGGCGGTCATTGGAGCGCAGCAGATCGCGCAACACTTCCTGCGTCATGTCGGGCGTGATCGGGCGGCCGACTAGCGAGGCATAGGCGACGACGCGCTTCAGCGCTCCTTCAAGCTCGCGCACATTCGAGACGATGCGATGGGCAAGAAACTCCAGCACACCCGGCGGAATGACGACCGGGCCATTGCGGCTCATCATCTCTTCGGCCTTGGCCTGAAGAATGCCGAGGCGAAGTTCGTAATCGGTCGGATGAATATCGGCGGCAAGACCCCAGCCGAGGCGGGAGCGGATGCGCTCCTCGATACCTTCAAGGTCGGAGGGCGAGCGGTCGGCAGAGATGATAACCTGACGGTTATGATCAATCAGCGCATTGAAGGTGTGGAAGAATTCTTCCTGCGTTGAATCCTTGCCGGAAATGAACTGCACATCGTCGATCATCAGAACATCGACGGAACGGAACTGCTGCTTGAAGGCCATCGTGTCCTTGAAGCGCAACGCCCGCACAAACTGGTACATGAACTTTTCGGCGGAGAGATAGAGCACCTTGCGCTCGGGCTGGCGCTTGCGGATCTCCCAGGCGATGGCGTGCATGAGATGCGTCTTGCCGAGGCCGACACCGCCATAGAGGAAAAGCGGGTTGAAGGTGACATCCGTTGCTTCTGCCACGCGCCTTGCTGCGGCATGGGCAAGCTCGTTCGACTTGCCGACCACAAAGGCATCAAAGGTGAAGCGCGGGTCGAGCGGTGCGCCGACGCCTGCATCTTCAAAGCCCTGTGGCACAGCACCGGAAAGCACCGCCGCCTCGCGCGCCTGCGCCGTTTTGGCAGCAACTTCGCTCGCGGGGGCAACGGCAGGGATGGAGGGGGCTTCGGGCTCGGCCACTTCCCGCGCCGCCGATTTTGCCGCAGCAAGATCAGCCTGAACGGCGATATCGACGCGCGTGAGGACTTCGTTCTCTTCCGCCCAGAGCTTGTGCAGGCGGTCGGCATAGTGGGAGACGATCCAGTTGCGGATGAAGCGCGACGGCACGGAGAGCATGACGCGGCCGTCATCAATGCCAACGAACTCGACCTGCTTGAACCAGCTATTGAAGGTGGCCTCGCCCAGCTCCGCATGAAGCCGCGCCCGCACCCGGCGCCACATATCGGAAAGGTTCATGCCTGCCCGCCCTTCATCCCGTTTTTCCGAAGCCTGCCGCGACTGCTTCTCTGCTGATGCTGGCGCCATATTCTCCTCGTCCAATCCCCTCAAGCCTCTCATTCTGCCCGGACCGTCAAACGCATCCGGGCGCCGCCTCGTTTGTCCCTGCGCCGCCTGCCCGCGGTTCAGGACTGCACCCAGGGAAGGCCCGCCGCCTTCCAGCCTGTGCGCGCGCCTCTGTGGCGCTTTTCATCGAGGTCCCCCTCGAAGCCGCCGACGATGTTGTAGCAGGCTGTAAATCCCACCTCCGTCATCGCGATCGCCGCCGCCCGGCTCCGCACACCGGACCGGCAGAGGAACAGAACAGGTGCATTCTTACGCGCTGCACCCAGGGTGGAGGATAAGTCGGCTGTGAAACCGGCATTCACGGCCATGGTCGGATATTGCTGCCATTCGAGCAGCACCGGCTCCTTGGCCGCACCCGAAAGGTCCGGCACGCCGACAAAGGACCACTCCGCGCGGGTGCGCACATCGACCAGCACCGCATCGGGATTTTCACTGAGAACGCGCCAGGCTTCTGCCGGAGTGACGTCGCCCGCATAATTCTCCGGGGGCGCGCCCTCGGTTTGGGGAACGACGCCACCTTTCATCTTTTCCGACATAACACCCCGCCGCTTTCTTACCGCTCACCCACTACCCCGCCGGTCCAGGCCTCCTGCCATCGCTGCCCGCCGATAGCACATGACAGATCGTCCACGCGCGGGCAATGATAATTACCCCGTCCATACGCCTGATAATCTGTCTGGATACTTGGTTTAGTCCCGGCCGAAGCGAGCGAATACAGTATTCGTTAAATTTTTACTCTAAAGGTGCAGTATTCGCTGGCCCCGTTGAGAGTGTTAAACATACCGGCTACCCCCCGCCGAGGCAAGCGGAAGAATCGACCGCAGCGGAAAAATTTCATCCCTGTGACGTGCTTCGCGCACCGCAAGATGATGTGGTTCATGCAACGCACATACACATCGAAACGCGCAAGTACATGCCTGCGTAGCGCTTTTATTTTTTGCGCAGAAATGCTCCGTACAGAATCTAACTGCAGCGCATCAAAAATATTTCGTCACGCACACAAAGCAAAAGCCCGCGAGAGAATCGCGGGCTTCAACTTGTCTCGAACCGGTACGTCGTCAAAGGGCGACGACGAAAGAGTGCCTGTCAGCCAAGCGCTTTCACGCGCTGGGAGAAACGCGACACCTTGCGCGAGGCTGTGTTCTTGTGGATCACGCCCTTCTGCGCGGCACGCATGATTTCCGGCTGAGCAGCACGGAACGCAGCTTCCGCCGCCGCCTTGTCGCCGCTTGCGATTGCTTCTTCAACCTTGCGGCAGAAGGTGCGCATGCGGCTGCGGCGGTCGCGGTTCACTTCCGTGCGCGCGGCAATCTTGCGGATCGCCTTCTTTGCGGATTTCGTATTCGCCATCGAACTTCGGGCCCTGTGTCAGCAGCACATCCACTCTTTGGATAATACTGCGAAATCTTGCTGTCAAAAGAAAGGCGGCTCGCACGTCAAGCGCAAGCCGACCCCTTGAAAGCCGGGTTTATACGCGTGAGACCCCGCCTCGTCAACCGGCGAGACCACGGGAAAGAGAGTCCTGAAAAGCCTCTTTTCCGGTGCTTTTCTCAGCGGTTGCGGAATTGCGGCTTCCGCTTCTCGATAAAGGCCGCCATGCCTTCGCTCTGGTCTTCCGTGGCAAACATGGAGTGGAAGAGCCTGCGCTCGAAGCGAACCCCCTCGGAAAGCGTGGTTTCGTAGGAGCGGTTGACGCTTTCCTTGGTCATCATGGCGATGGGAAGCGACATTTCAGCGATGGTTTCCGCCGTTTTCAGCGCATCTTCGAGAAGGGAGTCGAGCGGCACCACGCGGCTCACAAGCCCCGAGCGCTCGGCTTCCGCCGCATCCATCATGCGGCCCGTGAGGCACATTTCCATCGCCTTCGACTTGCCGACGAAACGGGTGAGGCGCTGGCTGCCACCGGCCCCCGGCATGACGCCGAGCTTGATTTCAGGCTGGCCGAACTTCGCATTGTCCGCCGCGATGATGAAATCGCACATCATGGCAAGCTCGCAGCCACCGCCCAGCGCATAGCCTGCAACCGCCGCGATCACCGGCTTGCGGCAGCGCGTGACGCGCTCCCAGTTCGCCGTGATGAAGTCTTCCTTATAGACATCCATATAGGATTTCGGCTGCATTTCCTTGATGTCCGCGCCAGCGGCAAAGGCTTTCTGCGAGCCGGTAATGATCACACAATGAACGGCATCATCGGCTTCGCAGTCATCAAGCGCCGCCGTCAGATCATCCATCAGGGCCTTGTTGAGCGCGTTGAGCGCATCCGGGCGGTTCAGCGTGATGACGCAGACCGCACCCTTCTTTTCGACCAGAATGTTCTGGTAGGCCATGACTGTCTCCTCGTGTCTTTGTTCGTTTCTTCGTGACTATCAGTGAGGGGCGATCGAGAAACGCACCTCTGTCCGGCTGTCGGACAGCGGCACAATCTGGATTTCGAGCTGTTCGCCCTCGCGGCGGAAGAGCAAAAGCTCGCCGATGAGTTCATATTCCTCGGCGCGCGTCCAGCCCAGTTGCGGCAATGTTTCCGCATAGAACGCGCGAACGCTGGCGGGCGCAACGTCACCTTCTGCAACGCTGCGCACGATCCGGCCTGCGGGCTTGTCGAAAATGACGCCGCCATCCCCTGTTTCGGCAAGGCCGGCCATCAGCGGCATGTCCTCGACCAGAGCGAGATAGCCGGGCTCCGCGAATGTCGGCGCGGCAAATGCGAGAAGCCCCGCGACGAAAAGCGCCGCTGCCTTTGCGCGAACCGGAAATGTCATGGCCGTGCCCCCTTAGCCGTTATGGCAATGCCGCCGCACCCTTCATGCCTAGCGCTGACAGGCCGGACAATAGAATGTGGAGCGCGCGGATTGCACGATGCGCCTCACGGTACCGCCACAGCCGGGTTTTGAACAGGCTTGCCCCTCGCGGTCATAAACGGCGAAGGAATGCTGGAAATAGCCCAGCTCGCCATCCGTATGGGCGTAATCCCGCAAGGTGGACCCGCCCGCCGCAATGGCATCCTCCAGCACCGCGCGAATGGCGGCTGCAAGCCGCGCGGCCCGCACCGGCCCGGCAACGCTCGCCGCGCTTCGCTTCGGCGAGAGGCCCGAACGGAACAGCGCCTCACACACATAGATATTGCCCAGCCCCGCCACGTTGCGCTGGTCGAGCAGGGCGGCCTTGATGGGTGTCTTCCGCCCGCGCAGCCGCTCGGAGAGAAGGGCTGCGGAAAACTCGTTCCCCAGAGGCTCCGGCCCCATCGCCAGAAAATGCCTGCACGTCTCAAGCTCTGCCTCAGACACGAGATCCATGAAGCCGAAGCGGCGGTGATCGGCATAGACGATGCGCGTGCCGTCCTCCATGTCGAACACGACATGGTCATGCCGCTCGCTGCCCGGCATGTCGTGGTGGAAGAGGCCGGGCGCAAACCGGCCGTCCGGGGCATGAATGGTGAAGCGCCCGGACATGCCCAGATGCATGACGAGGACTTCGCCGTCCGCCCCTTTCGCGGCCTCCGGTTCCAGATGGACGAGGATATATTTCGCGCGGCGCCCCAAATGCCGGATCCGGCGGCCCGTCAGGCGCTCGGCGAAACGCTCGGGCAGGGGAAAGCGCAGATCGGGCCGCCTTTGTGTCACATGCCGGATCACACGGCCCTCCATCGCAGGCGCGAGGCCGCGACGGACGGTTTCAACTTCGGGCAGTTCGGGCATGGAAAGGAAGTCCTCAGAAATTCGGCATGGAAAGTAGCGCCCTTGGCGGCACCGCGCTATGGTCCGCCCATGAATGCACAGGCAAAGAATGAGCGCCCGGAGACATCCGGCAAGGAAACCCATTTCGGCTTTCGCACGGTGGCGGAAGAAGAAAAGGTCGGCCTTGTCCATGAGGTGTTCGAGAAGGTCGCTGAACGCTATGACCTGATGAATGACCTCATGTCAGGCGGGCTTCACCGCGCCTGGAAGCAGGTCATGATTGACTGGCTGAACCCGCCGCGCAGCGAGCGGCCTTTCCACCTGATCGATGTGGCAGGCGGCACGGGCGACATCGCCTTCCGTTTTCTCGACCGCGCCGGCCCCAATGCGCAGGTGACGGTCTGCGACATCAACCGGCACATGCTGGGTGTGGGTCGCGGCCGCGCCGAGGCAAAGGCCTATGAAGGGCGTGTAGAGTTTGCCTGCGGCAATGCGGAAGTGCTGCCTTTTCCCGACCGTTCCTTCGATGCCTATACGATCGCCTTCGGCATTCGCAATGTCACCCATATCGACCGCGCGCTGAAGGAAGCCTACCGCGTGCTGAAGCCGGGCGGCCGCTTCCTCTGCCTCGAGTTCTCGCAGGTTTCGGTGCCGGGCATGGACCGCATCTATGACGCCTATTCCTTTGCCGCCATTCCCCGCATGGGCGAATGGGTGACAGGCGATGGCGCGCCCTATCAATATCTCGTCGAGAGTATCCGCCGTTTCCCCGATCAGGAGACATTCAAGCGCATGATCGTGGATGCAGGCTTTGGCCGCGTCAGCTATCGCAACCTCACGGGCGGGGTCGCCGCGCTTCATTCCGGCTGGCGCCTCTGAGATGCTGAGAGCCATCCGATCCACGATCCGGCTTGCGCGCGCGGCCCGTGTGCTGGGGCGGCATGATGCGCTGTTTCCGCTGGAACTGCGTGCCGAACTGCCGCCGCTGCTGCTGGCGCTGATGCCGCTTGCAAAAATCCGCCTGCCCTGGGAGGCAGCACCCGAAGCATCAGGCGCTGTTGCGGGCGAAAGGCTTGCCATGGCGCTTGCCGCGCTCGGACCTGCCTATATCAAGCTCGGACAGTTTCTTGTCACGCGGCCCGACATTATCGGCGCGAAGCTCGCCAGCGAGCTTGCCTTTCTGCAGGATGATCTGCCGCCCTTCGGTCTGGAAGAGGCACGCGCAATCATTGAGGAAGAGCTTGGCGGACCGGTTGAGGGGTTCTTCCATTCGCTGAGCGAGCCGATTGCGGCGGCCTCCATTGCGCAGGTTCACCGCGCGCGGACCCGCGCCCGGACCGCCGAGGAAGAAGAGCGCGATGTGGCTGTGAAGGTTCTGCGCCCCGGCATCGAGCAGCGGTTTGCGCGCGACCTTGAGAGCTTTTTCTTTGCGGCGGAACAGATCGAACGGCGCTATCCGCCTGCGCGACGGCTGCGCCCTGTCGAGAGCGTCGAGACACTGGCCGAGAGCGTGAAGCTCGAGATGGATCTCCGCCTCGAAGCCGCTGCCATGTCGGAGATGGCGGAGAATATTGCCGCCGACAAGGGTTTCCGCGTGCCGCGCATCGACTGGGAGCGCACCTCTCGCCGCGTGATAACGATGGAATGGATCGACGGCATTCCTGCCGCCGACCGCGACGCGCTCATCGCTGCCGGACATGACATGGCGCGGCTTGGCCGCATCGTCATCCAGTCCTTCCTCATGCATGCGATGCGCGACGGGTTTTTCCATGCCGACATGCATCAGGGAAATCTCTTCATTGATGCGGCGGGCAATATCGTCGCGGTGGATTTCGGCATCATGGGGCGGATCGCGCCGCATGAGCGCCGATTCCTTGCCGAAATCCTCTATGGCCTTGTCACGCGCGATTATGTGCGCGTGGCCGAAGTCCATTTCGAGGCGGGCTATGTACCGCGCTCGAAAAACATTCATGCCTTTGCGCAGGCAATCCGCGCCGTGGCGGAGCCGGTTTTCGGGCGGCCCGCGCGCGAGGTCTCGATGGGCAAGCTTCTCGCGCAGCTTTTTCAGGTGACGGACCAGTTCGACATGCGTACGCGGCCCGAACTCATCCTGCTGCAAAAGACCATGGTGGTGGTGGAAGGCGTCGCGCGCTATTTCGACCCCGATCACAATATCTGGGAAAGCGCGGAGCCGGTGCTGAAGAACTGGATGATGGAAAAGATGGGGCCGGAAGCGCGGATCGAGGAAGCTGCTGCCGGGGCGCTCCAGCTTGGCCGCGTGATGGGCCGCCTGCCGGAAGTGCTGGATCAGGCGGAGCGGACCGCGCGCCTCCTTGCCGAAAGCGTCGATGAAGAGGGCATCCGCCTCCACCCGGCCTCCACGGAAGCGATTTCACGGGCCGGAAACCGGGCTTTTTCAGGCCATCCCCTGCTCTGGATGGCGCTCGGAGCCTTGCTCGCCCTGATCCTCACCAGGATTTTCTGATCGGGCGATTTCCCATGCATAAAAAGAATCGCTTTTGATCTACAAATATTGCTCGTGAATATCTATGTTTACGCGTAAATTGCAGCAGAACTCGCCGGGGCGCCTCCCTGCGAGGGCGTCGTGTTGCAGGCGGGAGACCGGTATTGAGCGAGAATATTCTCCAGGGGCGGCGTGTGCTGCTCATTATTGGCGGCGGCATCGCAGCCTATAAATGCCTTGAACTGATCCGCCGCCTGCGCGAGCGCGGGGCCTCGGTGCGCGCCATTCTGACTTCGGCGGCGCAGCAATTCATCACCCCGCTTTCCGTTTCGAGCCTGACGGGCGACAAGGTCTATCTGGACCTCTTCAGCCTCACCGATGAGGCGGAAATGGGCCATATCGAATTGTCGCGCGATGCGGACCTCCTCGTCGTGGCCCCTGCCACCGCCGACCTCATGGCGAAGATGGCGAACGGGCTTGCCAATGATCTTGCGAGCACCGCCCTGCTTGCGACCGACAAGAAAGTGCTGATTGCGCCCGCCATGAATGTGCGCATGTGGACCCATCGCGCCACGCAGCGGAACTTCGAAACGCTGCTTGCGGATGGCGTTGATTTTGTCGGCCCCAATTCGGGCGACATGGCCTGCGGCGAATACGGGCCGGGGCGGATGGCGGAGCCTGCGGAAATTCTCGCTGCCATCGAAAGCCATTTCACCGAGCTTGCCTATCCGGGCGGCGGGCCGCTCAAAGGCAAGCGCATTCTCATCACCGCCGGGCCGACGCATGAGCCGCTCGACCCTGTGCGCTATATTGCCAATCGTTCGTCCGGCAAGCAGGGTTATGCGATTGCGCAGGCCGTGGCGCGGCTTGGCGCCGAGGCGGTGCTTGTCTCCGGCCCGACCAATCTACCCGATCCGCCCGGCGTGCGGGTCAAGCGCGTCGAGACGGCGCGCGAAATGCTCGCGGCCTGTGAAGCGGCGCTTCCCGCCGATGTTGCGATCTGCGCTGCCGCCGTGGCGGACTGGCGCGCGGCGAGTGACGCAGAACAAAAACTCAAGAAGCAGCCGGGGGCAGGTGCCCCGGAAATCGCGCTTGTCGAGAATCCAGACATTCTCGCAACGCTGTCGCAGCTTCAGAACAATCGCCCCTCGCTTGTGGTTGGCTTCGCAGCCGAGACGGAGAAAGTCATCGAGCACGCGCAGTCAAAGCGCGCGCGCAAGCGCTGCGACTGGATCGTTGCAAATGACGTTTCGCCCGCAACAGGCGTGATGGGCGGCGACCTCAACACGGTGCATCTCATCACCGGCGCCGGTCAGGAAAACTGGCCGCTTCTGCCCAAGCAAGCGGTTGCCGAGCGTCTTGCACGGCGGATTGCCGAACATTTCTCCAGCAATGAGAAGAGCGCATGACTGCGAAGATCGACATTCGCGTGCAGCGACTGCCGCATAGCGAAGGCTTGCCGCTGCCGCGCTATGAAACGGACGGCGCTGCCGGCATGGACCTCATCGCCGCGCTGCCGGAAGGCGAGCCTCTCACACTCACTTTCGGTGAACGCGCAATGGTGCCCACCGGCCTCGCCATAGCGCTGCCTCAGGGTTATGAGGCGCAGGTGCGTCCGCGCTCCGGCCTTGCTGCGAAGAATGGCGTCACTGTTCTCAATTCTCCGGGTACGGTCGACTGCGACTATCGCGGCGAAGTGAAAGTGATCCTCATCAATCTCGGGCAGGAAAGTTTCACCATCGAGCGTGGAACGCGGATTGCCCAGATGGTCATTGCGCCTGTCACACAGGCAGAGCTTCACGAAGTGGAAGCGCTTGATGCAACCGCACGGGGCGCAGGCGGCTTCGGCTCGACAGGAATGAAGGGGTAAGCGGCGGATGCTGAGACTTTCCAAGAAAACCTGGCTCGCCCTCGAAGCGGTTGTCGATGTGGCGATCAATGCGCGGCCAGACCCGGTTCAATCGAAAGAAATCACCAAGCGGCAGGGCATTCCCCAGCGCTATCTCGAACAGGTGATGCAGCAGCTCGTCCATGCCGGTATTCTGAAAGGAGTGCGCGGCCCGCGCGGCGGATATACGCTGGCGCGCGAGCGGCGGCGCATTCTGGTTGGCGATGTGGTACGCGTCGTTGGTGCGATGGAAGCATCTGACGAGCCGACAGCCGCAACGCCTTCCGAGCTTGGCGAGCGCGTGATTGCACCGCTCTGGCAGGATGTTCAGGTTGAACTGATGGAGAAGCTCGACGGCATCACCATCGAAGACCTTTGCCGCAAGGCGGAAGAAGCTGGCGTTGGCAACTCGAAACCCGTTGCCGACTTCACTATCTGATATCAGCAGGGCAGAAACGGCCCCCGATGCCGGGGTCAGGCGCCACAGGTGACATGTCACATTCAGGTCCGGGAGGCCATCATGAGCGAAGCGAAAAAACCAGGACGCGGACGCATCTACAACAGCATCACCGAGACGATCGGTGACACGCCGCTGGTGCGCCTCAACCGCATGGCGAAGGATGCGGGCGTCGTTGCCGATATTCTTCTGAAGCTGGAATTCTTCAACCCGCTCTCAAGCGTGAAAGACCGCATCGGCGTGTCGATGATCGAGGCGCTGGAGCGTCAGGGCAAGATCACCGACAACACGGTCATCATCGAGCCGACTTCCGGCAATACCGGCATTGCGCTTGCCTTTGTTTGCGCCGCCAAGGGCTATCGCCTCATTCTCTGCATGCCGGAAAGCATGTCGCTGGAGCGCCGCAAGATGCTCGCTCTTCTCGGTGCGCAGCTTGAGCTCACACCGCGCGAAAAGGGCATGAAGGGTGCCATCGCGCGCGCCGAAGAACTGCTTGCGCAGTATCCGAACTCCGTCATGCCGCAGCAGTTCGACAATCCGGCCAACCCGGAAATTCACCGCAAGACCACGGCGGAAGAAATCTGGAATGACACGGAAGGCAAGGTTGATGTCGTCATTGCCGGCATCGGCACGGCGGGCACCTTCACCGGCGTTGGCCGCACGCTGAAAGAAAAGAAGCCGAGCGTGAAGATGATCGCGGTCGAGCCGGAAGATAGCCCCGTGCTTTCCGGCGGCCAGCCCGGCCCGCATATGATCCAGGGCATCGGCGCGGGCTTTGCGCCGGGCAATCTCGACAAGTCGCTGATCGACGAGATCATCACCATCGGCAATGAAACCGCCTTCGACCATGCGCGCAAGGCGGCGCGGCTTGAAGGTATTCCCTGCGGCATTTCTTCGGGTGCCGCGATTGCCGTGGCGCTGGAAGTGGGTGCGCGGCCCGAGATGAAGGGCAAGACGATTGTTGTCGTCGTTCCTTCTTCCGCCGAACGCTATCTCTCCACCGCACTCTTCGACGGGATCTGATGTCTCAGCCGCTCGCTGCCTCATCGGCGGCGGGCGGCAGACCCGGCCCCCGCTCGACCGTCACGTCGCGGGGGTTCAATTCCTCGCCACAGGCGGAACAGATATGGACCGCACGCGAGACATGGCCGCAAGTCTTGTGGCGGCGGAGCAGCGGCGCTCCCTCCGGCCCGGCGAGCCATTTGTCACCCCAGTCCAGCAGCGCCAGCAGCACCGGATAGAGCTCCAGCCCCTTTTCGGTGAGGCGATATTCCTCGCGGCGCGGGCGCTCCTGATAAGGCTCCTTCCGCAGCACGCCTGCATCGGTCAGTTTTTTCAGCCGGTCGGCCAGCACATGACGCGCGATGCCGAGCCTTTGCTCGAACTCCTCAAAGCGGCGCACGCGCAAAAAACATTCTCGCAGAACGAGCAGCGTCCACCTGTCGCCCACAATGGATAGGGAGCGGGCGAGCGAGCAATATTCGCGATCAAGCTCTTCCCAGCGCATAGTCTGTCCTCCGGGGCGCGTATTGCTGCCCGGCTACCAGTATAGATTGACAAGTTCTCTTTCGGAACCCAAACTCGTTTATAGGTTCAAAAACAGAACCTACTCTCAGGGAGGCGCATCGCATGAGCGGCAGGAAAGCAGCCATCATCATCGGCGCGGGCGACGCGACCGGCGGTGCCATCGCCAGGCGCTTTGCGCGTGAGGGCTATACAGCCTGCGTAACGCGGCGCAATGCGGACAAGCTCGCCCCCCTTCTCGATGATATCCAGGCAGCGGGCGGCGAGGCGCGGGGCTTCGGCTCCGATGCCCGCAAGGAAGAGGAAGTCATCTCGCTTTTCGAAACGGTGGAGCGCGAGGTCGGGCCGGTTGAGGTTTTCGTCTTCAACATTGGCGCGAATGTGAACTTTCCCATCACCGAAATGTCGGAGCGCGTCTATCGCAAGGTCTGGGAGATGGCGGCCTATGCGGGCTTTCTCACGGGCCGCGAGGCCGCGCGCGTGATGCTGCCGCGCGGGCGCGGCACGATGATCTTTACGGGCGCAACGGCGAGCCTGCGCGGAGGGGCCGGTTTTGCAGCCTTTGCAGGCGCGAAGTTTGCGCTGCGCGCCCTCGCGCAGAGCATGGCGCGGGAGCTTGGGCCGCAAGGCATTCATGTTGCCCATACGATCATTGATGGCGCCATCGACACGGCCTTTATCCGCGACAATTTCCCTGAGCGCTACGCGCTCAAGGAAGAAGACGGCATTTTGAATCCGGACCACATTGCCGAAGCCTATTGGCAGCTTCATAGGCAGCCGCGCAGCGCCTGGACGCATGAACTGGATCTGCGGCCATGGCTGGAAAAATTCTGAGGGCAGGAAACCCGTCCATGACCAAACAAGTGGAATTCCATTTCGATTTCGGCAGCCCGAATGCCTATCTCGCGCATAAGGTCGTGCCCGCGATCGAGAAGCGGACCGGTGTGACCTTTACCTATGTGCCGGTGCTGCTCGGCGGCATCTTCAAGGCGACGAACAATGTGTCGCCCATGGTTGCCAATCACGGCATCAAGAACAAAAACGAATATCAGGCTCTCGAGATGGACCGCTTCGTGAAGAAGCATGGTCTCACGAAATATGTCTTCAACCCGCATTTCCCCGTGAACACGCTGCAGATCATGCGTGGTGCGGTGGCAGCGGAGATGGACGGCTTTCTCCCCGCCTATATCGAGGTGGTGATGGCAGCGATGTGGGAACAGAAGCTCAAGATGGATGATGCCGAGATCATCAAATCCACACTTGATGCGGGCGGGCTTGATGGCACGCATGTTCTTGCCCGCATTCAGGACGCCGATGTGAAGGCGAAGCTCATCGCCAATACGGAAGCAAGCGTGGCGCGCGGCAGCTTTGGCATCCCGACCTTTTTCGTCGATGGCGAGATCTATTTCGGCAAGGACCGGCTCCGCGAGGTAGAAGAAGCGATCATGCAAGCCTGATTTACGCGGCGTTTATCGCGGGAGCGTTGCCGTGCGCGGGCGGCTGTGGCACATCCCCGGATAATTGTTCCGTCTGCCGGAGTGTGTGCGCCATGAATGCGAGTGTTCCCGTCAAAACGCCGATCTTTTCCCGCGAGGGCGATGTCTGGGTGCCGGATGCCTATGCGGCCGGTCCCTTTCGGGGGCTTTACGGCGGCGCGGTTGGCGGGCTTGTCGGCGCGGCGATGGAAGAACATGCGCGCAAGGAAGGCTGGGGCGTGCCGCTTTCCTCCAGCGTCACCATTCTCCGCCCGGCGCCGCTCTCTCCTCTCTCAACCGAAATCAGTGTGTTGCAGGCGGGACGGCGCAATGCCGTTGCCGAGTGTGTGCTGCGTGATCCGGCAACAGACAAGCTCATCGCGAAGGGGCAGGCGATCTTCGTGCAGCCCGCACCCCACACATCGGCCCCGCTGACACCGGAGCCTCAGGGCACACACTGGACTGTCGATCCCGAAACCCTGCCGCAATGGCAGAACGGGCGGCGGCCGGAGCATGTGAACTTCCTTCATATTCTCGACATGCGCGATGAGCTGGATGCGAAGGGCCGTCCGACCATACGCTGGTCGCGCATGATGCGTCCGCTCATGCCCTTCCCCTCGCTGCTCGGAACGCTTTTCACGGCGGCGGATAATGCGTCTGCCTTCTGGCTTTCGGCGAGCGGGGCATGGCCGACCGATTTCGGTTTTCCCAATGTCGATGTGTCGGTGCATGTTTCCCGCGCGCCGCAGGGCGAGTGGATCGGTGTGCTGCCCGACGCGCTGCTGCATCAGACCGGCATGGGAATGAGCGAAGGCGTACTTTACGATCAGGCGGGCGTGCTTGGCCGGACCTGCCAGACCAACCTCATCGTACCGCGCGACTGAAGCATTTTCGCAGGGCCGCAGCGCCATGCTATGACTGAGGCCATGACGCTTTCAGACGATCAGCTTGAGCGATATGCGCGGCACATTGTGCTGAAGGAGATTGGCGGCCCCGGCCAGCAAAAACTCCTGAAGGCGCGTGTGCTCATCATCGGTGCGGGCGGGCTTGGCTCGCCCTGCATGATCTATCTTGCGGCGGCAGGTGTCGGCACCATCGGCATTATCGACAATGACACCGTGTCGCTCTCAAACCTGCAACGCCAGATCGCGCATGGCATGGATGACATTGGCCGCGCGAAAACGGAAAGCGCGGCTGATGCCCTGCGCCGTATCAACCCTGATGTGACAATCATTCAGCACAAGGAACGTCTGACAGCAGCAAACGCCATCGACATCATCTCGCAATATGATGTGGTGGCGGATGGTTGCGACAATTTCGAAACACGCTTCCTCGTCAATGATGCGTGTTACTTCGCCAGGGTGCCGCTTGTCTCCGCCGCTGTCGGCCAGTTCGAGGGGCAGGTCGCTGTCTTCCGCGCCTTCGAGCGCGATGCGGATGGAAAGCCGAAACCCAGTTACCGCGACTTCATTGGCGAGACGCCGCCACCCGGTGCCGTGCCCACTTGCGAGGAAGCAGGTGTTGTCGGCGCGCTGACGGGCGTTGTGGGTTCCCTTCAGGCGCTTGAAGTCATCAAGGAAATCACGGGCGCCGGGACGAGCCTTGCAGGCCGGTTGCTGATCTATGACGCGCTCGAGACGCGCTTCCGCACGCTGACGCTTCGCTGGGATCCGAAAAATCCGCTGACGGGCGACGCGCCCACCATCACCGATCTTTCAGGCCACGCCTGATCCCGTTCACATGATGGCGGGGATCACGCGGTCGGGCGGACGGTGGCCATCCATAAAGGTCTTGATGTTGATGATGACCTTGCCGCCCATCTCCACGCGGCCCTCAATGGTGGCCGAGCCCATATGCGGCAGCGTCACCACATTGGGCAGGTTCAGCAGGCGCGGTGATACCGCCCGGTCATGCTCGAAAACATCAAGCCCCGCCCCCGCAAGCTCGCCTGCCTCCAGCGCGCGAATCAGAGCGTTCTCATCAATGATTTCGCCGCGCGCCGTGTTGACGATATAGGCTTCCGGCTTCAGCAGTTTCAGGCGGCGCGCATCAAGCAGGTGAAACGTCTGCGGCGTCAGCGGGCAGTTCACTGAGACGATATCGACCTTGCCGAGCATATCGTCGAGATTTTCCCAGAAGGTCGCGCCCAGTTCCTGCTCGATCACGGCATTGGCGGGCTTGCGGTTGTGATAGTGGATTTCGAGGCCGAAGGGCCGCGCGCGGGCGGCAACCGCCTGCCCGATACGGCCCATGCCGACAATGCCGAGCCGCTTGCCGGTGAGGCGGCGGCCGAGCATCCATGTCGGCGACCAGCCGGGCCAGTTGCCTTCATGCTCGCGCAGATAGCGCGCGCCTTCGGCAAGGCGGCGCGGCACGGCGAGGATCAGGCCCATCGTCATGTCGGCCGTGTCCTCCGTCAGCACACCCGGCGTGTTGGTGACGGTGATGCCGCGACGGCGGGCAGATTCCACATCGATATTGTCCACGCCCGTGCCGAACTGGGCGATGAGGCGCAGATTTTCACCGGCCTGTGCGAGAAGTTTCGCATCGATCCGGTCTGTCACGGTCGGCACCAGAACATCGGCCTTGCGCAGCGCCTCAGCGAGTTCGCTCTGCGTGAAGGGATGATCGTCCTCATTCAGCCGGACATCGAAAAGTTCGGCCATGCGCGCCTCAATGGGCGCCGGAAGTTTCCGCGTGACGATCACGAGCGGTTTTTTGGCGGTCATTTCCTACTCCGGGGATTTTCCGGCGGTTACCGGATCTGGCCCGATATTCTTAACAGGTTTATCCGGCTGTTTGCTTCATTTTCTGGCAAAATCACCTGAGTCGCTTGTGATATGGCAGAGAGATGACACTCTCATGGCGCTGCATGAGAGGGATGGAACCGAGGAGATGATGGGGAAGCGCGCGGGCCGGGCAGGAGCAAGGGGCAGATTTGCGTTGAGCGCGGGGGCACTCTCCGCCGCGCTGCTGCTTGCGCTTGTTCCGGGCGGGCCCGCCACCCAGCCCGCAGAGGCCTCCTCCGCCACGGCAAACGAAATGCCGGAGCGCCGGCCCGGCGCATCGACCGGCCTTCCCGTGCCCCGTTTCGTCAGCCTCAAATCCGGCCGCGCCAATGTACGGCGTGGGCCCGGCACCGACTTTCCCATCGACTGGGTCTATCGCAAGAATGGCGTGCCGCTCGAGATCATTGCGGAATCCCATAACTGGCGGCGCATCCGCGACCATGAGGGGGACGGGGGCTGGATCTGGCACACCATGCTCGCCGGTGAGCGCACGGCCATCATTGATGGCACCACGCCGGACGAACCGGTGCCGCTGCACAGCACGCCGAGCGTTGAAGCGCCTGCCACCGCCTATGCCGAGCCGGGGCTTGTTGCGCGCGTGACCGCCTGCAAGGCGGGCTGGTGCCGCCTCGACGCAAACGGCTACCAGGGCTGGGTGGTGCAGCAGAAACTCTGGGGCGTCTATCCCGGCGAAGAGTTCGAATAGAACGCATCCCTCAATGCGGGAACTGCAAAGATGTGGATGGCTAGGTCAGGCCCCGCCATGACGAGGGTTGCCTGCTGACCACGCGAGAGCGCACGGAGAACTTTCAAGCCGCCGTTCAGTCGAAATCTTTTGCGAGCGCTTCTTTCACTTCCGGGCGCATCACCGCCATGTGGTGATAACTCTCATGCGCGATGATGGCGAGCACTTGTGTGGCGGGATCGCGAAACTTCGCAATCTGCTCGGGCGTGAAACGGAAATGCACAAAATGTACGGATGAGGTTTTGCCATCCGCCTTTGTGCGCTCCACATCCGTCTCCGCTTCACCCTGAATGCGCTCGCCCCCGACATCGATGAAGATATGCTTCTCGACCCAGGTGATCGTGCGCAGAAACCTGTCGCGGCGCACCTCGTCATCGATCTCGAACATGACCGTGGCCACGAGTTCGTCACCCTGCGGGATGAGCGGGTTATAGGCGGCCAGCTCATCGGCGATCTGCTCTTCGCCACCCTTTTCGATGTGCAGCATTTCCTGAACCTGCTGGAACATCGTGTCGTAATTTTCGAAATAGAAAGTCGCATGAGGGCCGACCTCGACGCGGCGATTCTTCTTCACCTCGGTGATCGCCGCGCGGCGCGCCTTGCGCTCGCTTGCATAGACCTCATAGGGAAGAATATCGGCGGGAGTGATCTGCTTTTTCATTGCAACCAACTTTCAAACAAACGGTGCGGCAGGGTCAGCTTATGAGACCCCATGCCCGCGCCATGATCTCGATCGGATGATAGGGCGTCGGCGGCACCGGCTCGCCCATATCGTTTATCTCATGGACGAGATGCTTTGCAGCAAGCGGGCAGTCCGAGGTGACATATTTGTTGCCCGTTTTCGAGACGTTACGGGCAGCGGTCTTGCCCACCTTCATGGCGGTCTCGAAGGTGTTCTTCATCACGCCAAATGTTCCTCCGTGTCCGGAACAACGTTCGACGATATCTACCTTGATTTCGGGGATGAGACGCAGCATCTCGGCTGACTTCGCGCCCATATTCTGCGCACGCGCATGACAGGCGAGATGGGCGGTGACACCGCCTTCGACCGCGCGAAGGCCGGGCGCAAGCCCTTCCTTCTTCGCAATGTCCACGACATATTCGTCAATGTCGCGTGTGGCGGCGGAGAGTTTCGCCACATCCTTGTTGTCTGGGAGAATGAGCGGCCATTCGAACTTGAACATCAGCCCGCAGGAAGCCGTCAGCGTGATGATGTCATAGCCCTTGTCGATCCACTCGCCCATGTCCCGCGCAACCTTTTCAGCCTGCGCGGCGACCTTTTCAAGATTGCCCTGTTCGAAGAAGGGCATGCCGCAGCAACCCGGATAGGCGACCTGCGTTTCGACGCCATTATGCGCGAGCACGAGGCGGGCGGCTTCACCGACTTTCGGATTGTTGTAGTTGACGAAGCAGGTCGCAAAGACCACCGCCTTGCGGCCTTTGGCGGGTGCTTCCTTTGGCGCGGCGACGCCATCGCGGTCCTGCTTGCGCGCGCGCATGGTGAAGGTCTGGCCGTGGAACTTCGGCAGTTCGGCGCGGCGGTCAATACCGGCAACCGCTTCAAGCGCAGGGCGCGTCAGCGCATTGCCCTTTGCCGAACCCCAGTTTGCGAGCGGCGCGGCCACGGCGGCGAGCTTGCCGTTCCGGTCCATCCGCGCGAGCTGATCGGGCACGAAGGGGAACCTGCCCTTCTGCTTTGCCTCCACCGCGCGATAGCGCAGCATCAGATGCGGGAAATCGAGATTGAATTCATGCGGCGGCACATAGGGGCACTTCGTCATGTAGCACATGTCGCAAAGCGTGCAGGCTTCGACGACGGGGCCGAAATCTTCCGACTTCACCTCATCCAGTTCACCGGTCGGACTTTCATCAATGAGATCGAAGAGGCGGGGGAAGCTGTCGCAGAGATTGAAGCAGCGGCGGCAGCCGTGACAGATATCGAAGATGCGGCGCAGTTCTGCGTCCAGCTTCTCGGCATCATAAAAATCGGGGTTGCGCCAATCGATCGGATGGCGGATCGGCGCTTCGGTGCTGCCTTCGCGCGGTGCTGCGGATTTGGGGCTTCCGTTTGCGGGCGCGCCTTCCAGCGAGTTGCTCATCGGCCTTCTCTTCCTCCCAGCGAGATGACGATATCGGCACGGGTGGCGGGCGACGCCTGTTCACAAGGCCTCGCCCGCCACCCGGCTGTTAGCCGAAGCTCTTAGCTTCCGAGGCTGTCGAGCGCCTTCTGGAAGCGGCCGGCATGGCTCTTTTCCGCCTTTGCAAGCGTTTCGAACCAGTCTGCGATTTCGTCAAAGCCTTCCTCGCGCGCGGTGCGAGCCATGCCCGGATACATGTCGGTGTATTCGTGCGTCTCGCCGGCGATGGCGGCCTTGAGGTTCTGGTCGGTCGAGCCGATGGGCTCACCCGTGGCCGGGTCACCGACTTCCTCAAGGAATTCCAGATGGCCATGAGCATGGCCCGTTTCGCCTTCCGCTGTGGAGCGGAACACGGCGGCCACGTCGTTGTAACCTTCCACGTCGGCCTTCTGGGCGAAATAGAGATAGCGGCGGTTGGCCTGGCTTTCGCCCGCAAACGCCTCTTTCAGGTTTTCCCAGGTCTTGGTACCGGACAGCGATGCCATGATGTTCTCCTCACCTGTCTTTGATGTTGTTCCACGCTGAGATCGGACGGGCAGCGATATGCAGCGCCCGGAACGGCCGATCCCGTCCGCCCGCCTGTTTTCAGAAGGAAGAGCGGAACATGGCCGCGACTCTAGGCTTCGGCACGCCCAAGGTCAATAGTTTGGAATATCTCCAAACAACCTTTTTAGTCTTTGGTTTTGCGAAGAATTATCATTAGCGCGGAGATTTCCGCTCCTGCAGGCGAACGATCACATCCACGCGCGCGACATCCATGCCTTCCGGTGCGGGCGGCAGCTTGCCGATCGCCACATCATCGCCTGCGATATCCATGAGCGCGCCATCCTTCTCGATGAAGAAGTGATGGTGGTCATGAATATTGGTGTCGAAATAGGTGCGCGAGGAATCGACCACCACTTCGCGCAACAGACCTGCGCCCGTGAACTGGTGGAGCGTGTTGTAAACGGTTGCAAGAGACACGCTGACGCCCGCCTTCTGGGCCTCGTCATGCAGTGCTTCAGCCGTCACATGGCGGTCACCGCCATCGAAGAGAAGGCGGCCAAGCGCCAGCCGCTGCCGCGTGGGCCGCAGGCCTGACTCGCGGAGCTTTGCAAGCGTCTGTGCGTAGGGTCTTTCCTGCGTCACCGGACCGTTCCTCTTCACTATTGCGCCTTACGCGCTGCAGGCCATATCCCTCAGGACACACTCCGCCTGCAGTTTGTAATCGTTACAAACAGTAGATAGTGTCCCGGTTACGGATTTGTCAAGGCCACCTAACGCCGGGGAAAAGCCGCCGCATCCGCAAAATGCCCTTGCATCAAGGGTTTGCGACGGCTTACGGGTATGTTACGAAGCCTTCCGGACAAGCAAACAAGCCCTGCAAAGGGGCGACAAACCGGGCGGGCACAAGCTCTCCCATGAACGGGGACGGCCAGCGGGAATTGCCGGAGAGGCGCAACGCGGCACAGGACAGAGCGGATAAGCGATGGCGGAACAGAAATCGGCATATTCCCTGGAAGACCTGCTTGAATGCAGCCACGGACGCATGTTTGGACCGGGCAATCCGCAGCTCCCCCTTCCGCCGATGCTCATGATCGACCGCATCACCCATATCAGCCAGGAGGGCGGCGACTATGGCAAGGGACAGATCCTTGCCGAGTTCGACATTCACCCGGACCGCTGGTTCTTCCCCTGCCATTTCGAAGGCGATCCGGTGATGCCGGGCTGCCTCGGCCTTGACGGCATGTGGCAGCTTCTCGGCTTTTTCCTCGGCTGGATCGGCGCGCAGGGCAAGGGCCGTGCGCTTGGCGTGGGTGAAGTGAAATTCTCCGCCATGGTGACGCCGGCAGTGAAAAAGCTCGAATATGTCATTAATCTCAAGCGCGTCATCAATCGCAAGCTTGTGCTGGGCATTGCCGACGGCATCATCAAGGCGGACGGCGAAGTGGCCTTCACCATCACCGATATGAGGGTGGGCCTGTTCGGGTCAGCCGAGCAGCCGGCCTGAAGCCGCACACAAGTCAGCAACACCAGATCGACATCCAGAAGGGAAGCGGACAGGAAAGCAGGCAGACCCGGTGATGCCGAGACTTGATGCTCAGCAATCGCCCCTCCCCTTTCCGCCTGTTCCGCGCACAGTGAAAGAGAGACTGTCATGAGACGAGTGGTCGTCACGGGGCTCGGTATCGTCTCCAGCATCGGCAATAATGCTCAGGAAGTGACGGCAAGCCTTCGCGAAGGCAGGTCCGGCATCGTGAAGGCGGACACATACGCCGAGATGGGCTTTCGCAGCCAGGTGCATGGAAGCCTGAAGATCGATCTTGATGAAGCGGTGGATCGCCGCGCGCGGCGCTTCATGGGCGATGGCGCTGCCTATGCCTGGATTGCGATGAACCAGGCGATTGCAGATGCGGGCCTTGAGGAAAAGGACGTGAGCAATCCGCGCACCGGCCTCATCGTCGGCTCGGGCGGCCCCTCCACAAAGGCAATCGTTTCTGCAGCCGACATGGCGCGCACCGAAGCTGTGAAGGGTCCGAAAAAGGTTGGCCCCTTTGCCGTGCCGAAAGCCATGTCTTCCACCTGCTCGGCAAATCTCTCGACCTGGTTCAAGACCAAGGGCGTCAACTATTCGATCAGCTCGGCCTGCTCGACCTCCGCGAACTGCATCGGCAATGCGGCGGAGATGATCCAGTGGGGCAAGCAGGACGTGATGTTTGCCGGCGGCGGCGAAGAACTCGACTGGACGCTCTCCGTTCTGTTCGACGCCATGGGCGCCATGTCCTCCAAGCGCAATGACACGCCGGAAAAGGCAAGCCGCGCTTACGACAAGGACCGTGACGGCTTCGTCATCACGGGCGGCGGCGGCATTCTTGTTCTGGAAGAGCTGGAACATGCCAAGGCGCGCGGTGCGAAAATCTATGCCGAGATCGTCGGCTATGGTGCGACCGCCGACGGCGCCGACATGGTGGCGCCTTCGGGCGAAGGTGCCGTGCGCTGCATGAAGATGGCGCTTGAAAATGTGAAGGCGCCGGTTGATTACATCAATCCGCATGCGACATCGACGCCGGTTGGCGACATTCCGGAAGTGAAGGCAATCCAGGAAGTCTTTGGCGCGAACATGCCGCCGATCAGCGCCACCAAATCGCTGACCGGCCATGCGCAGGGCGCGGCGGGTGTGCATGAGGCAATCTATACGCTGCTGATGATGCAGGGCGGCTTCATCGCCGCGAGCGCGAATATTGACGAGATCGATCCCGAAATCGCAGACGCCAATATCGTCCGTGAACGGATCGACAATGCCAATATCAACCTCGCCATTTCCAACAGCTTCGGCTTTGGTGGCACCAACGCGACATTGGCGTTTCAGCGGTTTGAGGGGTGATCCCGGTTCGTTGAAGAACAGGGCCGGCGCGACGTCCGGCATGGACCGGATAAATCGGAGATAAATCAGGCAATGCATGGATCTGGTGGCGAGAAGCCGGGCGAACAGGCCCTCGTTTTGACAGGCCCTCTGATGAAGGGCCGTCGCGGCCTCATCATGGGTGTGGCAAACGACCATTCAATTGCCTGGGGCATTGCGCGGGCGCTTGCGGCTCATGGGGCGGAGCTTGCCTTCACCTATCAGGGCGATGCTTTCGGGCGGCGCGTGAAGCCGCTTGCCGAATCTGCGGGCTCGGACATTCTGCTGCCATGCGATGTGACGGACCCGGAAAGCGTGGACGCGGTATTCGCTGCGCTTGAAGAGAAGTGGGGCGTGCTCGACTTCGTGGTTCATGCCATCGCCCATTCCGACAAGAACGAGCTCAAGGGCCGCTATGTCGATACAACGCGGGAAAACTTCCTGCGCACGATGGATATTTCCTGCTTCTCCTTCACCGATGTGGCGCGCCGCGCATCGAAGCTGATGACGCGGGGCGGTGCCATGGTGACGCTCACCTATGGCGGCTCCACGCGCGTCATGCCGAACTACAATGTCATGGGCGTCGCCAAGGCGGCGCTCGAAGCAAGCGTGCGCTATCTCGCGGTCGACCTCGGCCGCCACAATATTCGCGTGAATGCGATTTCCGCCGGTCCGATGCGCACCCTCGCCGGCTCTGCCGTGGGCGATGCGCGCTTCGTGTTCAAGTGGAACAAGACCCATGCGCCGATCAAGGAATCGATCGAACTCGATCATGTCGGCGGTGCGGGCCTTTATCTTCTCTCCGACCTCTCCGCACGCGTATCGGGTGAAATCCACTATGTGGATGGCGGCTACAATATTATCGGCCTGCCCCGTGCGAACGAGCTGAAGGAGCAGATGGAGAGTGGCGATAATTGATCGCCTCTAGCGCCGCTTCATTTCCAGCACGTTGAAGGTCGATTCAAGTTCCGGCCAGGGAAAGACGATGCGCGCGCGGCCATCTTCGAGCAGCGAGGCGATGGCGGGCTGATCGATCATTTGCGGATCGGTCACGCCGCCTTCCGGGCCGGAATAAGCGCGGATCGGGCCTGAGTGATCTTCATTCGGCGTGGCGAGCAGCACCCAGCTCTTTTCATCGCGCTCATAGAAGAAGCCCGACATGCGCTGCGAGCCGGTGAGCTTCTCGAAGAAGAGGCGACCATCCCGTTCCCTCACCTCGCAGCGAAACCAGCCGTATACGACAAATCCCGCAAAGGGTCCGCCTGCCTTGATGGTGCGACAGTTCCAGTCGCCCTTCAGCTTCTCCGCATCGGCGGCAACAAGCGTCGCCTCCATGATGCTTTCAAGCGCGTTGTAGGAACCATGCTCCTCGCCTGCGACGCGGGATTCCATCATGCCTTTGGTGATTGCATCCTCGTATCGCTCAAGCCGGTCCAGATCATGCGCTGTCGCCTGCGCGCGCCATTCCTGCGGAGCTGCGCCGGATGGCGCGGATGCAGCCGGCACGGCACTCTCCGCACAGGCGCTGGTCACAAAAAGGAAAAGAAAGGCGGCAGCAGAAAGAAGGCGCATCGAAGGCTCCAAATAAAAACGGGGCCAGCCGAAGCTGACCCCGCAACTCTATCGTCATTCGCAGCGAACGTCAGTCGCGATCGCGGCGCTTGCCGCGGCCACCGCCGCCTTCGCGGCGCTCACGGGGCTGCTCTTCGGGCTCGTTCTCGTAAACGATCTCTTCGCCCGTCTCCTGATTCACATGCTTCATGGAGAGGCGGACCTTGCCACGGTCGTCGAAGCCGAGAAGCTTCACCTTGACCTTGTCGCCCTCGTTGCAAATGTCCGAGACCTTTTCGACGCGGTTCGGTGCCATCTGCGAGATATGCACGAGACCGTCGCGCGGGCCGAAGAAGTTCACGAAGGCGCCGAAATCGACGACCTTCACGACCGTGCCTTCATAGATGGCGCCCACTTCCGGCTCCGCGACGATGCCGCGAATCCAGTCGATTGCCGCCTTGATGGAGGCCGCATCGGAGCTTGCCACCTTGATCGTGCCATCGTCCGAAATATCGACCTTGGCGCCCGTCTTTTCCACGATCTCGCGCACGACCTTGCCGCCCGTGCCGATGACTTCGCGGATCTTGTCGGTCGGCACCGTGATGACTTCGATGCGCGGCGCATATTCGCCCATTTCGGGGCGCGCCGTATCAAGAGCCTTCGCCATCTCGCCGAGAATGTGCATGCGGCCGCCCTTCGCCTGGGCGAGGGCCTGCTTCATGATGCTCTCATTGATGCCGGTGATCTTGATGTCCATCTGGAGCGAGGTCACACCTTCCGCCGTGCCTGCCACCTTGAAGTCCATATCGCCGAGGTGATCTTCGTCGCCGAGAATGTCGGAGAGAACCGCGAAGCGGTCGCCTTCGAGGATCAGACCCATCGCGATGCCCGCAACAGCCCGCTTCAGCGGTACGCCCGCATCCATCATCGCAAGCGATGAGCCGCAAACCGTGGCCATGGAAGAGGAGCCGTTCGACTCGGTGATTTCCGAGACGAGGCGCAGCGTGTAGGGGAAATCGGTCTTTGACGGCAGCACCGCACGCAGCGCGCGCCAGGCAAGCTTGCCGTGGCCGATTTCGCGGCGACCCGTGAAGCCGACGCGGCCCGTCTCACCCACGGAGAAGGGCGGGAAGTTGTAGTGCAGCAGGAAGTTTTCCTTGTAGGTGCCTTCCAGCGCGTCGATGAACTGTTCGTCATCGCCCGTGCCGAGCGTCGCAACCACAAGAGCCTGGGTCTCACCGCGCGTGAAGAGCGCAGAGCCATGCGTGCGCGGCAGCACACCCACTTCGGCGACAATCGGGCGGACGGTTTCGAGGTCGCGGCCGTCGATACGGGTCTTGGTATCGAGGATCGAGTTACGGACGATGTCGCTCTCGATTTCCTTGAAGATGCCGCCGACTTCATTTTCGGGAAGGGCGTTTTCATCATCAGGGTTGCAGAGCGCCGCCTTGACCTTGTCCTTCGCCTGCGCGATCGCTTCGTGGCGCTTCGCCTTTTCCTTGATCTGATAGGCAGCGCGCAGATCGTCACCGACCAGCTCGCGCACCTTGGCGACGATGGCGGAATTGTCCTTCACGTCCACCGGGCGCGGTTCCTTGGCGCATTTTTCCGCCATGCGGATGATCATGTCGATCACCGGCTGGAACTCCCGATGGCCGAACATGACGGCGCCGAGCATGACGTCTTCGGAAAGCTCTTTCGCTTCCGATTCCACCATCATCACAGCATCGCTCGTGCCGGCGACAACGAGATCAAGCGCCGTTTCCGGCATTTCGTCGATCAGCGGGTTGAGCTTGTATTCGCCATTGAAGTAGCCGACGCGTGCGGCACCGATCGGGCCGAGGAAGGGCAGGCCCGAAATGGTGAGAGCGGCGGAGACCGCGATCATCGCCACGATATCGGGATCATTTTCCATGTCGTGGCTGAGAACGGTCGCGATGACCTGTGTCTCGTTCTTGAAGCCCTTGATGAAGAGCGGACGGATCGGACGATCGATCAGGCGGGAAACAAGCGTTTCCTTTTCGCTCGGGCGGCCTTCGCGCTTGAAGAAGCCACCGGGGATCTTGCCCGCCGCGTAGGTCTTTTCCTGGTAGTTCACGGTCAGGGGGAAGAAGTCGAGGCCCGGCTTCGGCGAACGCTCGCCGACCACCGTGGCCAGCACTGTTGTTTCGCCATAGGTGGCCATCACGGCACCGTCAGCCTGGCGGGCGATCTTGCCCGTCTCCAGGATGAGCGGGCGACCGCCCCATTCGATTTCTTCGCGAGTAATGTCAAACATATCAGTTTCCTGTTCCGCAGCCCCGCCATCCATGCGTTCTTCCACCATCCTGCGGCGGCTGCTTTTCTGCCGCTTCTGACGCGGCCGGACAAAAAGGAGGGACAAACGCGGCTGCGCCGAATGCGCTTCCATCGGGGAAACCCCGGACGAAAAACCCGGCACCACGAGACGGAGGCGGCGGGTTCAGACGCGATATCCATCCGTAGACGGACGAATGTCTCTGTTTACAAGGCCCCGAAAGACGCACGCCCGCCCGCGAGGTTCATGATGAACCTCTGGGCAGGCGCCGTGCAAAACAGAACCGGTGGGGCAATAAGCACCCCTGTTACCGCCGAATCCCCAGACGGGCGATCAGCTTTTCGTAACGTGCCTGATCCTTCTTCTTCACATAGTCGAGAAGGCTGCGGCGCTGGCTCACCATCTTCAGAAGACCGCGACGGGAATGGTTGTCCTTCGCGTGGCCCTTGAAGTGTTCGGTAAGATTGGTAATGCGCTCGGTCAGAATGGCGACCTGTACCTCGGCGGAGCCGGTGTCGCCGTCCTTGCCGGCAAATTCCTTGATGATCTGAGCTTTGCGCTCCGGCGTAATCGACATCGGGATCTCCTATGAAACGAGATTGAACACGCGTACAGGGCGAAGCTCACCCTGCCCATATTCGGTAAGCGCCACCGGGTCTCCCCGATGGGTGGCCAAAACCGTGCCGGACAGGATCGGGGCATCGCGCCCACGCAACAAAACCCCCTGACCTTTTCTCAAACGGGCCGCATCATCACCGCTTACGGCCAGCGCCGGGATGTCGTCCAGCGCGGTCTCAAGCGGCAGCAAATGCGATCCCGGTCCGGGAGCGGGCGCAATATGACCCAAGGCGGAAAGTTTATCCAGCGGAATCGCGGCCTCTTCCCGGAAGGGGCCGTGGCGAGTACGCCGAAGGGCTGAAACATGCCCCTCGGTGCCGAGCGCCCGGGCCAGGTCATAGCCGAGCGAGCGGACGTAAGTGCCTTTGCTGCAAGAGATTTCAAGCTCGGCATGGTCCGCATCGGGCCGCGAGACGAGGCGGATTTCGTGGATGGTGACGGGGCGGGGCTCAAGCTTCACTTCCTCGCCTGCCCGGGCCAGCGCATAGGCCCGCTCGCCCGCAACCTTGATGGCGGAGAAGGCGGGCGGCACCTGCATGATCTCGCCCCGGAAGCGGGGGAGCGCAGCATTGATCTCCTCATCGCTCGGGCGGTGGGGGCTTTCCGCCGTGACTTCGCCCTCGGCATCGCCCGTGGTGGTGGTCTGGCCAAGCCGGATGGTAAAGCGGTAGCCCTTGCTGGCATCCATGACGAAAGGGACGGTCTTGGTCGCCTCGCCAAGGGCGACCGGCAGGACGCCGGTTGCAAGCGGGTCGAGCGTGCCCGCATGGCCCGCCTTCTGCGCATTGAAAAGGCGGCGCACTTTGTTCACCACATCGGAGGAGGTGGGGCCGGAAGGCTTGTCCACGACGACCCAGCCATGAACCGGATCGCCCTTCTTGCGCCGTGCCATGAAGCTCAGTCCTCGTCGCCGAGATCGTCTTCGGCATCCTCGCGTGTGGCGAGGTCGCGCGCGACTTCGGGCCTGTGCAGCAGCCGGTCAATGGCCTCGGCATTGTCGAAGGAGGTATCAGGCTCGAAGGAAAGATCGGGCATGAACTTGAAGGTGACTTCCTTCGAAAGCTGCCCGCGCAGCCAGGCACGAACACGGCCCAGCGCCTGCGCCAGTGCTGCCGCATCGCCATGACCCAGCGGTGCGACGAAGCAGGTCGCATGGCGCAGATCGGGGCTCATGCGGACTTCGGTAACGGTGAAGCTTCGATCGGCAAGCTCAGGATCGCGGATCGTGCCGCGCGCAACGATATCGGCAAGGGCGCGGCGCACAAGCTCGCCCGCCCGAAGCTGGCGCTGGCTCGGTGCGTTACCGCCGCGATGGCTCTTGCTCGATCGTCTTTGCATGGGGCTATTCCGTTTACCCCTCAAGCTGGCCCCGGCCCCGCTCGCCCATAAAAACAGGGCGAGAAGGCGAGGCGGCCTTGAGAGGGGAAGGCAGCTTAGTCGAGGCTGCGCTTCACCACCTCAACGTCGAAACATTCGATGACGTCGCCCGCGCGCATGTCCTGATAATTCTCGAAGGCCATGCCACATTCCTGACCCGACTGCACTTCCTTCACTTCGTCCTTGAAGCGCTTCAGGGTCGAGAGCTTGCCTTCGTGGATCACCACATCGTCGCGGATGAGGCGGACATGCGATCCGCGGCGCACCACGCCTTCGGTCACGCGGCAGCCGGCCACCTTGCCGACCTTCGAAATGTTGAACACTTCGAGGATCTGCGCATTGCCGAGGAAGGTTTCGCGCAGTTCCGGCGAAAGCATGCCCGAAAGTGCCGCCTTGATGTCATCCACAAGGTCATAGATGACCGAGTAGTAGCGGATCTCGACACCATCCTGACGGGCGGCATCGCGGGCCTGCGCATTGGCGCGGACGTTGAAGCCGATGACAGGCGCCTTGGAGGCGGTTGCAAGCGTGATGTCCGATTCCGTGACGCCGCCAACACCTGCATGAATGACGCGGGCGGTGACTTCGTCCGTACCGAGCTTTTCGAGCGCCTGCACGATGGCTTCGGCAGAACCCTGCACGTCAGCCTTGATGACGATGGGCAGTTCTTTCTTGTCCTGCTCCTTGAGCTGCGACAGCATCTGGTCGAGCGAGGTGCGGTTGCCGGTGCCGACGCGCTTGTCGCGGCGCAGGCGCTGGCGGTAATCGGTGATCTCGCGGGCGCGCGCTTCGTTTTCGACAACGCTCATCACGTCGCCTGCTTCCGGTGCGCCGCCAAGGCCGAGCACTTCGACCGGCTGTGACGGACCGGCGGACGGCACGTTCTCGCCGCGATCATTGATAAGGGCGCGGACGCGGCCCCATTCCGTACCGGCAACGATGATATCGCCCACCTTGAGCGTACCGCGCTGGATCAGCACGGTGCCGACCGGACCACGGCCACGATCAAGCTTCGCTTCAACGATGATGCCTTCCGCATTGCGGTTCGGATTGGCGCGAAGTTCGAGAATTTCAGCCTGCAGAAGAATTGCTTCTTCCAGCTTGTCGAGGCCCATACCGGCCTTCGCCGAAATCTCCACCGCCATGACATCGCCGCCGAAATCTTCGACAACGACTTCATGCTGAAGCAGTTCGTTCTTCACGCGCGAGGGATCGGCTTCCGGCTTGTCCATCTTGTTGATGGCCACGATGATCGGCACTTCCGCCGCCTTCGCATGGCTGATCGCTTCGATGGTCTGCGGCATCACGCCGTCATCGGCGGCAACGACCAGGACGACGATATCCGTCACCTTGGCGCCGCGCGCGCGCATGGAGGTAAAGGCGGCGTGGCCCGGCGTATCAAGGAAGGTGATGCGATCACCTGAACGCAGCTCGACCTGATAGGCGCCGATATGCTGCGTGATACCACCTGCTTCACCGGCGGCAACGTCGGTGCGGCGCAGCGCATCAAGAAGCGAGGTCTTGCCGTGGTCAACGTGACCCATGACGGTGACGACCGGTGCGCGCGGCTCTTTCAGCTCTGCCGCATCATCTTCACCGACAAGGCCCTCTTCAACGTCGGACTCGGCGACACGCTTTACCGTGTGGCCCAGTTCCTCGGCGATGAGCTGGGCGGTATCGCTGTCGATCACATCGGTGATCTTCAGCATGATGCCCTGTTTCATCAGGATCTTGATGACATCCACCGCGCGCTCCGCCATGCGGTTCGCGAGTTCCTGGATGGTGATGATTTCCGGGATCACGACCTCGCGCACAACTTTCTGCGGCGCGTCCTGAATGCCCATATGCTTCTTGCGCTCACGCTCCACACGACGGCGCATCGAGGCAAGCGAGCGCTGACGCCCGCCATCATCATCGAATGCCTTGGTGATGGTGAGCTTGCCGCGGCGACGCTCTTCCGTGCGGCGCGCTGCGGGCTGCTTCGGCGCAGCATGGCCTGCCGCGCGCTTCGGCTTTTCTTCCTCGTCGAGGTCCGGAACGAGTTCCTTGACGGCGGCACGAGGCGCAGGGCGATCTTCGTCATGGCCACGGCGCTTTGCCTCTTCGGCAGCGCGGGCACGGGCTTCCTGTTCGGCAGCCTGACGGGCCGCTTCCTCGGCGGCGCGGGCTTCGGCAGCCGCACGCTCGCGTTCGCGGCGCGCATCTTCCTCGGCAAAACGCCGTGCTTCTTCTTCTGCCCGGCGACGATCCTCGTCCTCGCGCTCACGCGCGCTGTCGAGCGCCTGGGCGCGGGCAGCCATTTCTTCTTCGGTCAGCGTGCGCAGCACGACGCCGGAACGCGGACGAGCGGGCTTGCGCTCCTGCGCGGGTGCAGCCGCCTTTTTCGGCGCGGCAGCAGCAGGGGCCGCGGGCTTCGGTGCCGCAGCAGCCACAGGCGCTGCAGGCTTTTCCTCGACAGCGGCGGGGGCCGCGGGCGCAGCAGCAGGGGCCGCAGCCGGGGCGGCAGCCGCGTCGGTCTTCAGCGTCCGCTTTTTCTTCTTTTCGACGACGACCGATTTTGAACGGCCATGCGAAAAGTTCTGGCGCACATGGCCAGACTCTACCGTCCGCTTGAGGCTCAGCGTCTTCCCGCCCGCAGCTTTCGGTTTACGTTCGCTCGTATCGGCCTGATCGGTCATTCCTATCCTTCGTCAACTTTCCCGCGGATCAAGTGTCACGCGGGCCGTTTCCGGGCGGTCCTTCCGCCCATATCGCGACAGCCTGGCAAGATCGCCCGCGACTTTCGCCTGCATGCGCCCCTGGATCAGGGCTGCATGTATCACATTTCCCCGGCCCAATGCCAAACCCATTTCATCGGCCCATAGCGGGTCGTAAACGGGGACATCGCCCGGAAATCCTTGTTCTTTCAACACCCGAAGGCGTTGTTCAAGCTTGCGACGGCCATCCAGAGCACCGTCCCGCGCCTCAATCAGGGCTGCGATCCGACCGCGCGAAATGGCGGTCAGCACCTTCTCGAAGCCCGTTTCCAACGCGCCGGCCTTGCGAGCAAGGCCCAGCGCATCTGCCGCGCGGCGCGCAAGCAGCCGCTCGACAATATCAGCAAGATCGGGGTCCGCCGTGGCAGCGCCCCTGGCGGCCTTCCTGAAGTGACCCTTCAGGACCGCCTTTTCAACCATCTCCCGGGTGCCCGTGACCCAAAAGCCACGGCCCGGCAGTTTTTCGGCCAGATCCGGCACCACATTGCCCTCCGGATCGAGCACGAAGCGAATGAGACCCTGCTTGCCGCCGGTTTCGCCCGTGACGATACAGCGGCGCTCCGGGCCGTCGGCCTCAGACTTCTGCTTCTTCACCCTCGTCCGCTTCCTCGTCTTCTTCCGCCGTGGCGAGATCCGCTTCCGTGATCCAGCCCGCCTTCAGACGCGCCTTCATGATGAGGTCGTTCGCATCATCGGGCGTCAGATCGAAATCTTCGAGAATGCCCTGCTGGTGCTTGCGCTCACCATTCACGGTTTCGTTCCAGCCGAGCAGATCATCGGTGGCACAACCAGCGAGATCCTCGACGGTCTTCAGATCGTTTTCGCCGAAGGCCACGAGCATCTTCGGCGTCACGCCTTCGATCTCGCCCAGCTCATCGGCCACGCCAAGCTCGCGGCGCTTCTCGTCAAATTCTGCATTCTGGCGCTCGATGAATTCCAGAGCGCGGCTCTGGATTTCCTGCGCCGTATCTTCGTCGAAGCCTTCGATCTCGGCGATTTCGTCGAGATCGACATAGGCCACTTCCTCGATCGAAGCAAAACCTTCGGAGGCAAGAAGCTGCGCGATCATCTCATCAACATCGAGCGCTTCGGCGAAGATTGCCGTGCGGCTGACAAACTCGGCCTGACGGCGTTCGCTTTCCTCGGCTTCGGTCAGGATGTCGATATCCCAGCCGGTAAGCTGCGAGGCAAGGCGCACATTCTGGCCGCGACGGCCAATGGCGAGCGAAAGCTGATCGTCCGGCACCACGACTTCGATGCGCTGGGCATCTTCATCAAGCACGACCTTGACGACTTCAGCCGGCGCAAGCGCATTCACGATGAAGGTTGCGGCATCGGGCGACCACTGGATGATGTCGATCTTCTCGCCCTGAAGTTCGTTCACCACCGCCTGCACGCGGCTGCCGCGCATACCAACGCAGGCGCCAACGGGATCAATCGAATTGTCGTTCGAGATGACGGCGATCTTGGCACGGCTGCCCGGATCGCGGGCAACGGCGCGGATCTCGATGATGCCGTCATAGATTTCCGGCACTTCCTGCGCAAAGAGCTTCGCCATGAACTGCGGATGGGAACGCGACAGGAAAATCTGCGGGCCGCGCTGTTCGCGGCGCACGTCATATATATAGGCGCGGACGCGGTCGCCATTGCGGAAAGTTTCGCGCGGCAGCAGCTCGTCGCGGCGAACGATGGCTTCACCACGGCCGAGATCAACGATCACATTGCCATATTCAACGCGCTTCACGATGCCATTGACGATCTCACCGATGCGATCCTTGTATTCGTCATACTGGCGCTCACGCTCGGCATCGCGCACCTTCTGCACGATGACCTGTTTTGCGGTCTGCGCGGCGATGCGGCCGAAATCAACCGGCGGCAATTCGTCTTCGATCAGATCGCCTGCCTGTGCAGCCGGGTTGCGGCGCTTGGCGGATTTGAGATCGATCTGCACCGCATCATTGTCCACCGCTTCGACCACTTCGAGCAGACGGACAAGACGAATTTCACCGGTCTGCGGATTGATGCGTGCACGGATTTCATTTTCCGCACCATAGCGCGAGCGAGCCGCCTTCTGGATCGCTTCGGCCATTGCCTCGAGCACGACTTCCCGATCGATGGACTTTTCCCGCGCAACTGCATCTGCGATCTGCAACAGCTCAAGACGGTTGGCGCTAACTGCCGGTGCCATTCTTTAATCTCCGTCGGAGAGGGCATCGGGGTCGTCTTCACCCCCGCCCTGCCTTTTAAGACTTTCCCTGATAAGGTCGTCGCTCATAACGAGCTTCGCCTCGCTCACCTTGAGGAACGGCAGACCGAGAATCTGCGGTTCCGAAAATCCTTCAACTTCACTTTCAACAAGAACTTCGCCGTCTTCGACGCCCTGCAATATGCCGCGAAAGCGCTTGCGGCCGGACACGGCTTCACCAAGTTCAACCTTCGCCTCGAAGCCCTGCCAGCGTTCAAAATCCTTGGGCCGCGTCAGCGGGCGGTCGATGCCGGGGGAGGACACTTCCAGATTATATTCGCCGGGGATCGGGTCCTCGACATCAAGCACGGCAGAAATGATATGCGACAGCTCCTCGCATTCATGGACCGAGATGCGACCATCGGGGCGCTCGGCCATGATCTGAAGCGTACGGCCATCCTGCAGGCCGAAACGGACACGCACGATCTCGAAGCCGGCGCCTTCGGCTGATGCGCGCACCAGTTCGAACACCTTGCGCGCAACGCCGGGAGGCGCAACGAGATGCGTATCGAGCGTGGCGAGCGCGGTCGCGTCACTAATGTCTGTTGTTTCGAGCTTCGTGGAGGCCAATGGCCCTTCTCCAATCCCGTCAAACAGGGCCCCAGATAACAAAAAAAGCGGGCCCCCGTTTCCGGAGACAGCCCACTCTCTGGAGCGTCGCTGACTTGTTGGCCTCTTTATAACGCCATTTTGCTCTCAAGAGCAAGGGCAACCGCTCAGAGGCGGCGGAAAGAAAGATAGGCGGGGGTCCGCCCCTCCCGGATGGCCTTTGCCTCATAGCGAGTGCCGGGCCAGCCCTCATAGGGCTTGCGCCAGTCATCCGCACAATCGGCGTTCCAGCGGAAGGTTTCGCCCCTTTCACGGTTGAAACGGCTCACATGGGCGAGTGTCCAGGCGATGTAATCGGGGATATCGCTGGCAAAACGCAGCTCCCCGCCCGGCTTCAAGGCTCTTGCGAGGAGGTCCAGCGTTTCGAGATTCACGAAGCGACGCTTGTTGTGGCGTTTTTTCGGCCAGGGATCGGGATAAAGGATGAAGACGCGCGAGAGCGAGGCGGGCGTCAGCTTTTCCAGCAGGAAGCGGGCATCATCATTGAGGATGCGTACATTGGTGAGGTTCCGCTCCTCGATTTCGGTGACGAGCTTCGCCACGCCATTCACAAAGGGCTCGCAGCCCAGGATGCCCACATGGCGATGCGTGTCTGCCTGATGGGCGAGATGCTCGCCACCGCCAAAGCCGATTTCGAGCCAGACTTCTTCTGCATCGCCAAAGAGGCTTTGCGGATCGAGCGGCGTATCACCAATGGAAATGGAGACCCTCGGCAGGAGGGTCTCCATCAGATTTGCCTGGCGAGGCTTCAGCGCCTTGCCCTTGATGCGCCCATAGACATGACGGCGCGAGGGGGTTTCGTTTCTGCTACTCACGTCAGGACCCACTCGCGTGAAGGCGCCAACCCGTCAACGATCAGCGAATGGCTGCCGCGATCTTGCTTGCGAGATCGGTCTTCTCCCAGGAGAAGCCGCCCTGTGCATCCGGCTCGCGGCCGAAATGGCCATAGGCCGCGCTGCGCTCATAGATCGGCCTGTTGAGGCCGAGATGTTCGCGGATGCCGCGCGGGCTCAGATCCATGCAGGTCGGGATCGCGCGCTCGATCGAGGCCTCATCCGTCTTGCCGGTGCCGTGCAGATCAACATAGATCGACAGCGGCTTCGACACGCCGATGGCGTAGGCAAGCTGGATGGTGCAGCGATCAGCAAGGCCTGCTGCGACAACGTTCTTTGCGAGATAGCGCGCCGCATAGGCCGCCGAACGGTCAACTTTCGTCGGGTCCTTGCCGGAGAAGGCACCACCGCCATGGGGGGCCGCGCCGCCATAAGTGTCCACGATGATCTTGCGACCGGTCAGGCCGGCATCGCCATCGGGACCGCCAATGACGAAATTGCCGGTCGGGTTCACATAGAATTCTTCTTCGGGGGGAAACCAGCCAGCGGGCAGAACTTCCTTCACATAGCCGCGCACGAGTTCGCGCAGATCGGCCTGCTTCACGCCTTCCTTGTGCTGCGTCGAGACGACAACGGAAGTGACACCGACCGGCTTGCCGTTTTCATAGCGCAGCGTCACCTGGCTCTTTGCATCCGGCTCGAATTCCGGACGCTTGCCCGCGTGACGATCTTCCGCCATGCGCTTCAGAATACGGTGCGAATAGATGATCGGGGCGGGCATCAGCACATCGGTTTCATTGCAGGCATAACCGAACATGATGCCCTGGTCGCCAGCGCCTTCATCCTTGTTGCCGCTTGCATCAACGCCCTGCGCGATATCGGCGGACTGTGCATGAAGCAGCACTTCGCAGCGCGCATTCTTCCAGTGGAAGCCTTCCTGCTCATAGCCGATGGCCTTCACCGCATTGCGCGCGGTTTCTTCAATCTTTTCCTTGGTGATGCTGTCGGGGCCGCGCACTTCACCGGCGAGGACGATGGTGTTCGTCGTCGTCAGCGTTTCGCAGGCCACGCGCGCGTAAGGGTCCGCGGCGAGATAGAGATCGACAACAGCATCAGAAATCCTGTCGCACACCTTGTCGGGATGTCCCTCGGAAACCGATTCACTCGTGAACAGGAAGTTTGACCTAGCCAAGTTGTTCTCCCTCATGGGTGTGGGATGAAGTTGCGCCGGAAATGACGGAATCGCCCTTCGACATTCGGTAGTCGCTGGCAAAACGGAAAGAGCTTGCCCTCTTCGGAATGGTCCCCCGTCGGACCACCCAAAATGCCGGGCGCATCCTTGCCGCGCCAACGACTTTGGTTTTTGCAAGTATCTGGTTCCCGGTCAACAGGCGAGCGCAAAAAGATATGCACATAAGTGCATATCGCCTTATTGTTCGCCGTAATGCCCTAATTCTCTTCCGGGGAGGGGAGGTCGCCCTCTTCCGGCAGGCCGGCCAGCGCCTTCATCAGATCAAGCAGGCGCTTGCGGAGTTTCGGGTCGGTAATGGCAAAGAAGGCACTGTTGAGCTGAATGCCTTCGGCGCTTGAAAGAAGCTCCGTGTCGAAACCGGCTTCTGCAGCCCCTTCCTCGCTCGCTTCCGCCCGCTCCAGCCCCGCGAAGAAAAACTCGATCGGCACCCCCAGCACGGCGCCGATCTGATAGAGGCGGCTTGCGCCGATGCGGTTCGTGCCCTTTTCGTATTTCTGGACCTGCTGAAAGGTGAGGCCGAGGCTCTCGCCGAGCTTTTCCTGGCTCATGCCGATCAGCATGCGGCGCATGCGGACGCGCGCGCCGACATGCACATCTACGGGATTTGGCAGTTTCCGGGTCACGGGCCGGTCTCCACGGCTGGTAGCAATCAGGGCATCCTACAACTTCTGGTAAGGGTACGCAGCATGGGTCCGCCGCGAAATGGCTGTAATGGGCCAACCAAGGCCCAATCTGGATAGAACCCGGAGGCTGGAATCTGCTTCTCAGCCAGTGCTTTTCGGCAAGCGGCGGCCATGCCAGGCGGCGGCGAAAGTGACCACCATCAGAAGGGCCGGGAAAAGATCGCCAAGCCGGGCATAAAGCGTCGGGGCAAGCGGCGCGGGAAGCACCGCATCAATCACGCCTTGCCGATCAAGCGGGAGGCTTTTCAGCACCCGCCCATATGGATCGACAAGGGCGGAAATGCCGCTATTCGCCGAGCGCGCTATCGGGAGCCCCTGCTCCACGGCGCGCAGGCGCACCTGAGAGAAATGCTGATAGGGGCCCGCAGAGGCACCGAACCACGCATCATTGGTGATGTTGACGAACCAGGCCGGACGCTCGCCGCGCGCGACGACTTCGTCGGCAAAGATCACCTCGTAACAGATGAGCGGACTGACGGGCGGCAAGCCCTGCCGCGTCAGTGTGCGCGGGCCGGGACCGGTCTCGAAACTTCCCTGAAACTGCACGATCTGCCGCAGCCCGAGCCGCCCGAGCAGATGGCGCAGCGGCACATATTCGCCAAAGGGCACGAGATGATGCTTGTCGTAGGTCTCGACGATCTCGCCCTTGTCGCTCACGACATAGAGGCTGTTATAGAAAATACGCAGAAGGTTTGAGGGACCATCAGGCTCCGGCTCGCCGCGATTTGAGCCGACAATGAGATGCCCGCCTTCCGGCAACATGCGGCCGATCGCACCCAGCACATAAGGCTCGCGCGCGAGCAGCACGGGCACGGCATTTTCCGGCCAGACAACAAGAGTGCCGGGGCGAAGCCCTTCGGGCCGTTCCGCTGTCGGCTCGGCGGACATGCGCAGCAACTGGCCGATGACGGTGAGGAGACGTTCCTCGCTGTCCCAGTTTTTCACGAAGGGCGTATTCGGATGAACGATGCGGATTTCCGTGCCGCCCGTCAGATCCATCTGCGCCGATGAAAGACGCGCCGAACCGCCGATCCAGATGAGCGCAAGTCCTGCCAGCGCAATCGCGGGGGCAGCGAATATTTCCCGGTCGAGGCGATGCGCAACGGAAGCACCGCGCGGATCAAAGGTGGCGATTGCGCCTGTGATGAGGAGCGCGATGAAGGAAAGACCATAGGCACCGACAAGGGCTGCCGCCTGCATCAGCGCGTCCGATGAAGCAGCAAGGCTTTCGCCGATCAGGTTCCATGGAAAGCCGGTCAGCACATGGCCGCGCAGCCATTCAAAGGTGGTCCAGATGACAGCAAAGACGGCGACACGACGATAGCCGCTGAACCAGAAGAGCCGCGCAATCGCGGCGGCGGCAGCGGTGAAAAGCGCGAGGCCCGCAGGCAGCAGGGTGACGGCGAGCGGCAGCAGGAAGGCAAATTTCTCCGCATCCACCAGAAAGGCATTGCCGACCCAGTAGAGCCCCAGAAGGAAATAGCCGAAGCCGAACCACCAGCCCACAAGCCCTGCACGCTGCATGCTGCGGCGGCGGCGCGAGCGCGTGGGTTCGCCAACGCCATCGAGCAGCCAGATGAGAACCGGAACGGTGACAAAGAGAACGGGGAGAAACCCGTAAGGTTCAAGCGCAAGCGTACTTGCCGCACCAGACACCAGCGCCGCCGCATAGCGCCGCCAGCCCCGAAGCTCCGCCAGCGCGGCGGCAAAGCTCTCAAGCTTTTCGATTGCTAATCCGACCCCCCTCTCGACCTGCACGCCCCTCAGCCTTCCCCTTGTGTTGCCTCAACGCCTTCCGCCGGCGCAGGCACGAAATGAATGCGCATGCGCTTGATACGACGAGGATCGGCATCCTTCACTTCAAATTCGACGCCCGCCGGATGGCGCACAAGTTCGCCGCGCAGCGGAACACGACCCAGCATGGAAAAGACGAGGCCGCCCAGCGTGTCCACATCATCCTCGTTTTCTTCGTCAACGAGACGCAGGCCCGACATCTCTTCAAGCTCCTCGATGGGACAGCGCGCATCGGCATCGATCGAGCCGTCATCCCGCTTCACCAGCATCGGGCCGCTATCGACATCATGTTCGTCTTCAATCTCGCCGACGATTTCCTCAACCAGATCCTCGATGGAGACAAGACCGTCCGTGCCGCCATATTCGTCGATCACCAGCGCGAGGTGAATGCGTGTTGCCTGCATCTTCAGCAGAAGGTCAATCGCAGGCATGGATGGTGGTACGAAAAGAAGGTCGCGCCGGATCGCGCGGAGAGAGAAGGGTGGCGGCGGCGCGGCCTTGTCGCTGGCAGGCGGCGCGAAGAAGGCAAGCACGTCCTTCAGATGCACCATGCCGATCGGATCATCGAGCGTTTCGCGATAGACCGGCATGCGCGAATGGGCGGAGTCGCGATAGAGGCGCAGCACTTCTTCCATCGATGCCTGTTCCTCGACGCCCACAATATCTGCGCGCGGGACCATCACATCTTCCACACGCAGCTCGCCGAACTTCAGAATGTTGAGAAGCATGTGCCGCTCTTCGGCGGTGAGGCTGCGATAGGCCTCGTCATGTTCCTCGATCACTTCTTCAAGGCTGCCACGCAGCGTTGAATCGTCATTTCCTTTTCCCAGAAGCGCGCGCAGCCAGGCGAAACGCTGGCGGGGGCGCGCATTGGTACTGGGAGGCTCTTCCCGGGAAGAGGAAACGGCGGATTGCTCTGTTGTGTCAGTCATCGCTCTGGGATTGTTCTGGTGGGTTCAGTTATTGGCAAGATCATCCGCGTAGGGATCGCTTACGCCGAGATCTTCCAGTATGTCGCGCTCAAGCGCTTCCATCTCTTCCGCTTCGTCATCCTCGATATGATCGTGCCCCAGAAGATGAAGCACACCATGAACGGTGAGATGCGTCAGATGATCGGTAAAACTTTTCTTCTGCTCATCCGCCTCGCGCGCAATCGTTTCGCGGGCAAGGATGATATCGCCGAGAAGAGGCAGCTCTTCCCGAAAGGCGGACTCGGGCAGGCCCGTATCCGGCATGTCAGCGGCGGGAAAGGAGAGCACATTGGTCGGCCCGTCCTTGCCGCGATAGGCCTTGTTCAGTTTGGCGACAAATTCATCATCGGCAAGCACAATGCAGAGTTCGGCGGGATCGCCGCCCTGCGTCACCACATAGGCATGTTCTGCCGCGCGGTGCACCGTTTCCTCGGTGCCGCTTGCCCAGTCTCCGGCTTCGCGCAGAACTTCAATCTCGAGTCCGGAGACCGGACTTCGGGTCTTTTCGCTTCGTTTTCGACCGGATGAGGCAGACGCGCTCATAGGCCCTTTTCTCCAAGAAGGCTTCGCTCATGGGCATTATAGGCCTTGACGATACGCGTCACGAGCGGATGACGCACCACATCGGCGTCAGAAAAACGCACTGTCGAAACACCCGGCACGCCATCCAGCACATCAAGCGCGTCGCGCAGGCCCGATTTTGCGCCAAGCGGCAAGTCCACCTGGCTCGGATCGCCGGTGATAGCCATACGGCTGTTCTCGCCAAGGCGGGTCAGAAACATCTTCATCTGCACGGGCGTGCAATTCTGCGCCTCGTCCAGAATGACGAAGGAATTGGCCAGAGTGCGACCGCGCATGAAGGCGAGCGGCGCAACTTCGATTTCGCCTGACTCAAGCCCCTTCATCGCCTGTTCACCGGGCAATGTGTCGTAGAGCGCGTCATAAAGCGGGCGCAGATAGGGATCGATCTTTTCTTTCAGATCACCCGGCAGGAAGCCGAGCCGCTCACCCGCCTCGACAGCAGGGCGGGAAAGAATGATGCGGTCCACACGCTTTTGCAGCAGCATGGAAACGGCGACGGCAACGGCGAGATAGGTCTTGCCCGTGCCCGCCGGGCCAACACCGAAGACAAGCTCGTTTGAATAAAGCGCGTCGATATAGAGGCCTTGCGTGTGCGAGCGCGCGGTGATGACGCGGCGCTTTGTCTGCACCTGATGACGGGAAAGACCGCCTTGCGGCTTTGCGAGATCGGCATCGGCTGCGGTTGCCAGTCGAATGGCGCCATCGACTTCGCCGGGCGTTACTTCCTGCCCGGCTTTCAGCCGCGCATAGAGATCGCGGAAAACGCGGTCGGCCTGATTGCGCGCATGAGGCTTGCCGGTGATGACAAGCGTATTGCCGCGCAGCGTGGCAAGCACATCGAGGCTTTGCTCGATGCGAGCAAGGTGGCGATCATTCGTACCGAAAAGCTCCGTCAACAGACGGTTGTCATCAAAGGCAATGACGAGACTGTCGCCATCTGCCTCTTTCTTTACGCCATTCGTGCCACTCGCTGCGCTCAACTACGGCCTGTCCTTTCGATGCGCGTGGCCTGCATCAGGCGAGAATCGGTTCCGCCTGACGAAGGCGACCTCGCAGAGAATTGCGATAGCCTTCCTCGATCTCTACATCCACGATCTCGCCAAAGAGGCTTTCGGGCGCATCTTCGACGTGAACCGATTGCAGCCAGGGGCTGCGCCCGACAAGCTGGCGCTCGCCCTTGCCGCGACGGTCGAACAGTACCTTCATGCTCTTGCCCGCACAGGCGCGGTTGAAGGCAATCTGCTGTTCACCCAGAAGATCCTGCAGACGGGCGAGTCTTTCGCTTTTCACTTCTTCGGGAAGCTGGTCTTCCTCGCCTGCGGCGGGTGTGCCGGGGCGGGGGCTGTATTTGAAGCTATAGGCCTGCGCGAAGCCTACCTCGCGCACGAGAGCGAGCGTCGCTTCGAAATCCTCTTCCGTCTCGCCGGGAAAACCGACGATGAAATCGGATGACAGTGCAATGTCGGGCCGTGCAGCGCGAATGCGCTCAATCAGGCGGAGATAGCTTTCCGCGTCATGGCGGCGGTTCATGGCCGCAAGGATGCGGTCGGAGCCTGACTGCACGGGCAGATGCAGATAGGGCATCAGCTCCGGCACTTCGGCATGGGCGGCAAGAAGCTCCTCATCCATGTCGCGCGGATGGCTGGTCGTGTAGCGCAGACGCTCCACCCCGTCGATCCTTGCAAGATGCCGGATCAGCTTTCCGAGTGTCGCAACACCGCCCGAGCCGTCATCGCCATGCCAGGCATTGACGTTCTGGCCGAGCAGCGTGATCTCGCGCACGCCCGCTTCTGCAAGCGCGCGGGCTTCATCCACGATGCGCGACAGGGGCCGCGAAAATTCTGCACCCCGCGTATAAGGCACGACGCAAAAGGTGCAGAACTTGTCGCAGCCTTCCTGAATGGTGAGGAAAGCGGTTGCCCCGCGCGCCAGCGTTTTGCGGCGCTCCGGTGCGGGCAAGCTCTCGAACTTGTCTTCGGCGGGAAATTCCGTCTCCACAATGCCGGGGCCGCCATTGGCCAGCCGCGCCACATATTCCGGCAGGCGGTGATAGGTCTGGGGGCCGAGCACGAGATCGACGGCGGGCGCGCGGCGGCGCATCTCTTCACCTTCCGCCTGCGCGACGCAACCGGCCACGCCGATCACGAGGTTTTCGCCCCGGCCGGATTTTTCCTTCTTCAGCTCGCGCAGACGGCCAAGTTCCGAATAGACCTTCTCCGCCGCCTTTTCGCGGATATGGCAGGTATTCAGAATGACAATGTCCGCTTCGTCAGGCGCATCGACCTCGGTGTAGCCGGAAGGGGCCATGACATCGACCATGCGGGCCGAGTCATAGACATTCATCTGGCAGCCATAGGTCTTGACGAAGATTTTTTTGCGCGGCACGCCGGTTTCATCGGCCGCAAGGCCAGCTTTCGGCGCGTCTTCGGGGGATGGCGCGGATTTATCCTGCACTGTGTGCGCTCGTCTCCTCGGGAAACTCAAACATTCGGGCAAAGCCTATCACGGATCGGCCGGCTTCTGCGACCGCTTTGGGCCTCAATAGCCCTTCTCAGGCCCCTGCCGCAAGCGATTGCGCAGGCTCTTCGATCCGGGTTTCGGGTGCTTTTGCCACGGTTCCGCCCCGCAGCGCCCGGATAAGCCCTTCCCGGCAGCGTTCCTCGCAATAGGCGGCGAGCGCCTTGCGATTGCCGATTTCGCGGATGGTGACGGGCTTGTGGTACTCCACCACCACCTCGATGGGTCCGAGCGTGAATGCCTCCCAGAGATGGGGGAAAAGCTCCATATCCCCATACCAGGCGAAAAAGGGCCGGAAATAGCGGCCCATCGGCATGCCATAAAGCCTGGTATAGGCGACGGAAAGCGGCTGGACGACGAGATCGTCCTCCCGGTCTTCCTCGCCATTGACGATGGTGAGCTGGGCGACGCTCATCAGCGCGCTCTTGAAAGGCAGTACGCGGTTGCCATCGCTCGAGGTGCCCTCGGGGAAAAGCACCAGCCGGTCGCCCTCGGCAATGCGCGAATGGATTTCATTGCGCGAATGGGTGGTGCGGGTGCGGCGCTCGCGCTCCACAAAGACGGTGCGCTGAAGTTTTGCCAGCGTGCCGAAAAAGGGCCAGCCCGCCACTTCGCTTTTCGCAACAAAGGAGCAGGGCTCAAGCGAGGCGATGACGGGAATATCCAGCCATGAGGTGTGGTTGGCGACGATCAGGCAGGCGCCCTTGCGATAGGGCTCGCCACGGCGAACAACGCGGATGCCGACCAGCCAGCATAGGAAACGGTGATAGCGGTTCGGCAGCGTGTCCGCATAGGACAGGCCGAATTTCAGCCCTGCCCATTGCACCGGCATCAGAATGAGTGCCGACAGCATGAAACCTGCGAGAAGAACGGCAGCGCGCGCGGTTGCCATATGCGTCTTCCACCCCTCGGGCCGGATTCCGACCAGCCTTATTCCTGGTTCCCGGCTTCGGGCTTTTTTGTGCGGTTGAGCGGTACGCCATAAAGCTCGAGCCGATGATCGACAAGCTCATAGCCAAGCTCGCGCGCGATGATCTGCTGCAGCCGTTCGATTTCCTCATTGTGGAATTCGATGACGGTGCCGGTTTGCAGATCGATCAGGTGATCGTGATGTTCGTCCTGCACCTGCTCATAGCGCGAGCGGCCATCGCGGAAATCATGGCGCTCCAGAATGCCCGCCTCTTCAAAGAGACGCACCGTGCGATAGACAGTGGCGATCGAGATCTTGTTGTCCACGGCAGCAGCGCGACGATAGACCTCTTCCACATCCGGGTGATCGGTTGCGACGGAAAGAACGCGCGCAATCACGCGGCGCTGATCCGTCATCCGCATCCCTTTATCGATGCAAAGATTTTCGATCCGTTCCGGGTCGGCAGGCGTGTCTTCGGGGCGCAAGGCTGTAAATTTTTCGGTCATTTCGCGCATCATAGCCAACCGCCCTGTGCTTGTCATCCTCACGCACCTTTTCGCGCGATCACTATCGGGTGAAAAACCCTTCTCCGATCAAGGATTTATGACAGGGTGACGGGCCGTGGCAGGTCGAGCTTCAGCGTCTGCGCGGCGACCGCGCCATCCTTGCGGCGATAGTAGCCGGGGCGCCTGCCAACCACGACAAAGCCGCAGGTTTCATAGAGGCGGCGCGCGGGGAGATTGTCTTCGGCGACTTCGAGGAAGAGCGCTTCCGCCCCGCCTGCCACCGCATGAGCCGCTGCCACTTCGAGAAGAAGACGGCCAAGCCCCCTGCCGCGCGCCTGCGGATGAACGCCGATGGTGAGGATTTCCGCTTCACCGCCGCCGAGCCGCGCAATCACCAGCCCGTCAAGCCCGCCCTCTGCTGCATCGGCGACATAGGCAAAGGTGCCGGGCATGGCGAGAAGCCGCGTGATGGAAGAAGCGTCCCAGGCCTCATCGAAACAGGCGCTATGAAGCACCGCCATGGGTGCAGCGAGCGAGGCATCTGCCGGGCGGGGCTTTCCGCTCTCGCCGCTCATGCGGCCTCACCCGGATCGCGCCCGCCGGGGAGCTTTGCATCGGGCGCGCGGATATAAAGCGGCTCCGGCGCGACGCGGAATGCGTCAAGCCCCTGCGCCTCGATCCGTGAGCGTGCAATGCGCAGCAAGGCCGCAGCATCGGGCTGCGGGCGGGCAGGTGACAGGCGGAAAGACCTCACCCCCTTCTCAAGCCTTTCAGCAAGAAGCGGCGCGCCTGTGCCCACCAGCAGAAGATTTCCTTGCGGCAGATGCGCCTCTGCCTCGCCAAGCCCCGGCAGAAGCGGTGGCGTCAGGGCTTCGAGATCATTTGCAAAAGCCTGCATATAGATTTCATCGCGCCGCGCATCGAATGTCGCGATGGTGATTTCATCCGCCGCAGCACCTGCAGGTTCTGCAATGGCTTCAAGCGTCGTCACCCCGACAAGCGGGAGAGAGCGGGCAAGCGCAAGACCGCGCGCCGCGGCAAGGCCGACACGAAGCCCGGTGAAAGTGCCGGGACCAACCGTGACAGCCAGCGCATCGAGATCGGCAAAGCCGATGCCTGCTTCTTTCAGCACGCAGTCCACAAGCGGCATCAGTGCTTCCGCATGGCCGCGCGTACGCTCTTCGAAATGCACCACATGGAGATCGCCGCCGTCGCTCACAGCCGCCGAAAGCGCGCCTTGCGCCGTATCGAAGGCAAGCAGGATCAAGGGGGAGATTCTCCGTCTACGGATTAAAGATCAGATCAGATGATCTTGCAGGCATCATCGAAGGAGAGGCGCGGACTGCGCGGGAAAAGCCCTTTCGGGTCGCCATAGCCGAGATTGCAGAGGAAATTCGACTTGATCGTCGTGCCTGCGAAAAACACCTCATCCGCCTTCTTCATGTCGAAGCCGGACATGGGGCCGCAATCAAGGCCGAGCGAACGCGCGGCAATCATGAAATAGGCGCCCTGCAACGACCCGTTGCGGAAGGCGGTCTGCTCTGCCCATTCCGCCGACCAGTTGAACCAGGTCTTTGCTGTCAGATCATGCGGGAAAAGTTCCGGCAGGCGCTCATAGAACTCGACGTCATAGCCGAGCAGCGCCGTGACGGGGGCGGCCATGGTCTTTTCGAGATTGCCGGCGGAGACAACCGTGGCGAGCTTTTCCTTTGCCTCTTTCGACTTCACGAAGATGATGCGCGCGGGCGAGCAGTTGGCGCTGGTCGGCCCCCATTTCATCAGATCATAAAGCGCCTTCAGCGTCTCGTCCGATACGGGTTTGTCCGTCCACGCATTATGTGTGCGCGCTTCGCGGAAAATAATGTCGAGCGACTTGTCATCAAGCGTGCGGCTCATGCCTGTTCTCCGGAGAATGATGATTTGGCTGCGCCGCGAGAGCGCGGTCGAGGACGTCAGACCTGACGCACTTCGACGACTTCGGGCACGTAATGCTTCAGCATGTTCTCCACGCCACGCTTCAGCGTGATGGTGGAGGAGGGGCAGCCTGCACAGGCACCCTGCATGTTGATGAAGACGATGCCGTCCTCATAGCCCTGAAAGGTAATGTCGCCGCCATCCTGTGCAACGGCGGGGCGGACGCGCGTATCAAGCACTTCCTTGATCTGCGACACGATCTCGGCATCCTCGCCTTCATGCGCGGCATGGCCGTCCTTGTCATCGCTGCTGCCGACGGCAAACAGAATAGGCGCGCCGCTGGTGAAATGCTCCATGATCGCACCGAGCAGAGCCGGCTTCATATGCTGCCACTCGCCACCCGATTTGGTGACTGTGATGAAATCGCTGCCGAAAAAGACACCGGCCACATGTTCCACCGCGAAAAGACGCATGGCGAGCGGCGAGCGCTCGGCGGCATCCCGCGTGGGAAAATCAGCCGCGCGACCTTCGCCCAGCACTTCGCGGCCGGGCAAAAACTTCAAGGTCGCCGGATTGGGCGTCGCCTCGGTCTGGATAAACATCGGGAAACCCTTTGCAACATGATCGCAGGGCGCGGGCCAGCCGCGCCGCCTATAGATGGACCGGCGAGACGCCGGAATCAAGGGAAGGCAGAGACGCTTGTTGCCGCACGGCAGGCCTGCTGACGGCACTCCTGATGCCATAATGGCAGGGAAACACCGGTAAAACCGCGCAAGCGTCAGGCGAGAAGGCGGAGCGCTTCTTCGCTGAGCGTGCCGGGTACCACCGTGACGGGGATCGGAAAAGCCTTGTCGGAGGCGGCCGCCACCATGCTGACCAGCGGGCCCGGGCCTTCCTTGCCGCTGCCGGTCGCGAGCACGAGGATCGCGATATCCCTGTCTTCCTTGATAAGCTGCATCAACTGCTCGTCGCGCCGCCCCTCGCGGATCAGCAGTTCCGGCATGATGCCCGCATAGTCATGCACATGGGTGGCGAGGCGGTGGAGCAGTTCTTCGGCTTCCGCGCGCGCTTCCTCCTGCATGATGTTTTTCACGCCCAGCCATTGCTGCGAAGCCTCTCCCGGCTCGATCACGGCGAGGATCGTCACCACACCGTTTGTGTGGAGTGCGCGGAGGCTGGCGAAATGGAGAGCGACTTCTGATTCGGGCGTCCCGTCTGCGATGACGAGGAACTTGCGGGGCTTCCGCCCCGCGCCTGTCTGCGGCGCGGGCTCAGCCCCGACGGCGGATGATTTGTCGGTTTCACTCATGGGGCGGATGCTGCCACCGGGCAAGGCGGCGGGCAAGCCAGCTTTTTTCGCGGATTATCCGGCGGAAAACGACAAAAACCCGCCGATTTTCGGTGATTTTCCGCCTAGCGGGGATCAGGCAGAAGGATTCCTTCCTCCCCTGAAGCGCCGGATTCCGCCTCATCTTGCGCTGCGGGTTCAGCTTCCGCCTGCGGCTCGGGCATGGCCACGGGCTCGGTCGGCGTGATCCGCCAGACGATATTGGAGAGGTCATCCGCCACGATCACCGCGCCGCGCGGGTCCACCGTCACACCGACGGGGCGGCCGCGCGCATTGCCATCCTCGGTTAGGAAGCCGGTCGCGAAATCCACCGGATCGCCCGAAGGCATGCCATTTTCGAAGGGCACGAAGACGACCTTGTAGCCAGAGGGCGGATTGCGGTTCCAGCTACCATGCTGGCCGACAAAGGCACCATTGGCGAAGCGGGGGCCGAGCGCTGCCGTGGAGAAATCAAGGCCGAGGGCTGCCACATGGGAGCCGAGCGCATAATCCGGCGTGATGGTGGAGGCGACCTTTTCCGCATCCTGCGGCTGGGCGCGGTAATCCACATTCCGGCCCCAATAGGCATAGGGCCAGCCATAAAAGCCGCCCTGCTGCACGGAGGTCAGATAATCCGGCACGAGGTTCGGGCCGATCTCGTCGCGCTCATTCACCACGGCCCAGAGCGTGTCCGTGCCGGGCTGGATCGCCAGCGCGGTCGGGTTGCGAAGCCCTGTTGCATATTGCCGGTGGAAACCCGTTTCCGCCTCTATCTGCCAGACGACCGCGCGGTCCACTTCGGCTGCCATGCCGCGCTCTGTGATGTTGCTGTTCGAGCCGATACCGACAAAGAGATAGCGGCCATCGGCGCTCGCCGTCATCGCCTTGGTCCAGTGATGGTTGAGCTGCGAGGGCAGGTCCACCACCTTTTCGGGCGGGCCGCTCGCCTCCAACTGGCCGGGCCGATAGTCGAAGCGCACCAACGCGTCCTGATTGGCGACATAGATCGCGTCATTCGCAAAGGCGAGGCCGTAAGGCGCGTTGAGATCGCCCGCAAAGATGCCGCGATATTCATAAGTGCCATCGCCATCGGCATCGCGCAGAATGGTCACGCGGTCGCCGCCGGGCACATCCGTCTTGCCGAGCGACTTGATGTAACCGGCAATGACATCCTTCGGGCGGAGCGCGGGCGCATTGCCGCCTGTTCCTTCCGCAATCAGAATATCGCCATTGGGCAGCACAAGCGTCTGGCGCGGAATGGCGAGATCACTCGCAATCGCGCTGATGCTGAAACCTTCCGGCACGATGGGGAGCGTGCCTTCCCATGCGGTCGGGCGCGGGATTGTCATATCCGGCAGCAGGCCGCGCTTCGGCTCGGGCAATTCGATGGTGCTGCCATATTGCACTTCCTCCGCTTCCTC
>Ga0207868_1000383_pt1 | contig 50709 bp, 43 predicted proteins | sample Passage237B_FD_187370 | JGI IMG/M metagenome (GOLD analysis project Ga0207868, IMG submission 187370) | Cellulose adapted compost microbial communities from Newby Island Compost Facility, Milpitas, CA, USA - Passage2 37B (SPAdes) (version 3) ... | reverse complement strand
TTCGCCGATTGGTTGCGTGGCATGGACGATCAGCTCAACCTGATCGCCTCCATGCCCGATCCCCTGTTCATCTTCCGCGCCGAGGACATCCCCTCGTTCCATCACTTCCAAGTGCCCGAACTGGCGCTGTTCAAGTTCTTCTTCTGGCGCCGCACGATCCTGAACGAACCGTCCTTTCGTACCGAACGATTCAGCCTGGAAGAGCGCGATGAGGAAGTGCTGGCCCTGGCCCGCAGGGTGTCGCTCACCTACAAGCGCCTGCCCACCACCGAGATCTGGAACGCCGACAGCCTCAACGCCTTCCTGCGCCAGATCGCCTTCTATCGCGACGCCGGCATCTTCGCCCGTGATGCCGATGCCGATGTGGTGCTGGGCAAGGTGATGGAGATGATCGACCACCTGCAGCATGAGACCGAGACGGGCGTCAAGTTCATGATCGGTGAGCCCCCGGCGACCGGCAGTGCGAAGTGCACGGTGTACGTGAACGAGATCATGATGGGCGACAACATGATCTACGCTGCCAGTGGTGCGCAGCGCATGGTCTTCATCAACCACAGCGCCATCAACTACATCTCCTCCACCGATCCGGTGTTCTGCGACTACACCTTCAACAGCATCCGCAATGTGATCGAGAAAAGCGTGCTGATCAGTGGTACGGGCGAGAAGGAGCGCAACAAGTTCTTCCGCGACCTTCGGGCGGTGGTGGAGCGGGCGCGCAACGCATAGGCCGCTTTCGTCCTCAGCGCTTCAGTTCGGGCGGTATCAGGCACACAGGGATCGGGTCCATCTTGTGCCGGTTGGCGGCGTGGCGCCGGTCGAAGAGGTCGAGCACCTGCCGTTGACGTTCAGTGAGGGCGAGGGTGGAGACGTCGACCTTGCGTTCGCGCAGGTCCATGGCCCATTCCAGTTCCGGGTAGCTCGCGCCGATCTGGTCCTCGTCGGTGCGACTGTCACCGAAAAGCCCATCGGTGGGGGCGGCTTGCAGGATGCTGTCAACGATGTCGAGGACGCGGGCCACGGTGTACACCTCGGTCTTGGTCAGATCCGCGATGGGCGAGAGGTCCACGCCGCCATCGCCGTACTTGGTGAAGAAGCCCACGCCGAAGTCCTCCACCTTGTTGCCCGTGCCGGTTACGAGCCGACGATGGATCCCCGCGAGGTAGTACAGGGTGGTCATGCGCAGGCGGGCGCGGGTGTTGGCCAACGCGAGCTGGTGCGCGGCATTGTCGCTGCTGTCGGGTAGCGCACGTTCCAACGTATCGAAGGTGGGGGTGAGGTCGACCCGTTCCAGCGCCACGTTCGCATGCTGTTCCTGCAGGCGCGCCACATGCTCCAACGCCCGCGACACCTGACTCGGGTCCTGGTGGATGGGCATCTCCACGCACAGTGTGGGCAGGCCGGTGCGGGCGCACAGCGCGCTGGTCACCGCACTGTCGATCCCGCCGCTCACACCCACCACGAAGCCATGCTGACGATTGCGTTCACAGTAGTCCTTCAGCCAGTTGGTGATGTGCGTGATGACGCCGTGGGTGTCCATGTGTCGGTGCTTGGGCGGTGGTAAAAGTGCGAAGCCCCGTCCGATCTTCGGACGGGGCTTCGTTGCGATGGGCTTGATGGCTTAGAAGAACACCCCGAGGGTGAGCTCCAGGTAGTTGGAGATGGCCTTCACCTTCTTGTCTCCAATTTTCATGTCGAGCGCGTTGGTGAAGCCGTTGTTGTAGGTCACACCCACCAGCAAGCTTGTGTTGCCCGAGAAGTTGTACTCCAGACCGGCGCCCACGATCAGCGAGGCACGGTACAGGGCGATGTTATCGGAAATGTCCTCGCCCTTCTCCTCGGAGAAGTCGGTCACGTACATGCCGCTCGCGTCGTAGGTCGGCACCTTCTGATTGGCGCGGGCGCGGATGTTCACCGCATTACCGAAGCCCACCTGTGCGAAGTAGCGCATGTAGCCGATCTCGTTGGTCATCAGCTTCACCGTCAGCGGCAGCTCGATGTACTGCAGCTTGGCGGTGGTCTCCAAGTCCGTGGTCTTGTTGGGCCCGTTGATGGCGTCCTGGTAGGTCAGCGTCCTCTTCCATTTGCCGGCGGTGTTGTTCAGGTTGAGGCCGGTGGCGAAGCGGTAGTTGCCCGAGGCGCCGATGGGGAACTCGGTGAGCAGCCCGAAGGTGAACCCGAGCGCGCTGCCGCTGGACTCGAACCCCTTGGTATCGGACCGGATCCAGCCCATGTTGGGGCTCAGCTTCAAGCCGAATCGGACACCATCCTGGGCGGTGAGCGGAGCGCTACCCAGCAATGCGGCGGTCAGAAGGGCGAATGCCTTGTTCATAGTATTGCGGTTCATTTCCAGGCGAAAGTACGGTGTTGCAACATCAAGCGATCAGGACCCTGCCCATCGTGGCGGCGCTTTCTTGGACGGCCTGCGGAGGCGGCGGTCACCAGGTGGAAGGGCCTGAACTGGACCTTACCATCGGCAGGTTGGACCGTGCGTTGTTCCATGCCCCTCCCGACAGTATGGCGGTGGCCAACCTCAAGGCCTATGCCGAATTCGGTGAGTTCCACCGCGTCTACATCGAGGACATCCTGCAAGGTGCGCCGCTGGAGGATCCGCGCCTGCCCTTGGTGCTGAACCGATTCGTGCACGACCCGGACTGGGCCGCGGCCCAACGCGGGGTGGACAGCCTGCTGGGCGATATGGCGAAGGAGGAGCAGGCGTTCGAGCAGGCGTTCTCGCGCCTGAAGGCCTTCTTTCCCGACAGCCTCGTGCCGCGGATCGTGGTGTTCAACTCGGGCTACAACTTTGGGATCTTCCCCACCGACAGCGTGCTGGGCATCGGCGCTGAATGGTTCATCGGCAGCGATCATCCCGTGGTGAAGCGCCTGGCGCCGGAGAATTTCCCGGCCTTCATGAAGGCCCGCATGGTGCCCGAAATGCTCGTCCCCAGCGCACTGAAAGGATGGCTGCTCGTGCATTACACACGCGACATCGCCGGTGCCGACGTACTTACCAATCTGGTGGAGGTCGGCAAGGTGATGGCCCTGCTCGATGTCCTGCTGCCCGATACACCGGACCACCTCAAGCTCGCCTTCAGCAAGGAGCAGCTGGCCTGGTGCGAGGCCAACGAGTACGAGATCTGGAGGTCGGTGGTGGGCCAGGACAAGCTCTTCAGCAGGAAGATGGACGACATCGGTCGCCTGATGAACGATGGTCCCTTCACCAACGGCATGCCCCGTGAAAGTCCCGGTCACATCGGCGAATGGGTGGGGCTGCGCATGGTGCAGGCCTTCATGAAGGACCATCCGAAGATGACCTTCGCCGAACTGTTCGCGCTGGACGATCCGCGCGTGATCCTCAAGAGCTACAAACCCCGTTGATGAGCACTTGTCGGGCGTCGGTTCCCGTTGCCGGTGATCCCCCGCACACCGACCCTTTGATGAAAGCGCATCGGCTGCGGCAACCGGCCGGGTGGCGGCGTAGGTGAGGGCCTGACAACGAACAACGAGAAACCGACAACACACCACATGAAGACCTCCGATATCCGACTCACCGTACACCTCGATGACAACCACGTGCCCGAACGGATCGACTGGGAGGCCGAGGACAATGGCGAGAAGAGCACCAGCAAGGCCGTGCTGCTCTCCCTGTGGGACGAGAACGAGAAGAACACCCTGCGCATCGATCTCTGGACCAAGGACATGACCGTGGAGGAGATGAAGGCCTTCTTCCACCAGAACATCCTCACCATGGCCGACACCTTCGAGCGCGCCACCGGCGAAGGGAAGATGGCCGCCCAGATGCGCGACTTCGGCGCCTACTTCGCCGAGCACATGCTGCCGGAGTTGAAGCAGTAGCGAGGAGTTGTCGGCTGTTGGTCGTCACGGGCGCGATGCCTCACGACCGACAACCGCCAGCTATCCCTCCCACCCCTCGTTCACCTGCTCAATGTACTCCAGCAGGGCCTCGCGTCCCTTGGACGTTCCCGATGAGGTGATGAACATCAGGGGCAGGTTCTCCCAGGTCTTCTTCAATGTGCGGCGGTAGACCGCCACGTTGCTTTCCACCTGCGGCTGCGAAAGCTTGTCGCTCTTGGTGAACACGATGCAGAAGGGGATCCCTTCCTCGCCCAGCCACTGGATCATGTCCAGGTCGTTGCGCTGGGGCTCCAGGCGCACATCCACCAGCACGAACACCACCTGTAGGTTCTCGCGTTCGCGCAGGTAGCGCCGGATCATGCGCTCCCATTCGGCACGCTCGTCCTTGCTCACCTTGGCGAAGCCGTAGCCGGGCAGATCGGCCAGCAACCACGGCTTCTTGCTGTTCAATGTGCCTTCCACGCGGAAATGCTCCACGTTGCGCGTGCGGCCCGGCGTATTGCTCACGCGTGCCAACTTGTTGATGTGGCACAGCATGTTGATCAACGAGCTCTTGCCCACGTTGCTCCGGCCGATGAAGGCGTACTCGGGCAGGTTGGGTTTGGGCCAGTCCTTGGCACTGCGACCACTGGTGAGATGTTGGGCAGGCAAGGCTTTCATGAGGAAGGGCTGTGGTGTGAAAGCTGCGGTGTGGTATGAAGTGGGCCTCCGCACTCGTCACTCCTCACACGTCATGCATCAGCGTCTTCGCCAGCCAAGCGTCCACGATGGCGTTGAACTCGTCGGGGTGCTCCATCATGGCGGCGTGCCCGCACTTGTCGATCCAGAACAGGTCGCTCTGGGGGATCAACGAGTGGAACTCCTCGGCCACATGCGGCGGCGTGATCGCATCCTGGCGCCCCCAGATCAGGCACACGGGCATCTTCAGTCCGGGCAGGTCCTTGGCCATGTTGTGGCGGATCGCGCTCTTGGCGAGCGAGAGGATCCGGATCAGTTTGGCCTTGTCGTTCACCGTGACATAGCATTCCTCCACCAGTTCGTCGGTGGCGTGCTTCGGGTCGTGGAAGGTGATGGCGATCTTCTGTCTCAGGTACTCCTTGTCCTCGCGGCGTGGGAAGGACCCGCCGAAGGCGTTCTCGTACAGGCCGCTGCTGCCGGTGAGGATCAGCGTGCGCACCTTCTCCGGGTGGCGTGTGCAGTAGATCAGCGCCACGTGGCCCCCGAGCGAGTTGCCCAGGAGGTTCACCTGATCGACGCCCGTGTGCTGGATGAACCGGTGCAGGAAATCGGCCAGGGCCGGCACGTTGGTGTTCAGCATCGGCAGGGTGTAGAGCGGGAGCATGGGCATTAGCACCCTGTACTTCCCGCCGAAGTGCGCGATGGGCCCTTCGAAGTTGCTCAACGCCCCGAACAGGCCATGGAGGAAGATCAACGGTGGGCCGTCCCCCACATCGATGTAGGTGAACTCGCCTTCACGTTTCAGATGCTCTTCGTTCGCCATGGGTGCCGTCCAAATGTATGCGGCTGCTCGCAACGGGCAGGTGCGGATGGTCGCCCGCTGGAGGCACACGCGCCGGGAGGGGAGGCGACCGGTACGGGAGCGGACCTACAGGCCCCACGGAACGCTTCCTCCGGTGGTCCGACACTTCTCCCCACTGGCTCCCCCTCCGCCCTCTGTTCACAGCGACCTGTTGGTCATAACCTTCTGGATCACAGCGAATAGCTCCGATGCCGAAGGAGCTTTCGGACTTCCCCCGGACCACCCGAAGGCCCTTGTTGATGGTGCAAGGGTTGTTGAAAAGCCCCCACTTATTCCCACCCACGGAGAAGCCATATTTCTAGGCTGGTTGCGGAAATGTCACAACTTTTGAACACCTTTGTCGTTGAAGATTTATCAACAAAGAGCAAATCGAGTGGGGATCAGTGGGGAATAGTGGGGATCCTACCCTACTTTCGCGACCATTCCTGCGGTGCATGCGCCATGCTGAACCTGTTGGGGGAATACCCGAGCACTTTGGACTCCAAGAGCCGCGCGCTCTTGCCCGCCGGGCTGAAGAAGCAGCTCGGGGGCGCGGAGTCGAAGGGCTTCGTGTTGAACCGCGATGTGTTCAGCGAGTGCCTTGTGCTCTATCCGATGGAGGAGTGGAACAGGACCAGTGCCCAGGTGGCCAGCCTGAACCGCTTCGACCCCGACAACGTCGAGTTCATCCGGCGCTTCCTCAACGGGGCCACGCCGGTGGAGCTGGACTCGAGCGGGCGGTTGCTCATTCCCAGGCAACTGATGGCCTATGCCAAGCTGGGCAAGGACATCGTGTTCACGGGCATGGGCGATCGCATCGAGATCTGGAGCGAGGAACTGCACAAGCGCGCGCTCAGCGGGAACGTGGACTTCAAGGCATTGGCCGCGAAAGTGATGGCAGGAAAGCCCAAAGCCAATGAGGCATGAATACCACGACCCCGTTCTTTTACAAGCCTGTCTTGAAGGGTTGAACATCCGCCCCGATGGCGTCTATGTGGACGCCACGTTCGGCGGCGGCGGCCACAGCAGGGCCATCCTCGAACGGCTGGGAAAGCAGGGAAGGCTGATCGCCTTCGACCGCGACCGCGATGCCTGGGAGAACGCTCCCAAGGACGAGCGGTTCACGCTGGTGCGGTCCGACTTCCGCTGGCTGAAGAACCACCTGCGCTTCCTGAACGTGCTGCCGGTCGACGGTCTGCTCGCCGATCTGGGTGTGAGCAGCCATCAGTTCGATACCGGTGCGCGTGGCTTCAGCTTCCGCTTCGACGGTCCGCTCGACATGCGCATGGACCATCGCAGCACGCGCACGGCGGCCCGGCTGCTGCGCGATCTGGACGAGGCGGCCCTGGCCGACCTGCTGCGCAAGTACGGCGAGGTGGACGGTGCGCACCGCGTGGCACGACAGCTCGTGCGGTTCGGTGCGGCACGACCGATCGAGACCACGTTCCAGTTGGTGGAGGCGCTGAAACCCGTGATGCCGCGCGCCAAGGAGAGCACGTTCCTGGCGCAGGTGTTCCAGGCCCTGCGCATCGCGGTGAACGATGAGCTCGGCGCGCTCGAAGCACTGCTGCGGCAAAGCGCCGAGGTGATCGCACCCGGCGGGCGCCTGGTGGTGGTGAGCTACCACTCCCTGGAGGACCGCATGGTGAAGAACTGGATGCGCAGCGGGGACCTGGGCGGTGTGGTGACGAAGGACATCTATGGCAACGTGGAGCGCCCCTTCGATCCTTCAAGCAACAAGGCTGTCCAACCCACGGACGAAGAGATGGCAAGGAACCCGCGGGCACGCAGCGCCCGCTTGAGAATAGCAGTGAAGCGATGAACAGGATGCGCGAGAAGAAGGTCGAGCAGGAGCAGGCCGCGCCACCCCGCAAGGAAAGGGTGAAGGCGCGCATGCCCCGCGCCTTCATCAGCGTGCTGAACGGTTCCTTCCTCACCCGCGAGAAGGTGCTGGGCAACATGCCCTTCATCCTGTTCTGCGCCGGGCTGATGATCGCCTACATCGCCTACGGCTACCACACCGAGCGCATCGTGCGCGAGCTGAGCGCCACCGAGGCCGAACTGAAGGAGCAGCGCAGCGAGTACATCACCGTGCGTGCCCAGCTGGAGAAGACCGAACAGCAGAGCCGGGTGGCCGCGCGCATCGTGGACCTGGGCCTGAAGGAAAGCGTGGACCCGCCCGTGAAGGTGATGGTGACGCGCAAGGAACTGATAAGCACCCGCACCCCGTGAGCACGACCAACGGACAACTGCGCGGCCGCGCGAACCTGGTGTACCTGCTGGTGCTCCTGTTCGCCGGGGCCATCGCCGTCCGCCTGTTCACCATCCAACTTGTGGAAGGTGAGCAGTGGCGTGAGCGCGCCGAGCACGTGGCCACGCAATACCGCACGGTGCTGCCCGATCGCGGCCACATCTACAGCGAGGACGGTCGCCTGCTCGCCACCAGCGTGCCCGAGTACGAGGTGCGCATGGACATGGTGCCCGACGGCCTCACCGACCAGCTGTTCAACAGCAAGGTGGATTCGCTCGCGGCCCGGCTGGCCGAACTGTTCGGCGATCGCACCCGGGAGGAATACCGGCGCGACCTGGTGGACGCCCGTCACCGCAAGGAGCGCTTCCACCTGATCAAGCGCAAGGCCGACCATGCACAGGTGCAGCAGCTCCGCTCGTTCCCCATCTTCGACCTGGGTCGTTACAAGGGCGGACTGATCACCGAGAAGCGCACCGTGCGCGTGCGCCCCTTCGGCAGGCTTGCCGCGCGCAGCGTGGGTTATGTGCTGCGCGACAGCACGGCGATCGGCCTTGAAGGCGGCTACGACAAGTGGCTGCGCGGCGTCACCGGCCGCAGGCTGGAGCGCCGACTCACGGGCGGCGTATGGATGCCGGTGGACGATGGCAAGGGCGTGGACCCGGTGCCCGGGGCCGACATCCACACCACGATCGACATCAACCTGCAGGACGTGGCCGACGCCGCGCTCGAACGCCAGCTGCGCAAGCATGGCGCGGAGTACGGTACCGTGGTGGTGATGGAGGTGGCCACCGGGTACATCAAGGCCATCAGCAACCTGACCCGGATCAACGACAGCACCTACGCCGAAACGATGAACTACGCGGTGGGCGAGGCCGCCGAGCCGGGCTCCACCTTCAAGCTGGCCGCCCTGATGGTGGGACTGGAGGACGGGCTGATCAAGCACACCGACACCGTTGATACCAAGAAAGGCCAGGTGCGCTTCCACGACCGCATCATGCGCGATTCGCACGAGGGCGGCTACGGCAGGATCACGGTGCAGCGCGCCTTCGAGGTGTCGTCGAACACGGGCATCAGCGTGGCCGTGAACCGCGCCTATGAGAAGCAGCCGCGCAAGTTCATCGAAGGGTTGAAGCGCATGGGGATCGGAGAGCCCACGGGCGTGATGATCCCCGGTGAGGGACGGCCGGTGCTGCGCGGCCCCGGCGAGAAGGGATGGAGCGGTGTGAGCCTGCCGTGGATGAGCATCGGCTACGAGGTGGCCATGACCCCGCTGCAGACGCTCACCTTCTACAATGCCGTAGCCAACAACGGCCGCATGATGCAGCCGCAGTTCGTGAGCCACACCTCGCGCAACGGCCAGGTGATCGAGCTCATGCCTCCGAAGGTGCTGAACGAGCGCATCTGCTCCGAACGCACGCTCGAGATCGTGCACGGCATGCTCCGCGGCGTGGTGGACAGCGGCACGGCGGTGAACCTGCGGGCGGCGCACTTCACCATCGCGGGCAAGACGGGCACCGCGCAGATCGCCAAGGGAGGCGCGGGCTACAAGGGCGCCGGTGTCACCTACAAGGCCTCGTTCGTGGGCTACTTCCCCGCCGATGCGCCCAAGTACAGCTGCATCGTGGTGGTGAACGGACCCACCATGAGCGGTTTCTATGGCAACGTGGTGGCCGGTCCGATCTTCAAGGAGATCGCCGACAAGATCCACTCGAACCGCCTCGAGCTGCAGGGCGATGTGCAGCTGGCCCGGTCGCAAGGTCCCCGCACGCCGGTGAGCCTGAGCGGCCACGTCGGCGACCTGCGCACCGCCCTGGGGACGCTCGGCGTGCCCATGGTCGTGGAGGGCGAAGGCGAGTGGGCCACCACCCAGGCAGGCGATTCGGTGGTGCTGCTCGAGCCGCGCAACATTCCGAGCGATGCCGCCGACCTGGTACCGAACGTGCTCGGCATGGGCCTGAAGGACGCGCTGTACATCCTCGAGAACCGTGGCCTGCGCGTGCGCGTGGTAGGCAGCGGCATGGTGAAGCGTCAATCGCTGCCGCCCGGGTCACGCGCCCAGGACGGAAGCACGATCACGATCGAACTGGCATGAAGCTGCTCAAGGACATACTCTACCGTGCGCGCCTCGAGCAGGTGGTGGGGTCCACCAACACCGCGATCGAGCGGGTGGCCTTCGACAGCAGGCAGGTGACGCCCTTCAGCGCCTTCGTGGCCGTGCGCGGCACGGTCACCGACGGACATGCCTACATCGACCGTGCGATCGAGGCGGGTGCGAGCGCGATCGTATGCGAGGAGCTTCCTGCCGACCTGAGGGAAGGAGTGACCTACGTGCGCGTGGCCGATGCGGCCGAGGCGCTCGCCATCATGGCCACTAACTTCTTCGACCATCCGTCGGGCAAATTGAAGCTGGTGGGCATCACCGGCACCAACGGCAAGACGAGCACGGCCACGCTGCTCTTCCGCCTGTTCCGCTCGCTGGGCCACAAGTGCGGCCTGATCAGCACGGTGGAGGTGCGCATCGGCCAGCGTACCATCCCCAGCACCCACACCACGCCCGACGCGGTGCGGCTGAACGAACTGCTGGCCGAGATGGTGGAGGCGAAGGTGACGCACTGTTTCATGGAGGTGAGCTCGCACAGCGTGGTGCAGCACCGTGCCACCGGCCTGCGCTTCGCGGGCGGCGTGTTCACCAACATCACGCACGACCACTTGGACTACCACGGCACCTTCGCCGAGTACATCAAGGCGAAGAAGCGCTTCTTCGACCAGTTGCCGTCCAGCGCCTTCGCGCTGGTGAACGCCGACGACGCGAACAGCGCGGTGATGGTGCAGAACACCAAGGCGCTGAAGCGTTCGTACGCCGTGCGCAACATGGCCGACATCCACGCACGGATCGTGGAGAACCAGTTGTCGGGCCTGCACCTGAACATTCAGGGCCACGATGTGTACACGCGGCTGGTGGGCGGCTTCAATGCGAGCAACCTGCTCGCCGCCTATGGAACGGCCCTGCTGCTCGGCGAGGCGCCGATCGATGTGCTCACCGCACTGAGCGACCTGGAGCCGCCGCCCGGCCGCTTCCAAGTGGTACGCGGCGCCGGTGGCGTGATGGGCGTCGTGGACTATGCGCACACGCCCGATGCGCTGAAGAACGTGCTGGACACGATCAACGAGGTGTGCGGTGATGACGCGCAGGTGATCACCGTGGTGGGCTGCGGCGGCGACCGCGACCGCGCGAAACGTCCGGTCATGGCACGCATCGCCACCGAACTGAGCCATCAGGTGGTGTTCACCAGCGACAACCCGCGCAGCGAGGACCCCATGGCGATCCTGAACGAGATGCGTGCGGGTGTGCAGGCCGGCGACCTGTCGCGCACTTGGATCAATGCCGACCGACGCGAGGCCATCCGCCAGGCCGTGGGCATGGCGCGGCCCGGCGATGTGGTGCTGGTGGCCGGCAAGGGCCACGAGACCTACCAGGAGGTGGCGGGCGTGAAGCACCCCTTCGACGACGTGGCCGTGTTGAAGGAAACCCTTGAACTCCTCCACAAGTAATGCTGTACCACCTGTTCCAGTGGCTCGATGGCAGCATTCCCGGTACGGGGGTGTTCAACTACATCTCGTTCCGCGCGGCCATGGCCGTGTTCGTGTCGTTGCTGATCTCGTTGTGGTGGGGCAAGGGCATCATCAACCTGCTGCATCGCCTGCAGGTGGGCGAGACGGTGCGCGACCTCGGTCTGGAAGGCCAGCTGCAGAAGCAGGGCACGCCCACCATGGGCGGCCTCATCATCCTGGCGGCCACCATCATCCCCACGCTGCTCTTCGCCAAGCTGGACAACATCTACATCATCCTGCTGCTCATCGCCACCGTGTGGCTCGGCTGCATCGGCTTCCTCGACGACTACATCAAGGTGTTCAAGAAGGACAAGCGCGGCCTTGCCGGGAAGTTCAAGGTGGTGGGACAGGTGGGTGTGGGCATCATCATCGGTGCAACGGTCTACTTCCACCCCGAGATCCGCACCCGAGTGGAAGTGCCCGCCGTGCTGGTGGACCAGCTCGATCCGTCCGATGTGCACACCATCACCGAGGACAACGGCACGGTGCACTACATGCTGAACCGGAAGTCGCCCAACACCACGATCCCCTTCGTGAAGGACAACGAGTTCAACTACTCGTCGATCCTGGGCCTCTTCGGTCGCGAGGCCCGGCAGTACACATGGATCGTGTACATCCTCGTGGTCATCTTCATCATCACCGCCGTGAGCAACGGGGCCAACATGACCGACGGCCTCGACGGCCTGGCCACGGGCACCAGCGCGATCATGGTGCTGGCGCTGGGGATCCTCGCCTACGTGAGCGGCAACATCATCTTCGCCCAATACCTGAACATCATGTACATCCCCGGCAGCGGGGAGCTCGCGGTGTTCATCGGCGCATTGCTCGGTGCGTGCATCGGTTTCCTCTGGTACAACGCCTACCCCGCGCAGGTGTTCATGGGCGACACCGGCAGCCTGGCGCTCGGCGGCATCATCGCCACGCTGGCCATCCTGGTGCGCAAGGAACTGCTGATCCCCGTGCTCTGCGGGGTGTTCCTGGCCGAGAACCTGAGCGTGATGCTGCAGGTCTCGTGGTTCAAGTACACGAAGCGGAAGTACGGGGAGGGGCGCAGGATCTTCCGCATGGCGCCCCTTCACCACCACTACCAGAAGCTCGGCATCCACGAGAGCAAGATCGTGAGCCGCTTCTGGATCGTGGGGATCATGCTGGCCGTGTTGTCCATCGTAACCCTGAAGCTGCGATGAAGAGGTTGGTCGTGCTCGGTGCCCAGGAGAGCGGTGTCGGTGCGGCGCGGCTGGCGCAGCGGCGCGGATACGACGTGTTCGTGAGCGACGCCGGTCCCGTGAAGCCGAAGTACCGCGACGAATTGAAGGCGCTGGGCCTTGCGTTCGAGGAGGGCGGCCACACCGCAGCGCGCGTGCTCGAGGCGGACGAGATCGTGAAGAGCCCCGGCATCCCCGACACCGCATCGCTCGTGGTGGCGGCCAGGGAGCGCGGCATCCCCGTGATCAGCGAGATCGAGCTCGCCTACCGCCATTGCAAGGGCACCATCACGGCGATCACCGGAAGTAACGGCAAGACCACCACCACCTTGCTCACGCACCACATCCTGCGTCGTGCCGGGATCGATGTGGTCGTGGGCGGCAACGTGGGCAACAGCTTCGCCGCGCTGGTGGCCGATGGTGACCATGCGCACTATGTGATCGAGCTCAGCAGCTTCCAACTCGACGGTACCGTGGCCTTCCGTCCGCACGTGGCGGTGCTGCTCAACATCACGCCCGACCATCTGGACCGCTACGCCCACAAGATGGAGAACTACGTGGCGAGCAAGTTCCGCATCACCCTGAACCAGACCGCCGACGACCATTTCATCCACTGCGCCGACGATCCCGAGAGCGCGGAATGGCTTCGGCAGCGCCCCATCAAGGCCCGTCGCTGGCCCTTCTCGATCCAACGAACACTTACGCAAGGCGCCTGGCTGGAGGGCGACCGCATACACATCACCACCGATCAAACCACCCTTCACATGTCCATCATCGAACTCGCGCTCAAGGGCAAGCACAACGTCTACAACTCCATGGCCGCCGGCATCGCCGCGCGCGTGCTGGAGATCAGGAAGGAGGTCGTGCGCGAAAGCCTGAGCGATTTCCAGAACGTGGAACACAGGTTGGAGCACGTGGCCATGGTGCACGGCATCGAGTTCATCAACGACTCGAAGGCCACCAACGTGAACTCCGCGTGGTACGCGCTGGAGAGCATGGACAAGCCCGTGATCTGGATCGTGGGCGGGGTGGACAAGGGCAACGACTACGGCACGCTGCGCGACCTGGTGAAGCAGAAGGTGAAGGCGATCGTGGCCCTCGGCACCGACAACACGAAGATCCACGCGGCGTTCGGTGATCTGGTGGCGCACCGGGTGGACGCGCGCAGTGCGGAGGAGGCCGTGAGCCTGTCGTACGGTATCGCCGACGCCGGCGATGTGGTACTGCTGAGCCCGGCCTGCGCCAGCTTCGATCTGTTCGAGAACTACGAGGAACGCGGTCGGCGGTTCAAGGCGGCGGTGAAGGCCCTCTAAGATCATACGATCATGGTGAACAAGCAGAACACGGTCCTCCGCATAGCAGGCGGACAACTGTTGGAAGCACGTCGTGCCGCGCTCGGCACCAAGGCCCCGCACAGCCTCGAAGCGGTGGCCGAGGTCGATGGTGTGGTCTACATCAATGATTCGCGCGCGACCTTCCTGGACGCCACCCTGGCCTCGTTGGCGCAGATGGAGCGCCGTACGGTGTGGATCGCCGGTGCCTGGAGCGACGACATGAGCGAAGGGCATGTGCGTGGGTTGCTGCAGGAGCGCGTATCGGCCGTCGTCCTCTTCGGTCCGCAGGGTGATGTGCAGGCCGATGGCCTTGAGGTCGTCCACGCCGGCGACCTGCGCACCGCCGTGTTCGTGGCCCGCGAGCTCGCCGTCGATGGCGATGCGGTGTTGTTCAGCCCTGCATGCCCCAGCGGCAACGGCTTCGCCAACTACGAGGAGAGGGGAGCCGAGTTCAAACGTGCCGTACGCGACCTCTGATCGCTGCCCACTGCCAACCAGCCACAGTTCCCGAATGTCCACCCTCTTCAATAAGCTGAAAGGCGACCGAGTGATCTGGATGACGGCCCTCTTCCTGGGGTTGATCAGCCTGCTCGCGGTGTACAGTTCGATCAGCTCGCTCGCGTTCAAGCGCGGGGGCGGGGGTACGTTGCATTTCCTGGTGAAGCACGGGGTGATGCTGTTGACCGGTGGCGTGATCATGTACTACGCTTCGCAGCTGCGCTACAGCATGTACTCGCGCCTGTCGCAACTGGCCATCGGCTTCGTGGCGGGCCTGCTCCTGCTCACGCTGCTGCTCGGGTCCAACATCAACGATGCGAGCCGCTGGATCACCATCCCGATCATCAACCAGAGTTTCCAGACGAGCGACCTGGCCAAGGTGGTGCTGGTGGTGTACCTGGCGCGGGTGATCGGCAAGCATCAGGGAGAGGAATGGACCCTGCGGGATGTGCTGGTGCAACTGATGCTCCCGGTGGGTGTGATCTGCGGCCTGATACTCCCTGCGAACTTCTCCACGGCCGCACTGCTCTTCTCGGTGTGCCTGATCATCATGTTCATCGGTCAGGTGCCCATGAAGCACCTGCTGCTGGTGGTGGGTGGCGCAGCCGCGGTCTTCGCCCTCCTGCTCGTGCTGGCCGATTCCTTCCCCGACCTGCTGCCGCGCATGGCCACATGGGTGGCGCGGATCAAGACCTTCATCGAAGGGGGGGCCGACAGCAACGCCAACTACCAAGTGGAGCACGCCAAGATCGCGATCGCATCGGGCGGCCTCCTGCCCAACGGGCCCGGCAGCGGCGCCTCTCGCAACTGGCTGCCGCACCCTTACTCGGACATGATCTACGCCTTCATCGTGGAGGAGTACGGCAGCGTGATCGGTGGCCTGGGCCTGTTGCTGCTCTACCTGATCCTGCTGGCGCGCGCCCTGCGCATCGCCGGACGTTGCGAGAAGCCCTTCGGTGCGCTCACCGCCATCGGCCTCGGCCTCATGCTCGTGCTCCAGGCCATGATCAACATGGCCGTGGCCGTGAACCTGGTGCCGGTCACCGGTCAGCCGCTGCCCTTGGTCAGCATGGGTGGCACCAGCGTGTGGTTCACCTGTCTGGCCATTGGCATCGTGCTCAGTGTGAGCCGCGCCACAGAGGAAACATCCACCCAACCTGCCACCCATGGGAAGCGCCCACGGACAACGCTCGCCTGAGAACGGCATCCGGGTGATGATCGCCGGTGGTGGCACCGGTGGGCACATCTTCCCCGCCATCGCCATCGCCAACGCGGTGCGCGAGCGCGAGGCCAGCGCGCGCTTCCTGTTCGTGGGCGCGGAAGGGAAGATGGAGATGGAGAAGGTGCCTGCGGCCGGTTATCCGATCGAAGGCCTGCCGATCCGCGGCTTCCAGCGCGGCTCCATCGTGAAGAACCTGGGCCTGCCCTGGCGCTTGCTCCGCAGCATGATGAAAGCGCGGAAGCTGGTCAGCGCCTTCAAGCCCGATGTGGCCGTGGGCGTGGGTGGCTACGCGAGCGGACCCTTGCTCGCGGCGGCACAGGCCAGGCGCATCCCCACGTTGATCCAGGAGCAGAACAGCTATCCCGGCAAGACCAACATCCACCTGGCCAAACGTGCCGACAGGATCTGCGTGGCCTATGTCGGCATGGAGAAGTACTTCCCGAAGGACCGCCTGCTGCTGACGGGCAATCCCGTGCGGCAGGATGTGGTGCGGCTCACGGGCAAGCGTCCACGCGGCATGGAGGAGTTCGGCCTGAGCGAAGGTCGTCCGGTGCTGTTCGTCACGGGCGGAAGCTTGGGCGCACGTGGCATCAACCATGGTGTGGAGGCCGCCTTGGAGCAATGGAAGGCCGCCGGCATCCAGGTGATCTGGCAAACGGGAACACCGTTCCTCAAGCGGGCCCAGGAGGCCGTGGCACGAACGGGCTACACCGATTGCAAGGTGCTGGAGTTCGTGTCGCGCATGGACCTCGCCTACGCCGTGGCCGATCTCGTGGTGGCGCGCGCCGGTGCGATCAGCGTGAGCGAGTTGTGCATCGTGGCGCTGCCCGCGATCCTCGTGCCCCTACCCACCGCGGCCGAGGACCATCAGACCCACAATGCACGTGCGCTCACCGATCGGGGTGCCGCCGTGCTGCTGCGCGACAGCGAGACCGTGGAGAAGCTCGGTACCACGGTGCTGGGCCTGATCCGCGACAAGGACGCTCTGGACCGTTTGCGCTTGGCCATCGCCGGACTGGCCACGCACAACGCGGCCGAGGCCATCGCAGCGGAGGTGATCAGGTTGGCACGAAGCACCAGGAACAAGGCATGAGCACGCTGCACGGGAAACGGTTCTTCTTCATCGGTGTCGGAGGCATCGGCATGAGCGGCCTTGCGCGCTACTTCCGCAGGCAGGGTGCCGAGGTGGCCGGCTACGACCGTACGCCCAGCGATCTCACCAACCAGTTGCAGAGCGAGGGCATCCAGGTGATCTTCAACGAATCGGTGGGCCTGATCCCCGAGGAGTTCCGCCAGGCGCCCGCCGACGAGGTGATGGTGGTGCGCACGCCCGCCGTGCCGGCCACATCGCCCTTGCTGCGGTACTGGGAGGAACGGGGTGCGCGGATCCTGAAGCGCGCCGAAGTGCTCGGTATGGTGACCGGCGACCGTCGTACCGTGGCGGTGGCGGGCACCCACGGGAAGACCACCGTGAGCACCATGGTGGCCCACCTGCTGACCGTGGGCCGTGTGAAATGCAACGCCTTCCTCGGTGGCATCGCGGCCAATTACGACACCAACGTGCTGCTGAACGATGATGCCGTGGTGAACGTGGTGGAGGCCGACGAGTACGACCGCAGCTTCCTCAAGCTCTGTCCCACCGAGTCCATCATCACCGCGATGGACCCCGACCACCTCGACATCTATGGCACGCCGCAGGACATGTTCGATGCGTACACGCAGTTCGCTATTCTCTGCGATGGTCCGTTGCTGGTGCATGAACGTGTGGCGCACCACTTCACCGACCGTTCCCATGTGACCACCTACGCGCTTGACAGCCGCAAGGAACCGCGGGCCGAGAACGTGCGCGTCGAGGGGGGGACCTATGTGTTCGACCTGGTGGCCGAAGGGCACAGGATCGAGGGGCTCACCCTGGGCATGCCCGGCCGCCACAATGTGGAGAACGCCATCGCCGCTTCCACCATCGCCTTGCGTCTGGGTGTCACGCCCGACCTGTTGCGCGCCGGGCTCGCATCGTTCCGTGGGGTGGCCCGCCGATTCCAGACCCGCATCCGCAACGAACGGGTGGTGCTCATCGACGACTACGCGCACCATCCACGCGAGATCGAGGCCTGCGTGGGCAGCGTCCGCGAACTGTACCCCGGTCGCCGCATCACAGGGATCTTCCAGCCGCACCTGTTCTCGCGCACCCGCGACCTGGCCGGGGAGTTCGGTCGGAGCCTGGCCATGCTGGACGAGCTGATGCTGCTCGACATCTACCCCGCGCGCGAGGAGCCGATCCCCGGGATCACCAGCGAATGGCTGCTCTCGCACGTGCCCATGGAGAACAAGGCCTGCGTGACCCGCGAAGGCGTGCTGGCCGAGATCGGCCATCGCGACATGGACGTTGTGCTCACCATCGGTGCGGGCGACATCGACCGGTTGGTGCCACCGATCGAACGCATCCTCAACGAACGTTACCCCGCATGAAGATCAACAGGAACATAGTGCGTGTCGGGGGCACGGTGCTGGCCATCGTCGCCGTGATCGTCGTGCTCGGCTTCGTGGAGCGGACCGTGGACCGTACCACGGTGCAGGCGATCGATGTGGAGGTGCGCGGAAGAGAGGGAGTGCACTTCATCGATGAAGGGTCGGTGCGCCGCGAAGTGCTCGACCTGGGCGTGGACGTTATGGGCGCCACATTGGGCTCCTTGGACCTGCCCGCGATCGAGGAGCGTCTCCGCAGCATCCCCGCCGTGGCCGATGCCGAGGTGTACCACACCATGGACGGCACCCTGCATGTGCGCGTGACGCAGCGCGACCCGGTGGTGCGCGTGATCAACAGCAACGGCACGAGCTTCTACATCGACCGCGATGGCTGGGCCATGCCCACGAGCCTGCGCCACACCGCCCGTGTGCTGGTGGTGACCGGCGACCTCGACGAGGTGGGTGCCGAGAACGGGGTGCAGCGCGTCATCGGTAACGACAGCCTGGAGCGGCACATCCTTTCCGACGACATCCTGCGGATGGCCCTCTTCATCCGCGACGATCCCTTCTGGGACGCCATGATCGACCACGTGGTGGTGGACAGGACCACCGGTTTCGAGCTGGTGCCGAAGGTCGGTGGGCAACGCGTGCTCATCGGCATGGGACCCGGCCTGGAACAACGCTTCAACAAGCTGCGCCTTTTCTACACCAAAGGCATGCCCCGTACCGATTGGCGTCGCTACAAGCGCATCGACCTCCGCTTCGCCGACCAGATCGTTTGCACCCAACGAACAACACCCTGATACCACAACCCCATGGACCAAAACCAAGAAATCGTCGCGGGCCTCGACATCGGCACCACGAAGATCGCCTGCATCGTCGGGCGCAGGAACGAACAAGGCAAGATCGAGATCCTCGGCATGGGCAAGGCCAAGAGCGACGGCGTGAGCCGTGGCGTGGTGGCCAATATCCAGAAGACCGTGGAGAGCATCAAGGCCGCCGTGCGCATGGCCGAGGACAGCGCCGGCGTGGACATCGGCACGGTGAACGTGGGCATTGCCGGGCAGCACATCCGCAGCATGCAGCATCGCGGGATGAAGATGCGCGCGAGCCTGGAGGAGGAGATCACGCAGGAGGACATCGACTTGCTGATCGATGAGACCTACCGCCTGGTGATGCCGCCCGGCGAGGAGATCATCCATGTGCTGCCCCAGGAGTACATCGTCGACAACGAACAGGGCATCCGCGATCCGATCGGCATGAGCGGGATCCGCCTGGAGGCCAACTTCCACATCATCAGTGGGCAGGTCACCGCGGCGCGCAACATCTACAAGTGCGTGCACCGCGCCGACCTCAACGTCACCGAGCTCATCCTCGAACCGCTGGCCAGCGCCGACGCGGTGCTGAGCGACGAGGAGAAGGAGGCCGGTGTGGTGCTGGTCGACATCGGTGGTGGCACCACCGACATCGCCATCTTCTGGGAGGGCATCATCCGCCACACCGCCGTGATCCCCTTCGGCGGGAACGTGGTCACCGAGGACATCCGCCAGGGCTGCGGCATCATGCGCGACCAGGCCGAGAAGCTCAAGACCAAGTTCGGAAGCGCGCTGGCCGACGAGAACAAGGACAACGAGGTGGTGTGCATCCCCGGCCTGCGCGGCCGCGAGCCCAAGGAGATCAGCCTGCGTATGCTGGCCGAGATCATCCAGAGCCGCATGGAGGAGATACTCGAGCACGTGTATTTCGAGATCAAGAACAGCGGCATCGAGAAGCAGCTCATCGCCGGCATCGTGCTCACCGGTGGAGGCGCCCAGCTGAAGCACCTGAAGCAGCTCACCGAGTACGTCACCGGCATGAGCACCCGGATCGGCTACCCCAACGAGCACCTCGCCAAGAGCGCCGTGGAGGACGCCACCAGCCCGCTGCACGCCACCGGCGTGGGCTTGGTGATGAAGGGTTTCGAGTACCTGGACCGCCGGCGCCCCCAGCTGGCCGACGGTCGTACACCGCAGCGTGTGCAAAAGCATCCGGTGCAGGGCCACTCAAAGCCCGGCCGCATTGGCACCTTTATCAACTCAGTGCTTTCCGGCGCCAGTGAACTGCTGAAGGACGACGAGAATTGAACCCGAACCCCCCGACCAAATATCAGGAGCCATGAAATTCGACCTTCCCAAGGAGCTCAGCTCGATCATCAAGGTGATCGGCGTGGGCGGTGGCGGCAGCAATGCCGTGAACCACATGTACGCCCAGGGCATCAAGGGCGTTGACTTCATCATCTGCAACACCGACCGGCAGGCGCTGGACGTGAGCCCCGTACCGGTGAAGCTCCAGCTCGGCGCGGCCCTTACCGAGGGCCTCGGCGCAGGCAGCATCCCCGAGCGCGGCAATCAGGCCGCCCAGGAGAACATCGACGAGATCCGGCAACTGCTCAGCACCCGCACCAAGATGGTGTTCATCACCGCGGGCATGGGCGGGGGAACCGGCACGGGCGCCGCACCGGTGATCGCCGGCATCGCGCGCGAGATGGGGATCCTCACCGTGGGCATCGTCACCAGCCCCTTCATGTGGGAGGGGCGCAAGCGGAAGCAGCAGGCCATGGTCGGTATCAACGAACTGCGTGAGGCCGTGGACACCCTGCTGGTGATCAACAACGACCGCCTCCGCGACCTCTATGGCAACCTCTCGCTCGACAACGCCTTCGAGCACGCCGACAATGTCCTCACCACCGCCGCACGCGGCATCGCCGAGATCATCACCGTGACCGGCAAGGTGAACGTGGACTTCGAGGACGTGAAGACCGTGATGACCCGCAGCGGTGTGGCCATCATGGGCATGGCCGAGGCCGAGGGCGAGGACCGCGCGTTGCGTGCGGCGCACGAGGCCCTCTCGTCACCCCTGCTCAACGACAACGACATCAAGGGCGCCAAGTTCGTCCTGCTCAACATCACCCATGGCACGCGCGAGGTGCAAATGGACGAGATCGGCGATATCACCGATCACATCCAGGAGGCCGCCGGCAGCAGCGCCGATGTGATCTGGGGCTACTGCAAGGACGAGAGTCTCGGCGACAAGCTGCGCATCACGGTGATCGCCACGGGCTTCGCCACCAACCCCGATGTGGGTGAGATCGGTGAGGTGAGGAGCACACAACGCACGGTGATCCCGCTCGATGCGGACCGCCCGACGATGATCACCCAGCCGATCGTGAACCCGGTGGCCGTGCAGGCACCCGCCGCACCGGTACCGCCTCCCGCCGTGGAGGAGCCCGCCGCCGAGCCCTATCTGAAGCAGGTGGAACAGCCGCGCGAAGAGACGACGCCGCTGACGCAGACCACCATCGAGTTCGGACCGGTGGCACGCCCCGAGAGCCGACCCGTGGAGGAAAAGCCCGCGGCCGCGGAGAAGATCACCTACACGCTGGACGATGACGTGACGACGTCGGAGAGCACCGCGCCCACAGCGCCCGCCGTTCCTTCGACGCCCGTGATGCGCAACGACGAGGTCGTGGAGGTGCGCCTGAGCCCGAGCGAGCACAACAGCCGTGTGGAGCAGCGTGTGGCCCGTGTACGGGAGCTCAACATGCGCCTGCGCACGCCCAACGGCCTGGCCGATCTGGAGCGTGAGCCCGCCTACAAGCGGAAGAACATCCTGATCAGCGATACAACGCCGAGCAAGGACACGAACGTGAGCCGTTACACGCTCACCGAGGAGACCGATGAGAACGGCGAGCGTCGCATCGAGTTGAAGCGGAACAATCCCTTCCTGCACGACAACGTGGATTGATCGACGGAAGGCGATCCGATCCGGAAAAGCGGACACGATGGACCTGCAGCAACGCATCGATGCGGACATCAAGACGGCGATGTTGGCGCGTGACAAGGAACGCCTCAACGCGCTGCGTGCGATCAAGAGCGCGATCCTGCTCGAGCTGACCAAGGATGGCTCCCAGACGGGGCTGGACGAGGCGACGGGGATGCGGATCCTCCAAAAGCTGCACAAGCAGCGCATGGAGAGCGCCGCCATCTACCATCAGCAGCAGCGCACCGACCTGGCCGTGGCCGAGGAGGAGCAGGCGCGTGCGATCGAGGACTATCTGCCCAAGCGGGTCAGTGAGGAGGAGATGGAGGCGACCGTGCGCGCGGTGATCGCATCCACGGGCGCCACCGGCATGAAGGACATGGGCCGCGTGATGGGCGAAGCGAACAAGTTATTGGCCGGCAAGGCCGACGGAAGCGCGGTGGCCGCGCTCGTGAAGAGACTGCTCAGCGGGGGCTGAGCAGGGTTAGGTCAGGGTTGGGGCGAAGGCGTGTCCGCAAGGATGCGCCTTCGCGTTTTCATGCGGGTCGTTGCAGCGTTGCGATGACCGTCGAGATCGTCATGTGGTGATCCGTGTTGAGCGATGACGATGCGACATGTGCACGACCGTGATGAAGGACGATCGATCGGGCATGCGTGCGATCATGGTGCATGCCACCTCGGGAATGTCGTTGCGACGATGCATCGATCATCATGCTTCGATCCGCAACACGGGATTATGACGCGACACATGATGTGCATGCGTATGATGATCCGCGATCGCCCGAACGTGCGTGCATGACCGGCGATGTGTGCGCACGATGACGATGGACGAATGGTCCGAATACACGAAGGGCCTGCAATCGCAGGCCCTTCGTGTATTCGGCGATCGCTCGCTTACTTCTTCTTCGCAGCCTTCTTGGCGGCCTTCTTCGGGGCGGCCTTCTTGGCGGCTTTCTTCGCAGCCTTCTTCGGAGCTGCTTTCTTCGCGGCTTTCTTCGCAGCTTTCTTGGGGGCTGCTTTCTTCGCGGCCTTTTTAGGGGCGGCTTTCTTTGCGGCTTTCTTGGCCATGTGGAATGGAGTGTTTGCCCAAACGTATGTCGTTGCGGACGTCCATACGCATGTCACGTCGAAGATGTTCCAACGAAGTGCTGTTGATATCGCTGCGATGCGATCGGTCGCATCGCATGATGATCACGATCGATCGCGATCGACGACGAGCTTGAAGCCCACGCCGTGCACGTTCACGATGCTCACCGACGGATCGAGCTTCAGGTATTTGCGCAACCGGCTGATGAAGACATCAAGACTTCTTCCGAGGAAGTAGGTGTCATCGCCCCACACCATGTTGAGCACGAGCTCGCGCGGCAGCACCTGGTCCTGGTGCATGCACAACAATCGCAACACCTCGGCCTCCTTCTTCGTGAGCTTGCGTTCCTCGGTGGGATGGCTGAGCATCAGGTTGCGGTGATCGAAGGTGTATGCGCCCACCTCGAAGCGGTCGCGCACATCGGTGGCGCGTCCATGCGTGCGCCGCAGGATCGCCTCGATGCGCAGGATGAGCTCCTCATGGCTGAACGGCTTCGTGAGGTAGTCGTCGCCACCGGCCTTGAAGCCCGCGATGCGGTCCTCCGACTGGCTCTTCGCGGTGAGGAAGACGATGGGCACGTGCTGGTTCACCTTCCTGATGTCCTCGGCCAGGCTGAACCCGTCCTTCTGCGGCAGCATCACGTCGAGCACGCACAGGTCGTACGGTTGTTCGTTGAACCGCTTCAGACCTTCCTTGCCATCGCGTGCGAGGTGCACCGTGTAGCCTTTGCGCTTGAGCGTGTCCTGTACCACGAAGCCCAGGTTCTGATCGTCCTCCACCAATAGGATGCTAGCTTTCGTCGTGCTCATGGTTCTTCGTTCATGGTCATGATGCCTGCGGGAGATGCAGGGTGAACGTGCTGCCCTGTCCGGGAGTGCTCTCCACGGTGACGTCGCCGTTGTGGGCGTGGGCGATCTGCTGCACGTAATGCAGTCCGAGGCCGAAACCTTTCACATCGTGCACGTTGCCGGTGTGCACCCGGTAGAAGCGCTCGAAGATGTGCTTCTGATCCTCGCGCTTGATGCCGATCCCATGGTCCTTCACGGCGATCAGCAACCGGCCGCCGGCGTTGCATGTGCGCAGTTCGATGCGGCTGTTGTCGGGGCCGTACTTCAGCGCGTTGTCCACCAGGTTGGTCAGTGCGCTGGTCAGGTGCACCTTGTCGCCGATCACCACGGAGCGTGCGGCATCGAGCCGCATGTCGAGGGTGACGTTGCGCTCCTGGAGCGATAGCTTGAACTGGTCGGCCACCTCGTGCGCCACCGCGTGCATGTCCACACGGTCCTGCTTCAGGCCCGGATCGCCCTTGTCCAGTGTCGAGATCTGCAGCACCCGTTCCACCTGCGTGCGCAGGCGCTCGTTCTCCGAGCGGATGATGCGCGCGTACTCGCGCAGGCGTTCGGGCTCGTTCACGATCTCGGGCTCGGCGATCACCTCGCAGCTCAGGGCGATGGTGCTGATCGGCGTCTTCAGCTCGTGCGTCATGTTCGCGATGAAGTCGTTCTTCATCTCGCTCAACCGCTTCTGCCGGAGGATCACCCATACACTGTAGGTGAAGAAGCCGAACACGATCAGGGTCACCACCGCCGGGAAGATCCAGGTCCACCGATCGATGGGCTCTTCCTGCCACATGGTGCTCTGTCGGTTGGGGAAGTACACCCCGAAGTAGTGGCCGTCCTTGTCCAGCTTCAGCAGTGTGGAGTGCGCGATGCTGTCCGTCGCGATGCTGTCCATGGACACGTAGTTCCCGTACACGATGCTGTCGGTGAAGCAATCGTAGATGCCGTACTCGAAGTCCTCCATGATGTTGCGGCGCTGGAACTCCTTGCGCAGCATGGCTTCGAGCAGGTAGGGGTGCACCGTGTCGTTGATGGTGACGGCGAAGTAGTTGGGCCGCTCCTGCTTCACGGCATCGTACAGGTCGCTCGGGTCCTTGGTGATCGAGAGGATCTGCTCGGTCACGTCGGTGAGCGCGATGATCACGCGGTCGTTGAACTGCTTGTCGAGCTGCAGTGCGCGTTCGCGGTTCAGGGCCACCTGCTCGCGGTGGTAGCGCGAAGCCTGCTGCAGCCAGAGGAGCTGAGTGACCACCACGCCGGCCACGCTCAGGGTGGCGAGCAGCATCAGGGTGCCGATGGCTTTGCGGCCCATGACGCAATGTTACTGACCGACGCCCGTGCACCTCCACCCTTAACAAGCCTTTTACTTTCGCCCCGCCTTTCACGTGGACAGGCGCACCTTCCATATCTGTCTTGCGGGCATCGTGCTCGTCACGGTCCTGGGCGCCCCGTTGGACGTGATGGAGGTGGACGCCGCCCAGTACGCGTCGATGTCGCGCGACATGCTTGCGACCGACGACTGGACGCACCTCCATCATCGCGGCAGGGACTACCTGGACAAGCCGCCGCTGCTCTTCTGGATCTCGGCGCTCTCGTTCAAGTTGTTGGGCGTGTCGAACTGGAGCTACAAGCTGCCGAGCATCCTCTTCGCCTTCCTCGGCATCCTCAGCGTGCATCGCTTCACGGCCTTGTATGCCCCGGTCGCCGTGGCACGCACCGCTTCCTTGATGTTCGGCGGCTGCGCGGCCTTCCTGCTCATGACGAACGACGTGCGCTGCGACACGATCCTCACGGCCTCGGTGATCACCGCGATCTGGCTGGGCATGGCCTGGCTGGAACAGCGACGTTGGTGGCAGCTGATCGGTGCGGTGCTCGCGGTGGGGGCGGGCATGCTGGCGAAGGGGCCCATGGGGATCATGGCGCCTGCGCTGGCCATTGGAGGGCATGTGATCGTGACGCGGCGTTGGCGTGCGCTGGCCGATGCGCGGCTCCTGCTGGTGCCCGTGCTGCTGGCGGTGCTGTTGCTGCCCATGTGCATCGGCCTGTACGAGCAACATGGCATGCATGGGCTGCGCTTCTACTTCTGGGAACAGAGCTTCGGCCGGATCACCGGCGAGAACCGCTGGAAGGACGACAGTTCATTGTTCTTCTTCACGCATGAGGTGATCTGGCAGGTGTTGCCCTGGACCGTCTTCGTTCTGCTGGGCACGTGTCGTGAAGGGATGGCGCTCGTGCGCAGAGTACCCCTGCCCGAGGCCGCCAGTATTACCGGTGCGCTGCTGGTGTTCGTCGCCCTGTCCTTTTCGCGCTTCAAATTGCCGCACTACCTCTATGTGGCGGTGCCGCTTTTCTGTGTGATGGGCGCCCGTGCATGGCACGCGGAGGAGCGTCGGTGGCCGGTGGTGGTGCATCTCTTCGTGCCGCTGCTGCTCTGGGTGGCGGCGCTCGTGCTCGTGTGCTGGTCCTTCCCCGAAGGTGCGGGACCCTTTGCGGCCCTGCTCGGCGTCATGGGCATCATCGCTGTGATGCGACTGCGTCGGGTCGGCCTGCATCGGACGACCTTTCCGATCACTTTCTGGACCATATGCGCCATCGGCATCGCGCTCAACGGGCATATCTACCCGCAGCTGCTGTCGTACCAGGCCAACGCGGTCGCCGGCCGCTGGGCCGCGGCGCAGGGGTTCGATAAGGACCACTTCTTCGGACTGCAACAGAGCGGCACCGCGCTGGACTTCTACTTCGGTGGTCCGGTCCCCTGGTTGTCGAACGTGGACGAGGCACGACCCGTCGTGGCCGCTGGTGTGGTGATCTACACCGACGCACCGCACCGCCGCATGCTCGAGGAGGCGGGCCTGGTACCGCAGCGCGTGATCGGCCTGAAGAACTACACCGTGCAGCTGCTCGGGGTGGAGGTGCTGCATCCGCAGCTGCGCAAGACGGTGCTGGAGGATCGTTACCTCCTGATCTATTGACCGTCGGAGCGGTTCGGAGGGGATCCTTACTTTTCGATACCCTTCTTCCTTACCCGACCTGACATGAACTGTTCTTTCCTCTTTCGACCTTCGACCCCACCACGCTCCCTTGGCAGCGTGTGCGCGGCGTTGCTACTCGTCTGCTTGACCATCGCACCTGCCGTTGCGCAGCCCGGTGGCAATTGCACCGCCTACGCCGGCACCCTCTCGGGCTATAAACCCTCGGACTGCCTACAGGAGAACGGCACGGCGATCGGCGGCATACCCAACTGGGATGCGGTGGTGCCTCCCGGCTACAACACGATCTACCTGCTCGCGGAGGGCGAGGCGGGCGTGGTGCAGCAGGTCAGGAACATACCCATCTTCGACGTGTACGCCGACGGCGATTACTCCGTGCACACGCTGGTGTACCACCCTTCCACCTTCGCCATTTCCGCGATCGTGACCGGCTCCAGCACCCTGGCCGGGTTGAACGCGTACTTCATCGGCGGTGGCGGAACGATCTGCGGCAGTCTCGACATGACCGGCACACGGATCCTGGTGGAGAACCCCGAGGTGGGTGTGCTCGTCCCCGTGTCGGACGTGGTCTGCCTCGACGGTAGCGCGGTCATGGCCGTATCGCACAACGGACAACATGTGCCCGAGGGCTACCAGGTGTTGTACCTGCTGGTGCAAAGCGCGCCGACGATCGCACAGACCTCCACCACGCCCGAGTTCACGGTCACGGCCGTGGGCAGCCACGCGATCCATGCGCTGGTTTACGATCCCTCCACGCTCGACCTCAGCGGACTGCAGCCCGGCCTTACCACGCTGAACCATATCAATGCCAACCTGATCCAAGGCGGTGGAGGCATCTGCGCCGCGTTGGACCTGTCCGGTGCAACGGTGGTGGTGGAGGAGTGCGCAACGCCCTGCACCGCCTACGCCGGTACGCTGACGCCCTTCAAGCCTGCGGATTGCCTGGCGGAGGGAGGTACCGCGATCGGGGCGATGCCCAACTGGGATGCCGTAGTGCCTCCGGGCTTCGCCACGGCATACCTGCTCACGGCCGATGACGGCCAGACGATCGTGCAGGTGCGCAACATCCCCATCTTCGATGTGTTCAGCGAGGCCAGCTATACCATATATACACTGGTGTACGATCCGGCCACCTTCGATCCCGACGACATCGTGCTGAACAGCACCACGCTGGACGCGGTGGCCGCGCAGTTCGCACCGGAAGGGGCGCTTTGTGGCAATGTGGACATGGCAGGGGCGTCCATCCTTGTCGAGGATCCCCATGCTGCGGCCAGCCTCACGTTCGACGATGGACCGGTTTGTCTGGAGGAAGGCCAGGCCGTGATCCACGCAGTGGCCGTGGGCGGGCAGCATGTGCCCCAAGGCTATGCCACACGCTATCTGCTGGCACAGAACGGTGTGGTGATCGCCACCGCCACCTGGCCCACGTTCACCGTAACTGAGGTCGGTACCTACACCGTGCACGACCTGATCCATTACCCTTCCACCTTCGATGAGGCCGATATCGTGCCCGGTCTCACCACGCTGGAAGGGATCAATGCCGATCTGGTGCAGGGTGGAGGCGGCATTTGTGCGGCGCTCGGGCTCGAAGGCTTCGCGGTGGAAGTGATCGAGTGCCTTCAGGAATGCCTGGCCGATGCGGGTACGCTCACGCACTTCAAACCCACCGATTGCATCGTTGACGGTGCTTCGGCGGTGGGTGGGATCGCCAATGGCGATGCCGTGGTGCCCGATGGCTTCGCCACCATCTACCTGTTGTCCGAGGGCGGCGTGATCATGGCCACCCGCGAGATCGCCATCTTCGACGTGGACCACGAGGCGCTCTACACCACCCACACCCTGGTGTACGATCCGTCCACATTCGACCTTGCGTGGATCGTGCCAGGTACCACCACCGTGGCCGATCTGGCCGACCTGGTGGGCAGTGGGGCGTTCTGCGCCTCGTTCGATGCGACAGGCGTGAGCACCTTGGTGGAGAACCCGGCGGCCGGGGGCACCACTGCGGCCTCGGCGAACGCATGCATCGTGGATGGTGAGGCGACCTTGGAGGCGGTCCCTGATGGCGAGGCACATGTGCCCACGGGTTACACCGTGCGTTACGTGCTCACCCAGGGCGATGATCAGGTGATCATGGCGATCGGCGACGAGCCTGTCTTCACGGTCGCCGCGTTGGATGTGTTCGGCATCCATGCACTGGTGGCGAACCCCGCCACGCTGAACCTGTCTGAGATCGTGATCGGTACTTCGGTACTCGGCGATCTCGAGGCTTTACTTGTGCAGGCGGGTGGAAGCGATTGCGGTGTGCTCGACATGGTGGGCACGCAGTTCTCAGTGAACGAATGCGGCAGCGGCTGCGGAGCCCATGCGGGCAGCCTCGTGCCCTTCCTGCTGGAGACCTGCTTGGAGAACGGCTCGGTGGACCTGGTGGCCGGGGAGGATGATGCACCCATCGTGCCCGACGGCCATGAGGTGAGCTACCTGCTCGCCCTGAACGGCACCGTGGTCACTTCCGCCCAGCAGCCCGAGTTCACCGTGACGACCGAAGGGTATTTCACCATCCACACCCTGGTGTACGACCCGGCGACCTTCGGCCCGGCCGACGCGCAGGGCATGACCGTGGCCGCCATCAATGCGCACTTCGAGCAGGGTGGCGGCAACCTGTGCGCCGCGATCGATGTGACCGGTGCGCCCACCATGGTGGTGGATTGCGAGGTGCCCTGCTTCGCCTTCGCCGGCAGCTTGAACGGAGGTGGCAGCGTATGCCTGCCCAAGGATGGTACGGCCGTGCTCACCGCTTTCCCTTCCGGCGATGCCAACGTGCCTGCGGGCTACGGCGTGGTGTACCTGTTGAGCAGCGGTGCCGAGCAGACCATCCATCAGGTGGCGGCGGATCCTTCCTTCTTTGTTGATGCGCCCGACGCTTGGACCATCCACACCGTGGTGTACGACCCGGCACAATGGGATCCCACGCAGATCGTGGCGGGGAACACCACCTGCGGCGAGTTGGTCGATGCCTTCGTACTGGGCGGTGGCGAGATCTGCGCCGGCATCGACCTGGTGGGTGCCACCTTCCATGTGACCGAATGCCCGGAGGGCCCACAACTGGGCGAGGACATCGGTCTTACGGTGTGGCCGGTGCCCGCACAGGACCAGGTGATCGTGGAAGTGGTGCGCGGCGCTGGTGGCACCTTGGAAGGTGCTGAAGTGGCCGTGTTCAACAGCCGCGGTGCCCAGGTCAGCGGCATCCGTGCCATCGCACTGGCCAACGGCCGGTGGGCGGTGGATGTGCAGAGCCTCGCTCCCGGCCTGTACACCGTGCGGGTGGTGGGACCGAATGGCCGGTACACCCACCGCTTCGTGAAGAGCGGCCGATAGGCCTGTCCGACGACCTTGCAAGGGGCCCGGGACCGATCCCGGGCCCCTTGTCGTTCACCTTCTTACAGTTCCGTGACGGAACAGGGGGCCTTACCACGATCGCGGTATTGCTCGCCTTCGACCGACTCCGGTGCTTTGCACCCGCAAACCGAAGCACCCGCCATGAAGCACATTACCCTGCTCTCCTCCCTCTTAGCCGCAAGCACCATTGCCGCCCAGACAGAGGTCACCATCAGCACCGCCGCTGGCAACACTCAGCAGGTCTACTACAGCCTGGCCACCGACGCCGAACACGCTGTGCCCTTGGCCGAGTGGGACCTGGCCTTCCAGATCAACGGCTTCGAGTCGTCCATCCTGGTGAACACCGCCAAGGGCGACAAAGTGTTCCACACCGGTGTGGGCGTGAGCGACTGGGCCTCGATCACCGCGCCCGACGAGGAGGCCTGGACCGAGATCAACAATTCCGAGACCCACTGGTCGAAAGGTGCGCTCACCTATGGTAACGACATCGACGATGATGGCTTCAACCTGGGTTGGGGCACCTACAACATGGCCACCCATGCCGTGATGGGCACCGAGGTGTACGCCGTGCAGCTGAGCAATGGTACATGGAAGAAGCTGCGCATCGACGGTCTGATCGGTGGCGTGTATATGTTCACCTATGCCGATCTCGACGGCTCCCAGGAAGTGGAGGCACAATTGGTGAAAGGCGACTTCTCCACCAAGGTGTTCGGCTATTGGGACATGACCGCCAACGCCGCCGTGGACCACGAACCCGCGTCGGCCGATTGGGACCTGCTCTTCACCAAGTACCTCTCCGATCTGGGTGTGATGTGGTATGGTGTGGCCGGTGTGCTCCAGCATCCTTCCGTCACCGTGGCCCAGCTCGATGGCGTGGACCCGGTGTCGGTGGATTGGCTCGCGGCCGATGGCCAGTTCAGCGCCGAGATCAACACCATCGGTTCCGACTGGAAGAGCTACAACGGCACCGCCTACGAGTACCCTGCTGACCGCGTTTACTTCGTGAAGGACGTGGCTGGCAACGTGTGGAAGCTCATCTTCACCGGTTACGGTGGTGCGGCCACCGGCACCATGACCTTCACCAAGGAGCTGGTGAGCGCCACCTCGGTGAACGAGATCGCCAGCGCCGGTACCGCGGTGGTGTATCCCAACCCGGTGGAGGGTGGTCGCGCCCAGCTGCTGCTCGACCTGCCCGCCAGCGAGGCGTTCGTCACCGTGCTGGACATGAACGGCAAGCAGGTGCATGCCGAGCGCCTCACGGGCATCGTACCGATGAGCGTGCACCCCATCGGCCTCGACGGCCTGGCCACCGGCACCTACCTGTTGCGCGTGCAGCACATGGCCGGTGTGACGACGAGCAAGTTGATCGTGCGCTGATCCCAGCTGGAACGACTGAGATGGAGGGCCTTACACGCAAGTGCAAGGCCCTCCGTTCATCAGAATACCACGATCGGGGTATTGAGGGCCATGCGCGTATTGGGGTGCTTTGTGGGCGCCAAGGGATCGCCCATCGGCGGCGGTCGCTTTCCCATCATGTCGCATACCCCTCCACAGCGTTCACTGCTGTTCGTTTCCGTTCTTCTCCTGCTTGCTTCCTGTGTGGTCCCGGCCCCGTCCCCGGAGCGGTCCGGCACGCCTGAGCGCATCGTGACCCTCAACGGGGCCATGACCGAGGTCGTGGCGGCCCTGGGCCTCGGCGACCGCATCGTGGGCGTGGATGTGACCAGCACCTATCCGCCAGCCATGACCGCCGTGCCCAAGGTGGGTCACGACCGCAACGTGAGGGCCGAGGGCGTGCTCTCCCTGCAGCCCGATCTGGTGATCGGTGACGATACGCAGTTGGATGCCACCGTTCGTGGCCAGCTCGCCCGCGCCGGTGTGCATGTGGTGCTGCTGCGCAACGACTTCTCCGTGGAAGGTACCAAGCGGATCATCCGCCAGCTGGCCGACACGCTGGGGGCCACACAGAAAGCGGACAGTGTGATCGCCAGCATCGATGCCGCCATGCAGGCCGTGCAGCCGCTGCCCGATACACCGTCGGTGCTCTTCATCTATGCGCGTGGCGCCGGTGCCCTCATGGCCGCGGGCAGGGGCACGCCCATGGAACGCATGATCCAGCTGGCCGGTGGTCGCAACGCAGTGACCGGGTTCGAGCAGTTCAAGCCCCTCACGCCTGAGGCGCTCATTGCCGCCGATCCCGACGCGGTGCTCCTCTTCGACTCCGGTATGGAAGCGCTGCAAGGGGTGGAAGGCCTGATGCAGGTGCCCGGCATGGCCGCCACCAAGGCCGGACGTGCGGGTGCCTTCATCGCCATGGACGGTGGCTTCCTCTCCAACTTCGGTCCGCGGGTGGGGGAGGCCGCAGCACGACTGAACAGCGCCCTGCGCGAAAGGCCCCTCGCACCATGACGGCACGCCAACACCTCATCCTGCTCATCACCGCCTTGTTGCTGGTGGTTGCGGCGGTTGCGGCGGCGGCCATCGGTGCGCTGTACGTGCCGCTCTCGGCCTGGTGGTCCATGATCACCGGTGGCGAGGCGCACAGCATGGGCCAGCAGGCCGTGCTCTGGGTGGTGCGCCTGCCGCGCGTACTGCTCGCCCTGCTCGCCGGTGCCGGCCTCGCCACGGGCGGTGCCGCCATGCAGGCCCTTTTCCGCAATCCGCTCGCCGATCCCAGCATCATCGGCATCAGCTCGGGCGCGGGCCTGCTCGCCGCCTTCGCCATCGTGGCCGCCGCACCCCTCGGTGCCCTGCTGGGCGCATGGGCCGGCATGGTCACCCTTCCCGTGCTTGCCTTCGTGGGTGCACTGACCAGTGCGGTGCTCGTCTTCGGCATCGCGCGCGACGGTGTGCGCACCAGTGTGGGCGCCATGCTCCTCGCGGGCATAGGCATCACCGCCATCACCGGCGCGCTCACCGGCCTGCTCACCTACACCGCCAGCAACGATCAGCTCCGCAGCATCACCTTCTGGATGCTCGGCAGCCTGGGCGGCGCCGACCGCACGGCGATCACGATCATGCTCATGGCCGTACCCGTTCCCCTCTTCCTTGTGATGCGCTCGCACCGCGCGCTGAACGCCCTGGTGCTGGGCGAAGAACAGGCGCGCTACCTCGGCATCGATCCCGAGCGCGTGAAACGCCGCATGATCGTGTGCACCGCGTTTATGGTCGGAGCCACCGTTGCGCTGTGCGGCGTGATCGGCTTCCTCGGTCTGGTGGTGCCGCACGTGCTGCGCATGTTGGGCGGTGCCGACAACCGATTCCTGCTTCCTGCATCGGCCCTCGCGGGCGCCCTGCTGCTCGTGCTCGCCGACACCATCGCGCGCACCCTCGCCGCGCCCGCCGAGATCCCCATCGGCGTGATCACCGCGCTGTGCGGCGCGCCGGTCTTCCTCTTCCTGCTCGTGCGGCGCAAACGCTCGCTCGCCCTCTGATGCTGCAGGTGCAACATATCACCGTTGCTGCCGGCCGCAAAGGACCCGTGCTCGTGAACGACGTATCGTTCCAAGTGCCGCCGGGCCGTCTGCTCGTGGTGCTCGGGGCCAACGGCGCGGGCAAGTCCACCTTGTTGCGTGCCATCGGTGGTGAAGTGCGTGCGACGCGTGGCACTGTTCAGTGGAAGGAGAAGACCATTGCCGACATCCCGCTGGCCGTCATCGCCCGCGAGCGCGCCTTCCTCGGTCAGCACAGCGAGGTGCCCTTCGCCTTCACCGCCCGAGAGGTGGTGATGATGGGCCGCTACCCGCACTTCACCGGCCTGCCTTCCAGTGCCGACGAGGACGCCGTGGACCGCGCCATGATGCACATGCACATCGAAGCACTGCAACACCGGCCCATGCCATCGCTCAGCGGTGGCGAACGCAAGCGCGTGCACATCGCCCGCGTCATGGCCCAGCTCGACAACGGCGATCGCACTTCGCTGCTGCTCATGGACGAGCCGCTGAACGACCTCGACGTGAAGCATCAGCTCGCCGTGATGGAACATGCGCGTGCCTATGCCGAGGCCGGTCACTGCGTGGTGGCCGTGCTGCACGATGTGAACCTCGCCTCCCGGTACGCACACCGCATCCTGCTCATGGGCCACGGCCGCACCCTGGCCTTGGGCGAACCGCGCGACGTGCTCGTGCCGGAACTGCTGGAGCAGGCCTACGGCATGCCCGCACACGTGCTGCCACATCCTGTGACCGGGGCGCCCTGGGTGCACTTCGGCGAGGGACTGGCCGCCACCGCTATCGACCATTCACATACCCGGGCGATCGCAGAACCGCTCGACGCCTGATCAAAACGAACGCATCATGAACACGACCACTGCCACCATCCCTCTCAAGCAACGCTGGGCCGACCTGCTGCAGGCCGAGCCCAAGCTGCGTATCCGCAACGCCGCCGAACAGCTCGGCGTCAGCGAGGCCGAACTGCTCGCCACCCGCGTGGGCGACGGCGTCGTCCGTCTGCGTCCCGACTTCCGCGGCATCCTCGGCGAAGTGGGCAAATTGGGCAAGGTGATGGCCCTGACCCGCAACAACGATGTGGTGCACGAGCGCAAGGGCGTCTACCTGAACCCCTCGCTCAACCCCGGTCCCGTGGGCCTCTTCGTGGGTGCCGACATCGACCTGCGCATTTTCTGGGGGCCGTGGGCCTCGGCCTTTGCCGTCACCGAGCCGGGCAAGGATGCACCGCGCCTCAGCCTTCAGTTCTTCGGCAGCGATGGCGAGGCCGTGCACAAGGTCTACCTCGTGCCCGAAAGCGATGTGGCCGCCTACAACGCCCTGGTGGAAAGCTTCCGCTCCGACGATCAGAGCGATGTGGTGGAGGTGAAGCCCTGGCCCGCCGAGCCGGCCGAACGTCCCGATGACAGTGTGGACGCCGCCGCTTTCCACGCCGAGTGGCTGGCGCTGAAGGACACCCACGACTTCTACGGCATGCTGCGCAAGCACGGCGTATCGCGCATCCAGGCCCTGCGCCTGGCCCCGGTGGGCAACTATGCCGTGCCCGTGGCCAACAGCGCCATGCGCGCCGTGCTCACCAAGGCGGCCGAGCAGAGCCTGCCCATCATGGTGTTCGTCGGCAACAAGGGCATGATCCAGATCCACACCGGCGAGGTGAAGAAGCTGGTCGATGTGCCCGGCTGGTTGAACGTGCTCGATCCCGACTTCAACCTGCACGTGCGCGAGGCCGCGATCACGCAGAGCTGGGTCGTGCGCAAGCCCACCACCGACGGCATCGTCACCGCGCTCGAGTGCTACGACGCCAAGGGCGAGATGCTCGTGCAGTTCTTCGGCAAGCGCAAGCCAGGCATCCCCGAGCTTGAGGCGTGGCGCACGCTGGTGGCCGACGTGGAAGGCGAGCTGAAGCAGGCCTGAACGCCGAAGTGTTGCAATGCAAGGGCGGGTCGTGATGGCCCGCCCTTTTTCTTGGTCGTTGGGCCTCCTTGCTGCGCTGCTCGCGCACCGCTTCGCCGGGCGATCCACTCCGGCCGTTGGAGCCGGGGCTGCCTTCCCCGCCGGAAGCTCTCCTTACCATCGAATACCACGATCGCGGTATGGTACCCCGCACAAGGCAGGTGCAGCTTTGCCGCCCCTGTGCGATCTACCCTCCCATGACACACACCTCCGCCATTCGTCCGTCCTTCGCGCAGCGAAGAGCGAACAGGGTGATCAAGGTGGTCCGCAGAAGCCTGGTTTCGATGTTCCTGCCCCTGCTGGCAGGCCTTTCGGTACACGCCCAGGTGCAGGTCACCGTGGTGGATGCCCAGGATGGCGCCGCGGTGCCCTTCGCCCAGGTGGCGGTGCTCGCTCCCGACAGCGCCGTGTTGACGGCCGCCTCCACCAATGGGCAAGGCCGGGTCACGCTCGGCGATGCCACCCTGCTGCTGCGCGAAGGTCTGCGCCTGCGGGCCATGGCCTTGGGCTACGAGCCCACCGCGGTGCCCCTGACAGGTGCAGCGGTGACGATCCAGCTGCGCCGCGAGCGCCGCGAGTTGCGCGAGATGGTGGTGACCGGACAATACGCACCGATGGCCGCCGATCAGGCCGTGCACAAGGTGCGGGTGATCGACGAGGAACGCATGCAGCGCCTGGCCGCCAACGATCTGTCCGACGCGCTGCGCAACGAACTGAACATCCGGCTGTCGCAGGACAATGTCTTCGGCACGAGCCTGAGCATGCAGGGCCTCGGTGGCCAGAACGTGAAAGTCCTGATCGACGGCATCCCCGTGATCGGTCGGCAGGACGGCAACCTGGACCTGGGGCAGATCGACCTCAATGGCATCGAGCGGGTGGAAGTGGTGGAAGGTCCGCTGAGCGTGAACTACGGCAGCAACGCCCTGGCCGGCACGATCAACCTGATCACCAAGAAGAACGCCGGCACGGCGCCACGCTTGCGGCTCACCGCCTACACCGAGCACATCGGTCGGTTGAACCTGTGGGGCAGCGCCTCGAAGCGTTGGGGCCGCCATAACCTGAACCTGAACCTGGGGCGCGACCTGTTCACCGGCTGGCATCCCGGTCGCACGGGCATCCCCGACCTGTCGCCCGCACCGGCCGACACCCTGCGCTTCCAGCAATGGAAACCGCGCGAGCAGTACAACGCCCGTGTGAATTACCGCTGGAACGGCCCCACCTGGCAGTTCGGCTACAAGGGCGAGTACAGCGACGACCGCATCACCAACCGCGGTCGGCCCCGCGCCCCGTACTACGAGACCGCCTTCGACGAGCACTACCACACCCTGCGCGTGGACAATGCAGTGTTCGCCGACCGCTTCTGGGAGAACGGGCGCAAGTTCACCCTCCTGGCCGCCCACGACCGCTACCGCCGTGTGCGCAACACCTGGCGCCGCGACCTCACCGACCTGAGCGCCGTGCTCGTGGACGCCGAGGGCATGCAGGACACCTCCAGCTTCACCCTCACCAACGTACGCGCCGTGTACGCGAGCGCGGCCGACAGCGCCCGCCTGCGCTACGAGTTCGGCACCGACCTGAACCTGGAGACGGGTTCGGGTCAGCGCATCGGCGAGGGCAATGGCGCCTCGATCGGCGACTACGCCGTGTACACCAGCGTGGAATACCGTCCGGTGCAGGCGCTCGTGCTGCGGCCCGCCGTGCGCTTCGCCTACAACACCGAGTACGGCGCCCCGCTGGTGCCCTCCTTCAACCTGCGCTGGCAGCTCGACACGGCCTTCGCCCTGCGTGCCTCTTATGCCCGCGGCTTCCGCGCCCCCTCGTTGAAGGAACTGAACCTGCTCTTCGTGGACGTGAACCACAACATCCAAGGCAACACCGACCTGCAGGCCGAGCATTCGGACAACTTCGGCGCTTCGCTCGCCTGGAGCAAGCCTCGCACGCACGGTGCGTGGCGCGCCGAGATCGGCGGGTTCTACAACGTGGTGCAGGACCTGATCACCCTGGCGCAATTGCAGGGCACCCTGTACTCGTACGTGAACATCGGGCAGTTCCGCACCACGGGCGGCAACCTCGGAATGGGGTGGGAAGGGGAGAAGTGGTCGTTCACCACCGGGGTGAACAGCACCGGGCGCAACGACGATCTCGCCGCGGGGCAGGACCAAGCCTGGCTGTGGTCGCACGAGCTGCGCGCGAATATCACGCGCACCTGGTCGCGCCAGGGCCTCACCGCACAGGTCTTCTACAAGTACCAGGGCCGTCTGCAGAACTACGCCTACGATGACGAGGTGGTGGTACGCAGCACGATCGAGGACTACCACATCGCCGATGCCTCGATGACCAAGCACCTGTGGCGCCGCCACCTGGCGATCACCGCCGGCTGCAAGAACCTCTTCGATGTGCAGAACCTGAACACCACGATCGGCGCCTCGTCGGGTGCGCATTCGTCCGGTGGTGTCAGCGTGCCCATGATGACCGGGCGCACCTGGTTCGTGCGGCTTGAACTCGACCTGTCAGGAAAGGAACGATGAGCATGATTCGGAACACCGTGATGATGGTACTGGCGGTCGGCCTGCTGGCCTCCTGCATCAAGGACGAACTGCCGGTGCCCCGCGCCGACCGAGGAGGTGCGCGCGACGTGCAGGTGTGCGTGGGGCCGGACTACGGTGATCAGGTGTGGTACGACATCGGCACCAACACCATCGCCGCGCGCAACAGCCGCATGGATTGGTGCCTCGCCTTCGCCGGCGCCGCCGACGGCTGGGACATCCGCCTGAACGGCGCACGCTTCATGCACGCCAAGGCCACCGGGCAGGCCGACATCACCCTGCCCACCGACACCACGGGCTACGGGCCGCATTGGCGCGTGGACCACAACGAGGGCGCGGTGGACAGCACCGCCATCGGCGATTGGCGCAACAGCGATGAGGTGTACGTGATCGATCTCGGCGTGAACGCCTTCGGCGCCTCGCTCGGTTTCCGCAAGCTGAAGGTGCTCTCCTACGATGCCGCGTCGTACGTGATCCAAACGGCCATGCTCAACGGCACCAACGTGCAGCAGTACACGGTGCAGAAGGACCCCACGCGGAAGTACGTACACTTCAGCCTCAGGAGCGGCCAGCAGGTCGACATAGCGCCACCCGACGGCAGTTACGACCTGGTGTTCACCCAGTACACCTACCAGTTCTACGATCCCTACATGGCCTACATGGTCACCGGAGCGGTGAACGGCTTCAGCGGTCTGCGCGTGGCCGAGCTCACCACCGACGATTTCCTGTCGGTGACGCTCGACGACACCCTTGCGCACCCCTTCAGCACCGCCGAGGACGCCATCGGCTACGACTGGAAGGAGTACAGCTTCGAGACGAGCAGCTACGTGATCTACCCGGAGAAGGTCTTCATCGTGCAGGACCGCGAGGGCTTCTTCTTCAAGCTGCACTTCATCGACTTCTACAACGAGAACGGCCAGCGCGGTTGTCCACGTTTCGAGGTGGTGGAGCTGTGATGTGGGCCGGGCGCCCGCATGACCCCGCCTACCTTTGCCGTATGCCCATCGACACTTCCGCGCACAAGTTGCGTGAGCGGATCAAGGAGCTGCAATGCCTCTATGCCGTGGCCCGCATCGGCCAGCACCCCGAGATGGGGCTGGAGGCCATGCTCACGGCCGTGGTGCGCACCGTGCCCCAAGGCTGGCAATTCCCCGATAAGCTGCGTGTCTCGCTCGTGCTGGACGGCGCGGAACATGGCCGGAGGTGGAACGATGCGCGCACCATGGCGGCGCCCATCGTCATCGACCACGCCGAGCGCGGACGCTTCACGGTGAGCTATCCGGATGACTTCCGTCCCGGCGATGATGAGCTCTTCCTGCCCGAGGAGCAGGACCTGATCGATCGCCTGGCCGCGGAGGTGGCCACTATCGTGGAACGCCACGAGCAGCGCGAGGAGCGCGCGAAGATGGAGGCCCACCTGCGCCACAACGACCGGCTGATGCTGCTCAGCGAGCTCACCGCCGGCATCGCCCACGAGCTGAACACGCCGCTGGGCAACGTGCTGGGCTACGCCGAACTGCTCAAGACCAACGAGACCGATCCCGCCCGTCGCGAGGACCTGCAGCGCATCATCGACTCGGCGATCATCGGTCGCGAGGTGGTGAAGAAGCTCATGTACTTCAGCTGCGAGATGCCCAGCCAGTTCCGTGTGATCGACGTGAACGAGCTGATCGTCGGTGCGCTGCGCTTGGTGCGGCGCCAATGCGAAGAGCGGCAGGTGCGCGTGGAGACCCGCTTCGCCGAGGGTCTGCCGCCCGTGCGCCTCGACCCCGTGCAGCTCGAGCAGGTCATCATCAATCTCGTGCTCAACGCGATCACCGCCATGCCGCCTGAAGGGCTCCTGCGGATCACCACGCACGGCGACGCCGAAAAGGTGTGCATCGACGTGGCCGACAACGGCAGTGGCATCGCACCCGACGTGCTGCCGCGCATTTTCCAGCCCTTCTTCACCACCAAACCCGCCGGCGAAGGCACCGGCCTCGGTCTCGCCGTGGTGCACGGCATTGTGCAGGGCCACGGCGGCACCATCGCGGTGGATTCCATGCTCGGCCAGGGCACCACCTTCCACCTCACCTTCCCCGCCGCCGCATGAAACAACGGCCTTCGGTACTGCTCGTCGACGACGCGCGCGACATGCTCGAGCTGCTGCGCCGCAACATGGCCGCGATGGGCCTGACGCCCTTCGCCGCCAACAACGTGGTCGATGCCATCGAGGTGCTCGGCAACAGCCCGGTGGACCTGGTGATCACCGACCTGAACATGCCCGGCATCGGCGGTCTGCAGCTGGTGAAGTACCTCTCGCAGCACCATCCTGGCCTGCCCGTGCTGGTGATCACCGGCTATCCCGACCTGAACAACGCCGTGGAGGTGATGAAGCTCGGCGCGCTCGAGTACCTGGTGAAACCCTTCACGCAGGACGAGCTGCGCAAGGCCGTGGAGCGCGTGTTGGGCGCCCGCATCACGGAGCCCGAGGCCGAGGACGATGTGCCCGAGGTCTTCCACGGCATCATCGGTCGCGCACCTGCCATGCGCGAGCTCTTCCGCACGATCGAGCGCACGCGGAACAACCGCGCCACCGTGCTCATCACCGGCGAGAGCGGCACCGGCAAGGAGATGGTGGCCCGCGCCATCCACTACAACAGCAAGTGGTCGGCCGCGCCCTTCATCGCCGTGAACTGCGGAGCCATACCCGACCAGCTGCTCGAAAGCGAGCTCTTCGGCCACGTGAAAGGTGCCTTCACCGGGGCCATCACCAACCGCGCGGGCTTTTTCCAGGCCGCCGATGGTGGCACCCTCTTCCTCGACGAGATCGGCAACGCATCGCCCGCCGTGCAGGCCAAGTTGCTGCGCGCCATCCAGGACAAGCAGATCACCATGCTGGGCGCCACCAAGCCGCAGCAGGTGGAGGTGCGCCTGATCTCGGCCAGTAACAACGACCTGCTCGCCATGGTGCGCCAGGGCACCTTCCGAGAGGACCTCTACTACCGCCTCAACGTGATCCACATGCACCTGCCCGCCCTGCGCGAACGCGCCGCGGACATCCCACTGCTGGTGGACCACTTCAACAAGCGGTTCAGCAAGGAGCTGGGCAAGGCGCCGCTGCGTTTTCCCCCACGGATCATGGACACGCTCACGAGCTACAGCTGGCCTGGCAACGTGCGCGAACTGGAGAACCTGGTGCACCGCCTGGTGATCATGAAGGACCTCACCGTGGAGATGGAGGACCTGCCCGTACACATGAAGATGCAGGCGCCACAACCCGCCGCCATGACCGACCCGCTGCTCCCCTTGGCCGAGGTGGAACGCCGGCACATCCGCCGCGTGCTGGAGGCCACCGGCGGCAACAAGACCAAGGCCGCAGAGGTGCTCGGGATCGATAGGAAGACGTTGAGGGAGAAGTTGAAGGGGGAGGAGTAGTAGACATTTGTCATGCATGGGAGGGATCGCCCCGGTGCATTTCTCCTCACCCGGCCCATTTCTCTCCGAAAAGCGACCCGTTCCCGGGCCGCACCCAGAGCCTTTGTTTTCGTTCGCTCGTTCGGCAGCCCATGTCCGTCGCGGGTTTGGGGCCGAATACGCGTTCCGGCCCCCCTGCCTTGGCACGCACTTGGTCTTGGGCGGGGCCACCGAAGCGAACGATGATGCCACTCCGTATCACCGGCCCCTCCCTCTGCATGAACTGCGTCCACAGTGGACGTTGCGTCTTCGAGCGCACGGCCGCTGGTCCGGTGCAGCAGTGCGACGAGCACCAGGTGCCGACGCCTCCCGCCCCGGCACCGCCGCCGATGGTGCCGGTGAAGAACGCATTTGTTCCCACGGGGCTGTGCGTGACCTGCGACCATGTGGCCACCTGCACGCTTCGCTCTCCCGATCGCATCGTGCTCCATTGCGAGCATTACGAATAACCAGAACCGATGTCCACGACAGCAACGCCCGTAGCGGCGAACAAACAAGGCATGTACGAGGTGGTGATGGCCCAGTTCGAGCGGGCGGCCGACACCATGGGTCTCGACCCCGGGATCCGCAAGATCCTGGCGAAGACCAACAGCGAGATCGTCGTCCACTTCCCCGTGAAGCTGGACGATGGCAGCATCGAGGTGTTCACCGGCTACCGTGTGCAGCACAACAACGCGCTCGGGCCCTACAAGGGCGGGCTGCGTTACCACGCCACGGTGGACATCGACAGCGCACGCGCGCTGGCGATCTGGATGACGTGGAAGACCGCGCTGGCCGGTCTGCCCTACGGCGGTGCCAAGGGCGGGGTGGCCATCAACCCCAAGCTGTACTCGCAGGGCGAGCTCGAGCGGATCACGCGGCGATTCACCTATGCACTGGGCGAGAACATCGGTCCCGACCTGGACATCCCGGCGCCCGATGTGAACACGAACCCGCAGATCATGGCGTGGATCGCCGACACGTACAGCAGTACGAAGTCGCCCGCCACGCGCTTCAGCAACCTGCATGTGGTCACCGGCAAGCCACTGGGCGCCGGTGGTCTGGAAGGCCGCGACCGTGCCACGGGTTTCGGCGTGGTGGCCACGCTGAAGGCCTGGGCACAACGCAGCAACAAGAGCCTGAAGGGGATGACCTTCATCGTGCAGGGCTTCGGCAATGTGGGTTATTGGACGGCGCACTTCCTGACCCGCGAGGGCGCGACCCTGGTGGGTGTGCAGGACGCCAGCGCCACCTACTACGAGCCGAAGGGGATCGATCCCGAGGCGCTGAACGAGCACAGCGCGGCGAACGGCCGCAACATTGCCGGATACAAGGGCGCGGGGACCATCGAGCCGGAACGCTTTTTTGCCATCGCGTGCGACATCGTGGTCCCTGCCGCCCTCGGCAACCAGATCACCGCGGCCAACGCCGGCGGCATCACCGCGCAAGTGGTGGCCGAAGGTGCCAACGGTCCCACCGACACCGCCGGTGAGGCGATCCTGCGCGGGAAGGGCGTCGACATCATCCCCGACATCCTCTGCAACAGCGGCGGCGTGATCGGCAGCTACTACGAGTGGCTCCAGAACAAGCGCAGCGAGATCTGGAAGATCGATGATGTGCTGGCCATGATCCAGGACAAGATCGACACGGCCTTCAACCGCGTGGTGGACACCGCCAACGAGTTCAACACCGATTGGCGCACCAGCGCGTACATCGTGGCGCTGCGCCGACTGGAGAAGACCTACAAGGAACGCGGCATCTTCCCGTAGCGCATGCAACATCTCGGTGTATTGAAGGAGGGCGAGCGTCGCCGGTTGGTGACCCTCGCTCCTGCGGGCGTGCAGCGCCTGAGCAAGCATATGCGCGTGAGCGTGCAGCGCGGCGCGGGGCGTGCGGCGGGTTATACCGACGACGCCTATGAGCAGGCCGGTGCCACCCTGGTGGACCACCGCGACGACATCCTGCGCACCTGCGACGTGATCCTGGGCCACGACAGCCACTACCGTGGCGAGGAGATCGGCACGCCGAAGACCTTCATCGGCTTCTTCAACGTGCTGAACGACCGTGCCGTGGTGGAGAACTACGCGCGGCCCGGCATCACGCTCTACAGCCTGGACCTGATCCCGCGCACCACGTTGGCGCAGGCCATGGACGTGCTGTCGTCGGTGGCCTCGATCAGCGGTTACCAGGCGGTGCTGCTCGCGGCCGAACGCTCATTGGCCACCGTGCCGATGATCACCAGTGCCGGTGGTACGTTGCGTCCCGCGCGCTTCCTGGTCATGGGGGCCGGTGTGGCCGGTCTGCAGGCCATCGCCACCGCCCGTCGCCTGGGCGCTATCGTGCGCGCCTACGACGTGCGCTCGGCCTCCCGCACCGAGGTGGAAAGCCTGGGTGCCACCTTCATCGAAGTGGAAGGCGCGGTGGAGGACAAGAAGGCCGGTGGCTATGCCGTGGAGCAGAGCGCCGAGCACTTGGAACGCATCCGTCAGGTGATCCATCAGGAGGCCGTGCAGGCCGATGTGATCATCACAACGGCGAAGATCCCCGGCAGGAAGGCGCCGCTGCTGATCACCGAGGACATGGTGCGCAGCATGAAGCCCGGTGCGGTGATCGTGGACCTGGCGGCGGCCACCGGCGGCAACTGTGCCCTTACCGAGCCCGACGCCACCGTGATGCGTGGTGAGGTCACGATCCTGGGCCCCACCATGATCGAGTGCTCCTGCGCGCACTCCACCTCCTTCCTGCTCTCGAACAACTACACCACCTTCATCGAACACCTGCTCAAGAACGCGGACAATGCCGGGGACCAGATCCTCAAGGGCACACGCGTGGTGGCCGATGGCGCGGTGGTGAACGAACGTTACCTCGCCCAATAGCCCTGCCATGGACCTCACCTACCACATCACCGGCATCGACGGGCTTTTCATCCTCGCGATGAGCCTGCTGCTGGGTTTCGAAGTGATCAAGAACGTGCCCGCCGTGCTGCACACGCCGCTCATGTCGGGCTCCAACGCCATCAGCGGCATCATCCTCTTCGGCGGCCTCATCCAGCTGATGAGCACGCCGCCCGACCGCGTGTGGGTGCTGGTGTTCTCATCGCTCGCGGTGCTGCTGGGCGCGACGAACATCGCCGGCGGCTTCTTCGTGACGCATCGCATGTTGGCCATGTTCCAAGTGAACAAACGCAAGGACACGAAGAAGTGACGGATCACTGAACGGAGGAAAAGCGGGGGAGGAGAAGGGACCGTGAAGTTGACGTGAGAAAGGAGCGCTGCGTGCACTGAGAAGCGCGGGAGAGACGCGCACCCCGGCCTCACCCCCGCCCACCTCCGGTCATTGTCGCTGCCGTACCACCGCATTCGCCGACGAACGAACCATACCACCCACACAGCCCAATGGAATTTCTTTTCCTCATCGCCACCATCGGCCTGATCCTCGGCCTCAAGTTCATGGGCGACCCCGCCCGTGCCGTGCTGGGCAATGCCGTGGCGGCCATCAGCGTGGTGATCGCCCTGGTCGGTGTGACCGTGCGCTCATACGATCCCGCTGCTGGCGCCGGCACCTTCAACATCGTGCTGGTGGTCTGCCTGCTGGTGGCCGCCACGATCATCGGCCGCACCATGGCCATGCGCGTGCCGATGACGGGCATGCCGCAATTGGTCGCCATGCTCAACGGCTTCGGTGGTCTGGCAGCGGTGGTGATCGCCTTGATCGAAGGTCTCGCGCATCCGATCGGCGACGACATGCGCATGACCGGCGGCCTGCTGTTGCTGAGCGCGGTGTTCGGTGGGGTGGCCTTCACCGGCAGCCTGGTGGCGCACGCCAAACTGGAGGGCAGGAAACTGCCCAAGGCGAAACGCGGCCATATCCTGCTCGCCCGCGTGGTGTTGTGGGCGATGCTGGGTCTTTTCGTCGCGTACATGCTCGCACCCGTGCCCTTCCTGTCGTTCAGCGCTCTGCTGGTGTTGATGGCCGTGCTGTCGCTCGTGTACGGCGCGCTCTTCACCCTGCCGATCGGTGGTGCCGACATGCCCGTGCTGATCTGCTTCCTGGTGGCCCTACATGGCGTGGTGGCCATCCTCGCGGGCCTCTTTTTCCAGGATACCGTGATGCTGATCGGCGGTGTGCTGGTGAGCGCCACGGGTTCGTTGCTCACCGTGGCGATGAGCAAGGCCATGAACCGCTCCCTGCGCAGTGTGCTCCGGGGCGTGGTGAAACGCGACACCGGGGCCAGCGAACGTGAGCAGGACATCCGCCCGATCAGTACCGCCGAGACCGCCTCATTGCTGGCCTTCAGCAAGCAGGTGGCCATCGTGCCGGGCTATGGCATGGCCGTGAGCCAGGCGCAGGGCGTGTGTCAGGAGATGCAGGTGCTCCTCGAACGCATGGGCGCTGCGGTGCACTACATCATCCACCCCGTGGCGGGCCGCATGCCGGGCCACATGAACGTGCTGCTGGCCGAGGCCAACGTGGACTACGACAAGATCATCGCCATGGATGACGCCAACGATGTGATGGACCGCTACGATGCGGTGCTCGTGATCGGCGCGAACGACGTGGTGAACCCCGCCGCCGAGACCGACCCGAACTCTTCGATCCACGGCATGCCCATCATCCGGGCCTACGCCGCCAAGCAGGTGATCGTGCTGAAACGCGGCATGGCCACCGGCTATTCCGGTGAAATGAACCTGCTATTCGACCGGGCCAACTGCCGCCTCCTGTTCGGGGACGCACGCAGCAGTTTGCGCGGCATCATCGACGAACTGAAACGCATCTGACCCATGGAAAACCCGAAACTGATCATTTCCGAGAAGGAACGTGACCTGATGCGTTCCTGGATCATCGGCCACCAGGCCCCCGACATCCACGTGCGCGAAAGCCTGGACCGCCTGTACAAGGAGCTCGACACCGCCGATGTGCGCAAGGAGGAGGACATGCCCCCCGACGTCGTGCGCGTGTGCAGCATCGTGGACGTTGGTACGCCTGCCGGTCGCCGCAACGGCCTGCAACTGGTGATGCACGCCGACGCCGATCTGAAGCAGAACAAGCTCTCGGTGCTCTCGGTGCTGGGCAGTGCCTTGATCGGCTACCGCCAAGGCGCCAGCATCGTGTGGCGTCTGCCGAAAGGGGATCAAACGATCACCCTTGAGCGCGTGGACAACTCGCGTTGCGATGTGAGCGCCCTGAGGCCCTGATCGCCCGCGGGTCAGAACTCCATGTCATCGCCGCCTCCTCCGGGCTCACGCGGCTGCTGCTGGCGTCGACGGAACAGCGACGCGTCCTGCTGACCGAACTTCCAAGTGAGCGTGAGACGCAGGTTGCGCATCTCGCGCCGATGGAAGCTCTCCTGATGGAGGAGCGGCGTGTCGAGCACCTGCCCCCAGCGCCGGGTGAAGAACACGTCGTTCAACGCCAGCACCGCACTGAGCTGCTTGCGGATCTCCCAGTTCACCGACGCATCGATGCCGTACTGGCCCACCGTGCGGCCCTGGGGCATGATGCGCGGTGCCTCGTACTCGCCGTTCACCTGCACGGAGAGGTCCTTGCGCAGGCGGTAGGCGAGCATGAGCTTGGCCTGCCAGTTGATGCCCTGGTTGCGCAGGGTGCGGCTGCCTTCGTTCAGGCCGATGTCAACGTATTGCGCCGTGCCGCTCAGGGTGATCTGCGGCCCTTTGGTGGGCTCGAACTTCAGCACGTTCTCCCAGCCACCGGACACGCTGTTGGTGCCGTTCACGAAGGTGTTCAGCAAGATCGTGGTGTCGCTGGGCATGGGTGCGGCGTAGCTGGTGATCACATCCTCGGTGTAGCGTCCGAACAGGGAGGTGAACCAGCTGCCCTTGCCGTCGAGCAAGGGGAGGAGATGGTTCACCTCGGCCAGGTTGCTCATCTCGGGCGAGAGCGACGGATTGCCGATGCGTGCGTTGCGGCTGTCGCTCGCCATGAAGAACGGCGAGATCTGCCAGAAGCGCGGCCGGGAGATCTTCCGCGAGAAGTTGATCTGCAGCTGCCTGCCATCGTCCCATTTGCGTGCGAGATACACAGCGGGGAAGAGCGCCTTGGCCAGGTCGTCGGTGCCGTCGGGATAGCGGTAGCCGAAGCGGCCCGGCAGCCCCTCGATCATGATGTCGTACCAGCTCTGCTCGTAGCGCAGCCCGGCCTGTACCGACCAGCTGCTGTCCAGCTGGCGCGTCCAGTTCACATAGGCGGCGTTGATCATGTTGCGGATGTCGTAGTTGTTGCTCAACGCACTGTCGCGCACCTCCTGACCGAGCTGCGGGGTGGTGAGGAAGACATCGAGCCAGGTGTTGTCCCAGGTGTGGTCCGTCTTGGCGCCCCACTCCAATTTGGTGCGCTCGTTCAGCGGATCGGCGAAGTCGGCCTGTACGGTGAACTGATGCAGGTTCGAGCCGCCGAGGTTGTTCTGCAGGCGCGGGCTGTAGGGCTCGGGCGTGCTGTTGGCGTAGGTCCATGTATCAAAGCCCGAACGGCTGTCGCGACTCCAGCGGTTGTAGGTGGCCTCGGCCGACCATTCCCTGCCCTGCTTGGGCGAGGTGTGCCGCAGACCCAGCGACGAGGTCATGCTCAGGTTCTTCATCCGCTCGGTGTTGCGCTGGTCGCCGTAGGGTCCGGGCTCGCCCAGCACGGTGCTGCGGAAGCGCTGTTCGTCGTCGCCCTTCATTCGACGCGCCCGCAGCGACTGGGAGACCGTGAGCGTGTTGCGGTTGTTCACCTTGAAGTCCACGCCGAAACGCCCGCCCTGCATGGTGTGCGAGCGGCTGGCGTCGGTCTCCTGCAAGTAGGTACCCGTGGCCGTTCCGTTGGTGTATTCGGTGCGCTCGGTGCGCCCGTCGGTCAGGTTGCGGCTGGTGTGGTGGTTGTAGCTCAGGTTGAAGCCCCACCGCCCGTCGCGCACGTTCAGGTTCACCCCGCCCTGATAGCGGTCGTTCGTGCCCACACCCGCCTGCACGCTGCCGAAGTAGCCCGGCTTGGTGTTCTTCTTCAGCACCACGTTGATGATCCCGCCGCTGGTGGCCGCATCGAACACCACCGAGGGATTGGTGATCACCTCCACGCGCTCGATGTCGCCAGCGGGGATGTCCTCCAGGGTCATGGTGGTGGGGCGCCCGTCGATCAGGATCATGGGGTTGCCGCCGCGCATCTCCACGTTGCCGTCGGCGTCCACGCTCAGGCCGGGCACGTTCTTCATCACGTCCACGGCGTTGCCGCCCTGCGCGCTCAGGTCCTTGTCCACATTGAACACGCGCCGGTCCACCTGCACCATGCTGGTGGACCTGTCGCGCACCACCTCGGCCTCCTTCAGCAGCACTTCATCGGGCGTCAGCGCCAGGTTGCCCAGGTCCACCTCGATGGTGGGGGGACGCAATGTGCGTTGCAGTTCCAGGGTCTTGTAGCCCATGAAGGCCACGCGCACGCGGAGCGGTCCCAGCGGCAGCCGGTCCACCGAGAAGTCGCCGTTGGGCTGCACCATGGCGCCGCCCAGAATGCTGTCCTTCATGGCGTGGAACACGGTGACCGTGGCGAACTCCACGGGTTTGTTGGTGCCGCTTTCCACCACCTTGCCATAGATGCGACCCACGGGTGCACCGCCACGCGGCTGGGCTTTGGCGGTGATGCCGACCAGCAGGAGAGGGAGAAGGAATACGATGGAACGGAGCGGAGGGGTCGGACGCAGCAGTGACATGGAAGGGCACAAAGGTACCGGAGGGCGGCGTGCCGGGCGGACAAGACCGGGGCCAGGAGCGGGCGGCGCGATGATCGCGTAACGATCTTTCACAATGGCCTGAAAAGCGGAAAGCCCTCCGTGGGGGAGGGCTTTCCGATCAGTGTGCGTTGTTCAATAGTCGTCGTCCCGGCGGAAACCGCCACGGCGATCGCCGCCACGGTCATCGCGGTAACCACCGCGATCGCCACCGCGGTCCTCGCGGAAACCGCCACGGTCGCGGAAACCGCCACCGCTACGGCCACCGCCGAAACCACCACGATCACCCTCGGTGCGGGGGCGGGCCTCGTTCACCACGAGGTCACGGCCATGGAAGTTCTTGCCATTGGTGCCTTCGATGGCTGCGCGGCCGGCGTTGTCATCGGCCATTTCCACGAAGCCGAAACCGCGGCTGCGGTTGGTGGCCCGATCCATGATGATCTTGGCCGAGGCGACCTCCCCGTAAGGCTCGAAAAGTTCCCGGAGGTCTTGGTCCCTTACGGAGTAAGGCACGTTGGCGACGTAAATGTTCATGAGTTCTACTGACGTTGTTTGTTGTTCTTCGCCTGTGCCTGCGTGATCTCGCCAAAGTACACGAAGGCCGTTGGGCGGGGACGAAGCTATGGCGAAAAGGGCACGCTCCAGCAAGATGGCGGCATGATTTTCCGCTGGGACCCAACCGATATGGGCCCGTTCCTCCCCGCCTCACCGTCCGTCAACACCTGCCCGGCCCGTCACCGTTCGTCCCTTTTCATGGGGGGTATGATGAAGCTTCGGGGCATGGAGGCCACGGACCTCCGACCCGGACCCACCATGGACCGCATCATCGACCCCCGCCCAGCCCGCCGCAAACGGCTGATCGCTGTGGGCTGTGCAGGTGGCCTGCTGCTGCTGGCGGCCATTGTATGGGGTGGGTCGTTCACCACCAGCCGCGTAAGGGTCGAGGCCGCCAAGGTCACCATCGGCACGGTGTCGCAGGGGCTGTTCAAGGAGTTCATTCCCGTTACCGGCACCGTGCAGCCTATCCAGACCGTGTTCCTCGACGCCTTGGAAGGCGGCACGGTGAAGCACCGCTTCGTGGAGGATGGTGCCCACGTGCGCGCGGGCGAACCCATCGTGGAGCTGAGCAATCCGCAGTTGCACATGGACGCCATCAACCGAGAGGCCCAGTTGCTCGATCAGCAGAACAACCTGCGTAACACCCGCCTGGCCATGGACCAGCAGACCACCCGCCTGCGCGATGAACTGCTCAACCTGGACAAGGAATTGAAACGCCTGGAGCGCGACCAGCAGGTGGACGACCGGCTGGCGAAGGACTCCCTGCTGGCCCGCAACACGTACATGGCCAATCGTGAGAACCTCGAGTACATGCGGGAGAAACGCAAGCTCGTGGCGGCCAACGTGCGCAGCGATTCCATCTTCCGCCAGAGCCAGCTCGGTTCCATCACCAACAACCTCGCCCTCATCGATCGGAACCTCCGCTTCCTGCGCGAGAACCTGCAGAACCTGGTGATCAAGG
>Ga0207868_1000380_pt1 | contig 50937 bp, 23 predicted proteins | sample Passage237B_FD_187370 | JGI IMG/M metagenome (GOLD analysis project Ga0207868, IMG submission 187370) | Cellulose adapted compost microbial communities from Newby Island Compost Facility, Milpitas, CA, USA - Passage2 37B (SPAdes) (version 3) ... | reverse complement strand
CCCCGCAATTATCGCCACAAGCAGCCACGATTTGCTTCTCTCTGCCACCGCACGTTCAAACGCCAGCCAGAACCATACGCTGCACATCAGCGCCATTGTCTCGATCAAGACACCGCGCGTGAAATAGATGTAGAATGGGCAGGTCACGATCACCGCGAGCACGGCCCAGCGATGCGCTGGCGCCACTCGCCAACGGCCCAGCAATAAAAATACCGCCGGCAAGGTGAGATAAAAGCACGCGATACTGACGGCTCGCCCTGACTTCGTCAGACTCCAATCCGTCAATCGGTGAACCCAGACGGTCATCCACTGATAAAGCGGAAACTCCATCGGTATGGACCACGGCTTACCCAAAATCGGCGTCGGGTAAGCTGGGGAAAAGTTATTCTCCGTCTCAATCCAGTAGGTTGAAATCGCTGTCTGAGTTTGTCGAAATTCATTTCCCGGTAAATTCTTACTCTGCCAACCAACGGTCACGCCCCAGAAATGGAAGGCCAGCGCGATAAGGAAGCTGGCAAAAAACCACCGACTGGTAGTGCGATCGTGTGTCTGGCTCACGGGCAGGTCACTCATGGCGATTCTATCCGGAGGAATTTCAGCCGTCTTGGCCAGCTTCGACCGCCACGATCCGAATCGCGGCACCATGGCCGCGGGCCAACACGCCGAGCCAACCGCCCGGCTCCGGCGTTGCGGCCTGCAGCACCATTTCCTGCGGTTGATGCGGTGTCAGCGACCGTTCTGCCAGATATTCAAAACGTCCCGCCCGATACCAGACTAAGACCACATTCGTGTAGGCACCAGATGAGACCGGACTGACCCCGACACGCACTGTTACCTGAGTGGAAGTGGCCGGCGCTGGACGCCAATGCTCTGCCGGTAAAGCGCGCCACCCGGGCGGCACGTCGCCGGGTTTTTCATACCAGAATTCACCGCGCCAATCTGTTGGTTTAGCGGCGATCCCACCGGCCAGTCCGGCTTGATATGGTGCAGGTGGAGACAAATCGGCGGCATTGCTATTGGGGATACGTAGCTCACGCCAACCGGCAACCACCTTGCCTTGGAGCGACTCGGGCATCAGAATTTGCAACCACAACGGTCGACCTCCGGGTTGAATGTTGAACGGCATCACTTTTGTCGTCTGCTGTTTCCCGACCACCACGGGCATTTCCCATGCCAATGAACCATGCACGCCATCGTCACGCCTGATGCGCAGTGTCACCACGCCCTCTGCCTCCGCATCATCAACCACGCGCACTTCGGCGACGCCTCGCAGTTCATTCGCACCCGACGGCATCGACCAATTGGTGGATGTCGTGGCCCCGAAGACCGGTCCGGTCACACCCGGCAACAATTTCATTTCCGCGCTCCATCGCGTGGCAGGCAACAGCACAGCACTCGCCGTCTCGTTACGAAAATCCATCGGTTGCGGTGCGCGCAACAGATCTGCGGCTACTTGAGATGGCACTACACCCTTGGGATGATACAGCACATCACGGCCACTCAATGTTTCCGGCAGATAATCACGCTCAATGATTGCCTGGATGCCCGGAGGCCACGATTGCCAGTCCCGCTGCACAAGAATCCGCCGCTGCCCCTGATCCGTAATAGCGTAAAAATAATCCAAGTCCGAGGCATGCAGAGTGGTGCCGTCATGTAGCCAAACCGGTGCGCCCGGGACGATGCTTTGCGGGTAGGCGCGCTCAAACCACTCTTGCCCTTGTCCAAATAGTAACGGTGGCAAGCGACCGTCGGGCCCTTCCATGGACTGCAATCGCCGACCTACAGCCTCCATGGCTTCGATCTGCTCCGGCAACATCCTGACGCCGGCAAAATAGTTCAATGACGGCACGGTCGGCTCAAATCGGACATAACGATCGCGTGGCGGTGGATTCAGTCCGTATAGCACCCGCGCCCCATGCCACGCGGCGTAGCCACCGGTCACCACCCAGCAAGCCAAACCGGCGATCAGCAGTCCCGGCATGAGACTCGACGACTGTGTGTGCTCGCGATAAAGCAGATAAAACGCCACGGCCGTCACGGGAAACACCAAGCTGGTCAGCACCACAATCTCATGATTCGAAATCATAATCGCCGCGCCTCCCAACCATGCCGTCACGACCAGTGTCACTCTGATGATCCGACCGGCCGGTATCCAGCGAGTCGGTTTCGCTACCATCTGCATCCATAGGCCGATCCCTACCGTCAGAGCCAAACCCACCCCGGCAATGCTAGGAATCAGTATATAGGCATGAAAATCGTGCACAGGCCGCCAATACATTGAGAGCCCCAAAATCTGTGTCAGATAATCCAATCGGGCGGTCGGCCCCAAAACGACCTGATCTAACCACAAGCGCATGCTGGCCCCTGTCCAAGTTAGCTCAAACACCAGCGGTAAAACCAAGCCAAACAGGCTCAGCCAAAGAGCATTCCACGCTACACTAGCAAATCGGATCCGGCCTTCTAGCCACGCCGCCACAGTAATCAGACCTGCCAGCGCCAGTGTAACTCCGTGAAAGTTGAGTTTATTAATTCCGCTGAGAAAACAGGCCGACAGGATAAGCCAAGTCCGACCCGTTCCGCGCAGTCGCAATTCGGGTTCGATGGCCAGCCCCAGCACCACCAAACTCAGACACACGATCCCAATAGGGTTATAGAAAAACACCACATGCGGTAGAGTTCCGGCCAATGTCACTGCCAGCACCACGGCCATCATCAGCCAGAAATCCGTGCGGCGCCACATGAGCCACAGCAGCAGCCACGCGCCGCCAACGGCCTGCACCAATCCTCCCCAGCTCAGGCCCAGATAGGTTCGCCCGAATATCGTCTCTGCAGCGGCATTCAGCAGATAAACGGCCGACTGCATCGGCGACCGGATGTCCGTGAAAGGTTTGTAACCTGCTTCCACCTTACCCGCAGCCGCGGCCACGATCGAATAATCGAATACATCTCGCAGGATGTCGCGGTTGCGTAGCCAAACCACCACCGCGATGCCCGCCACAAACAGGCTGCAGAAAAACAATCCCCGATAAGCGGGCCATGACAGTTGAGGCTTCAAGCAAAACACATCGTTGAGACTTGGGTGCCGCACTGGCAATGGTCGATCTCCAACCAAATACGCATCCGCAAACAAGCTTTACTCCGGTGCCTGCTACCACGCTAAATCACCACTCGCCTCATGTCCGACCCGGCTCCTTTTCACTTTCACGTCGACCATCCTGCCGCCTGGCGGCCTACCGAAGCGAAATTCGAAATTCGCGGATGGTTTTATGCAGGTCAGGGGCAACGCTGCCTCGATCTGCGCGCGCGTGTCGACAAACGACCCTATCTTGGCATCCACGGGTTGGAGCGCCCGGACATTCGTGATCACTTCAACGACAACGAAGCGCTCTGCTCGGGGTTTAGCATAAAGGTCGAAGTCTGGCGCGGCGCCCGCTCGCTCGCGCTCGAATGGCACGATGGCACTAGGTGGCGAGAATTCTTTCGCACTCCGCTCTATACCTCGGCTCTACCCGCAGAGGCCAGAAAGTCGGCGCCCGTTCTTCGCACCGAATTAGTTTTCGAAACGCTTCACTACCTCTACCGACATTTCCATCGGGCGTCATGGTTGACGCTGTGGCGCGAAACCAAGCACGTGCTGAACGAAGTTCTCACCCCGGTAAGTGATATCACCGTCGGTGACAATTTCCTCGGCCAGATCGAAAACCCTGGTCGTTGGGTTAACGTCAACTACGAGAAGTTTCGCGTGACCGGTTGGCTTTTCGGTATCGGTCACCAAGTCAGTCGCCTCGCCGCCACCACCAATGTTCTGGCCGAAAACCGCTTGGTCTACCCAAAGGATCGACCTGATGTAGCCGCGCATCGTCCCGATCACTCCAATGCCCTGAAGTCGGGATTCTACGGCTTAGTGGACATCCGCAAGGACTCCCCCAGCCCGGCCAACCTTCTCGTTTATGCGGAGACACCGGACGGCCGACGCTCGCTCGCTTTTGCGCGCCGACTTTATCTCGATCGCCGCGACGAACATTCCGGCCCCGTCCCTATTTACAAAGCCCGTTACTTTCGGCGGCTCGTTAGTGTTCTTCGTCTCGCGAGCTATCTCGGCCGCTATCGAGTCGAAGACAAAGCCGCGGCCAACGCGGAGATTGAGCGCCTGCGCAAGCACCTCTCGGCAAGCCTTGGCACCGGCGAGGAAAAGAAAATTCCTCAAGTCATCGTCCGTCGCCGCGATCAAGATCCCTACACACGTTGGTGCTGGCACAACCGTCTGACACCGCGCTTGCGCAAGGTGCTCAAGCAGGATGCCGACAAGGTAATCGCAGCCGGCGGTCCACTGATCAGCGTGGTGGTTCCCGCTTACAACACGCCGGAGAAATACCTGCGCGAACTGCTCGATTGCCTTAAAGAGCAGATTTACCCGCGTTGGGAGCTTTGCATCGCCGACGACAATTCATCCGCGCCGCATGTGCGGCGCATTTTGGAAGAGGCCGCCGCTACCGATTCGCGTATCAAGCCGGTCTTTCGCCAGGAGAACGGACACATTTCCCGCGCAACCAATTCCGCCTTGGATGTCGCGACCGGAGAGTTTGTCGCGCTGCTTGATCACGACGACCTGTTGCCTCACGACGCGTTGTTGCATGTCGCCGAGGCCATCGTGCGGCATCCCACCGCAGGTTACCTTTACACCGACGAGGACAAGATTGACGACAACGGCCGTCATTTCGATCCCCAGTTCAAAAGTGACTGGAGTCCCGAGATGGCGATCACCCACAACTACACTCACCATCTCACTGTCATTCGCCGCGACATAATCGAGAAGGCCGGCCGGCTGCGCCCCGAGTTCAACGGCGCACAAGACATCGATCTTTTTCTGCGCTGCTTCGAACTCATCGAAAACCGCGACGTGATTCACGTGCCGTTCATCGGCTATCATTGGCGAGCGCATGCCGAAAGCACCGCAACTCGCGGAGATCAGAAATCCTATCTCTTCGATGCTGCTCGTCATGGCATCGCCGAGGCGATCAGCCGCCGCGGACTGCGGGCCGAGCCCATTCTGCCGGACATCGCCAAACACAACGCGCTTTGCCTGCATCAACTGAAATGGGATCCCGCCATCCTGCGCGAGAATCCAGTAACCATCGTCATCCCGACCAAGAACCGACTCGACCTACTGAAGCCTTGCATTGAATCCATCGCACGAACCACGCCGCGAGAATCGGTCAAGGTTGTGATCGTGGATGACAATTCCGACGATGCAGAGACCCTTTCGTTTCTCGCCGCACAGCCCACTCGCACGGATATGCGCATCGAGGTCATTCATGCGCCGCCTTCCGCCGAGGGATTCAACTATTCGCGTTTGGTTAATATTGGCACCGCTCGTGCCGATACACCGCTCGTTCTTCATCTGAACAACGACGTCACGGCCCTTCAGCCCGGTTGGCTCGAAGACATGGTCGGCTGGCTCAGTATTCCGGGCGTCGGCATCGTCGGCGCCAAACTGATTTATCCTGACGGCACACTGAACCACGCCGGCATCTCCGTCAGTCACGAGGACGGGCTCGCACACGTTTTGTTCGAACGCGAGCCGCAGGATGATTTCGGCTATCTCTTCCTGCCGCACGCCGCGCGCAATGTCGTCGCCGTCACCGGCGCATGCTTGCTCACCCGCACCGCGCTTTATCGCGAATTAGGCGGCTTCGATGAAGAGAAGCTCCAAGTCGCCTACAACGATGTCGATTTCTGCCTTCGGGCTGCGGCAGCCGGGTATCGCTGCGTCTACACGCCACAAGCTGTGTTGCAGCACATCGGCTCAGCTACGCGTGGAACGAGTTATGCGGAACGGGAGCATCTCGAATACATCGCTCGTCACGGCACATTTAAAGATCCTTACCACAGCGAGACGCTTTCCTTCCCGCCACGGAATCTGCCGCTCAATCCGTATCACCGCCGCCATGCGGAAACATCGCGTCCCTTCCGCGCCGTGGTCGTCACGCAGAACCTGAAATTCGAAGGCGCACCGATTTTTGTTTTTGAACTGTCTCGCTATCTAATCTCCCAAGTGGGCGTGCAGATCACCGTCGCCTCCACTGAAGACGGCCCGTTGCGTTCACGCTTCGAAGAAGCCGGTATCAAGGTGGAAATCTGGGACGTCTCCGCGATTACGCGCGCCTCCACTCCGGAAGCATTTAAGGCGGCCATCGAAACTTTCGCCAAATCCCGTCAATGGGACGACGCCGAGCTTTTCATCTGCAATACGCTGCCCACTTTCTGGGCCGTTCATCTCGCGCAACACCTCGACAAGACCTCGGCCTTCTACATTCACGAAAGCCGGAGCGTGGCGAAATTCTTCGAGCCTTCGCTCCCTGTCCCGATGCTTCCCTTGGCCGAAGCTGCCTTGCAGCTCGCCACGCGCGTCATCTTTACGGCCAACTCCACGCGCGAAATTCACGAAGAACACAATCTCAACGACAATTTCCGCACGCTGCCCAGTTGGGTCGACTTCGATCGCATCGACGCCTTTTGCGCCGCCAGCGACCGCACCGCGCTTCGCCGCAAGCACGGCTTGGATCCCGACGCCGTGATCGTGGCCAACATCGGTTCCGCCTGCGAACGCAAGGGCCAGCACATCTACATCCGCGCGATCGATCTGCTGAACAAGGAACTGGCCGCCTTATATCCCGGCAAAAAGATCCAATGGATCATGGTCGGTGCGCGCGAGGGGTTATACATGGAGACGTTGCGCGAGGACATTCAATTGATGGACCTCGGGGATTTTGTCATCTTCGACGAGACTCCACACATCTATGATTTCTATCGATTGTCCGACATTCTCGTTTGCACGAGCTTCGAAGAATCGTTCCCGCGCGTGCTGCTCGAAGCCATGGTCTTCGGCAACCGCATCGTCAGCACTGATGTCAACGGCATCTCCGAAATGCTGACCAATACGGACGAAGCTTATCTCGTAGGCGCGGGCGATCAGCACAAACTGGCTGCCGCGCTGAAGCGTGCTCTCGCCGATCATTTCTCGGGCAATCAAAAGATGCTTTCCATGGCGCGCGCCCGTGCCGCCCGCCACTACCATCACGCCCGTGTGTTTCCGCAACATTTGCAAATGATCCGCGAAGCCTGGCTCGGCTGATGTCATGACTCCTCCCGATTGGAACGTCGCCATCGAAATCCATCCGCCCGACTGGCGCTGTCCCGTCGAGCCGTTCTGGGTGGCTGGTTGGGCGAAGTCCGAGTCCGGCTTAATCCAGCGCGACACGCGGGCGCGATTGGGAGATCGGATTTTTCTGGGACTTTGCGCACTGCCGCATCCCGGTGATTCATCTCCTCAACCTCCGGGCTCAGGTTTTTCATTCTATCTACATCCTGTCTCTGGCGCGACGGAACTACAGCTTGAGATCTGCGATCAATACGGACGCTGGACCACGGTGTTTCGACACGCTGTCACATCCGCTGCATCGATCGATCATGCTACATCCGCCGCGATCAATGCTGAACCCGACGGTGATTTGCTGATCGATTTGCTTCGGGCTAAAGGCGAGCGCCCGCGCGAATCATGGCAATCCCTCGCCGATGAGATCATCCTCGCTCGCCGCGCAGAGTTTATCGACATCATGCCGAGCGAACCCTTCAAGGGCGCGTTGGAGCAATTGGAAACACGTGTGGCGGTGCATTATGATCACGTGATCATCACCGGTTGGGTCGCTCACCGCACACAACCCATCGTTCGTCTGCTCGCTTTTATCGATTCCGCTCATCCCGTAGAGCTATTGCACGGACTTGATCGTCCTGATGCCGCGGAAATGTTCTCCGATTTCGTTAATGCGGATCGCTCGCGCTTTGCCGCGCATTTACGTCTACCCTCAGGATTACCGCGACCGTTATGCGTGCGTATTTTCGCAGAAACGTCGGACGGGCAACACACTCTCGTTTTTCTCAAGCGCATCCGTCCTGTCGTGGTCAGTGGCGCCGGACGCGATCTGCCGCAACCCTCTCGGTGGATGTTCTGGCAGGCAGCTCGCACGCTCAACAGCATGCTGTGGCACAAATCATGGAGCGATCCTGCCTGGCGTTCTTTCTTGGCCGACACTTGGACTGCTTGGCGCGCTATTGCACCGAGCGGGGAATTACCACGATCAACGCGCGACAATCCTCCCACGCAAATCACCCGCCCGTTGCGCCTGACCTTGGTCACGCATAATCTCAACTACGAGGGTGCGCCCCTGTTTTTGCTCGAGTTCGCCCGACACCTGCACGCACGCAGCGATTGCAAGGTAAGCTTGGTTTCGGCCGCCGACGGCCCATTGCGAGAGCGCTTCGCCGAAGTCGGCATTCCCGTTATAATCGCGGTGCCCGATGTCGATCTGGCGACCGCCACGGACGATGCCTTTGATCAAGCCTTGGCACGAATGAGCCACGATCCGATTTGGGCCGCTGCCGATCTAATTGTCACCAACACCTTGGTCGCCTTCTGGGCCGTGCCTCTCGCCCGTCGACTCGGCAAACGCAGTGTTTTCTACATTCACGAAAGCGCCGCCGCCCGACGTTTCTTCGCGCTTAATTTCTCCCCTGCTGCCATTGCACGCGTAGAGGCCGCCATCGCCAATGCGGACCGCGTAGTGTTTCCCGCGGCAGACGGCCAGCGCGCCCATGCCTACCTCGCTCGCAATGGCCAGTTCCGTGCAATCCCCGGTTGGGTGGATGTCGCACGCATCGAGAAATGGCGGCAGGCACATGATCGCGCTGCCTTGCGTGACACATTGGGAGTCTCTCCGCAGGCCGTCGTTTTCTCCCACATCGGCTCCATCCTCGCGCGCAAAGGCGTTCACGTTTACGTGGAAGCCATTCGTCGATTTATTTCGACGATCCCCGCAGGCAGCCCCGTGATTTTTCTCTTGGTCGGAGCCAAGGATGGCCCCGATCCCTATGCCGACGTGATCCGTCACGCTATCGCCGAAATCAAGCAGGCGGACATTCGTATCATTCCGCAATCAAGCGAGCCCTATCGCTGGTTTTACGCCACCGATGTGTTTGTCTGTGCGAGCTTGGAAGAAGTGTTTCCGCGCGTAGTGTTGGAGGCCGCGGTTTTTGGGCGCAGCATCGTTTCCACCAATGTAAACGGCATTCCTGAAATGCTCGACTCCAGCCAAGCATGGCTGGTGCCGCCCGACAATCCGCAGGCGCTGGCCCGTGCAATGAACGATGCGTATGCGGCCCATTGTCGCAGCGACGACGCCAAGGGAAAACGCGCCCGGCAACGCGTTGTCTCGTCTTTCGACAGCGCAATCATGCTGCCCCGTCACACCGATCTCGTTCTCAGTGTGGCCAACCTGCGTTGATATGCCCGAGACCTCGTTTAGTTACAGCCATATCGAGTCGCCAGCCGACGGCACAACGCTTCCGGCCGGGCGACATTTGCTCCACGGCTGGGTCTGGCCGAAGGCAGGCGGACATTTTACCGATGTGCGCGCCAAATGCGGCGGACAAATTTTCCCAGGCGTGCACGGTCTTCCTCGAGCGGATCTCGCCGCTCACTTCGGAACGGGCAAACCGGTCGCTTTGGCGGAGTTTTATATCGAGGTGGAGCTTTTAACCGAAGGGCCGTTAACCGTCATCCTAGAGGTGCTCGAAATCGAAGGACGCTGGCGTGCGTTTCAACACATCACTGTTTCTATTCAACCGTCATCAGCAACGGGTGCTATTCCGACCGGCGAAGCTTTGCGGTGGATCGATCACGGCCACGGACTCCGCCTCTTGTTACGCGAGTTAGGACGTCATCCGGATCTTTCGATTGAAGCCGTGTCGCAGCAACTAGCGGCCGAACTTCCAGCAAGCCGCATTCTTCGGCATCCGCCGGTTCCATTTATCGGATACGTCGATGAGCCCGCCTCGGTGTGTTGTAGCCGCTTCGGACGCATTCCCGCGTTCGGCCATCTATTTCATCCCGAGCAGAAAATCCGTCGGTTGTTTGGCACTACCGATCTACAAGCGTGGCAACCAATCGAATTGGGCCGTCCTTCCCCGGGGCCGGCCGCCTTTTATCCGCAACACCGCAATGCCCGGGACTGCGGTTTCGTTGGACTAGTGGATGTCCCATCACAATTGCCCAATCCGGTCAGCCTACGCCTCTATGCCGAATTGGAAGACGGCTCTCTTCACCTGACACACGCCATTCGGACACGGCTACACTCCTCCAATATCGAAAAGCTTCCCTGCCGGACACGTAACGATCTTTCGTTTGATGCGGCGCTCGCTACTTGGAATGCCGCGCTCACGGCGCGCGGCTTCACACTCCCACAAGACGCCGAATCCACGCGCTTCTTATCAGAGCTGCGTGCCAGCTATGAAATACCACCACGCACGTTCTCTACCGCTAGCGAATCAGCGTTCATTAACCTCGATGCGCAATCCAGCTTTCCTCGCCGTATTCTCTGCGTCACTCACGGACTGAGTTTGCAAGGTGCCCCGCGGTTTCTACTCGAACTGGCGCAAGCCTGCGTCGACTCCGGCGCTTCCATTACCGTCGTGAGTGCTGAGGATGGACCTCTGCGTGCGGAGTTTGAAGCCATCGGCGCAGACATCCGCATCGTGGATTCCACAGCATTACATCACTCGGCCACGGCCGACCATGCCCGCGAGGCGATCATGCAGCTATTAAACGAGGCTGATTGGTCCGAAGCCGATTTGGTCATCGCCAACAGCTTCACAACATTCTGGGCCGTGCATGCTGCCAAGGCCGCCGGAAGGCCCGTTTTATTTTACGTGCACGAGAGCACCACGCCGCGCCTGTTCTACGATCAGCGGATTTCCGGCCCTGCACTGGACTTGATTGAGTCAGCATTTGAAATGGCCGATTGCGTATCGTTCACAACGGCGGCCACTCGCGATGTGCATCTCGGTTACGGCCAACCGGAACGCTACACCATCACCCCCGGTTGGGCTCAGCTTTCAAAGCTGGATGATTGGATTAGCAATCAAGATCGCGCGGCGCTGCGACTGGAACTCGGCGTGAGCGATCAGGAACGTCTTGTTTGCAACATCGGCACCGTCTCTGATCGCAAGGGCCAGCACACATTCGCACGGGCAGTAGATCTGCTGTGGCGTCGTCATCCCAAACTCGCGGCTCAAACCAAATTCATTCTGTTGGGCGGATGCAGCACGCCGTTCGACAGCATGCTCAAGGACACACTGGTCGAACTGAATCGCGACAACATCATCGTCCACCCTGAGACATCAAACTACCTTCGCTATTATCTCGCAGCCGATATTTTCGTCTGCTCTAGCTACGAAGAATCGTCACCGCGCGTGATTTTTGAAGCCATGACCTGCCAAGTGCCCATTCTGGCCTCAGCAGTGCACGGCATTCCTGAACTAGTTCGTCACGACCTTGAAGCGATCTTGGTTCCGCCAGGCGACACATCCGCTTGGGCTCATGCGTTGGCCCGCATGCTTGCGTATCCGGAAGCAAACCGACGACTCGCGCACAGGGCGCGGGCGCGAGTTGAAACCGAATTTTCGGAAACCGCTTTGCGATCCAAGCACCTCGCGCTTATCTGCGCGATTACTAACGGGGCCGAGTAGGAGCGCTTACTCGACCTTTATTTCGTAAATATAAGCCCAGTCGTAAGCGTTGGACCGATTGCCCCGCGTAGCGAATCTCAACACCTCTCCGGGCAATGCGGAATACGACACAACCACATGCTGATCGCCGCGGTCGGCCGGATTGTTCAAGGGATCTAGCAAGCGCTCGTAGACTACGCGGGCTGTCCCATCTGGGGCTTCACCGAACACCATAAAGACGACCCCATCGGTCTTATCGCCTTCCTTAATATAGGCGCCGTCAAATATACCAAAGGTCCATTCGATCCGAGTCGCTCCGGTAGGTGGGCGCATCCATAAATCGGTATCCGGGTGCGCAGACAAAACCTTACGATCTCCCTGGTCCATCCAATCCAGACCCAAATCAAAGGAAACTTGATACGGCAACGGAGTCATTTGGGTGAACATCACGGCCGACTCCTCCGGCGTGATCTTAAGCGACTTTGTATCTTTAGTGATTTGATGTGCGCTCTCCGGCAAAATGATGCCTCCATAGCGCTGGTCTCGCAGCAACCTGTATTGCACAGCGCGGGCATAGAGCGGGTTAACATAGACGGCCACCTTGTCATCCCACCAAAAGGTCGGCGATCGGGTTTCGATGCCGAAATGGCGATTAGCCTCCTCGATTAGCTGCTGATTTTCTTGCGTTTGATACCATAGAACCAAAGCACCGAAAACTTCGCCTTTAAGATCGGCAAAGGCGCGTTGAAGATATGGAATGTCGTATTCCAATCCATTGCGCAGCATCAACGCACGTCGCTCTGAATACAGTGGCGTCATCGCTGCCCAATCCCCGCCTGCAACGACAATCACAGAGTTTACCGGTGTCATGTCGCGGATCACATCCGTGAAAGGATATCCGCCGTCATGCATAACGCTTTGTTGGTGGTAATAATCGGCCCGATAGGTCTGAACCTGCGACACCAGTATCACGGCCACCAACACCCAGCCTGCCCACCACGTTTTCGTCTCCCACAGTGCCGACACCACATAGCCAACCGCCACCAGCGCAAACACCGCGATCATGTAGTAATAGTAATCTTGGTAGGCGAACGCATACGGCATCATGAACTGAGCCACGAAGAACATCCCTCCGATCCCCAGCACCGGCTTGCGCGCCTTCGGCAATACCAATCCAAGCACGAGCACCGCGCCCAACAGCCATCTCCACATGATGGCTTGCCCCCAACAACGGGTCAGAAATCCCCAAACATTGCCCGACAGTAACGCCTCGGCCGAAAACATGCCCCAATTGCCCAATGAAAGATTCTTCGAAGTAAAAATCCATGCCGAGGGGTGCGCTTCCTTAATCGGATCCGTGTAAGCGACCCATGCTTCCAGCAGCCCCAATGCGACCACCACGGTGCCCAACCCCCAAGCCACCGTTTGCAACATTCGCTTCCAACCCACTCGAGTGCGCCACTCTTGCCACAATATCCATGCACCATAAGCCGCCCCCGGCACCATCCACACCGCGAAAACGGCCCCTTTAATCAAGGCAGAGAGGCTTCCTGCCACTATCGCCACGACCAGCCACCGCCAGTCACGCGTCTGCATCACTTGCACAAACGCATACAGCCACCAAACGCTCCACATGAGCGCCATCGGGTCGATGAGGAACGCTCGCGAATAAAAAATATACGCCGGTGCCGCCAATATCAGCGACAGGAAGAGCAGCCGCTTGATACGCACGACTCCCAATTTTCCTAACAATAGCCACACCGCTGCCAACATCAGGTAAAAGCACGTGATCGAGATAACGCGCGCAGCGACCACGTATTCCCAACCGGCCAGTCGGCTCAAACCCACCACACTCCATTCGTAAATCGGCACCTCCAGCAGAATCGACACCCACGGTTTTCCGAGGACTGGCGTCTCATACAGCAGACCGAAATTATTCTCCTTATCGATGTAGTAGGTGATCAGTTCTGTTTGCGACTGCCGGAACTCATGACCGGCCAAGAAACCCATCTTAAAATGGTAGGTGATCCCCCACACATTGTATCCCAACGCCAATACAAACAGCACAACCACTGCCCATTCGCGACGGATATCGTTTATGACTGATCTCATGTTTGGTGCAAAAAAAGAAGCGTCACCGTTGCGGCAACTGCAAAGACGAGGGCCTATTCAACTTTGATCGATACCGTATATGACCAATCAAAGGCCACATTCCCCCATGGCTTTACGGAAAATTTTAATATTTCTCCGGGCAACGGTGTGAAATCGGCCGTCAAGGTATGTTCTCCGCGATCCTTCGGATATCGCCAGGGATCCAGCACGCGCTGCACAATAGCCCGTGACGACCCGTCCTCACTTTCACCGATTACAACAAAACGCACGCCATCGGTATGCGCCTCAGATGATGCATAGGCTCCAGGCATAATACCCACTCGCCACTCGATCCGCCGCGCATCCGCTGGCGGTCGCAGCCATAAATCGGCCCGCGCATTTGTGAGCATAACTTCACGGCCGTCATGATTAGTCCAGGCATTGCCGTGTTCAAACCTCCCTTCATAAGGCTCCGGCACAAATGCATTGTGCCTACTGCTTGTAAACGGCTCGATCGTCAGCATCGGCAATCCCGTATTGTGTGCTGCGTCAGCATTCACTTGCAGATCGAGTGCGGCCCATCGTGTATCTTTCGTCAAAGCCGACTGCATTCGCGCCACATGCTCGAGGCTGACGTAAACCTCTTCATTACCCCACGAAAAAAGTGGAGCTTCCGTCAGTTCAAATCGCTCCTGCACTACACGGATGAAGTTCTCGTTGTTCCGCAACGCTCCCACCAATACCACGGCCGCGACATCCTCGTCGCCGATCTCGTAAAAAGCCCTCTCGAGGTAATCATAATCAAACTCCAGTCCGTTGCGCACCATCAATGTCCGCCGTTGCGAATACAACGGCGTCATCGCCGCCCAATCCGCGCCGGCCACCACGATCACCGAATTCGCAGGCGTCAATTCGCGCAAAGCGTGCGCCACCGGGGAGCCTCCCGGCATCACCGAGCTTTGATGAACAAAATAATCAGCCCGGTAAGCCTTCACCTGCGCTCCCACCAACACCAGCACCAGCACCCAACCACTCCACCGCGCTTTCGTTTCCATCAGGGCAATCACCACATACCCCATCGCCACCACTGCAAAGAGCGCACAGATGTAGAAATAGTAATCCTGATAGGCGAAGGCATAGGGCATCATGAATTGCGCCATGAAAAACATCCCGCCGATGCCCAGCACCGGCCACCGTGCTCTGCGCAAAAACAAGCCTGCGACCAATACTGCACCAATCAGCCAGCGCCACATGATTGCCTGTTCCCAGCACCGCAGGAGATTTTGCCATACCTCGCTCGACAATAAGGCTGTGGGCGACAGCAGTCCCCAATTGCCCAGCGACAGATTTTTCGACGTGAAAATCCATGCCGATGCATGGGCTTCTTTGATGGGATCGGTATAGGCCACCCAAGCCTTCAACAGCCCCAAAGCTACTGCCACCGTGCCCAGTCCCCACACGACGGTTTGCAGTAATCGAAGCGCTCCCACCTTGGCGCGAAACTCCATCCACAGCACCCATGCGCCATACGCCGCGCCAGGCACCAGCCACACCAGATATACGGCTCCCTTGACCAACGCCGCCAGTGTGCCGGCTACCACCGATATCAGCAGCCATCGCCAGTCGCGATCCTGCATCACCCGCACAAACGCATACAGCCACCACACGCTTCCCATGAGTGCCATCGCGTCGATGAGGAACGCTCTCGAATAAAAAATATACACCGGCGTCGCCAAAACCAACGCCATGAACAGCAGGCGCTTTACCCGGGCCACCCCCAATCGCTCCAGCAACAACCACACCGCCCCAAGCATCACGTAAAAACACGTAGCCGAGATTACCCGCGCCGACACTACGTGTTCCAAGCCAGTCAAGCGGCTAAGCCCTACGACACTCCATTCATAAATCGGCACCTCCATCAGCAATCCCACCCACGGCTTGCCCATGATCGGAGTTTCATAGAGCAGCCCAAAGTTGTTTTCCCGATCGATATAGTAACTCGTGAGCGCCGTCTGTGCCTGACGGAACTCATGTCCCGCCATGAATCCGACCGTGAGATGATAGCTCACCCCCCATAGATTGTATCCCAACGCCAAAACAAACAGCGCTACGACAAGCCAACGCTGTAAGGGTGATTTATCCCACGTGTTATCCATATTTGAGTTTATAGCCGCTTTTTCGATCGTTCATCGGTCTTATCAGACCAGCCACCAAAATCTTAATCCAAATTAAACCGACAACAATAGCGCAAACGAAGCCTCCCGTTAAACATGTCGTTAAATAAAACGCCGTCATTCTTACAAAGACAATTGAGCTCCCCGAAACTGCTTCACTCGGCGCATTTTCTTATCAGCAGCTTAACATTGACTGCGCTCCAGCCCTTCGTGTCCGCTTAACTCCTTAACATGCACGAAACACCGCAGGGTTTCTTCCATCTCGACCAGCCCGCGCCAGAGGCCACTTTGCCGGCCGGTCCGGTAAAGCTGGCTGGATGGACTGCCGGCACGCATGGACGACATTTTGTCGATCTGAGAATTCGTTGGGGTGAAATCATCGCGCCTGCCGTTTACGGATTCCCGCGCGCCGATCTGGCGGCCTTTTTCAAAATTGCCGCACCTTTTCTCCCGGGCGGTTTCGAAGCATTCATCAATCTGCCCATCGGCACTACGGAGCTTGTTTTTGAAGCGCTCGACATCGCTGGGCAATGGCACGTGATGCATCGACAAGCGATCACCTGCTCTGCGGCAGCTGAAGCGCAACCCGCCACGGCCAAAGCGGCGCCCGTCATTCAACCGCATGAGTTCGCCCGTGCCTTGCTCAGTGTGCTGCGCGATTCAGCCGGGCAATCGCCGGAATCGACTGCCCAACAGCAAGCCACCACTCTACCCAATCCGGCAGTCCTGCGTTTTCCCCATCTTCCGTTTCACGGACACCTGCACCAACCCACGCGGATCGAACGTGTGCTCTTCGGGAGGCTACGTATCGAAGGCTGGCTGTTTCACGAAACCCAGCGTATCCGCCGTGTCTCAGCCAGTGTTGATCTGCAAACTTGGCAGGACCTTGAACTCGGTGGGCGCAAGAGCTACGTCGAGGAACTCTATCCACAATTTCCCAACGCCATTGGCTGTCGCATTGACGGCCTGATCGACATTCCGGCGCAAATCCCCGCGCCCATCTGCGTGCGACTGTATGCGGAACTGGAAGACGGAAGCTGGCATCTCTGTCATGCGCAACGTGTCGCCACTTGGGAACAGGAAATCGAAAAGCGCCCGTTAGCTCCTTACTCACTTGGCACGTTTGCGCGTGTGGCCATGGCGCTTAATCGCGCATGTCGTGATCGCGGATTTGCCATCATCCACAATCGCGACTTCTGGCGCGGGTTAAGACAAGCGCGTCGCGAATATCGTTTGCGCGCCCGGCCCTCTGTCTGCCCCGCACTGTCTGCTTCGAGTGACGGCGACTTTTCCCTGCCTCACGCCGGCACCGCCCCCACGCCGCGGCGCATCACGTTTTTCACCCACAATCTCGCGCACGAAGGAGCCCCGCTTTTTCTCCTCGAACTCGCACGTGAATACCGCACCGCCGGCGCACAATTACACGTCGTCTCCGCTGTGGATGGACCACTGGCAGCAGCATATCATCAGTTAGGCGCGACGGTTCAGATCATAGATGATGCGTCATTGCGCACGGCCACGAACAGGAGCTCGTTGCGCGCGGCTTTGGCCGCACTCGGTCGCAGCATCAATTTGAGCGAAACCGATCTCGTGGTCGCCAATACTCTTTCGCTGTGGTGGGCCGTGCATTTGGCGCATCGAGCTCGTCGTCCGTCACTGTTTTATCTGCACGAAAGCTCCACGCCCGCGACCTTCTACCTCGGGCACATGATGCAGGACGCATTGCCGCTGATCCAAGAATCGTTCCGCCTCGCCACCTGCGCTTCGTTCCTCACCGAGACCACCCGCGTTTATTACCGCCCCTGGCTTGGTCGCGCTAACCATGGCATCAACCCCGGGTGGATTGATGTTGCCGCCATTGATCGCGAACTCGCTGGCCAATCACGCGACGACGTTCGCCGCCAACTGGACGTCCGTGAAAATGAACGCCTCATCGTCAATGTCGGTTCCGTATGCGATCGCAAGGGGCAGCACATTTTCGCGCGAGGCGTAGATTTGCTCTGGCGGCAGCATCCTGAACTCGCAGCCACGTGCCGCTTCCTGATGGTCGGCGGGCGCGACACATTGTTTGATCGAGACCTGCGCGCATTGCTGCAGCAACTCGGCCACAATAATCTCGCCATCATTCCAACCACGGCCTCGCCGCTTGGTTACTATCAGGCGGCAGATCTTTTCGTGTGCAGTAGTTACGAAGAGTCCCTGCCCCGTGTCATCATGGAAGCGATGGCTGCGCGATTACCGATCCTCAGCACCGCCGTGCACGGCATTAATGATCTACTGCCCACCTCGGAATACGGCACGTTGATTCCGCCCGGCAACAGTCAGGCAATCTGCGATGGATTGCACATGATGCTTACCAAACCCGAAGACACCGCGCGCCAAGCCGCTCTCGCGCGCGAACGCGTCGTTACTCATTTCAATTCCGCCACATTGCTGCCGCGACACATTGCGCTGGCCGCCCGCGTGGCTTCCATCCGTCTATGATCATCGAAACCCCACAGTGGAAACTGGCTATTGAAGTGCATCCTGAAGGATGGCGCTTCCCCGCCGGAGTCACATGGCTGGCCGGCTGGATCTGGTCTCCTCAAAACCGTATCGTGTCCGACCTGCGCGCATGGATCGATGGCCGCTGCTTCTTGGCCAACTGGGGCCTGCCCAAACCCGGCTTGGATGAAGTTTATCTTAAACGTCCCGGTCCGCCTTTTCTCGGATTCACGTTACTGCTTGAACCTCACGCCGGTGCTTCGCTTTTCCGTTTGGAAGTTCGCGACCAAACCAATCAGTGGCAGGAAATTTATCGCACGGCCATCACGGTTGATCCGGCCGCAGCCGGTGCGATTCCGCCGAAAACACTGCCCGAATTCCTGCCGGCATTGATCAATCCGCTGCTACGACTGCGACAACGCCGGCCGACCGTTCCAATCGCGGCGCTGGCCGACGAAATCATTTCCGGCGCCATCGCCGAGCCACGCAACGTCCTGCCCGGCCCACCGTTTTTCGGTGCGTTGGAAGCGCCGCGCGACATCGGTTGGGTGCGCTACGGTCGCGTTTCGATCACCGGTTGGCTCGCACACCGCGAACAACGCATCAAGCGCATCACTGGTGTCGTGGATCCATTGCACGTGGGCTCGCTGCTCTACGGACTGCCACGCACCGACATCAACGGCGAGTTCTCCGATCTGGCAGGACGCGAATCGTCCGCGTTTGTTGGGCACCTCGATCTGCCGGCCGATTGCGCCGTGCCTGTCCTGCTCAAGCTCTTCGCCGAACTGGAAAACGGCGAACAGCACTTGGTGTTCGCTCAACGTTTCATCCCTCGTATTCTCGCCGGCGCCGAGCCCAACTTACCCATGCGTTCGCGGCGCGTTTTCTTCCGCGGCGTTCAAGAACTTCGCGGGTCGGCGATTCGCCACGGTCTGCCGCAAACGCGTTGGCGGGAAATCTGGCCAACCATTAAGCAGGCTTGGCAAAATTTTTCAGCCGAAGCGCCCGCTCCGTCCGGACGCACCAAACTCGCCAATGCCAAGCTGCCCGTGCGCCAGCCTGATCGCCCTTTGCGCGTGCTCGTCGCCACGCACAATCTCAACTACGAAGGCGCACCGTGGTTTATTTTCGAACTGGCGCGCTATCTCACCCAGCAAAATGGCTTCACCGTGCGCGTGGTCTCACCACAGGACGGACCCATGCGCGCCGTGTTCGAAAAAGCCGGCATGCCCGTCACCTTGGTCGATCTTGGCAAGACATTGGCCGCCGAAACTGCTCACGAATTCTCTTCTCGCTTGGAGGTCGTCGCCGGCCCTCTTCCATGGGCTGAAACCGATCTGCTCATCGCCAACACCATAGTCTCGTTTTGGGCGATACGTATGGCGCACGCCAAGAAACTACCCAGCCTGTTCTACGTTCACGAGAGCTCGCCGGTTCGCCGCTTCTTCAAGAAAGACATCGCGCCCGATGTGTTGCCGTTGATTGAGGACGCTTTCCGTCTCGCCACTCGAGTCGTGTTCACGGCTGATTCTTCACGACGTATATTCAATGATCTTGGCGACAAAGGGAATTTCGTCCTCCTGCCGAGCTGGGTCGACGCCAAGCGCATCGACGCGTTCGCCGCCGAGCACTCATCGGCCGACTTGCGACGCAAGCATGGACTCGATCCCGAGGCCGTCCTCGTCATCAACGTCGGTTCGGTTTGCGAGCGCAAGGGCCAGCACATTTTCATTCAGGCAGTGGACCTGTTGCGCAGCGAACTAGCCGTCCTGTATCCGGGAAAGAAAATCCAATTCCTGATGGTAGGCGCTCGCCCCGGTCTATTCTTGGAAACGCTCAAAGATGAAATCGCACGGCTCGGCTTGGAGGAGCTCGCGATATTCTTACCGGAGACTGGCGACATTTTTGACTTCTATCGCATGGCGGATGTTTTCGCCTGCACGAGTTTCGAAGAATCATTTCCGCGTGTCATTCTCGAGTCTGCGGTATTCCGGCGATTGATCGTCACCACGGATGTCAACGGCATCGCCGAAATGATTTCGCCAGACGACGGTTGGCTGATCCCACCCGGCGATCGCTACCGCTTGGCGGACGCGCTCAAACAAGCCTTAAGCGCTCATTTCGCCAACGATCGCACCCGCGCAGAAAAAGCCCGTGCTTCCGTGCTACGCCACTATCACGAAGCTCATTCGTTGCCGCAACATCTGCAACTCGCTCGCGGCGTGGCCGAGATTTCCCACTGACATGCAGGAATCCGAATTTTGCTTTCACAATGTCGAATGGCCCGCCTCTGGCGCACACATCATTGGTCCCGTAGCGTGGTTGCGCGGCTGGATCGTCGGCAAATCCGGGCACGACTTCATCGACGTAAGAGTAAAACACAACGGACACATCTGCCTCGGCATCATCGGTCTCCCACGCGTTGATCTCGCCGCGCATTTCAAACCGGAAAACCAATGGCTTCCTGCGGAATTCATTCTCGGTGTGCCAGTGACCGAAGGTGCAGTTACATTCGCCTTGGAAGCCATGGATGCCAATGGAACTTGGCATCACTTGCACGACCTACCCCTGACCATCGCGGCGGATGGAGAGCCCTGCCCTCGCGTCGAAGGACGGCTGGAAGAAATCAATGGCAATATCTGCACCATGCGCGATGCACACCACCCGTTTCACGGACACCTCGATCAACCCGAAGAACGCGCACCGCTGCGTCACGGACGTTTGGCGGTTTTCGGATGGCTGTTGGACGAAACGGGACCGCTTTCACGCGCAGCCGCCACAACGGACGGTTTGGTTTTCAACCACCTCGCGCACAGCCTGCAGGATGATTCGCTCGCTTCGAAAGTCTCGCATCCCGGTGCGCGACACGCACGTTTGCGCGGCGCGGTGGATTTCCCCGCCACACTCAACTCACCGCCGTGTTTGCGCGTCTATGCTATTCGGCCCGACCAATCGGTGCATCTATGCTTCGCCAAGCGCATCAGCCCATCGGTCAGTGAGAAAAAGATTATCTCAACATCCGCGGTCGCGCTGTCTCCCATAACCAATTGCAGCTTACCCGCGCTCCCTTCCGGTCGACCGCGACGCCTGCTCATAGTTTTGCGCAGCCTGCAGCCTGACGACAGCGCGCTTCGCGCGCTCGATCTGGCGCGAAAATTTTACGCCGAGAAATCTTGGGCCGTGCGAATCGTAAGCACTGAGGACGGTCCGCTGCGACAGGCCTTCGAACAAGTAGATGCGGAATCGCTCATTGTTTCGCCCGAGCTGTTGCTAACCGCGCCCGATGAAGCCGCCGCGCGACATGCGTTCGACCAATTAAAGCGGCAAATTTGGTGGAAGCACTTAGATGCGGTCGCGGTGTTCAACTCCGTTTGCGGTTGGGCGGCTTCCATGGCCCGCACCCAAGGTATTCCGGTGCTGTTTGATTGCTTGGAAGTCGAAACCATGAGCACCGACCCGACGGCCAGTTCCGCCGTCCGCACGCTCTTGCAAGCCAGTTGGCGCGAGGCCGACGCGATCTGCTACGGCTCCCGTGTCGCGGCCAAGGCGCAGGAAAGTGTCCTGCATGAAATTCCTGCCGAAATCATTCCACTGTGGCACACGCCTGATGTGTCTCCAGCCGCAGCTACGACTGGCGAATCCCGGCGCGCCATTGCCCCGCTGCGCATGGTGGATTGGCTTCGTCGTAGTCACGCAGATGTTTTTGCCCGCTGGCAGTTTTTCCAAGGCCCCGCTCCGATCAATTTTATCGAGCGATTGCACGAGTTGGACGACCGCCACAACGCCGGATTGGTGCAGCACCGGATGGATTGGAATGTCGACGATATCGCCATTGTTTTGGGCCCGCTGTTCGATCGAGGCCCGTTGCGTCCGTTGCTCGACGCCGCAGCCAAGGGCATTCCTTTTGCCGCGCCAGACACGCCGATTACGCGCGAGTATTTCCACGACTGTCGATTGCCAATGATTGACGAAGCCAATCCACTGGCACCGCTCCACTTTTTTCTGCAATATGATCGCGATCCTTCGTTATTTGCGAAGGAGGCAGAATTTGCCCGCGAATATATACGCGAGCGTCATGCCCCAGAACATTGGCTCCCGCGTTGGTCAGCGTTGCTAGACAGCGCCGCCGCAGCGCGTGGCTAACGGCTTGCGCTGACTCTTCGGCTCTGCCTTCGTGCCTCTTTGACCGCGTGAACGAAAACGACTCCTACATCTTCGACATCGAACTACCGACCGAGTGGTCCTTTTCCGGCGAGCCCACATGGATCACAGGATGGTTTCTGTCGAAGACGGAAGCTTGGTTCAGCGACATTCGCGCCGTAACCGGCGGCAGGATTTTTCTCGGGATACTCGGACTGCCGCGTCCGGAAAAAGAAGAGCAATTTCGCGGCCGCATCGGCCTGCCTCACGCCGGTTTTGTGCTGCAAGTCAAACCGCCCGGCGGTGCCAAGGACATCCGCATCGAATTGCTCGACTCGGGTGGGCGTTGGGTCGAAATCTGGCGCAAGAAAATCAAGGTTCGTCGCGGCCCACGCGCAGGCGGAAAATTGAATCCGGGCATTGTGCCGGATCAGTTGCGCAAGCTCCTGCAAGCTCGACGTGCCGATCCTACCGCCGATTTGATGCCTCTTGCGCGACGATTGGCGCAGGAGTCTGCCGTCGTGCCGCTCGACACTCTGCCGAATCCTCCGTTTTTCGGCTCGTTGGAACGCCCGCTTCTCACCGGCGGTTCTCAATTCGGGAAAGTCACCGTCGAAGGTTGGATCATCCATACCGAGCAACGCATCCGTCGACTTATCGCCTCAACGCATCCATTGATTGAAGTCGAAATGGATTACGGCGATCGCGAGCGACTCGATGCCGGCGCGATGTTTCCTAACCATCCTTACGCGAAGCATTCGCAGTATTTCGGCATGGTGGATATCGACGAAAAGGCCGACGATCCCGCCTGCCTCAAGATTTTCGCCGATCTCGAAGACGGCACGCGCCACCTCGTCTTCGCGCGCCGCTTTTACCAACGCGGATGCACGCAGGAAGAAAAGCCCCTGCCGGAATATCATCGCGAAACGTTTATTAATGTCGCGCTTACATTCGCTCGTGCCTGCCGCGCCGAACGAGTGCGCATTGGTTCTTGGCTGGCGTATTGGCGCGAATGTCAGCGCGCGCATCGTCTCTACCAACGCTTCGCGCCCGTTTCCCTCGCCCACCTGCAACGCTCAGCGCTTTCGCCTTACGATCAGTGGATTCAACGGCATTCGCTCTCACCTCGCCTCAGCAATCAGCTCAACCAAGCCGCGAATCGTCTGGCCAAGACCGGGCCGGAATTCGCACTGCTCATTGATACGAGGGATTGCAGCTCCGCGCAGCTTCGCGAACTCGCCGCTTCGTTGCGCGCGCAGATTTATCCGCGATGGCGCGCATGCTTTGTCGGCGCTTCCGCTCCCGGTAGTGATGCACGGTTCAGCCAAATCACTGCAGTCAACCCCAAGCAATTTAGCGACGCACTGAATCAAGCCGCGGGTGAAACAGCGGGAGAATTCCTCACCGTTCTTCCGGGCCATTCCCGACTCAGTCCCGATGCATTGATCGAAATCGCCGAGCGCATCGCCAGCGCTCCGAATCTGGCCTTGGTCTACACGGACGAGGATTTGATGGACGATGAAGGCCATCGAAGCCTGCCGAACTTCAAGCCAGCGTGGAGCCCAGCGCTGGTCGCCTCAGGACTTTTCCCCGGACACCTTTGCCTACTCCGACGCGATCGGATTCCCGGCGTGGCTCCGTTTCGAAACGAATTCCCGTTGCTGCCGTGGTTCGATGTGCTTGTGCGCACGTGCGAAGGCATCTCTGCCAACGAAGTTTCTCATGTGCCATTGGTCTGCCATCACGGGCACGCATCTGCAGCCAAGGCCGTCCCGCCTTCGGATCGCTCTGTCGAAGAAGCCCGAAAGACTCTGGCCGACGCGGTCTCTCGGCGCGCACGCCATGGCGCGCCTTTTCTGCCCGAAGAAGGTCATCACCGCCACGTCCGCTATCATCAATTCCGCGCGGAGCCCGACATTCTGGCACGACTGCCCGTCACCATCGTCATTCCCACCCGCGACCGGCTGCATCTCCTGCAAGAGTGCATCGAGCTACTCGACGAAACCGTGGATTGGCGGTATGTGAAACTCATCATTGCAGATGATCACTCACGCGATGCCGACGCGGTGAGCTATTTGGACCGCATTCAAAAGCGCGACGATCTGCGCTGCATCGTTGTCCGGCCCAAGGACCGCAGCGCGCCGTTCAATTATTCCAATCTCGTCAACCTCGCGCGGCCCTATCTCGACACGCCGCTGGTGCTGCATCTCAACAACGACGTGAATGCGCTCGAGCGCGGCTGGCTGGAGACAATGGCCACGTGGTTCCTGCAAAGCGACGTTGGCGTGGTCGGCGCCAAGCTGCTTTATCCGGATAAGACACTTAATCACACCGGCATCATTATCGGCCCCCATGGTGGTCTCGCCGACACGCCGTTCGCGAAGGTTCCGCCCAGCGAAGTCCCGGTTGTCTGGCACGATGCCGCACGCGAAGTTTCCGCTGTGACCGGCGCGTGTCTAATGACCCGCGTCGATCTTTATCATCAATTGAACGGATTTGATGAGACGGACTTCAGCGTGGCCTACAACGACGTCGACTATTGCCTGCGCGTGCGGGGCACTGGTCATCGCGTCATCTACGAACCGCAGGCCAAGCTCATGCACTGGGGTAGTGCCACGCGCGGCGTCACCTTTGACGACGCCGAACACATCGCCTTTGTCCGTCGCTACCCGTCGTTCCGCGATCCGTTTATCAGCCCGCATCTGCGACTCGCCGGCAATCGCCTAGTTTGCACGCCGAACTCCCCTGCCCGCACCGAACGTGTAGAGAAGGCTCGCTTGCTACTGCTGACGCATAATCTCAACCTCGAAGGTGCGCCGCTTTTCTTGCTCGAATACGCGACCTGGATGGTGCGCGAAGCCGGCTTCGCCGTCGATGTGCTCGCGTCACAAGATGGTCCGCTGCACGATGCGTTCGTCCAGCTTGGTGCGCGAATCACCATCGTAGACACCGCGCCACTTTATTCATCCGTCGACGAGGAAACGTTCTTCGCGCACTTGGCGGACATCCGCACGCGCATTGAGTGGGATCAGATCGATTTGGTGGTGTGTAATACGCTGGTCAGTTTCTGGGGCGTGCATCTGGCACGCCTAGCCGACAAGCCCTCGCTCTTCTACATTCACGAAAGCTCTACCATCTTCCGGTTTTTCGAACGACGGCTGGAGTTGGATCTGCACCGGCTGGCTGCGGAGGCCTTCCATCACGCAACCTTTGCGTTATTCCTCTGCCAAGCCACGCGCGACTACTACGAGGACCACAACATTAACGGTAATTTCCGCCTCGTTCCCAGTTGGATTAACCTCGACGACATGGAGGCGTTCCGCGCCAAACACAGCCGGGAAGCCATGCGCCGCAAATATGGTTTCGATGACGACGAAACGATCATCGCCAACATCGGCACGGTCTGCGAGCGCAAAGGTCAGCACGTTTTCCTTCGCGCCATCGAACATTTCAACCGCCAAGGCCACCGCGGGAAATTCCGCTTCGTCATGGTCGGCGCCCGCCCCGGCATTTACCTCGACTTGCTCAAGCGCGACCTTGCACGGCTCAAGTTGGACAACGTCACGCTTATTCCCGAGACGCGCGATGTTTTCGACTTCTTCGTCGCAGCCGATCAGTTCGTGTGCACGAGTTACGAGGAATCATTCCCGCGCGTGGTGATGGAAGCCATGGCGTTCCGCACTCCGATCGTCACCACGGACGTGCACGGCATCGCCGAGATGATCGGCCAACGCCAGCAAGGGTATCTCGTCTCCCCCGGCGATCACATTGGATTGTCGCGCATGATGTGGACCTGCATCGCCAAGGAACGCAGCGGCAAATCGCTCACGCCCACCGCCTATTCGAAAGCGCTGCGCTTCTACGATCATCGCAAGGTCCTGCCCTTCCACGTGGCCTTGGCTAAGGAGGCTTGGCTAAACCATGCTTCCGCCTCAACGACAGGCTAAAAGTTACTGCCTAAAGTTGGCGCTATCGATGCGGACGCGCACAATCGCGTCAGATTTACCCGGCTCCACTGTTACCCCCATCCAGCCTCCCGGTTCCGCCGTCCACATGTGGATTTTCATGTCTCGGTCGGGTGCAGCGTTGCCACCTTGCAGGGGCTGAACACGCGCGCCCTTACACCAAAATGTGCGGATGATATATGACGGTCCCGAACCAGGCGCTGTCTCGACCGTGCCGTGAACTTCCCCGTCCATATTGTCAGTGTGAAACCATACTTCACCACCGGCCGGCAGCTCGATACCTTCCGGCGTGATTCGCCCGCCACGCACAATGATTTGTTCCGGACGCCAATCCACGGTGCCAAACAGACTGTCAGCAGCGACCGGTCCCGATTCAGTGATCGGCGGCACATTCTTGAGCAGCACAGGAGGCCCGTCCAATTCTCCCGAGTGCATAATCTCAAGCTCACGATAACCAATAAATGATTGGCCAGCCTGAGCTACATCATGGTTGGCCCACAGCAATATATGCCTACCTCCGGCATCCACTTCAAAGGGCACCCTTGCGATCTTCTGGCCGGGTTCGAGAACCAACTGCCGCTGCCACAACACTTGCTCGGGAATCGATCCGTGCACGGTAATTTTGGCCATACCAAAGAGACGCTCGTCATCATTTTCCGACACGCGATTGATCACCGCCGCACCGCGTAGTCGATAAACTGGCGCCTCCAATTTGACCTGCGCGCTCAGCCGTGTGGAACCATAGAGAATCAAACCATCATGCCCCCGCATGAAGTCGAACGGATCACGATCGTGAAAGAATACCCGACCCGACACATTACCGCCTAGGTCCTGAATGGTGGCCATGGCATCACGCATGTTCACTGAATCAGGGTTGGTGGCCTTCCGACCAACGAGGAATGTTCCGATCACCTCGCGATCGTAATATTTAGTCAGTGTCTCGTCGATGGGCCACGGCCAATCATCACGTGCCACAGTGTTATAAACCCACTTATACCGCTTCCGCTCCAGAATCTGATCTCCCAAATGTTCGATGTCTTTCTGACTGTAACTGGTGCCCCAATGGATCCACAGCGCTTGCCCGCGCGCTCTTTGCGCGGGGATGAATCGTTCCATCCACTCCGTGCCGACTCCCCAAAATACAGCGCGCCGGCCCGCCGCGTCAGGATCGGGAAGATTCAACATAAGCCGCTCAAAGCTGCGCACATACCACCAAGGCATTTTCAGTCCTTCAAAGTAGCTAAATTGCTCCCCTAACTCCGTCATGGCCGCGTAATCCGAACGCGGATCCTGCGAGTAACCAAATTGCGAGCGTTGCCCGCGCCAAGCCGACTCCCACGCCGACACGCCAAGGACAAACGCCGGCGTGACCAAACCGAGAATCCACCACCAGCGAGACAGAGTCACAGCTCCCGTCCCCAACCACACGCTGACCAATAGCACCAGCCACGCCGCGATTCCAATGTAGGCGATTTCAAAATTGCTTGCGATCAAAGCCACACCGGCCACCGCCGCGGCCAAGGTGCCTAATACCGCCACGATCCTTAGTAGCCACGAATGGTTTGCAGTGGCCACCCACGCCGCCACCGCCGTCATCAACGTCATCAAAACTCCGAAAAAGCCGACAGGCTGTAGCCAAATCCAACCGTAATAATCATGCGGCGGATGCCATAAAAACTGCGGAGAAAACAGTGATCCGACATATTCAAGCCGTTGCCCCGACGGTAAGCTCACCACGTTGTGCCACCACAAGGCGGGACTGGCGCCGGTCCATAGGCACTCGATCAACAAAGGCACGGCCGTTCCCACCACAAGCAGGCCAGCCATCGTGAACACAGTCTCACGCCAACGTGCTTGTTTCGCCAGCGCGGCCCATATGACCCACGCCAACGCGGCTGCCAATGACACGAGATGAAAATTGAGTTTATTGACTCCTCCCACGACCAGAGCGCCGATAGTGATCAAATGCCATCCCCATGATTCTCGACGCCACACCGGTGCCATCGCTGCCGACCACGTGATCGCCGCAAGGCATACCACGCCCAGCGCATTGTGCCACAAGATCGTGTGCTGGCTGGCTGTCGCAAACGTCACCGCACCACCCACCACGACGGCCGCCCACATCGGCAAACGACGCACCACGATCAGCGGTAAAAGCAACGCCGACACCACGATCAGAACAGCCGCGCCGCGCGTCAGTCCATCATACGTGCCACCGCCGACTCGCTCGAACATCCAATTGAGCCCCAAAAATCCCGCCTGTATAGGCGTAGTGAAATCGACATACGGCAACTCGCCACGATTGAGATGCCCATTGGCCGCGATCACCAAGCCGTAGTCATAAAGATCGCGTAGATAACCGTGGTTTCTGAACCAAGGCGTCAAGGCGACGGCGACAAGGACAATACTCAGAGTGACAATGACTGGCTTTCGGGACAAGGAAGACGGCATTCGTAAAATAACAGACTACCGGTTTTGCGCAGGTATCTGAGCCTTGTCACTCACAGAACCACAGTCTCGCAAAATCATCGAAACTTGCCTCCCGTCGTCACCGCCCCTTGCCTTGCGCCATTCGTATGCGCCGTATTACTCCGCTCCGGCTCAGCCTGTTCCTGCTGCCGTTTCTCATCGCCCTCCTCTTTGCCTACGTCACGCAACATGTGTGGGAGGATTATTATATCACTTGGCGCTCCAGCAAAAATTTGGCGACAGGCCATGGACTGGTTTACCAGCCAGGCGAGAAACTGCACACCTTCACTTCACCCTTGGGCGTGCTCCTGCCAGCGGTCGCCAGCTTAGTCACTTTCAACGCTTCGGATGCTGGTGCACTCTGGTTATTTCGCATCTGGTCAGCTGCCGCTCTCGGTGGCGCTGCTCTGATTTTCTGGCAACTGGCCCGACAACTCGCATTCGCCCGTCTCGCGGCGATGCTCCTCCTCGGCTGGCTCGCGCTCGACTCCAAGATTATCGATTTCTCCATCAACGGCATGGAGACCGCCTTTCTCGTGCTGTTTTTGGCGTGGACTCTGCACGCGCATTTTAATCGCACGGCAAACGCGTGGAAACATCTCGGCTTGGCGTGGGCGGGCCTGATGTGGAGCCGCCCCGATAGCTTTATCTATATCGGCCTCGTCGCGGCCGGATTCTGGTTGTTCAATGATCCCGCTCGCTCGGGACGCGACCGCAGACAAATGCTTGTTTTATTTCTGCGCGCCGGATTGCTCACGACCGCGGTGTATCTGCCATGGCTGCTTTTTGCGTGGGGTTATTATGGCACACCGGTGCCACATACCATAACCGCCAAAAGCGGATTCGCCGATCCGCACACACTGACAGGGCTTGTTCAAACCGTGTTACGTCTGCCGTTGGAAATGTGGACTGGTCGCGGTTCGATTCACGCAACCTTCCTTCCCGCTTATCACCAGTTCGGCGGCTGGCCCGAGGTTGTGGTGCAGAGTGCACGCGCCATCGCGGCAGGAATTGCGCTACTCTGGGTGCTGCCATTCCTGCGCATGGAAACGCGTGCTTCATCCTTCGCATTTTTCGGCGCGCATGTTTATCTGACTTACTATCCCTATTTCCCGTTTCCGTGGTATGTGCCAACCACCACAGTGTTGGCGGTGTTCAGTCTCGGGAGCCTGCTAGCCCAAGCGCTCTCGGTCGCGTCTCGTTGGGAACAGCATAATCCCGCCTCGCGTCGCCCGCGGCAATTACTCGGCAGTGCGTTTGCGGTCGTGGTCGTGATTTTAGCCGCCAATGTTTGGCTTACGTGGCAATCGGGACGCTTGTTTGCAGCGCAGCAGGCCATCGTCGAGGACGGCAACCGTCGCAAAATCGGCGAGTGGCTCCGGGCCAACTCTACTCCCAGCGACACCGTGTTCATGGAGCCGCTCGGCTACATCGGCTATTTTTCCGGACTCAAAACCTATGACATGCCCGGACTATCTTCGCTCGAAGTGGTCGAGACCCGGCGGCGCGTCGGCAACGGCTGGGAGAAAGTCATCGCCGAACTCAAACCGCGCTGGCTGGTCTTGCGTCCACACGAAATCGAAGGGCTGCAGCGAGCCAGTTACGATTTGCTGAAAACCGATTATCTGTTCGCCCGAGAGTTTTCCGTGCAGGACCAACTCGCCGAACTAAGCCTGCCTGGCCTGCCTTATCTCAAACACGACGCCACCTTTTTAGTGTATGAACGGCAACCCGAACACTCCGGAAACGCGGTGTTACAGGATGAAAGCGAGTTTCCCATCAGTCGCATCACCATCGACGATCAGGAACTGACTTTCGCCCACGCGCCGAGCGTGCTCGTGCGACACCTGCCGCGTAGCGCTCAAACCTTCACCGTCTTCTTCGGCTTTGTGCCAGATGCTTATACGGATCCCGCTGATCATACAGATGGCGCAACTTTCACCGTCGAGTTGGTCGATGGCGAACACACCCGCGAACTGGTTTCACGCACACTCGAACCATTTGCCAATCCCTCCGACCGAGGATTGCAGCGCTTCATTATCGAATTACCACCACGCGGTGAAGGCGCGCGCCTCCTGCTTCGCGCTTCACCCTACCGCACCATTTCCAAGGACTGGACCTGTTGGAGCGACGGATCGTTCGACTAACAGTGCGTGACGTTTAACTTCACGGCCACGGTGCCGTTTGCACTTCATGCACACGCACTTTCACCGAGGGCGCCTTCGCTGAGGGCTCTATCCCAAGCACGATCCAGCCCCCCGGTTCTGCGCACCATGTGATAAACTCCATTCTGCCGTCATCACGCCGCAGTTCGTTATCCGTAAAAACCTCCAATCGACAGCCCGAGAACCACATAGCACGCAGCACTGGCAAGTCGCTCTTCCAAAGGCCTTCGACCGCCAGCTCCACATGACCGGTCATCTCAGTTACGATTCCGTCGACCCGTAACCACAGTTCGCCTCCCGGCGACAATTCGATGCCTTCATTCGTGACGCGTCCACGCCGGAGCCATGCCTGTGACGGACGCCACTCGCCCGGCAGCAATCGGCTCAATGTAGTTTCATCCAGTGCCACGGCCTTTGCCTCGCCGCGATAAAACCACTCCGGCGCATCGGGTCCCGAAGCCTGCACGTGCTCAATGCGCGGCAGACGCCAGCCCGCTTCCACCTGTCCTGCAAATTCGGGTGGAACTTCTACCGTGTAAACCGTGGCCAAATGGCTGCCGTCGATTTCATAGGATGCGCGAACCTCTTCTTCTCCTTCCGGCAACTCCACGCGAGAACGCCAGCGTTCAAAACGCGCGCCTCCGCCTGTCGCATACGCCACAAATTCCGCCGAGAACGTTCCGTTCGGCGTGTCTGCCGCGCGGCGTAACACCACTTCGCCGACCAAACGATTGGCTGGATAATCCAGCAGCATCTCGCCTCGCCCCTCCGTCACGCCAAGAAAATACTGTCCTGGCGACGATTCGAGATAGTCCATGTCGGACAGAACTCTCCGCGCGTCAGCATTGCCGCCGAAGTCTCGCACGAACTGCACCGGATAAATCGACACCGCCGGATCGGACGGTTGGCTGTAAACATAGAAATCAAAACCGACCGGACGCTTATCGTAAGCGTGACGCAAACGCATGCTTGCCGCCTCCGGCCAAAAGTCGGCCCACTGCAGAATTGTGATCTCCTTGATCACGCCCGTGCGAAACGCAGAGAGCAATCGAGCTTCTTCCTCCTGCCCCATGTTGCCCGTCACAATAAACGCGGACATGCCGGGCAGGTTCATCGACGGCCAGATTCGCGCGAGGCATTCCGTGCCGGTGCCGAAAAAGATCGCCGTGCGGCGTTCCTGCGCGAGCCCACGTCGCCATACCGCGAGACGTCGAAACGAATCGGCCAGTTCAGGCGGAATTTTCGTGCCGCGAAGGTAAGCGAAATCCGGATCGATTTCACCGCCGTCCACATAAGCTTCGCGCGGCGCAGGAGAATGACCAAATTGCGAGCGCTGTCCCAGCCACGCCGAATGCCAGCCCAAGCAGCCGATTAAAACAATCGGCGCTACGATCACGCCGTAAAACCAACCGCCACGCGCAGGCAAATCGTAACCGAGCCACAACGCAACCAGCAGCGCCAACCAGCCGGCGAGACCGATGTAAATGATGTCCATGTTGGTCATCAGCAGCACCGCGCCGCCGAGCAACGCTATCGCCGCGCAGCCCAGTGGCATGATTTTCTCAATCCAAGCGTTCGAGCCCCATGTCTGACGCAGGATCGCCACAAGCGTCAGCACCGTCACCAGCAATCCCAATGGCACAAGTTGTGGCAACGGCAGCGGCCCGTAGTAGTTGTGCGGCGGTTCATTGAAGAAACGCAGCGATAATGACTGCCCCAGCATATTGGCGCGCAGCGACACGGGAATCTCGATAACATTGTGCCACCAGGTCGCGAACGATGCGCCCGTCCAAGCCATTTCCGCCAGCACCGCCAACGCCGCGCAGACAAAATAAAAAAGCAAAGTCACCACCGCGCGGCCCCATCCCGATCTGCCGGTGAGCGCGGCCCGTGCCGCCCAAGCCGCACCAAGACCGATCGCCATCAGCTGCATGTTGATCTTGTTCATGCCGCCGAAGAAAATCGCTACACCGGCCAGCAGGTGCCACGGCCAGGTTTGCCAGCGCAACACCGGAGCAACGGCTCCAGCCCATGCGACCACGGTCACTAAAGTGACGCCCCACGGGTTATACCAAAACAGCGTATGCTGCGTCATGATCGCGCACACGAGTCCACCCGTCACAAGTAGCGCAGCCGGCCAAGGCCAACGCCGCACGAGCATCCCAAACAATACGACCAGCGCCAGCAGACCGGAAATCGCCGCGCCCCAAGTCATGCCTTGGAAAGTGCCGCCGCCGATCTTCTCCGCACAGACGTTCATCAAAAACACGCCCGCCTGCATCGGCGTCACAAAATCCGTGTAAGGCTTCTGTCCGTCGATCAATCGTCCCACGCCGCCCATGATCGCACCGTAATCATAAAAGCTGCACACGTAGGCCCGATTGCGCATCCAAGGCGCCAGCATTAAGACCGCCAGCACCGCAACCAGCAGCCACGCCGGCCACGCAATGCGTTTTTTGCCCGTGGGAATGGTTTCCATGTGGCCGTGAGAAAGCCGGACCCAATCAATCCGCGCAAGCGAGTTCTATCACGCAAGCTGCCGTGAGATTCTTTGCTGACAGCGCCATGCAAACCCTTGTTTCATCCCGTCACCCTTATGTCGCAATCGCTCCCGGAAATTCGTCGCCAGTGTGCCGCCCGCTTGCTGGGCCTGCACCACGCTGCGCATTCCGGCCACATCGCTTCTTCACTGAGTTGCCTGGAAATTCTCGTCGATCTTTGCTTCGGCCGAATGACTGCCGACGACACGCTGATCCTTTCCAAAGGTCACGCCGCCAGTGCGCTCTATACCGTTCTTTCCCTCTCTGGTCGTCTGCCCGAAGCAGAACTGGAAACGTTTTATCAAGACGGCACCTTGCTCGCTGCGCATCCGCCCTGCTCCGGCGTCATCAATTCCATCCCTTTCGGCACAGGCAGCCTTGGTCACGGTTTGAGTCTGGCCGCCGGCACAGCCTTCTCGACTCGTTACACTGGAAAAAAATTTCACACTTACGCCGTGCTCTCCGACGGTGATTGTAACGAAGGCTCCACGTGGGAAGCCGCGCTCTTTGCGGCGCATCACCGACTCGACAACCTCACGGTCATCGTCGACTTGAACGGCCTGCAAGGCATCGGCCGCACCAACGAGATTCTCAACCTTGAACCCATCACCGACAAATGGCGTTCCTTCGGCTTCGCCGTGGCTGTCGCTGAAAACGGCAACGATTTCACCAGCTTGGCTCAAGCACACGCTAGCCTCGCCAACATCACCGGCCCGCGCTGCGTGATCGCTCGCACCGTTAAGGGGCACGGCGTCACCTACATGCAGGACCGCATGGAATGGCACTATCTCCCCATGGACGAGGCCAAATACGCTCAAGCCGTTCGCGAAACCGTCGACTGAACCATGCGAAAAGAATTCTCACGCTGGGCCGAAGAAACCGGCCGCCGCGAAAACCGTCTGATTTTCCTCACCGGCGACTTAGGTTACGGCGCGCTTGAAAATGTGCGGAACGCTCTCGGCAGCCGCTTCGTCAATATGGGCGTCAGCGAGCAGAATATGGTCTCCGTGGCCGCCGGTCTCGCGCGACAAAGACTGCTGCCCATCTGCTACAGCATCGCGCCCTTCGCGGTTTTCCGTCCCTACGAGCAAATCCGTCTCGATGTCGCCTTACACAATCTGCCGGTGAAACTGGTCGGCAACGGCGGCGGCTATGGCTACGGTATCATGGGTGCCAGTCACCATGCGCTGGAAGATCTCGCCGTGCTTTCCTGCCTGCCGAACTTCGCGTGCATCGTTCCGCTCTGTAATTCTGACGTTCCCAGCGCCGCCGATGCGTTCTTCGCCCACGCCGGGCCCGGCTATCTGCGACTTGGCCTCGGCCTCTGGCCTGAATCTGAACTCGGTCCACTGCCAGCATTCGCACCGATCCGTTCACTCGTCACGACCACCGCTTGTCCGAAACTCACCGTAGTCGGACTGGGCCCGGTCCTGCTCTCTTCTTTGCCTTGGCTGAAAGCGCAAGGTGACTGCGAAGTCTTCGCTGTTGCCCGACTTCCTCTCGCAGAACTCACCGATGCTCTGCGCACCAGTGTGCAAAACTCAGGTCGGCTTCTTGTGTTGGAGGAACATACCGCACGCGGCGGCTTGGGCGAACATCTCGCCGCTCGCCTCGCGTCCGAGGGAGTGTCATTCCGTCTGCATCATCTTCACGCGCGCGGTTATCCGAGTGGACGCTACGGCAGCCAAGCTTTTCATCAGCGTGAATCCGGTCTCGATTTTTCCTCTGTGCAACGCGCAGTCAAACAGTTGACCGAGTCCTAAGCGCGCTGCGCAGCGTTATTTTTCTGCGCCCACTTTGGTCCGAAAGTGCATCACGACTTGCCCGCACATCAAGGTGCGCACGAGCGGAATCGACTCCACGACACCTTCCACGGCCTTCAACGGATACACCATCCAGTTCGGACAGAAAAACGGCACGAGACCGATATAGCTGTGGGACTGCAACGTGCCCCCGGCCTCGGCAAACCAACGTGCAAGTGTTGCGCGGGTGTAGGACAACTCCCCGTGCTCGCGATGATAAGGCGAAACCTTCTCGATGATTTTTAAGACCGGATTGTAGCCATTCGGCTCAATGACCAAAACATCCTTGGCCACCTTGCAGATCTGTCGAATGCCGCGAAGCGGATCGGGGATGTGGTGAATTACGCCGCGCACTACGGCCACATCGAAAGTCCTGCCCAAGCTTTCCAAATCGTAGGCGTTGCACACCTGAAATTCCGGCATCTTGCCATTGATCGGTGCGTTCTTCTTGCGCGCCACCTCCACAGTCTCCGCACCAGGTTCCACGCCGAGAACAGAAGCCGCGCCGCCTTCAAACAAATGGCCCGTATAAGTGCCGTCGCCGCAGCCGACATCAATGACCGACTTTCCTTGCAACAGGTTTGAGCTGAACATGGCCGCGTTGATACGCTGATTGCTGGTCCGGCTGGAAAGCCGGTCAGTCGTATAGCGGTAGCTGCCCTGTTCGCGGGCATCCTTCTCAAAGACTTCGTAAGAAGACGGCATGGGACACACTCCTACTTTTCCCCTTTCCGTTGCCAACCTATTTTCCACTCTCGTTCATTCGCACCTTCGCTGGCGCCAACCGTCTCGTATTATCCGTGACAATCTGGTCTCGATTTTGAATGAGTGAAAGTTACGGTAGCGCACCGATTTCCTAAAATACGCATGACTGCCACTCCAACGACCTCCATGCCCGATCTGTGGTCCGACCTCTGGACCGACCAAGACCGTGAGGAAGTCCGCCGTCTGCAGGGCCCTATCTGGGTGGTCGGTGCCGCCGGTTTCATCGGGGCCAAGCTGTTCTTTTCCCTCTCACGTATTCGTCCGGACGTATTCGCTGTTTCGCGACAGGTGGAAAACAGCTGGCGACTCTTGCACTGCCCATATGGCAATCGCCTGACTCTTGATATCACCCGGGAAAACGAGGTGCGTGAAGCTGTCCGCAAGCACCAACCCAAAACCGTCTTCAACCTTTCTGCTTACGGTGCCTACGAACGGCAGAATCAGGCTCGGCGCATTCACGAGGTCAATTATCTCGGCACGCTCAATCTTATCCAAGCACTGGCCGAAACCGGATGCGATGCGTTCGTCCAAGCCGGCACGTCCTCCGAATACGGTTTGAATTGCGCGGGGCCCTCTGAGGACGACGTGCTACAGCCCAACAGCGACTACGCCGTCTCCAAAACCGCGACTTCCTACCTTCTCGGCTATTATGGCCGAATCCGCTCCTTCCCCTGCACGCACCTGCGGCTGTATTCCGTTTACGGACCGTGGGAGGAGCGCGACCGGTTGATTCCCACGCTCGTCCGCCTCGGTCTGCAGGGCAAATATCCGCCGTTGGTCAACCCCGAGATCTCGCGCGACTTTCTCCACGTGGACGATTGCACCCGCGCCTTCGTCAAAGCCGCACTGGTCAGTTGCCGCCAAACGCCGGGACGTAGTTACAACATCGCCACCGGCATCCGCACCACCCTCGCGGAGGTTGCCGCCACCGCCAAACGACAATTCGCGATCGCTGACGAGCCGGTGTTCGGCTCCATGCCGGCACGCAAGTGGGACCTGTCCAACTGGTATGGCGATCCCTCCCGCGCCAAGGCCGAGTTGGGCTGGGAATTCCGCATCGATTTCGCCAAGGGACTGGAAGCAACCGCCGCATGGGAACGCGCTGCAGAACCACACGTGCGCTTTGCCGCCGTCGCCCTCAAGACTGAAAAACTTTCCGCCGTCGTGGCGTGCTACCGCGATCACGAAGCCATCCCGCACATGCACGCGCGGCTCACGGCGGTCTTCCGCAAACTCGGCGTCGATTACGAAATCATTTTCGTCAACGACCGTAGTCCGGCCCGCGACGAGGAGGTCATTCGCGAGCTTTGCGCACAAGACCCTCACGTCGTCGGCATTTCCCATTCCCGCAACTTCGGTTCACAAAGCGCCTTCATCAGCGGCATGGAAGCCTCCACCGGCGACGCCGTCATTCTGCTCGACGGCGATCTGCAGGATACGCCCGAAACCATCGAAGCGTTTTATCACGAGTGGAAGAAAGGTTTCGAGGTCGTCTACGGTGTGCGCGTCAAACGCGAGGCCGCTGTGCACATGCAGTTTTTCTACAAAGCCTTTTACCGACTGCTGCGCCATCTCTCCGAAGTGGAAATGCCGGTCGATGCGGGTGATTTCTCGCTAATCGATCGCAAGGTCGTCGATCACCTGCTGCGTTTCCCCGAGCGCGATTTCTTCGTGCGCGGCCTGCGCGCGTGGGTCGGTTTCAAACAGACTGGCGTGCCTTACGTTCGCCCCGAGCGGATGTTCGGTCGCACCACCAACAATTTTCTCAAAAACATCTGGTGGGCGAAAAAAGCCATCTTCTCCTTCAGCCTCAAACCGCTGCACTACATCCAAGGATTCGGCGTCGGTTTGTTTGTGCTCAGCATGGTGCTTTCGGCCTTCTACCTTGTCTATTATCTTGTGAACCCGCCCTCAAACGCCCCTGGCATCACGACCATCATTCTGCTCATTCTCGGTCTTGGTGGCATGCAGCTGCTCTCGTTGAGCATCCTTGGTGATTACTTGGGCAAGGTTTTGGAAGAAACCAAGGGTCGCCCGCGCTACATTCGCGCCACGGTGTTCACCGGCAGCAATGAATTGCGCGATGAAGCAGATATCACACGCTTCCTCGCCGAGGCTCAACAATCCCGCCGCGATCGTCGCGGCTGACCCGTTTCGCCTTGCCGTCCTCCGCTGCCAACGAAGGTTTCCAACCCCGCGCCCACTGGGCTCCGGATACGCCGGCGCGTCGGCTCGCCTATCGCCTGCGCCTGATCGCCGATCTGCAGACCAATACCATTGATCGCGATCTACGCCGCGAGTTGCCGACTTGGTCGGGACGCGTGCTCGATGTCGGTTGCGGCAACAGTCCTTTTCGTCACCTGCTCAATGCCGGCAAAGTTCGTTACCAAGGCATCGACGTGGAAGCCGCCGCGAGTTTCGGTTACGCCAACCCCGACGTCATTTATTACGACGGGAAGACCATTCCGTTCGACGCGAATACGTTCGACGCCGTGATGTGCACGGAAGTCTTGGAGCACGTGCCGGAACCCGAGCCGTTCATTGCTGAGCTTCACCGCGTGCTCAAACCCGGCGGGCGAGCCGTCGTCACGCTGCCGTGGTCGGCCCGTTTTCACTACCAGCCCTACGATTATCACCGCTACACGCCCAGCATGCTCACCCGGCTTTTCACCAATTTCACCCGCTGCCACATCACGCCACGCGGCACAGACTTCACGGTCATTGGCTCCAAAGTCGTGGTCGCATTCATCCGCAATCTCCTTCGCCTTAAACCCGCGCGCGCATCCGATGTGCTGTGGATTCCCCTGCGTTTGCTAGCTGCCGTGATCAGCCTGCCCTTCCTGCTGGTCGCATTGCTGCTCGGCCACGCCGGTATTCTGTTCGGCTGGGGATCAACCGACGACCCGCTGGGCTACACCTTGGTTTTGGAAAAATAAACCATGGCCAACATCGTCGACGAACAGGGCTACAATCAGATTTTCTCGCCCAGTCCGGCCCAAGCCTTGCGCCTGCGGCGGCGGGCTGAGGCGATCATCCGCGCGTTGCCCGCGAGCACCGGCCAACGGCATTTGCTCGAGCTCGGCTGCGGTATGGGCGAAATGGCGCGCCAACTGGCCGAGCAAACCGATGCGCGCGTCACCGGTGTAGACATCTCGGAGAAATTCATCGCCCACGCTCGCGCCGAACACAGTCTGCCGAACCTCGATTTCATGCTGGCCGATCTGACGAGCCAGGTTCCTGCAGCCGGCGAAGATCGATACGATGCCATCACCGGCAACGGCATTCTGCACCATCTCTATCATCACCTCGACACCGTGCTGCCCGCACTGCGCCGCTGGCTTAAGCCCGGCGGGCGCCTAATTTTTTGGGAGCCGAATCTCTGCAATCCCTACGTCTATCTGATCTTCTCTTTCCCTTCACTGCGACAAAAGGCCAAGCTGGAACCTGACGAAATGGCGTTCACCCCGGCTTTTATCCGTCGCAAGTTGGCTGACGCTGGCTACGTGAACATCCGCGTCACCACGCGCGACTTTTTGTTGCCCAACACGCCGGACAGTCTCGTGCGCCCGGTAGTCGCGCTCAGCAACGTGCTCGACCGGATTCCATTGATCAACCGACTCGCGCAATCCGTGTTTCTCGTCGCGGAAAAAGGTCCGGCCGACGACGCGGCTGCGCCTGATCATCCATGAGGTTCCGAGCGCAGTGGTCCGTGTTGGCAGTCGCGGTCGCTCTGGTGACCACGGCCCTCTGGTTGCGCTGGCCGACATTTGCACACTCGCTCTGGAACGTTGACGAGGCCATCCACGCCACGGCCGCTCGCGTGCTACTCGACGGCGGAGTGCTATATCGCGACGCAATCGATCAGCGCACTCCCCTGACTTATCACGCCATCGCGATCGTCTTTGCTCTTTTCGGCGAAAACAATCTGTGGGCTGCGCGTTGCGTCGTCGCGCTCATGATCGCTGTCACAGGCTTCCTGCTGTTTCTCGTTGCTCGCCGTCAGGATCGCGTAGTCGCCGGAGGGATCGCCGGCTTGCTCTACGTCGTGCTTGGCTCGGCGGCGCTGTTTCAAGGCGACGCCAACGCCATCAACACCGAGTGGTTTGTCGCCTTTTTCACCACCGCGGCCGCCGTATTGATTTTGTCCGGGCAACGGCAAGCAGGCGTCATTCGCGCCCTATTTTGCGGCGCACTTTTAGGCTGCGCTTTTCTTTCTAAGCAGCCTGCATTGCTCGAGATCGCCGCACCGTTGGTGATGTTGGGTTATCTCGGATGGATCGAGCGTTTGGGTGCACGTTGGACTCTTGCGCGACTGGCAGCAGTTGCGGCCGGATGGCTGGTGATTGTGGCCATTGCCGTTCTCCCACTCATCTGGCACGGCGCGTGGGCCGATGCCGTCTTCTACACCTGGACTTACAACCTGGAGTATTACGGAGCAGAAACCACCTTGGCGAACCGTCTGGCGGCACTCGTGCAGCCGTTCCAATTGGTAGCCATGGTTTCACCCCTGCTGATCGTGCTTTGGATTGGAGCCGCGTTGATCACCGCAATCCGTTTGGCTCAACGCGCGCCGACCGCAGCAGAACGCGAAGGGAACCCATTCTTGGCTTATCTTGCGGTTTGGTCCGCGGTTTCCCTTCTCGGTGCCGCTTCGGGTGGCCGGGATTTTCAGCACTACATCATCCAGTTCTTACCGGCGTTTTCATTGGGCGCGGGTTTGGCATTGGTAAGCATAGCGCGTTGGGCCGCGCGCGCCGGCACGTTGAAAGGATTACGAGTAATTACAGCAGGTCTACTGCTTGGCATCATGATTTGGCAGGTCGGACGCGCCGGTATTACATCGCGCACCCGCATCCTGCCGGATGACCCATCTGTTCGTATCGCGGACTACATTCGCGAGAACAGCATGCCCAACGAGCGCATCTTTGTTTGGGGCTATCATCCAGACATCTATTACTTCTCCGATCGCAAGCCCGCGAGTCGCTTTCTCTACGCATCGTTTCTCACCGGCCTTATTCCTTGGATCAATGTCGAACCCGGGCGCGACACAAGTAACACCATTGTGCCCGGCGCCATGGATGCCCTACTGGCTGACTTGGAAAAGAATCAACCGACATTCATCGTCGATTGCAGCGCCGGCCCCAACCGCCACTGGCAAAAATATCCACCAGACAATTTCCCGCGATTCCACGCCTATCTAAAAACCCATTACCAGCAGGTTTCCTCAGAGCGGTTCGTGCCGATGGGATTCCGGCTCTATCAACGACACTCGTCGGTGGGAAACAACGAACCTACACCACGCGGCTTGCCAGCCGACACACTGCGCGAGCTTAATCTGGCCGTGCTGGCCAATCCGCTTCATCCCGAGTCTGCGCACGCTCCCTATGGCGCATCGCGCGATGTGATTGATGGTCGTATTCAATTGTTTCTCCACGCTCCGTCGGATATCACATACCGACTCTCCGCCGGAAGTTCCGCCCTGCATGGCGGATTTGGTATTCGTCCCCCGGCTTACGCGTCAGATAATGCCGGTCCAACCGACGGGGCTGAATTTGTGGTGCGCTGGCAACCCGATGCCCAAGATTCCATCGTTCTCTTTCGGCGATTGCTCAGGCCCTTGGAAAATCAAGATGATCGCGGAGAACAGGCTTTCCACGTCACGGTCCCCGGTCCGCATCAAGGCGGACTTCTCATTCTCGAAATCAATCCCGGCCCCGCCGACAACAACGCCAGCGACTGGACCTATTGGAGCAATCTTACCCTCGAAAATTCCCACTAGACGCCCGCATCGCATTTTTTAACTCTCTCACATTTCATGGATACCGAATCCTCCGCTTCTGAACGTTCCCTCCTGCTCGACTGGCTGTTCCGCATCCTCGGCTTCACCGCGATGGTGGGAGTTGCGTTCGCCCTGCCCCTATTCCCTGTGCTTGAGCTGGACTCGTCTTGGCGACAAGCCATCGGCCGGTTCTTTTTCCAAGGCCTTCAATTCGGCACCGAGGTCGTGTTCACGTATGGCCCGCTGGGGTTTGCCATGGGCAAAACTTATTGGGGTAGCCAATGGGAAGTGTTGATCGGCTGGCATCTCGTCCAGTCCATCATCTTTTCGGCCATCATCTACTGGCACGCCTATCAGCTCAAAGGCTACTCGCGCATCTTCTTCTTTGGCTTCTTCTTTTTGTTCGGCCTGTCGTATCAGGACTCGATTCATCAAACCATCATCGCCTTTGCCGGCCTCGCCCTGATTCGCAGCAGCGATCAACCTTGGCGATGGACGTCGCTGTTCTGGCAGGTTCTGCTCGTCGTCCTGTCATTGGTGAAATTCACCAACATGCTCGTGGCCTTTTTCTTGGTGTTATTGGCCGGAGCTTATGCCTTCTACCGCGATCGCCGTTGGCAATCGCTGCGCACACCAGCGATCTTCGTCGTGCTTTTCCTGCTTGGATGGCGGCTCTGCGGGCAGCATCTCGGCAACCTGCCGGCGTATTTTCACAGTTCGTGGGAAATCAGCCAAGGTTACCTCGACGCCATGGGACTGGCACCGAACTCCACCCAACTTAATCACGCCTTGGCCACGGTGGTTCTCATTTGCGCCTACTTCGCCTTAAACATTCTCACCGCGCCCGACCGCATCAAAACCATCGCGTTATCCCTAGGCGCCTTCGGTTACCTCTACGTCAATTGGAAGCACGGCTTCATTCGCGCCGACGGACACCAGATCGGTTACTACTACGCAGCGCTTAGCGTCCTTGTTGCCTCACCTCTTCTTTTAGCTGAAGGCCGCAAGTTCCTTCGCCTCAAGCAAACCCTGCTGTTCGTGGCCGGCTTCATTTGCTTGCTCGGCATGGAAAAAATTCTGCCAGGACTGGTCCGCGGCGCGCTCGGCAACGCGCAAAACACTTTCAACCTCAACCTCGCGTTTGCCCGCGGCGAAACTTACACTCGCGCCATCTACGAGGGTAAATTTGAGGCCGAACGTAACGCCGCGTTGCTGCGCAAAGTGAGCGAAACGGTGGGAGACTCCACCATCGACGTGCTGGGCTTCGAACAGGCCGTGGCGCTTTTCAACGACTTCAACTACACGCCACGTCCCGTGTTCCAAGGCTACTCCGCCTACACACCCTACCTCGCAGAACTTAACCGCGATTTTTACACCTCGGATCAGGCGCCGGAGTTCGTCTTGTTCAAACTCCAAACATTGGATGGCCGTCTCGCCACAATGGATGATCCGCATGCGCTCCGCTTGTTGGTGCAACGCTATCGCTATCTTTTCTCCGAGCAGGGCTTCGCACTTTGGCAAAAGAAGGATGAACCCTTCCATGCCGCCGATTACGAGCCCGCGCCTATTCGCGAAGGCACTTACAAAATGGGTGAATCCATCGAGCTCGCCGACCTCGCCGATCAACATCTCTGGGTCGAGATCGACTACCGTTACACTCTCCTGGGCAAGATCCGTCGCTTCCTCTACCGTCCCGTCGAAGTTTTCCTGCACATCACCGATAATCAGGGTAACAAGACCGTGCATCGTTTGCCCGGACCGATTGGCCGCACAGGATTTATTCTGAATCCCCTCATCGACGATCTTCTGGAATACATGCGTGCAGCCGGTGGTGACCCCAAGCGCCGCATCGCGAGCATCCGCCTCGATACCGCTCCACAAGACCGCGACTGCGTCCGCGACGAATTCACCATGCGCCTTTCGTCTCTGCCTCCATCCGAAGCCGGAAAAGATTTCTTCAAACAGGCTAATAACGCCCTGTTCCACATGTTCTCCAACGCCCCGATATCCTACGAGGCGCACAATCCGCCTAACGAGGACCTCATCGATGGGCGCACGGTCATGATTCTGCACGCTCCCAGCCAGATGTTCTTCGACGTGCCCGCCGGTGTCACCATGCTTCAAGGCAATTTTGGCTTTGTGGCCGGTGCTTACAGCAATGGCGGCCAGACCAACGGCGCGCTGTTCACGATCTATTGGACCGACGGCAGCGACCGGGTGATTCTGCACGAACGCTTCCTCAATCCGGTCAAGCAGCTCAACGACCGCGGCCTCCAGCATTTCTCCGTGCGACTGCCCCACAGCAGCGGCCACGTCGTCATGCGGATTGATCCCGGACCCAACGCGGAATACGCCTTCGACTGGACCGGCTGGACCGGCATCGAATTCAAATAATGCCCCCGCCCGGTCAGTCGCCACAGCCGTTCTTGAACGCCAACCGGCTCTGGCTGGGCGCAGCGCTCTTTCTCGTCGCGATCAAGCTCTGGCTGGTCTCCGGGCAAACCATCTACGCCATCGGCGGCGCCATTCACGACGACAAGCTGTTCCTCCAGCTCGCTGAGCACCTGATCAACGGCCAGTGGCTCGGCCCCTATGATCAATTCACTCTAGCCAAGGGTCCTTTCTATTCGTTTTTCATCGCGGCAAATTTCTGGATCGGACTGCCCATCATCATCAGTCACCAGCTCTTCTACCTCGGTGCCTGTGTAGCACTCACCGCTTCTTTCCGCCCTTGGCTGCGTTCAGCCGCTGCACGATTCAGTTTCTTCGTCGTGCTCGTGCTCAACCCCATGAGTTGGGATGCCAGTAATCTTACACGACTCCTCCGTCAGTGCATCTACGTCCCGCTGGGCATGCTGGTCATCGCCGGCCTCGTTATGCTTTTCAATCGCCGTCGCGATGCTTGGCCACGGATCGCAGTGGCCGGCGCTGCCATCGGCCTCAGCTATAGTGCATTCTGGCTCACTCGCGAGGAAAGCATCTGGTTAGCACCCGTCATCGCATTGTGCTGGGGCGGTGTTCTGCTCTCAATCAGACATGAATGGCGGTCACGTTGGCGCGCCCACGCCGCTGCCATCGGTTGTTTTCTCGCTGCGTTCGCGCTCCCTATCCTCGCTGTCAGCTGGCAAAACTATCGCCACTACGGCTGGTTCGGCACTGTCGAGTTTCGAGCAGATGAATTTAAGGATGCCTACGGCGCACTCACGCGCATCAAGGTCGGCCCAGAAGACCTTTACCAAGTCCCTGTGTCCCGCCATATGCGCGAAGCAGCATACGAACTCAGCCCTACCTTCGCTCTGCTAAAACCCTATCTCGAAGGAGAAATCGGCGATACTTGGGCCGACCGTGAATACTTCTCCGCCGAGGAACGGCAAATGCGGGCCGGCTGGTTTATGTGGGCCTTACGCGATGCACATGTCGCTGCCGGACTTGCTCCCGACGCCGCGACCGCGATGCGGCATTACGGCCAGATCGCAGCTGAAATCAATGCAGCTTGTGACAGCGGTCTCTGCCCTTCTCGTCCTCCTCGCTCCGGCTTCTTTCCTCGGCTAACGCGTGCGGATATCACTCCCATCTGGCAGACGACTCGCGAATACATCGTCTACTTTTTCACTTTCCGCGGTTTCACCGCATGGTCGCCTGACAGTTTCGGCGATTACGCGGATTTGAAACCATTTCGCGATTACACCTCCAATCGCCTGAGCTACGCACCGCGCTCGCCCATGCCACCGCCGCCCAATCAGGCCGAGCTGCAGCGCACCCAAATCAACATCCTCGAACACGTCGGACTTTTCATTGCCAACCTGATTGCATGGGTCGGCCCGCTTATACTCCTCGCTGGTCTTGCCCGTGCCATTCAGTGCGTCCTCCGAAAGCGTTTCCCTTGGCTGCTCTGGTTGGCTGGATCACTCTTGGTCGGCGTTTGCGCTTACCTCGCCATCAATATTCTCATCACGGTAACCTCCTTTCACAACGTCAGCCCCGGTGCGATGGCCGGTGCCTATCCGTTGTATCTAGTGGCGTTGTTCGCCATCGCTGCAGATGCAATTCCCGCGTGGTCTCGCGATTTTCTGCCGACACCCGTTCGCGCCACTGTTCCGCTGCCTTCGCGCTGGCGGTGGCTTGTGCCGGCCGGCGCCGCACTCGTGGTCTGGGCTTTTCGACTGGGTGAAATTCACCGTTTCGGCGGTGATGTGCCGTTCAACGATCAATGGATCGTGGAGGCCTTGCAGATCATTCAGCCGTGGCTCGACGGCACCCTGCGCCCGTGGGCCTTCTTCTTGCCGCATTTCGAACACGTTCCCGTGTGGACTCGTCTGCTGGCATGGATCGAAGTCGTATTGGCTGGCCGCTGGGATCCGCTGCTGCAGATGACCGTCAACACGACGTTTTATGCGGCGTTTGTCTGGCTGGTTTCGCGCTGGGCTTGGCGCACGTTCGCTCCGATTTCCGCGGGCCTTGCCACCGCCATTCTTGTGCTCGGAGGCGCGTTACCTCACGCATGGGAAAACATCGCTTGGGGGTTTCAATCCCAGTTCCCGCTCGCCCTGCTTTTCGGTTGGTGGCACTTGCACGATTCACTGACTCATCCTGCGGGCAGTCGTCGGTGGTGGATCGCCCAAGCCGCCGGTTTGGCGGGACTCTTCACTTTAGCCAGCATGTGGATCGCGCCTCTTGCCGTGGTCTTCGTTCATTTCTGGACCCGACGCCAAGCCCCACCAATCGCATGGCGCGTGCCAGTTGGCCTCGCCACCACAGGACTGCTTCTATTAGCTGGTTTGCGCTTCTTTGGCGAAAACGCCTTCGCGCAAAATTCCGCCACGCTCACTGACTTCGTTCACTCCACGGTTCACCTCTTGAGCTGGCCGAGCGGTCTGCCGGGCGTCGGTGCACTCCTGCTGCTACCATGGATGCTGCACGCGATGCGTCTGCGCGCCGCGCAGCAAAGCAATGCCGCTGATGCGTTAATTTTCGCGCTCGGTTTATTCGGCGTGCTCCACGCCATCGGCTTGGCCTTCGCCCGCTCCGGCGACACCGGCGATTATGTTTCGCGCTATGGCGACATGCTGTTCGTCGGCATTCTGGCAGGAGCCTTCGCCTTGATTCGTCTCGCGCCCATCGCCGGCGAACGTCGCACCGCTTGGTTCATCCTGACCTGCCTTTGGGGTGCACTGGTGACAGGTGGATTGTGGGAACGCGCTACCACTGGACATGCGGCTTACTTTCATCAAACGGCCGCGGACAATGCACACGTCCGGCGTGTCGCGATTCAGGACTACCTGAACACTGGTGATGTCACCCAATTGGAGAAAGGCGGCACGCGCTGGGTTCTCACGCAAAGCACCGATGTGGTCAGGTCGTTGCTCGATCGTTCCGACTTCCGCACATTGCTGCCTGCTTCGGTTTATGCGGCCAATCAAGATAACTTAATCGGCCGCAGCTTGCGCACTTTGTTGTCGCACTGGCCGTGGGTCTTGGGCGCCGGCCTGCTCGTCTTCTGCACAGGACTGACCGTCATCTATTGGCGCGGCGGCATTCGTTCTCCTGAGCCATTGCCAGATTCTCCTGTCGCATGGCGGATTCGTTTGGGAGTCATCACGGCAACAGTGGGCGTGGGTGGATTTCTGCTTTGGTCGCAGCCGGTCTTTTCGGATCCCGAAGCCCGTTGGCACAGACTCTTAGGCGGCGACAACGCCATCGTCGGCATGACCTTCGCTTTTGCGCAGCCCGCAGAATTTCCCGATTCACGCATTCAAGGCGCCGCGCCGATTGGCCCCATCGAATTGCGCAACAGACTTTTCGGCACCTCCCCCGCCGGCCCCGCGCTAACCTGCACAATCTTTAGCAGCCCATTCACCGTGGCGAAGGACTGGCTAATCATTCCCTATGCCGGTTATCCGGTCGGAGTTGGAAACGGCCTGCGCGTGCAATTGCTCTCTGCCGACGGCAGCTCGGTGGAGCGCGAAATCGAGTGCTTGCCGTCGAACATTGATGGCCTCGGCTACACCACGGTGGATTTGAAAGCCGTGCGCGGGCGACTCGTCCGTCTCGTTTTATATGACGGCCGAGTGGACACCGAAGCATGGGTTGCCGTCGCACCACCAATCCTCACGGATTCGCCGGAACTGGCCACGACCTTGGCTCGACAACTCGATTTCGAACAGCACTCCAGCCTGCCCATCGCACTTCTTGTCATCGGCTTGATCTCGGCAGCGGGAACTGTCTTCGCGATTCGCGGTAGTCGACGCTGAAATTATACGCTTTCCCAACCCATCAGGTGTTTCATTGTTACCCCTTGTGACGTCACAAATCGACACCCTCGAACTCACGGTGGTCATTCCCTGTCTCAATGAGGCGCTGACCATTGAAGGCTGCGTGCGCGAAGCGCTGGACGCCATGCATGCGAACGCCATTCAAGGCGAAGTGGTAGTCGCAGACAACGGTTCTACTGACGGCTCACAAGAAATCGCCACCAAGGCTGGGGCTCGCGTGGTGCCAATCGCCGTGAAAGGTTACGGCAACGCCCTACGCGGCGGTATCGCTGCAGCGCGCGGCCGTTATATTCTCATGGGCGATGCCGACGGTAGCTATGCGTTCTCCCATTTACCGCGCTTCGTCGAACGACTGCGCGCCGGCGCCGATCTTGTGATGGGCAATCGCTTTCTCGGCGGTATCGAGCCCGGCGCCATGCCGTGGAAAAATCGCCACATCGGCAACCCGCTGCTCTCGTTCATCGGCCGGCTGTTTTTTAAAACTTCGATTGGCGACTTTCATTGTGGTCTGCGCGCGTTCTCTGCGGACGCCTATCGCCGTATGGATCTGCGCACCACCGGCATGGAGCTGGCCTCGGAAATTGTTATCAAGTCCGTGCTCTTCGGTATGCGCGTTGAAGAAGTGCCGACGGTTTTGCGCAAGGACGGACGCGATCGTCCGCCACATCTGCGCCCGTGGCGCGACGGCTGGCGGCATCTGCGCTTCATGCTTTTGTTTAGCCCACGCTGGCTGTTCCTCTATCCTGGACTGCTGTTGATGATCATCGGTCTCGTGGTGGGCGGCGCGCTATTGCGGGGACCGGTCTCCATCGGACAAGTCACACTCGACGTGCACACGTTACTCTTTGCCGCTGTCGCTGTGTTGGTCGGCTTCCAAGCCGTCTCATTCGCGGGACTAAGCAAATTCTTCGCGATCCACGCTGGGCTGCGTCAGTCCGAAGCCAGCTTTGCAAGCTGGTTCCGCTACCTCACATTGGAATCAGGTCTCATCGCCGGCGGCGCGCTTCTATTCGGCGGACTCGGCCTTTCGATTTATGCCGTCTGTTTTTGGGGCGGCCAAGGTTTTGGTGGTCTGCAACCCAGCGAAATGCTGCGCCTCGTGATTCCCGGAGCGCTCTGTCTGGTGCTCGGTTGCCAGATGATTTTGACGAGCTTCCTTCTCGGTGTGCTGCGCCTCGATACGCGGCAAGACCTGACATGATGTCCATTTTGTCACGTCATCGCTTTTGGGTGGTGGCCGCGTGGTTGCTGGTGGCCGTCAAGATTTGGTTCACGCGCAGCCAAGGCATCTACGCCATCGGCAGCGCCGGATTGGACGACCGCCTGTTCCTCGAACTCGCACAACATCTCATCCGCGGCGAATGGCTCGGTCCTTACAGCGTCCTCACCCTCGCAAAAGGTCCGGCCTATCCGCTCTTCATCGCCGCGGCATTCTTAATCGGCATTCCGCTATTCGCAGCGCAGCATTTGTTTTACGCCACAGGCTGTTTGGCGTTTGTCGCGGCGTTGCGTCCAGCAATTCAAACACACGTCACTCGCTTCGTCATCTTTGCGCTGTTGCTGTGCAATCCCATGACGTTTGACGCCCCGGGCATGGGGCGAGTCCTGCGCCAGCACATTTACGGACCTCTAGCTTTGATGATCTTCGCCGGTTTGATCGCGCTGTATTTTCGACGGCGCGAATCGTTTCACACCAACTGGCCATGGACGCTGCTACTTGGGTTTGCCAGTGGCGTATTCTATCTCACACGCGAGGAAACCATCTGGATCATTCCCAGTGTGCTTCTTTTGGCTGGCGCAGCTCTGTTCGGAGCATGGCGCGTTTCAAAAGCACATCTGCGGGGCATGGTTTTCCAACTCGCCGCTGCCGCTGGTTTCGCAGCCATTCCGGTATCCACCGTCAGCGCGCTCAACTACGCCCACTACGGTTGGTTTGGCACCTGCGAGTTTCGAGCCGACGCGTTTCGCGACGCTTACGGCGCGATGACTCGCGTGAAAACCGGACCGGATATTCCGTTCGTTCCCGTCACGCGGGAAGCCCGCCAAGCCATGGCTCAAGTCAGCCCGGCCTTTGCTGAACTCCAACATCAGTTTGACCAAGGGCTGGCTCGATCATGGGCCGTGCACGGAGAGTTTTTAACGGGCACTCCCGCGGAAGAAGAACAAATCGGCAGTGGCTGGTTTATGTGGGCCTTGCGTGAAGCTGTTTCCAACGCCGGTCACACGTCCGATGCAGCCAAGGCGCTCAAATTTTATCGCCGCTTGGCCGACGAAATTAACGCAGCCTGTGAGGACGGACGCTTGCCCGCGCGGTCGCGTCGCAGCGGCTTTGCACCAGTGTGGCGCGATGGCGACACCGACCGCCTTCTCGTCGCCACCACCGACTTCTTCGATTTTGTGATTCGCTTCCGCCACTTCGGCGCAGTTCCGCCGCCCAGTTTTGGTTCACCGGAAGAATTGGAATTATTCCGCGATATCACGCGTGAGCGTCTGCAACCTCCCGTCGGCGAACTCGATGTCGTGGGTGCAAAACGCTACATCAACAATCTCTGGAAAGTCAGCGTGCTTCAATCCACCGGCAAGTTCCTGCGCTTCTTCTTGCTGACCTTGGTTTGTCTCGCGCTCGCCAGCTCAACACTGGGCCTCGTGCTGGCTGTGTGGCGTCGCCGTTGGACTTATCCGCTAACGATCGCCGTCGCCGCTTTCGGAGCCTGTGCAGCTTCGATCCT
>Ga0207868_1000376_pt1 | contig 51072 bp, 56 predicted proteins | sample Passage237B_FD_187370 | JGI IMG/M metagenome (GOLD analysis project Ga0207868, IMG submission 187370) | Cellulose adapted compost microbial communities from Newby Island Compost Facility, Milpitas, CA, USA - Passage2 37B (SPAdes) (version 3) ... | reverse complement strand
GGGCAATTGTACCTTCCACGGGTGGCTGACTAACCAAACTATCTGGTGTAATACCATTATTCTTCGTATAGGCATCATAAGCCTGAGAATAGGTCATGTCAGGTGCATAAGTCTTGCCCGGATTACGACGGGTATATCCACTGTTACATGCCGAAATCAGGGCTGCTCCTGCTACAATTACCGTTATGAAATACTGTTTTTTCATTTGTATGAAATGATAAAATAATTTTTAAATACTTTAAGCTTACACCCGTTCTTAACCGGCGTTTTCATAAACTTCTTCTTTATCCCAAAATCCATACCACCAGCCTTCCTCTGCAGTTTGTACCGAAGTTTCAACTGCTCCAGTGGTTTTAAGGAAATCTATCATTTCCAATTCTGCTGCGGGGTCAGTAATCTCCAATGCAACTACAAAAAGATCATCGGTCTGGCGAGGATGAAAAATATGCTTCTTTACGCCAGGCATAATCTGGTTAAGGTAACAGTAAGTAAGTACCATACCTACTGCCGCAAACAGTACGGTCAATTCAAATGTGATAGGAATGAAGGCAGGCAATGAAAAGAATGGCTTACCACCATAATTGATGGACCAGTCTTTGGTCAGTACCCAGCTCATGAAACCTAAAGCCGTAGCCGTACCGGTAATGCCATAGCAAAAACCGGCAACGTGGAGATCGGTTTGTTTCAGGCCTAATGCCGTATCTAATCCGTGAACAGGGAAAGGCGTGTACACATCGTGAAGCTTATAGCCACTGCTGCGCACCTTCTTCACTGCGGGAAATAGTACCGCCTCATCATTATAACACGCAACTGCAAATTTTTTAACTGACATGCTGTTTATTTTAAATAGAAACCTCCATCAAACGAGGCATATTTTTTAAATGATATTAATGACTATGTTCTGCAATTTGTATAAATTCTTCAGTAGATTTTTCTTCCAAAGGCAACATTTGCTCTTTGTAATTCTCTCCAGATACCTTCAGTACAAACTTGATTTCCGCAATGGCAATAACCGGGAAATATTTAGCAAATAGGAAGAAGCAGGTAAAGAATAATCCAAATGTTCCTAAGTAAAATCCTAACTCTGTCCAGGTGGGGCTGTAATAAGTCCAGCTGGAAGGCAGATAATCACGATATAATGATGTTACAATGATAACAAAACGCTCGAACCACATACCAATATTTACCACAATGGATAAGATAAAAGTAAAGACGATATTCCGACGTAGTTTTTTCACCCAGAACAATTGAGGTGAAACCACGTTACAGGTCATCATAGCCCAATAGCTCCACCAGTAAGGGCCCATAATACGCCATTTAAAGGCATCCTGCTCGTAACGAACTTGGCTATACCAAGCTATAAACAATTCTGTTAAATAAGCCACACCCACTATAGAACCGGTCAACACAATAACTTTGTTCATAGCTTCAATATGTCCCAGTGTAATATAATCTTCCAAGCGGAACACTTTACGTACCAGTACTAATAAGGTATTTACCATAGCGAAGCCCGAGAAGATGGCACCCGCAACGAAATAAGGCGGGAAGATGGTGGTATGCCAACCCGGAATCACAGATGTTGCGAAGTCCATAGATACAATAGTGTGTACAGAAAGTACCAGTGGTGTAGCCAAACCGGCCAACACTAATGAAAGGGCTTCAAAGCGCTGCCAGTTTTTGGCAGTACCGGTCCAACCAAATGAAGCTAAACCATATAATTTTTTACGCAGCTTGGTTTTAGCACGGTCGCGGATGGTGGCAAAATCAGGCACGAGGCCGGAATACCAGAACAGCAGCGACACGGTGGCGTAGGTCGACACCGCAAACACGTCCCACAGCAGGGGAGAACGCATCTGAGGCCACATGCCCATCTGGTTCGGGTAGGGGAAGAGCCAGTAGGCCAGCCAGACACGACCGATGTGGACGCCCGGGAAGATGGCCGCACACATAACGGCGAAGATGGTCATGGCTTCGGCGAAGCGGTTGATGCTTGTGCGCCAGTCCTGACGGAACAGGAAGAGCACCGCCGAGATCAGTGTTCCGGCGTGGCCGATACCGACCCAGAACACGAAGTTGATGATGTCAAAGCCCCACATGACCGGACGGTTGTTACCCCAGACACCCACGCCTGTGGTGAACAGGATCAGCAGGGTGATGGGCAGCAGCGTCAGCAGAGTCAGCGAGATCGCGAAAGCGATGTACCAGGCCTTGGGCGTCTTGCGAAGCGCAAGGGAGGTAATCGAATCGGTCAGGGTCGTGAAGTTATGGCTTCCAACCACCAGTGGCGCGCGCTGACGCGGATCATTCTCCGTGTTGTCAGCGGGAATGGGCGGTGGAAGGTCGATGCCGGTGTTAACGCTGGCCATGGCTCAGGCATTTTCCTGCTGGGTGTTCTGCGAGGTATGGCCGGGGGCAACGGCTTCCTTCGCGGGATACTTGTCAAACGCGGGGTTGCGCACAATGCCCATGTGAAGCGTGCGCGGCCGGGTGTTGAGCACTTCCAGCGTGCGGTAGGCTCGGCTGTTGGCGTGGAGCCTGGACACGCGGGAGTTGGGGTCGTTCAGGTTACCGAAGACGATGGCGCCCGTGGAGCACGAGGCTTCGCAGGCCGTCACAATTTCGCCGTCCTGGACCAGATCGCTCTCGCGCTTGCCCTGAGCGTGCTGAACCTTGGCGTGGATCTTGGCGTCCTGGATGCGGTGCGAGCAGAAGGTGCACTTTTCCATCACGCCACGCATACGCACCGACACGTCGGGGTTGAACACCATGCGCTTGATCTTGTCGACCTGGTTTTCCTGCTGAGTGTCAGGAATGTTCAGGTAGGGCACATAGTGACCGCGAGGATCCTTCGAGTGGAAGTCGAAGTAGTTGAACACACGCACCTTGTAGGGGCAGTTGTTCGAGCAGTAACGCGTACCGATGCAGCGGTTGTAGACCATCGTGTTGAGACCTTCGGCATCATGCACGGTGGCCGCCACGGGGCAGACCTGTTCACACGGCGCGTTTTCGCAGTGGACACAGGCCATGGGCATGTGGACCACGTCGGGGTTTTCGACATCGCCCTTGAAGTAGCGGTCGATACGCAGCCAGTGCATTTCGCGATTGTTGAGCACTTCGGTCTTGCCCACAATCGGAACGTTGTTTTCAGCCTGGCAGGCGATCACGCAGGCGTTGCAGCCCGTGCAGGCCGACATATCGATGGCCATGCCCCAGGCGTGCGGATCATTGAACTGATGCGGAGCCTGGTAGAGCTGGAACGTCACGCCCTGACTCTGGTCGTAACGGAAGACGTTCTTGTTCTTCTTGTATTCCGCTTCGGTGGCTTCGCGAACCAGCAGACCGGCTTCGCCACCCTTACCCACGCGTTCTTCACGGATGGAGATACCAATCGTGTCGATCAGGTGGTGTTCGGTCGTCAGAGCCAGCTTGTAGGAGCCGGCGGTCCTGGCGACGCTGGCGCCGGTGATGATCGACTGACCATCGCGACGCAGCAGGTAGGTGTTGAAGCCCACACCCTGACCAACCTTGCCACAGGCCGTGCGGCCGTAGCCCAGCGGGAGGATGATGGTGTCAGCAGCCACGCCGGGCAGAATCAGCGAAGCGAGCTTGAGCTTATCGCCGGCGGGGGTGGAGATTTCAATGAAGCCCACGTTTCCAACGCCCAGCTTGTCAGCGGTGGCCTTGGAGATCAGAGCCGCGTTATCCCACGTGAGGTTGGTCATGGGATCCGGCGCTTCCTGCAGCCAGCCGTTGTTGGCATAACGGCCGTCGTAGGTGGAAGCGTCGGCGACGAACTGCAGTTCGAAGTTCTGCGAGGCGCTGTAGGCGGGGATAGCAGGGGTGTTGACGGCGGTGATGGCCACCGGCGTGTAAGCCAGGCCTTCCACCACACCGTCATGGAGCACCTGACGCCATGCCTTTTCAAAGTTCTGGCTGGCGCTGAGCACCGAGCGGAACGTGTCACGGACCAGATCGTAGCCGCTGGTCGAGGGCAGGCCGGCGATCTGAGCCAGCAGTTCGATTGGCGAGCGGCCATCGAACAGCGGGAGGATCAGCGGCTGCTGAATGGCGGGTGTTCCGGTGTAGGAACGGCCATCACCCCAGCATTCCAAGGCGTGGGCCAGAGGCAGGTGCCACGTGACGGCCTTGCTGGTTTCGTTGACGTCCAGCGACAGGTGGATGCTGACCTTGGCCTTGGCCACGGCAGCGGCGAACGCGTGAGGCGCATCGTAGACGGGGTTGCCATCGAGGATGACCAGCGTATCGACCTGGCCGGCGTTGAGACGTTCGATGAGGCTGGCCAGCGATGCACCAGCAGGCTGCTGCGCTTCAGGATAAAGCGTCACAGTCTTGCCAATGTTGCCCAGCTTGTGGTTGATGGCCAGAGCCAGAGCATGAGCCCATGCAGGCTGAGCGGCGCCGACAGCAACAACGCTCTTGCCAGCGTTGGCCTGCAGGTCAGCCACCAGGGCGTCAATGATCTTGCCTTCGAGTTCCGAGAGCTGAATGCCAGGATCGCTGGCCACACCCAGACGGTGAGCCACGACCGCCAGCAGGTAGGCGATACGCGAAGGCTTGGCGGGCAGACGGTGGTCCGCAGACGAGCCGGTCACGGAGTGATGGGCTTCGACGGCGTACAGGCGGTTCATCGGGCCATTTTCAGGACGACGGCCTTTACCCCAGCCACGAGCGTAACGCAGCTTGGCGGGGTGGGTGCCCAGCAGGTCTTCATCAAAGGAAGCGATGATGCTGGCAGCTTCAAGGCTGTAGTCAACACGCAAGGCCTGGCCGGTGGCGGCCTGGAGACCGGCGATTTCGTTATCGCGGTTGATCGGCTCCCAGGTGTGGAAGGTGGCCGCGGGGAACTTGGCCTTGACGGCCTGGGCCACGCGATCAAACGTCGGGCTGTTCTGAGCCTGGCTCAGGACAGCGATGTTGGTCGCGGTGGACAGGTGGTTGTTCAGGGCCAGATCGAATTCCGCCCAGGAACGACGCGCGGCTTTGCCACCGTCGAGCTGGATGGGGTAGCGGCTGCGATCGGGATCGTAGAGGTTCAGCACGCTGGCCTGAGCGAAGCCGCTGGTTGCACCCAGCGATTCGCCATGCAGCGGGTTACCTTCGATCTTGATGGGGCGGCCATCGTAGCTGCGCACCAGCAGACCGCTGGACACGCCGCCAAGCGTGAAGATGCTGGCGTAATGCACCGCTTCGCCGGGCTTGAAGCCTTCAGGCTGCTGTGTGAATGGCCTGAGGTGCTGCTCGGGCCAGCGACGACAGCCCGTGAGCGTGAGACCAGCCAGCGCCATGGAGGCGCCCATGATCTTCATGAAGCCTCGGCGGGACATGCTCAGCAGGGAGTCAGGGTCGTAACCCGTGAACTCGTGCCCGAGCCGGTCGTTCAACTCAGGAGACTCGGCAAGCTGTTGAAGGCTCTGCCAGTACTCCCGACCTTTGAGATTCTGATTCAGTGATGACACGTTGAGCAGCTCGTCATGTAAGCGATGTTACGGATCTTGTATTCCTGCTTCAGCTCCAGACCCAGCTCGAGCTGAGTCTTGCCGGCGTCCTTGACCGGATCCCAGGTCATGTTCGTGACCTGATCACGCGGACGAAGGTTCTTCTCAGGGGCACGGTGGCAATCCAGACACCACGACATGCTCAGACTGTTGACCTGCTTGACCACTTCCATCTTGTCGATACGGCCATGGCAGGTAACGCAGCCAATGCCCTTGTTGACGTGGATGGAGTGGTTGAAGGTGGCAAAGTCAGGGATGTCGTGAATCTTGACCCAGTCCACAGGCTTGCCCGTGTTGTAGCTCTCACGCACCGGGGCGAGCCGGGGGCTCGTCGCATGGATGGTGGTGTGGCAGTTCATACACGTGGCGGTGGGGGGAATGGCGGCGAAGGCGGCCTTCTCGACAGTACTGTGGCAGTAGCGACAGTCCATGCCAAGCTGACCGGCGTGCAGCGCGTGCGAGAAGGGCACGGGCTGCTCAGGCGCATAGCCCACATCGGTGGTGTTGGGGTCGAAGGCCAGGCCCAGCAGGACAGGCGTGTAGGTCAGACCGCCAATGCCGAGGACGATCAGCATGGGCAGCAGATAATTGGCCAGTGCTGGGAACACGAATCGGGGGGGGGAAGCTTTAATAGCTCTGCCTCTTATTCTGCAAGATCCACAACTCCAGGCTGTCGGGTTTCTGGCGAACCTGGCCAAGGCTGGGAACACCGACACGGAGCTTGGATGGGGCCAACATTCCTAAGAATCAGCGATGCTACAGAGTGTTTAGAAGTTTTCAAACTCCCTTTATCCCCTCATCCACCCGTTTCAGGCTGTAAATGCATGTTTTCCCGTAAAAAACACTCTTTTGTGGCTTTTTAGCCCAAATGAAATTTTTTTATCGGGCCACTTTCCATCATTTGGCCATCGCATTGTGGAAAATTATCAACCCCTGTAAATCCTGATTACATGAGTAGCTGCGACTCATTCTCAAGAAAGATCCTCGCCCCATAAAGGCGAGGATCAGGTGATCGGGCAGCATTTCAGATCGGACTCAGGCTGGACTTCAGTATTAGCCAGGCTTATTAACGGGGGTGGAGGTACAGGCTCGGGTCGTCCAGATGGCCTGTCCTGTTCACCAGAGCCGAGGCGTTAGGCCACTGGGTGATAAAGACAATGAACGCCAGCAAAGCCGGGATGATATTGGGCCCGATGTCGCCGGTGGCGATGCAGCCCAGGATCGACAGCATCCCGATCAGGACCAGCCAGCTCCAGACCAGGGTCATGCCCATGATGTACTGTCTGGGCGTCGCTGAGCGGCCGCTGCGGTAGCCATAAAAGTGCAGCCGACTCCGCAGGTAGAAGAAGAAGGGGACGCCCGCGGCAATCATCACCATCATGATAATGAACCAGGTCTGCCCCAGTTCATAGTTCGTCTCCCGGCCGGGCCAGGCCAGGAGATAGATCAACGTCCCGAGAAAGAAGAACAGGGGGGTGACAAGGAAGGTGAACCAGATGCCCCAGGCGACGGCGTAAGCTCCGCCTCGGGTCTCGATGCGGTCCCGCAGTCGTCCGGAATGGTGCCCTTCGTTGAGGACATGATGCTCCAGCTGATGATGCAGGGGAGTGCTCGTCATGATCGTTCTCCTTGATAGTCGTGCGATCACCTGCCTTCCAGCCTAGTACAAGGCAGGTCGCTCACCAAGGAAAATCAATGGCATGAAGGGGATTTAACTCGTTGGGCGCAGCGAAGCCGGTGAATCACCGATCCGAAGTCCCGGAAGGCGAGGCGGAATCATCCTGATTGATAATGCGCGGAAGCGTCATACGCTCTTCCAGCTTTGCGCCCTGGCTGTTGGCAAACGTGGCGGAAAGCAGCTTGCCCTGAACATCGCCGGGCGACTGGAACAGATAAGCCTGGACATGCGAGGGAGGCTGCACGAAGCCTTCGTTCTGGAGCTCTTCGCGCACTTTGGGAGCTACTTCAATGGTGAAGTGGTTGATGAGCGTGACAGGCTGACCATCAATAGTGAAGACAGGCTCCACCATTTTCGGATCCCACGTCAGAACTGCGAGAAAACTGCCTGTTTCCGCTGAACTCGCTATGGCCGCGAGTTCGAAGCGATAGTTTTCTGATGCGATGCCCTTGAGCCAGTACAGGCGAGGCCGAACATCGGGATGCAGCAGCCGCTGCGCCTGCTGTTGAACCCACTGACCCGTCAAAGGGGGAACAATGCGAGGTGTGCTGGGACGGTGATCGTCGTAGTTGATGTAGACCGAGTCAGGCCGAATGACATCGGGCTTGAACATGCGTCGTGCATTGGGATCGAGCTTGGCTCGGAAAAGCATGATGCCGCCTGGCAGCAGCAGCACCACAAGCACAACAATGAAAATCAGATTGATACGGGTTTCGCGCGTCATGATCTGTGCATCTTATAGACGTGTATCTGCTCAGGTGCAATTGATGACACACACGTTGAGAGCAGATGGGGGAGAGATGGGCGCAAAAAAACCTCCGCCACAGGGCTCCGATCCTGTAGGCGGAGGCGCGCCACGGACAAAAATCGATTGAAAGCATGAAACAGCCTGCTGGCAGGCAATTCCACGGAACGCTTCCCATGGTATCGGCAGCTTTTCGTCGCTGTCAATGAAGTAATTGTCCTCCCGGCAATTTTATATAATGCATTGTAAATACGTACTTTGTTGAAATGTCCGCAGGGGGTGGGGCTTGTGGAAGTTGCCTCTAAGTGTTTCTGTTGAAAACACTTGCAGTCCTCGCTCAGATCCGTCCCAGTTTATGACAAAGCCTGCATGCCCTGCGACCTCGTCGGAAGGGCAGAACAAGGTCTCATCTATAGAAGCAGTTGAAGGATTCAATGGAATGGAAAAGGAAATTGAAGTCGCCCTGGGGATTCTGATTGAGATGCGCCCGCCACAGGAGGGGGGTACCTCGGCCGAGCCCAGGCAGCACATTCTCATCAGTCGCCGGCCAGCCAGGACGGTTTATGGCGGCTACTGGGAGTTCCCTGGTGGAAAAGTCGAGCCTGATGAAACACCCGAGCAGGCCTTGATCCGGGAATTGAAAGAAGAATTGGGAATTCTGGTGACGCCCGGGCAGGCTCTGGACCCAGTTATCCACACTTATCCACATGCGCGGGTCCGTCTCAACCCCTACTTTTGCACACGCGAGGGGGGCGAAATCCAGAATCTGGGGGTCGAAGACCACCGCTGGGTGCTTCCGGAAGACATCCGATCGTTCAATTTTCCGGAAGCAAACCTGCCTGTGATCGACCAGATGCTCCGTTTTCTATGCTCCAGGGCCCTTGTGGAAGGCTGAAGAGCCTCTCCTGGGCCTGGAATTGTGGAAATCTCACGAAAAGGAGCGATTTTGAGGGTAAAAACAGTAGACGAAACCCGCAGTTAAGCATAGGATTTTCATCACTTAAACGCTTATTCACACTACGGCTCGGAAGGGCCGGAAATGGGCCTTTCAGGGGCGTTTTACGCCCGATAATGCGCGGTTTTGGGCCCTGATAAGGGTGAAAACAGGGTGGCTTGAGGAAAACGAAGCAGGGCGTTTGACCCCGAAGATAGGCCGTGCTAAAGTATTCTCCTCGTCGCGGGGAACGCAGCCAAGCGAAAGCCAAGGCCGCCAACAAAAAAGACGAGCTTCTCAAGTCAGCGAAAAGAAAAGAAAACGCTGACTTGACAAGAAAAAAAGGGTCGCTAAAATGACCCGCCCTGAAACGAAAGTAACAGGTCGAAACGAAAGACGAAACGAAAGTTTCACCCCGAGTTTCGGTTGATCTTTGACAAGTGAACAGTTGGGTAAAGCGAGGATGTGTCTTCTCGATTAGCTGGTGTCACGCCGGCTGATCGGTGAAGAAAACCCCTCCCTCTCATAGCCGAGAGGGATCGGTTAACATCCTTCGTGATGCCTGGTTAATTCCAGTGTAATTAGGATGTTAGCCAGATCGACAATAAGTCGATCTTTAAACAACTTGAGTGCTTTGTCGCTCAGGTTGGCGACCACCTTAACGAACGTTAAGGTTGTCAGGTCAACCTTCTTTCGAAGCAATGGTCAGGACTTCGGTCCTGGCTCGCAACGATATCAATTGAAGAGTTTGATCCTGGCTCAGATTGAACGCTGGCGGCATGGTTAAAACATGCAAGTCGAACGCGACTTGTAGCAATACAAGTTGAGTGGCGAAAGGGCGAGTAATGCATTTCTAACGTACCCCAAGCTCAGGGACAGCTCACCGAAAGGTGAATTAATACCTGATGATAATAACAGGCCGTATGGCTTGTTATTCAAAGATTTATCGGCTTGGGAGCGGGGAATGTCCTATCAGGTAGTTGGTAAGGTAATGGCTTACCAAGCCTAAGACGGGTAGCGGGTGTGAGAGCACGGCCCGCCGCATCGGGACTGAGACACTGCCCGGACTCCTACGGGAGGCTGCAGTAACGAATATTCCGCAATGGGCGAAAGCCTGACGGAGCAATGCCGCGTGCAGGATGAAGCCCCTCGGGGTGTAAACTGCTGTCAGGGTTTACTAACACAATGAAGAGACTCAGAGGAAGAGACGGCTAACTCTGTGCCAGCAGCCGCGGTAATACAGAGGTCTCGAGCGTTAATCGGAGTCACTGGGCTTAAAGGGTGCGTAGGCTGTTCTATAAGTGCCTTGTGAAATCCCACCGCTCAACGGTGGAATTGCTCGGTAGACTATAGAACTTGAGGTTGGTAGGGGCTGCCGGAACTCTAGGTGGAGCGGTGAAATGCGTAGATATCTAGAGGAACGCCAAAGGTGAAGACAGGCAGCTGGGCCAATACTGACGCTGAGGCACGAAAGCGTGGGGAGCAAACGGGATTAGATACCCCGGTAGTCCACGCCCTAAACGATGTACACTAGATCCTGGAGGCTCTGACGCCCCCGGGGTCGAAGCAAAAGTATTAAGTGTACCGCCTGGGGAGTACGGTCGCAAGGCTAAAACTCAAAGGAATTGACGGGGGCTCACACAAGCGGTGGAGCATGTGGCTTAATTCGAAGCAACGCGAAGAACCTTATCCAAGGCTTGACATGCATGGATTAGATCTAGGAAACTAGGTTGACACTCTTGTAGTGGAACATGCACAGGTGCTGCATGGCTGTCGTCAGCTCGTGCTGTGAAGTGTCGGGTTAAGTCCCTTAACGAGCGAAACCCCTATCATTAGTTGCTACCGCGTAATGGCGAGGACTCTAGTGAGACTGCCGGTGTCAAACCGGAGGAAGGTGGGGATGACGTCAAGTCCTCATGGCCCTTATGCCTTGGGCTGCACACGTGCTACAATGGCGTGGTACAAAGCGAAGCAAGACCGTAAGGTGGAGCAAATCGCATAAAACACGCCCCAGTTCGGATTGTGGTCTGCAACTCGACCACATGAAGTTGGAATCGCTAGTAATCGCGGATCAGCTACGCCGCGGTGAATATGTTCCTGAGCCTTGTACACACCGCCCGTCAAGTCATGGGAGCCGGTAGTACCCGAAGCCGCCACGATTCAGTGGTGTCGACGGTAAGATCGGTGACTGGGACTAAGTCGTAACAAGGTAGCCGTAGGGGAACCTGCGGCTGGATCACCTCCTTTCTAAGGGATTTTCTTAGAACATGCCATGACCTTGCAACCTTCATCTTGCTCAAAGCAAATGAAATGCCTGGTCGGGGGAGACCCCAAGCATGAATGTCAGCACACCCTCGCGATCATCAGGGCAACCTGAAGATCACAACCTGCAGTAATGCAGGCCAAAACACCCAACTGTTTACTTGTCAACGATCCACCGGATCTGACAAACGAAACTCACGAAAACCTTCGATGAAAGTCGAAGGTTTTTTGTTTGTCCACGTTTCGTCTCACATCCAGGTCGAGGCAGGAACCTTTCCCCTGTACAGACGTCCAACCCTCCAGTGATCCGCAAGGCCACGCTTACAAAGGGGGAATCTGTCATGGCCAGGCAGCCACTCGATCCTTATCTTCTGCCCGCGTTGAGGCTTTTTATCGATGGTCAGCCTCGCTCGGCGGGGCGGTATCGTCAGCAGCTGTTTCAGCGCATCCAGACCAATCTCAGCCTGCGGCGTGAAAGCTGGACGACAGCGGATCATCCCCAGTTTCTGCAGATGTCGATGCTTGTGGCTGCGGCCCTGGTCAAAGCCGGGATGCTCGACGCCAGCAGCCAGGGCGAGCTGACCATCACCCCGCATGCCAGCAATCTGCTGAGGACAACCCATCTGCGCATGCTCACGATGGAAGACCTGCTTCGAGCAGGGCAGCCTCGCGCCGTACCAGCCGGACGCAGCAGCAGAGCCGTCAGCTCCACGCCGAGCGGCTGGGGTGTGGACTGGTTCCAGATCGATATCCCGCTGATCGACAACGTTGGAGGTCTGCTCGACCTGAGTCTGCAGGGGATCTCTGCCCTGGCCGAAGGCTTCGACTGGAGCTGATGTTCACCTCAGCGGCGCGGGGCGTACTTCACCAGCGTCACCTGCAGCGGGCTGTCGAGGGTGGCAAAGGCATCGAGCATGATCTGCATGGATGTTTCGCTGCTGCGCTGGCCTGAGCCTGCACCGATCAGCGGAAACGCGATCGAGCTAAACGCATGCTCCTGCGCCAGCTTCATGGCCGAGATGACTGAGTTGTGAATCGACTGCCTGGTGGCGAACCAGAACATATTGATGCCCGCCACGTGGATGATGGCACGGAAGGGCAGTGTCCCCGCATCGGTCATCACGGCCTGGCCCAGTGGAATGGGGCCAAGTCTGCCCAACTGTTTGAAGGGAGCGGTTCCGCCTCGCTTCTTGATCGCCCCGGAAACGCCTTGAGGCAGCAGCAGCCACCAGGGAATGATGTTGCGATTCCACGGATTGACGATCACCTCCACTGGCTGATCCAGCAGATCACCATGCACGATGGTGGGAGTCATGATCCGATTCCTTCAGTACGCTAGGCTGCGATCACTCGCCCAGCCGATCCAGCGCCAGTTCGTGAGCCTCGTTGTAGCGCTGGCCAAGGTTATGCCAGTCGAAGTGCTCTGAGCAGCTTTCCACGCCGTTGCGAAGCTCGATACGCTCGCGGCGGTTGAGCTGCGTGAAGGCGAACATCCGGTCGGCCAGATCGTTGGCGGCCTGGTCGAAGCTGCGTTCATGCCGCCGGAGCACGCACATGCCCGTGTCGTTCTGCTCGGGCATCATCTGGAGTACATATGAGCCGAAGCCTGACAGGTCGCTGGTGATGGCAGGCACGCCCAGCGCGATGGATTCCAGTGGCGTATAGCCCCAGGGCTCGTAGTAGCTGGGGAACACACCCAGGTGGCAGCCTCGCACGAACTGGTCGTAGTCCATGCCAAAGAGCGGATTGGCGGCAGTGATGAAGTCGGGGTGATAGATCACCTTCACCGGGTCGTGGCTCTGGTTCCACAGATGGCAGGCCCGCAGCTGATTGAGCACTTCGTCGTTCTGGTCGTCCAGCAGGTCATGAGTGACGATGCCCGGAGGCGCATCGCGTTTCCACGCATGCATCGTGCGGCGGAGGCGCAGCAGCCAGTATTCATCCACCAGCGAGTTCAGATCGGGAATCTTGCCTTCCGATACGCTGGTGAAGAGCTTTTCCTTCATCGCCTCGGCCAGGGCGTCGGTGGAGGTGCGGATCTCATCAAGCATCGCCGACGACTGCAGCGCCGTGACGTTGATCGAACGCACCGGCCGTCTGGTGATGATGAAGCACACCACGGTCTGACCCGTGCCCGCGATACGCAGGCGGTGGTTGAGTCTGGCCAGCGCTTCGATGGTCAGGTCCATGCCCTTGTTGCGGTATTCGTATCGGCCTGAGGTGTAGAAGTAGAGCGTCTTGTCCAGGTCGAAGTGGTAGCTGGGGAAGAAGTGGCCGATGGTGAAGTTGTGGATCTTCTCTTTATACGTGCGATGCAGGTTCTGGAACTCATGCAGCGCCGCGAACCGCTGAATGTTCAGGCCGTTGGGCAGCAGGACATCAGGTGAGCGGCCCAGCAGGTGACGACATTCCTGCGCGGTTACATCCGACACTGTGGTGAACACCTGCGCCCCGTGGGCTGCAGCGCGTTCAATGCGGAACTGGGGATCGATGTTGAAGCGGGCTGCTTCCTGATACGGATCGTAGAAAGGCAGGCGGCTGTAGAACTGGTCGTCATTCATCGCCAGATACCGGCCCAGCAGCGTGGCGTGGGTGGTAAAGACGATGGAGCCAGGCCAGTTTTCCTTGCGCAGCATGGGAATGGCGGCGCCGGCCATCCATTCATGGAAGTGGGCCAGCACCGGGCGACGTGGCGACTCCTTGCGCGTCAGAGCCGAGAGGAAGATCCTCACGCCCTCAGCGAAGGCGGCGGTGTTGTTCAGCCATTCGTCATCCGGGGGCAGGCTGATGCCATGATCGTTCCAGAGCTTGTACTTGACCTCATGCAGGCGGGAAAAGACATCGAGATAGTGAATCAGAACCACGTGCGGCCGACCGGTGACCAGCCACTTGCCATACGAGGCGCCGATGCCCGCATCCCGCAGTTCACTGATGGCCTGGGCGATGGCGCCCGAGGGGGTGAGCTGTTCAAATTCCACCTGGGCACTGGTGGGGTTGTACGGCCCGATGAGGAAGTAGCGCGTGCCCCAGCGGTTGACCATGCTGGGCACTTTCGACCGCAGCACGGTGTAAATGCCGCCAAGCTGGTTACAGACTTCCCAGGCGACTTCCAGCAGCAGCGGGTCGCCGCGACGGGTTCGGCCGGGCTTGGGCTCGCTGACAGGGGCAGTCACGGGAGGGATGGCAGGCGGAGTACGACGGGCCGAGGCTCTGGACATGTCTTGGATCCGAAGTATGAGGTCTGCATGTCTATCGGCATTTCAGATGATCTGATTCTAGTCCGATTACACCCGACTTGCACCGGACAAATACGGTTCGTCGGAATTACCTCCAGGCGCAGTTTCAGTGGGGGCTTCGCAGGGCTATGATGTGGGACTGCCCATGACCTTTGACCCGCTGGCCATCCTCGCTGCTGACGGACCCATTGCCCGACGACTGGGCAAGGGGTATGAACGTCGTCCCCAGCAGGAGGCGATGGTCAAAGCCGTCCAGCAGACGCTTCAGACAGGGGGCAAGCTGCTGGTCGAAGCGGGTACGGGCGTTGGCAAATCCTTCTCCTACCTGCTGCCTGCCATCGGGCTGATTCTGGACCACAAGCCCACGGGCGATAACTTTGAGCGAGGCAGGCGGGTGGTGATCTCCACGCACACCATCGCGCTGCAGGAACAGATCGTCAACAAGGACATCCCGCTGCTCCAGGCGGTGATCCCCGATGAATTCTCGGCGGTGCTGGTCAAGGGGCGGGGCAATTATGTCTCGCTCCGGCGACTGCAGATGACCTCGCAGAAGCAGAACCAGCTTTTCGCCGACCCGGCGATGCTCCGCACGCTTCACGCTATCGAGGACTGGGCCTACAAGACTGAGGATGGTTCGCTGGCCACGCTGCCGCCTCTCGAAAGGCCGGCGGTGTGGGACAAGATTCAGAGCGATGCGGGCAACTGCATGGGCCGGCGATGCCCGACGTACAACAAATGCTTCTACCAGGCCGCCCGCCGGCGGATGGAGAATGCTGAGCTGTTGATCGTCAATCACGCGCTGTTCTTTTCCGATCTGGCGCTGCGGGCCCAGGGCTTTGGCTTCCTGCCGCCTTACGATGCGGTGATTCTTGACGAAGCTCACACCATTGAGGATGTGGCCAGCGATCACTTCGGGCTCTCATGCAATGAGTCGAACGTGCGCTTTCTGCTTAACGGCCTGATGTCGATGGCCACGGGCAAGGGCTTCCTGGCGAGTCTGGAAGGCAAGGTGGAGGATGGCCCGCTGCATCGCGCCGCTGGCTGTGTCACGCTGGCCGAGCAGGCTGCCAATGCTTTGTTTGATGATCTGGCCCGCTATCAGGAATCGCATGGCCGAAACAACGGCCGGGTGACTGATGCCAACATCGTCCCCAACGAACTGTCACCGCGTCTGGAAGAGCTGTCGCTGACACTCAAGATGCTCCGCGATCTGTCGCAGGTGGAAGCCGACCGTTTCGAACTGGCCGGCTACGCTGCCCGCTGTGAAGGCATGGCCGGGACGCTCAAGGCGCTGATCGAACAGACGCAGCCCGATTCGGTGTACTGGGTGGAGATGAGCCAGCGCGGCCGCGTGCGACGGGTGGGGCTGTCGTGCTCGCCGATTGATGTGGGCCCGCTGCTGCGCGAAAGGCTGTTCAACGCCACCAACATCGACGATCAGCCTCTGTCGGTGGTGCTCACCTCGGCCACGCTGGCCACGGGCATGCAGGTGGCGGGCAAGACCGATCAGGTGGTTAAAGCCAGTGGGCCTTCCGATCCCTTTGCGCACTTCAAGAAGCGTCTGGGCTGCGATGATGCGTCGACGATGCTGCTGGGCTCGCCTTACGACTATGCCTCACAGGCCGAGCTTATTGTCGAGCCCCGCATGCCTGAGCCGGGGGATCCGAAATTCTTCGAACAGTTCGTCCCGCGCCTGGTCGAGCACATCGAACGCAGCGATGGCGGCGTGTTCGTGCTCTTTACCAGCTACGACCTGCTCAACCGAACCGCCAACGCGCTCAAGAAGCCCATGGAACAGCGGGGCATGCCGCTGCTGGTTCAGGGCGAGGGCGTACAGCGATCGCAGCTGCTCGAGCTGTTCCGTGGCAACCATCGCAGCGTGCTGCTGGGGGCCGACAGTTTCTGGCAGGGTGTGGACGTTCAAGGCAGCGCTCTGCGTAACGTGATCATTACCCGCCTGCCTTTCGCGGTTCCTGATCGGCCTTTGATTGAAGCCAGGATGGAACGCATCAAAGCTGCGGGGGGCAATCCCTTTGGTGAATACTCGCTGCCCGAGGCGATTCTCAAGTTCAAGCAGGGTTTCGGGCGACTGATCCGCTCGCGTCAGGATCAGGGCAGCGTGGTGGTGCTCGACAGCCGCATCGTCAGCAAGTACTACGGGAAGAAGTTCATCGCGGCGCTGCCTGGCGTTCCGGTGCGCCATGCGGGTACGAGTCTGTCGTCGCTGGGCCCGTTTCACAAAACCGTCAATGAGGCCAGGGGAGATGACGACGATCAGGACTTCCGCGAAACGCAGGTCTTTGTGCCTGAGGACTTCTGATTGGCGGGTTCTGATTCCGGGAGATGACGATGTCGATTCAGCCTCTGCTTGAACGCTGGCAGCCTCAGTATCACACGCCGCAGCAGCTGAAGATGGTCAGAGCCATCTACAACTGTGAGTCGCTGACGATGCAGGGCTATTCGATGCCCCAGATCCGCCAGGCGGTGAAGATGCTGGTCAAAGAGCATCTCAGGAGCTTCGATGAGCCTGCGCTGTGGCGATACTGGGAGCAGCTCTGGAAGCATGGCCGCACCTTTGAAGACACCATGGCAGCGGTGGCGTTCTGGACCGAGCCGAAGCATTACCCACTGGCACTGAAGCATCGCGACAAGCTGATGGACTGGGCCGGCGATCTGACCAACTGGGCGCACTCCGACGGCCTGTCTTCCATCTACGCCCGCTTTCTCGAGGACGCAGGCAAGCCCGTCGACCACAGACTGCTGGACTGGAACCGAAGCGACAACCCCTGGCTGCGCAGGCAGTCGGTGGTGTCGCTGCTTTTCTATACACGTCACCGCAGGAAGCTGCCCGCCATCGGCCGGGTGCTGGGGGCAGTGGAGCCGCTGCTGGGCGATGCCCATTACTACGTGCAGAAGGGCGTGGGCTGGACCATCCGCGAAGCGTATCAGGTGGATGAAAAGACCACGATGCAGTTCATCGAGCGCCATCTGCTGACGATTCAGCCGCCGGCGTATACTGCGGCGGTGGAGAAGCTTGCCCCTGCTGACAAGCTGCGACTCCGCCAGCTGCGGGCCGAGCATCGCCGCAGCCTGAAGGATTGAAAGCCCTGCGGATGGTCAGGGCCTGGCTTTCTGCGATTCAGCAGTACTAAGGGAATCGGACAGCGACACTGCCCACGCCGAAGTCTTACGGCTGATCAGCCAGTGGTTGCGGATGACCTGCAGCTGGAAGGTCTGCAGATCCGGATCGGCCCAGAGCCAGAAGTCCGGTGTCCCCTCAGGCTGCAGCGCCTGGAGCACGTGGACCCAGCGATAACGCACCAGCAGATCATGCAGCGTCACCGGCTCAGGGGCAGGCTGGCGGGCGTTGAGAGTCTGCGGCCTGAAGCGGGGCGGATCGGTCATCGGCGAGAACAGTTCATTCATCGCCTGTTGCGGATACTTCTTCAGCAGCGCCAGCAGCAGCGTGGAACTGGGCATGTCGGGACGCGACAGCAGCCCGGCGAACTCCTGATCCATCTCAGGCTGCTTATCGAGCATCCACAGGCCGATGCGATGCATCTGCTTCACCGTCCAGATGTCCTCATCGTCCATCTTCTCGGGCAGCAGATCGACCCAATGGCCCCGGATGGTGACCAATGGGCTGATGCCTGTGAGTCCGGCCAGGATGGCGCCGCTGCACTTGGCGTTGTCGTTGTAGTCGCGCAGCAGCGAGATAATCAGCTGGGTGTTGGTGGCTTCATCAAACCGCTGCCAGGCGATGATGCACGCCAGATCGCGCATCGGGGCGCTGTCGTGGGCGAACAGTTCGCGGATGGCCGCCACCTGCGGAGTCTTTGTCGCCCGGGTCCACGCCAGGCGGATATAAGGCGGCGCATTGGCGGGGCACTCGGGCAGATCGGCCGAGCCGGGCGCCAGGCCTTCGAGAATCGCCAGTGATGCAACGGGATGCGCGATGAGCCTGTCGGGCGTGAGTCTGGCGAGCAGGGCGTTGGTCAAGCCATTGAGCCTGGCCTGCTGATGGAGCGTGGCCCAGAGCAGCGGCTGATCGGGTTCGGGAGTGACAGTCAATGCTTCAGCAGCAGGGGGAAGGGCTGCGGCCTGCTTCGTGCTGAGGATCGCACGCCAGGCGATCCATGCCTGATCGGCCTGCGGGCCCGTGGTGGAGGCAGGCAGAAGGATCACGGAGGGATCGATCGCCTTCTGCAGGGCGTCCGCTGCCTGCTCACTGGTGGAAGCCGCCAGGGCGTAGGCCGCGGCTGCACGCAGACCGGCGGGCTGGGCAGGATCGGTCAGGGCTTCGACGGCAGGCCGGGGATGCGTGGGATTCGTGGTGGTCGCCGACCACAACATCGCTGCGGCCACCTCGGGCGGAACTTCTTTCCAGTTGGCCTGCGTGCCACTGATGGGGTTGAGCAGTCCCAGGAACAGCCAGGCCTCGGCGGCGATGGCGGGCAGACGATCGCCTGTCATCGCGGTGAGACGCTCCTGCACGTGGCGAGGCTGAGGGGCATGGGCCGAAAGATCCGCCAGGGCGATGAGGGTGTTGTAACGCACCAGGTCGTTGTCTTCGAGCATCCACTGGTCCAGCAGCTTGAGCAGGCGTGGGTCAGCGGCCAGATCGCGCATTTCGACGGTCTGGCGGATGGCCATGATGCGGTTTTCAGGATCGCTGTGGCTGCCCAGAATGTTCAGCCAGCGCAGCCAGGGCTCATCGGGGATGTACTGACGATGCCACAGACCTGCCATATCTATTGCATGGAAAATCTGTTGGAAGTTCTGATCATCGGGTACACTCATGGCCTTGATGGCGGCGTCAAGCACTTTGGCGTCGCCTGAAGCGCGGCGGGCGACATAGTTAAGCGACCGCTGCCGCTGGGTTTCGTCCGCGTGGGTCAGCCCACGGGTCATCTTCCAGCGGATCAGGGCAGGAGTGGAAAGAAAGGCAATCGGCATGACGATTACAGCTGTAATCAGCAGGCTGGCGATTACCCCCAGAATGGTTGGGCGTCGTTTGGGCATGGTCGGCTGTCAGGGTATCGCAAGAACCTGGCGGTGTCATGTCTGTTTTTCGTGAGGATGTGTAACCCAGCAGGGCAATCAGGCCGATAAAGCCATTGGCTCTGCATACGCCCAGCCGGCCGACTTATCAATATCAAGGCAAAGAGGCAGCAATGATGAAGTGTTTTTCGAAGCGTGCGTTCCAGGGGTTGATTCTGACAATTCTGCTGGCCGGCCTGTGGGGCTGTGGCCTGGGGGAAGGCATTCACGTCTCGCGTGACGAAGGCCTGTCTACCTCCCGTTTCCGTTATGAATTTGAAGTCATTCCCAATGCTCTGGTCATGCGTGAGGACACCGAACCCCGCTGGCAGCTGGGGCGCTATGTGTTCGTCAAGGGGGCTGACCGCGTGCTGGTGGTCAGCCGCATCACGTCATGGTCGGACACCGCCACCAAGAAGCAGCGTCAGTCGGGCGACATTCCTGACATTCGCGACCGCATGCTTGAGCGTCTGTGGATCACCATTCCCCATGGCACTGCGGTGGGCGAAGAGCTCGACCTGCATAACCTGGGCTATCGCTTCCTGGTGAATTACGATCAGGGCAACATTGAAGACGAACAGTTCGCCCGGCCTTTCCGCGTGCTGGGCAATGTGCGCATTCTCGAAGAATCCGAAACACATCTGACCGTCCGCCTGCGTGTCAGGCTCACCACGGCTGAGACGACCGCCTGGGCGGTGTTTGAAGATGCCCTGAAGGTTCCGCTGATGCCCGAAGGGCGTCATGCCCGCCGGGCCTCGCCCGATGCGGTGATCTACGCCGTGTCGCGCGTGGGTGAAGTGCCTTTCGTGGGCCAGCGTCCGGTTCCCATCTCGGCCGATGGCACGGTGAACCTGCCTGAAGCGTCGGGCTCGGTCCTGCCTGAATCCAATCAGGGCTCATCAGGTTCCCAGGAGTCTGCTCCTGAAGCCACCACTCAGCCCGCCGACAGCAATGCTCAGGCCGGTACGTCTGACTCTGCAGCGTCGGGTGAGCCCGGTGAACTGCCCGGCCGGTGGTATCTGCGCACGCCTCAGTGGGAAACGTATCTGCAGCTTAATGAAGACAAGACCTTCATTCAGATGGCCTCGCGTCCGCAGGGCACGCCTCTTGTCATTCGTGGCGACTGGGCGATGCGCAGCGGCTATCTGGTTCTGACGCTCCGAAACTATTCCATGGGCAGTGTGAACCAGAACGTCGCTGGCGGGGGCGAAGGCCAGTACGCCATTCTGCAGGTGAACTGGGTCAATCCGCATACCTTCACCCTGGACGGCGCACTGCCCGGCCTGGGTGCTTCGCGTGAAGGCTATCGCTTCCGTCGGGCGATTTACCCCGACCTCAATGGCGTTCCCACGCTGTCGTACCAGCCCGGTTCACCCGAGCCTGCGTATGTCGGGGAAGAGCCCAAACCAGCCACGCCGGCTGCTGCGGGTGAAGAAAACAAGTAAAGCAGCCCCTCTGGTCTGGGGGGATATCAGGCTGTCTATCGCGGATTTTCAAGCTTCCGGGCCGATTATGCCAATGTATAAGGCCTGATTCGGCGGCCCTGCGATATTGAGATTCTCGTAGTGGACCGATATGATTCGGTGTGACCTGAGTTCCTGAATCTCTGACCAGTGAGTTGAACAGTCATGCAGGATCGTCCTCGCGTGCTGATTCTTGCAGGGAAAGCGAGCAGTCGTTTTCCGCTTGGCCAGACCCTTGGCCAGTTTTACGAAGTGGATGTTTTCGAGCGCATGGACCAGGCGATGGCCGCCTTGCGCAACAAGACATACCACGCGGTTTTCTCAGACGCAGGCGACTTCCTCCCGCTCGAGCGTGCGCTGGTCAGCCAGCAGTCCAGTGTGATCCTCAACACCATTGGCGAAGGCGTGTGCATCGTCGATTCCGACGGCCTGTGCGCCTGGTCCAACAACCGCATGCATGCCTTCCCGGTGGGGGTGTTTGAGAAGGTCAAGCAGGTCTGCTGTCAGGCCCGGTCGATCTTCGCCAGCCAGATTAATCAGGGCGTTGATCCCACCACGCTGCGCAGCCGCAAGTTCACCTTCCAGGCCGAAGATTCCCGCTATTTTGAAATGATCACCTCGCCGGTGATGGACGAGAAGCACCAGGTGCGCCAGGTGGTGGCCGTGGTGTGGGACGCCACCAGCGGCAAGCGTCTGCAGCAGAAGATCAACGCCATCGACGCCGCCGGCCGCGAACTGGCCAAGCTCGAAAGCGAATCGCTTTCCAAGCTCACCCCGGCCGAGCGTCTCAGGCTGCTGCAGGACAAGATCATCCGCTACTCCAAGGACCTGATGCACTTCGACCACTTCGCCATCCGCCTGGTGGACAAGCGGACCAACAAGCTTGAAGTGGTTATCGCCGAAGGCCTGCCCGCCGCCGCATTGGAAATCGACCTCTACGCCCAGCCCGAAGGCAATGGCATTTCAGGCTACGTGGCTGCGACGGGGCGAAGCTACATCTGTCACGACACCGAAAAAGACCCGCGTTACGTGCTGGGCATGGAGCACTCCAAGAGCTCGCTCACCGTTCCGCTTCGCCTGCATGACAAGATCATCGGCGTGTTCAACATCGAATCAGACGATGTGGGCACGTTCGACGAAGACGACCGCCAGTTCGCGGAAATCTTCGGGCAGTATGTCGCGCTGGCCCTCAACATTCTGGACCTGCTGGTGGTCGAACGATACACCACCACCGGGCAGCTGGCGGATAACGTCGTCCAGGAAATGGCCCAGCCGCTTAACGACATCATCACCGACGCCCAGACGCTCATCGAGGAATACATCGGCGATGACTCGATGCGTGAAAGGCTCAACAAGATCGTTGAGAACGTCGAAGCCATCCGTCACTCGATCCGCAACGTGGCCGCCGGCTCCAAGGCCATTCTGGGAACCGATGCGGTCAAGACCGCAGTGAAAGACCCGCTGCTGGCGGACAAGCGCGTGCTGATCGCCGACGACGAGCCCAACATCCGCCTGACCATCGGCGATGTGCTCACCAAGTATGGCTGCCAGTGTACGATCACCAAGGATGGCTACGAAGCCTGCGTTCAGCTTGAGAAGCAGGAATTCGATCTGGTGATCTCCGACATCAAGATGCCTCATCGCAACGGCTACGAGATCTTCGCAGCCGCCCACCGTAAGAACGAAAAGCTGCCCGTCATCCTCATGACAGGCTTCGGGTACGACCCGCATCACTCCATCGTCCGAGCAAGCAAGGAAGGGCTCTCGAGCGTCCTGTTCAAGCCTTTCAAGGTCGACCAGCTGTTAGAAGAAATCCGCAAGGCGTTTGGCGTGGTCGATTCGTCGGCCGATGCGTCCGAGCCCGCCAGGCCAACGCCATGAGTGAATCCATTGAAATCCATTGAAACCAACCCCCGCGCGGTCGCTACCCTCAAACTCGCTGATGTAATCGAAGACTGGCCTGATGCGGCCATCATGGAGCCCGACATCAGCGGCATGCCCGCCAGGGATGTCCGTCTGGCCAGGGTGATCTATCGCACCACTATGCAGCGGTGGTACACCCTCGTCCATCTGCTCGATGCCCACCTCAAGAAGCCGCTCTGGGAGATGGAACCGCTCATGCAGGCGGTTCTGCTCGGTGGAGCGTCGCAGCTGCTGTTCATGGACCGCCTGCCTTCGCATGCGGTGGTGGATGAATCGGTTGATCTGGCCCGCACGCTGATCCGCCCGGGCGCTGCGGGGCTGGCCAACGCGGTGCTGCGCAAGATTTCGCTGCTCAACGATGCGCCGGTCAAAGGCAAGCCCTGGACGCCTGCCGCCAATCGCCTGCCTCTGGAAGATGGCTTTGTCCCGCTGACCTGCGATGCGCTGCCTTCGCCCAACGCCGATTCCGATGATCCGGTGAAACAGAATCAGGCTCTGGCTTATCACCTGGAAGTGGCGACCAGCCATCCCCGTGAGCTGGTTCTGCAGTGGATTGAGCACTACGGTGCACAGAAGGCCATCAGCATCTGCAGGCATGGCATTGTCACGCCGCCTGTGATTCTCAGTGTTGAGCCTGAATTGCACTGGAAGAAGCACGACGATCTGCTGGAGCCTCACGAGAAGCGCGGCTTTGCGATCTGGTCAGGCTGGCATCAGGACCTGCATAACTTCCTGAAGGTGAACCCGGCCCGCCGCGTGCAGGACCCGGCGTCGACCGCTGCCGTCAACGCCACTGCCGATCTGAAGCCGAAGCTGATCCTCGATTACTGCGCCGGCCGGGGAACCAAGACGCGTCAGCTGGCGTATCTGCATCCGCAGGCCCGCATCGTCGCCAGCGACACCTCAGGCCAGCGCCTGGCCGACTTCGCGCAGATTGTCCGCTCGACGCCGCAGGTGAGCATCGCTCCGCCTGCCCAGCTGCCTGAACTGCTGGGACAGGAGAAGGTCGATCTGCTGCTGCTGGACGTGCCTTGCTCCAACTCAGGCGTGCTGGCTCGCCGGCCTGGCGCGAAGTATCGCTACTCGCCCGCGGCCATCGCGTCGCTGGTGAAGCTGCAGCGGGAGATTGTCGAAGCCTCGCTGCCTTACCTGAGCCCGACGGGCTACCTGCTCTACAGCACCTGCAGCCTGGAACCCGAAGAGAATCAGCAGCAGGTCCAGTGGATCCTGTCCCGCTGGCCCGGCCAGGTGGTCCACGAGAAGCAGATGCTGCCTGTGGGCCAGGGCAAGTCGTACCACGATGGCAGCTACCACGCCCTGATCAAGCTCGGCGCGTAACGCGGCGAAAACGCTACCGAACCCAATGAAAAATCCCGGACGTTCAACCGTCCGGGATTTGTTGTTTTTCAGCGTATGGGTGAGTGTTCTGCTGGGGAAAGGGGGAGCTCATCGCTCCCTTGCAGGGCTGGGCTTCTCTCGCCGTCACCCCCGCGCAGCGTCTGTGGTTATTGTCAAGGGTTTTGGGGGATTTTCCATGGTTTGTTGTCTCGGATCATGGCGTTGAGGGTGACCAGGAGTTTGCGCATCGCCGCCACCAGGGCCACCTTGGCCGGCTTGCCCTGGGCAAGCAGATGCTCATAAAACTGCTTCAATCGCGGATTACTTCTTACCGCACATAACGTGGGCATGTAGAGCAGGCTGCGGACATCAGATCTGCCGCCGCCGATGCACCGTCTGCCTCGCTGCAGACCCGAATCGCGGTTGATCGGTGCCAGGCCCACGAGCCTGGCAATCTGCTGCCTGCTGAGCCTGCCCAGTTCAGGCAGCCTGGCTACAAGCATGCGTGCCGTCTGATCGCCCACGCCCTTCATCGACTTGAGCTGATCGGCTTTGTGCTGCCAGGTGGGAACACTCTGGATCAGTTCATCGAGCTGCCTGTCCAGGTCATCAAGCTGCTGCTCAATGGCTTGAAGCAGGCTCTGGATGCTGACTTTGACACGCTGGACATGAGCCTGCTTCAGGCGGGTCTGCTCGGAGCTGCGCATGGCCACCAGCTGGCGATGACGCATCAGAATGTCCTGCAATTCTCGTGTTTGTTCATCTGCCAGCGGCCGAACCTCAGGCATCATCACCTGAGCGAACCGGGCCAGGATGGCCGCGTCGATCCGATCGGTCTTGGCCAGCTGACCAGCGGCTTTGGCAAAGTCACGCACCTGCCTGGGATTGATCAGGACCAGGGGGAGCCTGGCTTCCATCAGCGCGGCCTGGAGCATGCGTTCATAGCCGCCGGTGGATTCGATGACAATGCGCTGGGGCTGCTGGCGGACGAGCATCTCCACCAGCTGCTGATGGCCTGACGGGTTGTTGGGCAGAGAGATGGCGGGCCTGATGGCAGGCAGCCAGGCGATGTCCAGGGAGTCTTTGCTGACATCAATGCCGACGTTGTACATCGAAATACCCTTCCTTGTAATCGGGCTTGCGTTGGAAGCAGCGGCCCATGCGTCTGTTCGGGTTAGTGACGATGCGTCAGCTGCGGGTCATGCTGCGCGACGGCCTTGGATGGGCCCAGGCGGGATCGACCTTACAGCCGACGTGTATTCTCTGATCTGCCTTCGCTACGCTGCGTCAGCTCAGAGAACACGCTCAACAACCAGCATTAAAGCAACCATCTCATCTTACAAGGCGGGCATGACGGATGGGGGCTTCCTCAGTCGCGGCTTCGAGCACGTGAGGCTATTCAGCCCGCATCGTCTCACGCCATTGGCAGATGCTCCGCCCGTTCGTAGGGCTTTTCATGCTGCGACATCAATGCCGACATCAGGCGGTCCCGGCGGTAGGGGACCATCATCTCCAGCACCACTTCAAACCGTCGCCAGGCCAGGCGGGCAAATGCCAGCCTGCTGACGCCCATCGCCTGCAGGGTGGCGCCGTCGGCTTTGAGCAGGCGGCGCAGGTGAATGGCAAACAGGCTGCGCAGCCTCATGCGTCGCAGGGTGCGGCGGAAGACATTGAACTCGGCGTATTCCATCGTCAGCCTTTCACGCAGATAGGCTGCATGGTTGGCCTTGTCGCGCATCAGCTGACTGCAGGCCTGCTTCGCGGGCTCATCCTGCCAGTGCTGCGAGAAACGCTCGAGCAGGGTCAGGTCCAGCACGTCATCGAGCAGCAGCGACGCCAGAAAGTAGCGGATGCCCAGCAGGGAAGCGGTCATCTCCTTGCGTACCTGCGACACGACCGGCAGGGCAGCGCTCGCATCATGGCGCCTGGCGAGCTTGAGCAGCAGATCGCGGTGGAACTGCCTTTCGCGGTCCAGCAGGCGCAGGGTCTGGACGAACGCCGGGTCCTGGGCGCAGCGGTCCTGAGCGGTGTTGATGGTGTCGGTCATGCCGGCCTGCGGGCGGATCAGACGCTCAAGCATGCCCTTGAGTGTGCTGGCGGTGGCATGAACCTGCTGAGGCTGCAGCGGGGTGGACCAGTTGATCCGGGTCCGTTCATGGCGGCTGTAGAGGAAGTGGCAAAGCCAGTAGCGACTGCGGCTCCACTCGCCGCGGCCGGTCTGGACACTGTGATGTGGCATGGAAAAACCTTCTGGATCAACGCAAAATCAGCGGAATCGTGAGCCCTTTCAGAATAGTCATCGGATGCCCCTTGGCAAGCACGTTAGAATGACAGAAAAGGTCAGCAGTCAACCTGACCGGACACCCATCGATCTTGCGAGGGAATCAATCATGGCAGTACGCATGGAACTGGCTCGGGTGCTGATCCGGGAAACGCAGGATTCTCACGTGGTTGAACTGCGCGAAGTCGAAGGGCAGCGTGTTTTTCCCATCGTCATCGGCCTGAATGAAGCCGCCGCCATCGAACGCAGGCTCATGGGCCAGACCCCGCCTCGCCCCCAGACGCATGAACTGCTCGACAGCGTGATTCAAAAACTCGGGGCCTATGTGGAAAAAGTGCGGATCGTGGATCTCAAGGATGGAACCTTCTATGCCCGCCTGGTCCTGAATCAGCAGGGCAGGGAGGTGGAAATCGACACCCGTCCCAGCGACGCCATTGCCCTGGGAGTTGCTACAGAAGTCCCTATTTTCGTGGAAGAACACGTACTGGATGACATTTATCGGGCTGAATAACGCCAGGTCGCGTAAGCGGTGGACCGCTCGTCACCTGCCGACGGGAATCACCCCCGGCCGATGGGGAGAAAACGGCCTGGGCGGGGGCCTGAAAGTCATGCGTCTGTGTCAGGTTGACAGAGCAGTGGGGTTTGGTACACTGTTCCTTCTCGTTGGACTCCGGAAGCACCCGGAGCCCATAAATTGTCAAAGTTTCGGCTTATCGTTGAGAACAGCAGATGACCGCAGGCAAGATTCGCATCCGAATGGAAGCTTACGACCACCAGGCACTTGATGCTTCGGCGCGTGAGATTGTTGATCACGCCAAGCGCACCAATGCCAAGGTCGCCGGCCCCGTGCCGTTGCCCACTCGCATCGAGCGCTACACGGTTCTGCGTAGCCCTCATATCGATAAGAAGAGCCGCGAACAGTTCGAAATCCGTACGCACAAGCGTATTATCGACATCAAAGACCCCAACGCCCGCACGGTTGAAGCTCTCAACCGCCTGGTCGTTCCTGCCGGTGTCTTCGTGAAGATCAAGGCTTGAGCGATTGTCTGTAAGGTGGCGTGGCTCTGTGTTGAGTCACGCCGGTTGTTTTGGAAAAAGTTTGAATCGAGCAGGGCGGTGATCCTCTGGTGGCAAAGCTGCCAAGATCCCCTGAAAAGGGCCCTGGGAGGTTGTTGAAGATGCCTGCAGCTATTCTTGGTCGTAAAATCGGAATGACCCGCATCTACAATGCGGAAGGTAAGAACGTTCCGGTCACCATTATCGAAGCTGGTCCCTGCTACGTGACTCAGGTCAAGTCGGCTGAAAACGACGGCTATACTGCTGTCCAGCTCGGCTTCGATGAAGTCAAGCCCCGCAATACTACTCAGCAGCTCATCGGCCATGACATCAAGGCTGGTGTTGCTCCTCAGCGTATCCACCGCGAAGTCCGCGTGAATGGTGAAGAACTGGGCCAGTACTCGCTGGGCCAGGCCATCACGGTGGCGGCTCTGGAAAACGTCAAGTTTGTTGACATCACGGGCACCAGCAAGGGTAAAGGTACTGCTGGTACCATGAAGCGTCACAACTTCAAGGGTATGTGTGCATCGCACGGTACGGAACGCAAGCACCGCACACCTGGCTCGATCGGCGGCCACGCCACCAACCGTGGTTTCTCTGGTCGTCCCAAGAAGGGCAAGCGCATGGCTGGCCGCATGGGCGATGAACGCGTGACCGTCCGCTCGGTGGAAATCGTCGGTCGTGATATCGAACGTAACCTGATTCTGGTCAAAGGGGCCGTTCCCGGTGCCAATCAGGGGTTTGTGTATGTGAGAGAGGCCAAGAGGCTTTACAAGCGTAAGGCCAGCAAGCTGGCTTAATGGCATGGTAAGTCCGTTCACATCCGACGCGTGGTTCGGATGTCAGGCGATACTGCCTTGCCGCGACAATCCGCTGTGGCCGAGTCGCAGGAAGCCCGGAAGGGCCTGAATGGGCGCTTCAAAGGATTCGCGGCGAAACAAACGCATCGGCCTGAGGGAAATAATGCCCCAGGCAGACCGTAGGTGATCAAGATGATTCAGATTCCCGTTCACAATTCGAATGGCGACCAGGTCGGCACGCTGGATGTCGATGAACAGCTTCTTGGCGGCGAAGTCCGCTACGAACTGCTCAAGCAGGCGTATGTCCGCTACCACGCCAACCGTCGCCAGGGTACCGTCGCGACTCGCAACCGCAGCCGCGTCGAAGGTTCCACCCGCAAGCTCTACAAGCAGAAGCACACCGGTAACGCCCGCCGTGGCGCCATCCGCACCAACATCATGCGTGGTGGTGGCGTGGCTCACGGTAAGGTGCCTCACTCGTGGCGTCTGGACATGCCTGCCAAGATGCGCCGCCTGGCCAACCGCAACGCTCTGCTGGCCAAGCTCATCGACGGCGAAGTGCGTCTGGTCGAATCCTTCGGTTTCGACAAGCCCAACACCAAGGCCTTCGCCGGCCTCCTCCAGGCTCTGAAGATTGACCGCTCGGTCCTCCTGGCGGTTCCTTCCACCACCGGCTTCGAAGCCAAGTCTGCCGCCAACCTCGATGGCGTGACCCTGACTCAGGTGGATCGTCTCAACGCATTCGACATGCTCAATCACCGCTACCTGCTGGCCGACAAGGCCACGCTGCAGGCTTGGATTGATCGCGCTGCGGTTAAGGCCGGCCTTAAGGAGGCTCAGTAATGTCTCTCGCTCTCGATAACACCCAGATCATCAAGCGTCCCCTGGTGACCGAAAAGGCCTCCTGGGAAGGTAACGACCGCAACCGCTACAGCTTCGTGGTCGACATCAACGCCAGCAAGCCCCAGATTGCCGCCGCCGTCGCGGAAATCTACAAGGTTCGCGTGGTGGGCGTCTCGACTCAGGTCCGCAAGGGCAAGTCCTTCCGCAACAAGTATGGCGCTGGCCAGAAGTCGGATTGGAAAAAGGCCATTGTTCAGGTCCACGAAGAAGACAAGATCGAACTGTTCTGATAACACGTTGATCCACCCGGTCCTCTGAAGGGCCAGGTTTTTAGAGAGTTAAGTCATGGCCATTCGCATCTACAAACGAACCAGCGCCGGTCGCCGCAACGCGTCGGTCAACCTCTACTCCGAGGTGACCAAGACCAGCCCCGAAAAGTCGCTGCTTCGCCACCAGACCAAGTCTGGCGGTCGCAACCACCACGGCAAGCTCACCGCCAGGAACATCGGCGGGGGCGCCAAGCAGCGCTACCGCGTCATCGACTTCAAGCGTAACCGCATCGATGAACCGGCCAAGGTTGTGGGCATCGAATACGATCCCAACCGCTCGAGCAACATCGCGCTGGTTGAATATCCCGATGGCGAGCGCCGCTACATTGTGGCCTGCATCGGTCTCAAGGATGGCCAGACCATCGTGTCGAGCTCCAAGCCTGTTGACCCCCAGCCCGGCGTCTCGATGAAGCTGGCTCACATTCCCGCCGGCCTCGATGTGCACAACATCGAACTGGTCGCGGGCAAGGGCGGCCAGCTCTGCCGCTCGGCCGGCTCCTACGCTCGCCTGACCAACAAGGATGGCCAGTGGGCAACCCTGGTGTTCCCTTCGGGCGAAATCCGCCAGGTCTCGATCGAATGCCGCGCCACGGTGGGGCAGGTGGGTAACACCGACCACGCCAACGTGAAGCTGGGCAAAGCCGGTCGTAACCGTCACATGGGCCGTCGTCCGCATGTCCGCGGTATGGCCAAGGCTCACCACGTTCACCCGATGGGTGGTGGTTCAGGCCGCAGCAAGGGTAACCGTCCTCCGGCTGGCCCCTCGGGCGTTCTGGCCAAGGGTGGCAGGACCCGTAAGCCTGGTAAGCCTTCGAACAAGCGTATTATCCGTCGCCGCTTCAGCAAGCGTTACGGCCAGTTGACTCTGAGGTAAATCGAATCCCAGCCCCAGGCTGATTCGTCAAGAGATTGAGAAATACTCATGGCAAGATCGCAGAAAAAAGGCCCTTACGTTGATGAAAAGCTCTACCGCAAGGTAGAGAAGCTGACGCAGATGAACAAGCGTGAGCAGATCAAGACCTGGGCGCGCAGTTGCACCATCGTGCCCGAATTTGTCGGCCACACGTTCCTGGTGCATAATGGCAAGATTTTCACGACGGTGTTCGTGACCGAAGACATGGTCGGCCACAAGCTGGGTGAATTCAGCCCCACTCGTGTCTTCCGCAGTCACACCACCGGCACCAAGGCGCAGCGTAGCTCGGGCGCAGCCTGAGTCGCCTAGCAGGATTTGGAGTTTAAGATGGCTTATTCAAACATTCATCGCGGCGCCCGCATCAGCCCCAAGAAGGTCAAGCCTGTGGTGGACCTGATCCGTGGCAAGTCGATTGCCGAAGCCGACACCCTGCTTCGCATGTCCAAGAAGCGCGCTGCCGTCTACGTCCGCGCTGCTCTGGCCGCCGCTCGTGCCAACGCCGACCAGGCTGAAGCCGACGTCCGCCGCCTGGTTGTCAGCGACGCTCGCGTCGACTCCGGTCCGACGATGAAGCGCTTCCAGCCCAAGGATCGTGGTCGTGCCCACAAGATCCTCAAGCGCACCAGCCACATCACCGTGGCCGTGGATGTCAAGAAGTAATTCGTCAGATTCAGTGTTTCAGGATAGTACCGAGGCGAGCTGCCTCTGAAATGTAAGGTCGAGACCATGGGACAGAAAGTCCATCCATTCGGGTTCCGCGTCGGGATCACCGAGGCTCACAAGAGCCGCTGGTACGCCCCCAAGGCGCTTTATGGCGAGCTGCTGGTGGAAGACCAGAAGATTCGCAAGTTTGTGGATGACCGCCTCAACCGCAAGCCTCCGTTCGCCGCGGTCAGCGACATTCACATTGAGCGCACGCGTGAAGAACTCAAGGTCATCATCAAGACGGCTCGTCCGGGCCTGGTGATTGGCCCCAAGGGTGCTGAAATCGACCGCCTGAGCAACGATCTGTACAACCTCACCGGCCGTAAGGTCTCCATCTCCTGCATCGAAATCGGTAACCCCGACATTGATGCCCAGCTCATCGGTGAAAGCATCGCCGAACAGCTGGCCAAGCGTGCGAGCTTCCGCCGCGTGCTGAAGATGAAGGGCGACGCCGCCATGGCCGCCGGTGCCAAGGGTGTGAAGATTCAGCTTTCGGGTCGCCTCGGTGGCCACGAAATGAGCCGTACGGATTACATCCGCCTGGGCTCCATCCCGCTGCAGACCCTGCAGGCCAACGTGGACTATGGTTTCGCCCAGAGCTACACGACCTACGGCGTGATCGGGATCAAGGTGTGGGTCTATAAGGGCATGTTCAAGGACGTGGCGGAAGGCGAACTCGAATCCAACGCCGCTGGTGCTCGTCCCCGTGCTCGCGGCCGTCGCTAAACCGAACTGGCCGACTGATTGTTTGACTTTATTAAGAGATTAACTCTGAGGATTTGAGGACTGACTTATGCCTCTGATGCCCAAACAAGTGAAGTTCCGCAAGCAGCACCGTGGCATCATGCGCGGCGTTGCCACCCGCGGCAACTATGTCGCCTACGGTGAATACGGCCTGCAGTGCCTCGAAATCGGCTGGCTCTCGGCCCGTCAGATTGAAGCAGGGCGTGTCTCGGCTGGTCACTTCCTTCAGCGTGAAGGTAAAGTGTTCATCCGCGTGTTCCCCGACAAGCCCATCTCCAAGAAGCCGCTGGAACAGCGAATGGGTAAGGGTAAGGCGGACGTCGATTTCTGGGCTGCCCGTGTGAAGCCTGGCACGATTCTCTTCGAAATCGCCGGCGTCCCGGAAAACGTCGCCAAGCAGGCCCTGGCTCGCGTGGCTCACAAGATGCCCTTCAAGTGTCGCTTCGTTCAGCGCCGTCACGCCTGAGCAACCGCGTGCCATACGAGCACCCAGTAACCTGGTGAAAGAATCATGAAGTCTCAAGAAATTCACAAAATGAATGCTGAAGAGCTGAAGGTTGAACAGCGCCGCCTGCGCGACCGCCTGTTCGAGCTCAAGTCTCAGGCTGTCACGGAAAAGCTGGACAATCCTCGCGAGCTGACCAAGACCCGCCGCGACATCGCCCGCATTCTCACCGAAATCCGCGCCCGCGAAATTCAGGAAGCCAAGGCCTAAGCCATGACGACTCAAAACGAACAAGCCAACAGCCGCGTTCTGACCGGTACACTCGTGGGCCAGGTCACCAGCGACAAGCGTGATAAGACCCGCACCGTGGCCGTGACCTACCAGGCTCGCCATCCCAAGTATGGCAAGTACCTGACCCGCACGACCAACTACCACGTGCACGATCCTGAAAACACCAGCAAGGTGGGGGATCGCGTTGAGATCGCCAACTGTCGGCCGATCAGCAAGACCAAGAGCTGGCGCCTCGTGAAGGTTGTCAGCCAGTCCCAGGGTTCTGAAGAACACAAGACCGAAGCCTGAATTCGGTTGAGATAAAGCTCGCGGGCTCAGCCTGCAGCCAAGGATTGCAGCGATGATTCAAGCAGAAACAAGAGTTGACGTGGCCGACAACAGTGGCGCTAAGATCGCCTACGTGATTGCGGTCCTCAAGGGTTCGACCGCCAAGGGTCGCTTCACCCGTAAAACCGCCACCGTTGGCGACAAGGTCGTCTGCAGCGTCAAGAAGGCGCTGCCCGGCGGCGAAATGAAGACTGGCTCGGTGGTCAAGGGCGTTGTCGTCCGTACCTCCTACCCGGTCAAGCGCGACGACGGCTCTTCGGTCCGCTTCGACAAGAACGCCATCGTTCTGATCGACGACGAAGGCAATCCTCGTGGCACCCGCATCTTCGGTGCGGTCGCCCGTGAACTTCGCGAAAAGAACTACATGAAGATCGTGTCCCTGGCTTCGGAAGTGGTCTGAGACCACCAGCCGACCGGCCGGGATTGTGAATGAAGATTGAACCGACCCTGACCTGAGAGCGAAACATGCCCCGACACGTTGTCAAAGGCGATTTGGTTTACATCCGCAGCGGCGATGCCCGCGGCCAGACTGGCAAGGTTCTTCAGGTTCTGCCTGACAAGAACGCTGTCGTTGTCGAAGGTGTGAATGTCCACAAGAAGCATCTGAAGCGCACCCAGCAGAATCCGCAGGGTGGCGTCATCGAGAAGGAGATGCCCATTCACATCTCCAACGTCTCGCCTGTGGTGGATGGCAAGCCCACCCGCGTGCGCTTTGAAACCCGTGAAGACGGCTCGAAGGTTCGCGTGGCGGCCAAGAATGGCCAGGTGCTCAGCACCCTGCGTAAAGCCAAGTAATTATTGATTCAAGAGATTCATCAGGCCGCCGGCCTTGAGTAGGAATGACAGCCATGACCCCGCGGATGAAAGAAAAGTATCAGACCCAGGTGCTGCCTAAGGTGCGTGAGCAGTTCGGCATCACCAACCCCATGGCAGCCCCCAGGCTGTCCAAGGTTGTCCTGAACGTCGGTATGGGTAAGCAGCTGGAAGGTACCAAGCTCAATCCCAAGGCACGTGAACAGGTCCTCTCCGACCTGGCCGTGATCTCGGGCCAGAAGGCTTCGGTCCGCCGCGCTAAGAAGGCTGTGTCGAACTTCAAGCTGCGTGAAGGCTACGAAGTGGGTGCAATGGTCACCCTGCGTGGCGCCCGCATGTGGGAGTTCATCGACCGCCTGATCTCGCTGGCGATCCCCCGCATCAAGGACTTCCGCGGCCTGAACCCCAAGAGCTTCGACAAGGGTGGCAACTACTCCTTCGGCGTGACCGAACAGGGTATCTTCCCCGAAGTCGACATGACTGCGGCTCAGTTCCTGCACGGTATGCACATCTCCTTTGTCTTCCGCAACAGCGACCCTGAAAAGTCCCGCGTTGCCCTGGCAGAGCTGGGTGTTCCCTTCGCCAAGCCGGAAGACCGTCGCTAATAAATCCTTGCCGCCTGAAAAAACAGGCAGGCAGAGATTGAAAATAATTGTTAGAATGTTCCGCTCGCCTCAGGTGGGGCGTGCTATTTGGAGATGACAATGGCTTGCAAGTCTACACTGGAACGCCAGGCCCGCGTGAAGCGGACGGTTGAAAAGTACGCTGAGCTTCGCCGTAAGCTCAAGGAAGAGGGCGACTACGCTGCTCTGTCCCGTCTGCCCCGCGACGCCAGCCCGACTCGTCTGCACAACTTCTGTGCGCTGACGGGCCGCAGCCGTGCTGTGTACAGTAAGTTCAAGATTTCCCGCATCATGCTTCGCGAACTGGCCCTGGCGGGCAAGATCCCGGGCATGCGTAAGGCTTCGTGGTAAGCCGACTGGTATTGGACCTGATAGAGATTGATTGCCGGCCAGCATGATGTCTGGCTCAAGAGATCGGAGTACGTAGATGTCAGTGAGCGATACAATCGCCGACATGCTCACCCGGATTCGCAACGCTGTGCGTAACCGCGCCGAACGGGTTGACTGCCTCAACAGTAAGATCTGTGGCGGCATTGCCAAGGTTCTGAAGGAAGAAGGCTACATCACCGATTTCTCGGTGATCGAAGACGGCCGTCAGGGCATTCTTCGCATTGAGCTGAAGTACAGCACTTCTGGCGAGCCTCTGTTCCACGAACTGAAGCGTCGCAGCAAGCCTGGCTGCCGTGTGTACTCGAAGGTCGCTGACCTTCCGCGTCCGCTGGCTGGCCTGGGTATTGCGATCGTCAGCACCCCCAAGGGTGTTCTGAGCGACCGCCAGGCTCGTCGCGAACAGGTCGGTGGCGAACTGTTGTGCACGGTGGAGTAATCGCCGTTGTGGCGTGTGAACGCCTTGTTGCTTGAATAACCGGATTCATAGGGATCCTATAGCGATGTCCCGAATTGGTAAAAAACCCGTTGAGCTGCCCGCATCGGTCAAGGTGACCGTCGCCGGTCGCGACATTACTGTGGAAAGCGGCTCGAACAAGCTGCAGTTCACCCACCGCCCTGAAGTCACCGTGCGTGTTGACGATGCAGCCAAGACTGTGGTTGTCGAACGCGTGGATGACTCCCGTATCGCCAAGTCGCTCCATGGCCTGACCCGCTCGCTGATCGCTAACATGATCGAAGGCGTGACCAAGGGCTACGTGAAGGAGCTGGAAATCAACGGTGTGGGTTGGAACGCCAAGCTCCAGGGCCAGACCGTGGCTCTGGCGGTGGGCTACGCCGACACCCGCTACGTCAGCGTTCCTGCTGGCGTGAAGGTTGAAATCAATCAGAACCGCATCAAGATCAGCGGCGCCGACAAGCAGAAGGTTGGCCAGACTGCTGCCGAGATTCGTTCTCACCGTAAGCCCGAGCCTTACAATGGCAAGGGTATCAAGTATGTGGATGAAACGATCATCCGCAAGTCCGGCAAGGCGTTTGCCGGCGGTGGGGGTTAATTTCGCCCGGGCGGCCTGATGGCGTCATGATCCATGAATGGACTTTCGCCTGGTTTGGTTCAGACAGCCAGAAGCTTATAGAAGAAGCAGGTAACGATTATGCAGATCAACGAACTCAAACAACTGCGCCGCAGCCGCCGCAAGCAGGGCCTGCGCAAGCGTATCAACGGCACTGCCGAGCGTCCCCGCCTGACTGTTTACCGCAGCCTCAAGCACATCTACGCTCAGATCGTCGACGACGTGACGGGCAAGACGCTGGTTTCTGCCGGTACCATCCAGGACAACGTGGCCAACGCTGGCAACAAGCAGGGCGCTACCGAAGTTGGTAAGGTGCTCGCTGCCCGCGCCAAGGAAGCTGGCATCAGCAAGGTGGCGCTGGACCGCAACGGCTTTACATACCATGGCCGTATCAAGGCCCTGGCCGATGCCGCTCGTGAGGGTGGCCTTCAGTTCTGAGTAACAACCAAGGTGATCCGCGGGTGATGCTGGACAACGCGTCGATCATCAACCCCGATAGCACTAAAGAGCAAGTCATGGCAGAAACTTTCGTCGAAGAATCGCAGAATCTTGAATCAACGACCGTGTACCTGTGGCGTAACTCCAAGGTGGTCAAGGGTGGTCGTCGATTCAGCCTTTCGGCTCTGGTGGTCGTCGGTGACCGTCAGGGCAGCGTCGGGATTGGCTACGGCAAAGCCGCTGGCGCTCCCAACGCCATCGAGAAGGCTCAGAAGAATGCCCGCAAGCACCTGTTCAAGGTCACCCTCAAGGGTGGCACCATTCCTCACCCGGTGCTGGGCAAGTTCTGCGCTTCCGAAGTGAAGCTGCTCCCGGCCGCCCCGGGTACCGGCGTTATCGCTGGTGGTACCGTCCGCGCCGTGCTGGAAATGGCTGGCGTGCATGACTGCCTGACCAAGGCCTACGGTTCGACCAACCAGAAGAACCTGGTCAAGGCCACCATTCAGGGCCTGCTCCAGCTCCGCAGCAAGGAACAGATCGCTGACGGCCGCTCGGTTGAAATCGAGTCGAGCCTGGTGGATGAAATCCTCGAAGCTGGTAAGCGTTTCGCTCCTCAGGTTTCGCAGGCTGAAAAGGCCCGCGGTCCGGTGAACAAGGTGGGGCAGAAGAACGCTGGTGGCCGTGGTGGTCGCGGCGGCCGTGGTGGCCGTGGTCGTGGCCGCGATGGTGAAGAAGCCGCCGCTTCGACCGAAGCTGGCGCTGCCGCTCCTGCTCAGGGCAACTAATACAGAATTCAGATAGAATACGTGCTATCGCGGAGCATGCCCGGATGGAGCTGCTGCCCGCGGTTGAGGAGTAGAAGATCATGATGATTCACGAAATCACCGAGCTGGTCGGTTCCCACAAGAAGCGTAAGCGTCTTGGCCGCGGTATCGGTTCTGGCCATGGCAAGACCTGTGGCCGTGGTACCAAGGGTGCGGGTTCTCGTTCGGGTTGGGGTGGTTCGATCCGCGCCAGCCGTGAAGGCGGCCAGATGCCGTTCTTCCGCCGAATCCCCAAGCGTGGCTTCTCCAATGTTCGCTTCACCACGGAATACGCGGTGATCAACATCAAGGCCCTGGAATCGCGCTTTGAAGACGGTGCGGAAGTCAACCCTGACCTGCTGGTCAAGGCGGGCCTCCTGCCTGACACCAAGCTGCCGGTCAAGGTTCTTGGTGAAGGTGAACTGACCAAGAAGCTCAATGTGACTGCGGCGGTGTTCTCCAAGTCGGCCGCTGAGAAGATCAGCAAGGCCGGCGGAACGGTGACGGCAACGCAGGCCGCCTGAGCAACCAAAGACGAATGATGCGGCCGCCGATTGTGGCGGCCGTATTCTTATCTGCACCTTTCACTGCTTCACCCGCGAAAATACCACGATATGTTCCAGGCCTTCATCAATATTTTCAAGGTGCCTGAGCTCCGCAAGAAGCTCATGTTTACGCTGTCCATGCTGGTGATCTACCGCCTGGGCTTTTTCATTCCGCTTCTGGGGATCAACCAGCAGGCCCTCAAGGACTTCGCCGAGAAGTCGCAGGGCAGCGCTATGGGCGACCTGATCAGCTTCGTCGGGATCTTCACCGGCGGTTCGTTCCATCAGTCGACCATCTTCGGTCTGGGCATCATGCCCTACATCTCTGCTGCCATTATCTTCCAGCTCCTGGGGACCGTCCTTAAGCCCCTGAAGGACCTTCGTGACGAAGGCCCGGCTGGTCAGGCCAAGATCACCGAGTGGACCCGCTACGCCACCGTTGGTCTGTGTATCATCCAGGCCATCTTCTGGCTCAAGTTCATCCAGAGCTCGACCAATCCGCCGCTGGTTTACTTTGAATACCAGAGCGGCTTTAACTTCTTCATGTTCTGGCTCTGTGGCATTCTGGGCCTGACGGCTGGCACCGTGTTCCTGATGTGGATCGGTGAGCAGATCGACAAGCACGGCATTGGTAACGGCGTGTCGCTGATCATCACCGCCGGCATCGTCTCGAGCATGCCTGGTGCGGTCCGCACCATCTATGATGGCTTCTCGGTCACTGGCGATGGCACCTATGGCGCTGACGTGGTGCTCTTCCTGTTCATCTCCTTCGTGGTGGTGGTCGCCGGTTCGATCATCATTACCCAGGGCCAGCGTCGCATCCCGATCCAGCAGGCCAAGCACACCCGCGGCCGTCGCGTATACGGTGGTCAGAAGAGCTACCTGCCCCTGCGCGTCAACCATGGCGGCGTGATGCCCATCATCTTCGCCTCGGCTCTGATGATGTTCCCCACGCTGCTGCTGGGCTACCTGGCTCAGAAGTTTGAAAATGTGCCTTTCCTGAGCTTCCTGGCTCAGAACTTCCAGGTTGAAGGCGGCTACCTGTACATCGTGTGCTACATCGCCATGATCTACTTCTTCGCCTTCTTCTGGGTGACCGTCCAGTTCCAGCCAGACGAAATGGCCAAGCAGCTGCGTAACCATGGCAGCTTCATTCCCGGCCTGCGTCCTGGTCCTCGCACGGCGGAATACCTGGAAACCGTCATGGAACGCATCACCTACGTTGGCGCCGGCTTCCTGGCGATCATCGCGGTGATCCCGACGGTGGTTTCCGGTGTCTTCAATATTCCGATGATGGTCACGGCGTTCCTTGGCGGAACGGGTCTGCTGATCGTGGTGAGCGTGATGCTCGACTTCATCCAGCGGATCGAAGCCAGCCTGGCAATGCGTAATTACAAGGGCTTCCTGGACACGACCAATGCCAAGCAGAGGCGAGGGGCATAATTCAGACGCAGGATCTGTCTGATTACTTGCACAAGTCCATTTGGCAAACCCTTATCTGTGTGATAAGATTCCTGATTCGCCCCATATGGGTGGGGTATTCTACTCAGCAGTGGGCAATGGGATGGCCGTCAGGCGTAAGAGCAAAGCTGAAATCGAGAAAATGCGTGCAGCAGGCCGTGTGGTCCGCAAGATCCACGAGCATTGCCAGGAAATTTGCAAGCCTGGCATCACCACGCGTGAAATCGACGAAGAAGCCGGCCGGCTGTTTAAAGAATATGGCGTGCGCGGGCTGTTCAAGAACTACCCGACGTATCGCCCGGGGGAAGGCTTTCCTTCGAATCTGTGCATCAGCGTCAATGAAGTGGTGGTCCACGGCATTGGGGATGACCGCAAGATCAAGGATGGCGACATCGTCGGGATCGACTGCGGTGTCCAGCTTGATGGCTGGTGCGCTGACTCGGCCGTGACGATCATGGTTGGCGATGTATCGCCGGAAGTACGCCGCCTGTGTCAGGTGACTCAGGAAGTGCTTCAGCTGGCGATTGACAATATTAAACCTGGCCGCCGTTGGAGCCAGATTGCCCGTCTGATGCAGAACTACGCTGAGCAGGCAGGCATGGGGGTGGTGAAGGATTTTGTGGGCCACGGGATCGGGCAAAGTATGCACGAAGACCCCAAGGTCCCCAACTTCGTCAGCCGGGATCTGCTGAGGAATGACATCGAACTGCGTGAAGGGATTGTGCTGGCCATCGAGCCGATGTGCAATCTGGGAACGGGCGATGTGATTACCTTGGCCGATGGCTGGACGGTGATTACGGTTGACCGTAAGCCTTCTGCTCATTACGAACACACGGTTGCGGTGACTTCCACCGGGGCTGATGTGCTGACGGATGGCAGATAACTGAAGAGAACTATGGCCAAGGAAGAAAAAATCGAGATTGAAGGCGAAGTTCTGGACGCGCTGCCGAACGCGATGTTCCGCGTGCGTCTTGAGAACAAGCTGGAGATCGTCGCCCATATTTCGGGCAAGATGCGTGTGAATTACATCCGTATCCTGCCTGGCGACAGGGTCACTGTCGATATCAGTCCTTACGACCTGACCAAGGGTCGGATTACTTACAGGCACGGAGGTGCAAGATGAAAGTACGCGCCAGCATTCGTCGTATGTGTGAAAACTGCAAGATCATCCGCCGCAAGGGCGTCGTGCGAGTCATTTGCACCAAGCCCAAGCACAAGCAGCGCCAGGGTTGATTGAGCAGTCAAGTTGAACCAACTTAAGCCTGCCGCGTGTGGTCAGGCTGAATCAGGAGCAGTATATGCCTCGTATTGCAGGTGTGGACATCCCGGATAACAAGCCCATCCGGATCGCCCTCCGTTACATCTACGGCATTGGCCCGGTCAATGCTGAGAAGATCCTCGCCGAAGCCGGGATCGATGGTCACGTCCGTTCCAACACCCTGACTGAAGACCAGCTGGCCCAGATCGCCGGCCTGATCGAAAGCCAGTATGTGGTGGAAGGTGCTCTGCGTCGTCAGATCTCGCAGAACATCAGCCGTCTGCGTGACATCCGCGCTTACCGCGGCGATCGTCACCGTCGCGGCCTGCCCGTCCGTGGCCAGCGCACCCGTACCAACTCGCGTACCCGTAAGGGCAAGCGTAAGACGGTGGCCGGCAAGAAGGGCGTCAAGGCGATGAAGTAATCCTGAGTCTGCTCTGGCAGCATCCTGTCGCACGTCGGCGGGGGACAGAACCAGGGCTGAAACCTCTGGCTGCTCTGGCAGCCTGAGTGTCAGGATGAAACATCTGTCTGACTGTTTGAATGAGTTTGGGGATCGCCAGTGTGGCGGTTTCCTGTTTGAAATACCGAAGCCAGCTGCCAGCTCTTTCGAGAGACCTAGTGGCAGCGCAGAACTTCGAGGAAGCAAATGGCTAAGAAGACCAAGAAGGTTCGTAAGAATGTCAGCCGTGGCATCGCCCACGTGAAGGCGACGTTCAACAACACGCAGATCACCATCACCGACGTCAACGGCGAGACCCTGTGCTGGGACTCCGCCGGTACGGTCGGCTTCAAGGGCTCTCGTAAGAGCACTCCCTTCGCCGCGACCCGCGCCGCTGAAGAATGTGCCAACAAGGCCAAGAAGTATGGCATGCAGGAACTGGAAGTCCGCGTTCGTGGCGCCGGCTCGGGCCGCGAATCTGCCGTGACCGCCCTGCAGGCCTCTGGTCTGAAGATCACTGCGGTTGAAGACCACACGCCGATTCCGCACAACGGCTGCCGTCCTCGCAAGCGTCGCCGCGTCTAATCTTTCGTCGCGTTTTCCACCCGCTGGTTGGTGCCAGCCCGTGTTGAAGATGCGATGAGGTTCGACAGGCTTCGCGCCTTGTGTCTTAAAGCATCATGCCTGGTGGGTTAAAGAAGTGTCGGTGTGACCTGGCAGCACACCTCAACACGTGAAACCATCGGGCTTCCCCAAAGGGTTTTGCCAGGTTTGGAGAATCTCCATGCGTATGCGTTGGCGAGGATTGGAACTTCCCAGCCGTGTTGTGCCTGACCAGCGTCTGAACAACGACAGCTATGGCAAGTTCGTGATTGAACCCTTCGAGCGTGGCTTCGGGACGACCGTGGGCAACAGCCTGCGTCGCATCCTGCTGTCGAGCCTCGAAGGCGCTGCGGTGACCGCGATCAAGATCAAGGGTGCTCCTCACGAGTTTTCCAGCCTCGAAGGCGTGACGGAAGACGTGACGGACATCGTGCTCAACGTCAAGAACATGGTTGTGTCGATGGAGTCCGACGATACCAAGACCATGCGCCTCTCGGCCGAAGGTCCTGGTGACGTGACGGCTGACCTGATCGAAGCTGATACATCGATCACCATCCACAACAAGGAACTGGTGCTCTGCACGCTGACCAAGCAGGTGGACTTCGACATGGAGTTCATCGTGAAGAAGGGCCGTGGCTACGTCCCTGCCAGCGAACAGTACACCTCCGGCCAGGACCAGGAAGTGGGCGTCATTCCCGTTGACGCCATCTACTCGCCGGTGCTGCGCGTGCGTTACAAGGTGGAAGACACCCGCGTTGGTCAGAAGACCAACTACGACAAGCTCACGCTGGAAGTGTGGACCAACGGTACGATCACGCCCGAAATGGCGCTGGTCGAAGCCGCCAAGATCCTGCGTAAGCACCTGAACCCCTTCGTTCAGTACTTCGAACTGGGCCAGCAGACTGCCAGCGAGTCGGCCGCTGCTGCCGCCCGTGTGGATGAAGAACTCATCCGCAAGCTGCAGATGCCCATCAGCGAACTGGACCTGTCGGTTCGCGCCAGCAACTGCCTGGAGTTGGCGAAGCTGACGGTTGTGGCCGATCTGGTTCAGCTGACTGAAAACGACCTGTTGAAGGTTCGCTCGTTCGGCAAGACGTCTCTGCGTGAAGTCAAGCGCAAGCTGGCCGACCTGAACCTGTCGCTCGGTATGGAACTGCCTGAAGAACTCAAGACCCAGATTGCCTGAGCGAACGACTCAGGCTGTGAATCGCAAGGACTTTTGCCATGAGACACCGAATTGCCGGTTACAAGTTGGGGATGGATACGGAACAGCGTACGGCGCTGTGGCGTAACCTTGCCATCGCCCTGTTCACGCACGGCCAGATCACCACGACCGTGCCCAAGGCCAAGGGTGTCAAGCCCTTCGTCGAAAAGCTCATCACCAAGGCCCGCAAGGGTGACCTGGCCTCCCGTCGTCAGGTGATCGCCAAGCTCGGCGGTGACCGCATCGTGGTGGCCAACGACCGCGACGAATCCGTCGAACGTAACAAGTACGGCGAACTGGTCGATGGTCCTCGTATCGTCAAGAAGCTCTTCGACGAAATCGCCCCCAAGTACGCCGACCGTCCCGGTGGCTACACCCGCATCATCAAGCTCGCCAAGCACCGCATCGGTGACGGCAGCGATCTTTGCGTGCTGCAGCTGGTGGGCGATGAAGAAGGCCCGCAGCTCCCCGCTGGCCAGGGCGTCCGTCGCCGCAAGGCTGACAACCGCGCCGCCTTCGCCGCCAAGCTCCGCAAGGGCAAGGGCGCCGAAGCCAAGGCCGAGTAAGTCCGCCGCATTCTGACTGCATGGTCAGGATCGACTCGCGAATCAATCAGACCCGATCACGTCAGGCGTGGTCGGGTCTGTTGTTTTTGTGACCGGTTACTCACCCAGGCATGCCATGCCCGGGCTTTGAGATCGGGCGTCGGGGGAATCAGGGCGAGCAAGTCAGGGATTCAATTCTGACTCGCACGCCACGGGGCTGTATGATGGAACGGGCATTCTCCAGAGGGTTCTGATCATGGCCAAGCGAGCTACCAAATCTGCATCCGCTGCTGCTTCCGGGCTGGAAGAGACGCGCATCTGCGTCATCTATGGCAGCGAGGAAATGATCAAACGCATCAAGCTCGATGAACTCAAAGACGCGCTGATCGCAAAGCACGATGAAGTCGAAACGCTGGTGTTCGATGGCAAGACCGCCACGCTGGCCAGTGTGCTCGATGAACTGCGCAGCTATGGGCTGATGCAGCAGCACAAGCTGGTGATTGTCGATGACGCCGATGTGTTTGTGTCGCAGCATCGTGATGCGATTGATCGCTACGCGCAGAGCCCGGTGGACAATGGCACGCTGGTGCTCCGTGGTACGAAGTGGAACAAGGGCAATCTCGACAAAGCCATCGAGAAGGTCGGCTTCATCGTCAAGTGCGAACCCATGAAGCCTCACGAAGCCACCGCCTGGCTGACTGCGCGGGCGCGTGATGTGCATCATCGCAAGATCGACGGGCCGGCCGCCAATCAGATGATTGAGCGCCTGGGGACCGATCTGATGCGTCTGGACGCCGAGCTGGCCAAGCTGTCGCTGATGATCGACGACAAAGCCGCCATCACCCGCGAGCTGGTCACGCAGGTCATCGGGCGGGGCAATGAGGAAGACGCCTGGGCCGTGCAGGAAGCGGTGCTGCAGTCGCTCTCCAGTGGCAGGGGCGCTGCGACGCTGCAGAAGATTCACGAACTGGTGACGCTGGGCGATCAGCCGCCTGAGCTGGTGGCGTACTTCCTGGCGGACATGCTCCGCAAGCTTTATCTGGGTCGCCATATGCTGCGTCAGGGCGAGCCTGAGCCCGTGGTGGCCAAGGCGATGAAGCTCTGGGGCCCCAGGCAGGCTGCTTTCCTCGCGGTGGCCCGCAAAGCCGACGACGCCACGCTCGGCCGCCTGCTCGATGCCATCGTTCAACTCGACGTCCGCTCCAAGACCGGCCGCGGCGATGCCATGCGTAACCTGGAACTGTTCAGCGCTTCGCTGGGACGGTAAGAGGCCACTCGTTCTTTGATGCCTGCCTGGCCCTTGTGTCATTCCCGTGAAAAGGGGAATCCACACATCTTGCAATGATTGCATGAAATGAAGATGGATGTCCGCTTGCGCCAGAATGATGCAGGCTAAGACAGGTCTTATCACCACCCTGCAACCCCACCATCCCCGTATCAGGTGAAAATGGAATTTCACCTCAGGTTTGTGCGGATTGCCCGTTGGCTGGTGGGGTGGGATGTGGTACAACACGAAACATCGAAATCAGGTCAGGATGACCGCTGATTCTGCGTCATGGGCTGGCTGAGCCAGTTCTGCAGAACTGAAAAGCAGGAGGCGTGCGATGACGATCAGGTCTAATCATGTCACATGGAAAGCTCCCGCTTTGCGCTGGCGTCGGCTGGTGGGCGTCGGCATGCTCTCGGCGGGTCTGACGATGGCGCTGGCCACGCAGCCCGGCTGTGAAGCGATGAACCGTAAAAAGTCAGCCAGCGCGGCGGCCGCCAGACAGTCCCTCGAAGAACAGCAGATGGCTCAGCTGGTGCGCGAACACGCCCGCCGGCTTGAAGCCCTGCGTGGCGAGCCGGATATCGCGCCTCAGGAATACGAAGAAAAAGTGATCTGGCTCGATAGTGCTTCGCTCTCGCGTGAACAGCCTGTCGCCGCAGCGCAGCCGACGCCCGAAGCACCCGCCAGCAGTCAGGCCACCGAGACGCCTCGCGTGATGAGCAACGAAGCCGCGGCTACACTTCAGGGCAGCATGGCTCAGGCTTCGAGCAACGTGGGCCAGCCTGCGGTGATTACTGAGTCGTCGATGGCCAATGCCAATCTGCTTCAGGGCATGGATCGCGGGCAGCTGGTGTCTCAGCTGCTTCACGATGTGCGCAGCGAGCGCGGCGATGCGATGGCCCGTGCGATGAATGTCTCGATGCTCCTTGGCCTGGCCGGCCGGGAGGATTTCGAAGCTAACGATCTTGAATCGCTCAACCCCTCGCAGAAGTCGCGCGTGCTTGAGTTCCACAAGCTGGCGATGCTGCTTCGTCAGCAGGCCCTTTCGCCCGGGCAGGCCACGAACTACCAGGCCATCATGGATCATCTGGATTCGCTGATGACGGAAGTGCCCCTGCATATCCGCCGGGTGGAACTGTCGCGCAGCGTCAGCAGCTTCGGGGTGATGGAGCCTCTGGAGTCGCGTACGTTCCTGGCCGGCCGCCCGATTCCGATGATCGTCTACGTCGAGCTGGACCACTTCAAAGCCATCAAGGGCGACAATGGCCGATACGCCGTGAAGCTGGCGCAGGAGCTTGTGCTTTACAATGAAGTCGACGGCCTGGCGGTGTGGCGTGAGCCCCGGGCGCAGATCACCGATGAATCGCTCAATCGCCGGCGCGATTTCTTCGTGGTCCAGCGCGTGGAACTGCCTGCCCGTCTGAGTGTGGGCAAGTATCTGCTCAAGGTGACCATGACCGACCTGCAGGGCGGCAGCATCGACGAGAAGACCATCCCCATTCAGATCGTGGCCGACCCGTCGCTGGTCAAGAAAGACTGATGTATGGAACTTTAGTTGAGCGTATAAAATAGATATTGCTGGGTGAATATTGGGGAATCAGGTGCTGTATGATCCGATTAATCGAGGCGTTAAATTTTCGAAGTCTTCAGTATGTCAGGCAGCCGCTTAAGGATTTTCAAATTCTTATTGGGCCCAATGCCAGCGGAAAAACTACTTTTCTTGATGTGGTTGGATTTTTAAGCGATTTACTATCTAATGGTCTTGAGAAAGCACTTTCTGATCGCTCTACAGATATTCACGATTTGTTTTTTTGTCGGCAAGGCCATCGTTTTGAGTTAGCGATTGAACTTGAGGTTCCGGAAGATCGTTATAGACGTTTACACACTGAGCATTCTCTTAGTTTTGTTAGATATGAGATTTCAATTGGAATTGACCAAATTTCGAAGGAATATCACATATTTGATGAACAGGTAATTCTTCTTAATAAGCTTTCTAAGTGTAAAAACGACGAGGAAATCAGATCGTTATTCCCCAACCCGAAAGACCCTCCAGATACGATCATGCATGGTCGATCAGTGGGGCGGGGAAAAAAACGTACTGTCCGTAAAGTTTATGCAGGAAATGATAACTTTTATTCTGAAGTGGAGATACGCAAGGGTAAGGGGGGGTGGGCTCCATCTATACGTCTTGGGCCGCGTAAGTCTGCCTTGGCAAATATGCCCGAAGATGAAAGCAGATTCCCTATCTCCACCTGGCTTAGAGAAACACTCATTCAAGGCACGCAAAAGTTAATGCTGAATAGTTTAGCACTGCGTAAGACTAGCCCGCCGGGACAAGGTAGCTTGTTCAAGGCAGATGGAAGCAATCTGCCTTGGGTTATCAAAGAACTACATGAGAACGATGTGGATAGATATCGGCAGTGGATTGGGCATGTGCAAACAGCGCTTCCGGATATAGAAGATGTAGTAACGGTTGAGCTTCCGGATACAAAGCATCGTTTTCTTCAAATTGTCTATCGAGGAGGGCTTAAGGTTCCATCATGGACAGCGTCTGATGGAACGCTGAGGATGTTGGCATTAACTCTTCCTGCATATCTTGCGAATTTTAAGGGCATTTATCTTATTGAAGAGCCAGAGAATGGTATTCACCCAATGGCCATGGAGACTATATATCAGTCTCTTCGATCAGTTTATGGTGCACAGATACTATTAGCTACACATTCTCCGGTCATACTTGGATGTGCTGAAGCAGATGAAATTTTATGCTTTAAAAAAGATAAAAATGGGGCAACGGATGTTGTATCGGGTCCTGATCACCCTGCGCTTAAAAGTTGGCAAGGTAATCTTGTTTTGAGCGATCTTTATGCTTCGGGGGTGCTGGGATGAATAAACGTAGTTTGTTTGTGGTCGTTCCGGATTTGGATGCGGAGAATGTAGTTAAAACATTGCTGCTGAAACGGCAGAATGCATTAAACATTCAAGTTGATTTTATCGCGGATAGTCATCCTAATGGGGATTTGATGAGATATGCCAAGCGCGATTCAGGATGCTATAAAGACGCAGTGAACTTATTGCGTCCCCCTCAGCGTACACATAATCACGCCATGATTATTTTTGACCGAGATGGGTGCGGTGCAGAAAGTCAGACTCGTGATGAAATTGAATTGGAAATCGAATCACAGCTACATGCAAATGGTTGGTCTAAGGACCGCGTGGCAGTTGTTGTGATTGAGCCTGAACTTGAAGCATGGATATGGGCACCGACTCCAAGGGTGTCTAGTCAGCTTGGTTGGGAAAGCGTTGAGGCTATGCGATCATTCCTTAAGAGCAAAAGACTTTGGGATGCGAATGCGCCAAAGCCTCGAAATCCTAAAGAGGCTATGAAGCTTGCGATGAGAGAAAAACGACAAACCTTAAGCGCTAGAGTGTTTGAGGGTTTAGCGACGAGTGTGGGATTGACTAATTGTCAAGATGTTTCATTTTTAAAATTTCGAGATACTTTGCAACGATGGTTTCCCCGATGAGTTTGTTGAAATTTGTCTTTAAGTTGTAATGTTGTTGAAAATCAAGGTTTGTGTTTTGGGCTGGGGAGTTTATGCCTGCATCTGGCAAGGGCGAGGCGTTTTGTAGTATCATCTGCCCATCATGCGAACACTGGCCGATGGCGCACAACTCGACAAGCTGATCACGAACCTGGCCGGGTCGATTCATGCCCGCATTACCAGCGATGCTGCTAACGACCCTACACAATCGCTCCGCGCTCCGTGGGCGATGGTGGGCATCCGCAGCCGTGGCGACATTCTGGCCGCCAGGCTGGTGGAGAAGATCGACAGCCAGCGGTTCAAGGGCCGTGTGGGCGCGGTGGACATCACGCTCTATCGCGACGACCTGTCGGAAATCGGCGCCCAGCCTGTGGTTCGCACGACGGATATTCCCTTTGATATTGACGGTCTGAACGTGGTCCTGGTGGATGACGTGCTGATGACCGGGCGAAGTGTCCGGGCGGCGCTGCAGTCGCTGATGGACCTTGGTCGGCCGCGTCGCGTCTGGCTGGCGGTGCTGGTGAATCGTGGCGGCCGGGAGCTGCCCATCGCGCCGGACCATGTTGGACTGGACCTTTCCGGGCCTGCGTCGGCCACGGGCATTGAGCTGTCGCCTGAGGACCGTGTGGAAGTGAAACTCAAACCCTGGGACGATCAGGACGCCATCCTGGCGGTCCCGAGGAGCAAACCTGCGTGAATCAGGGCCAGAGCGAATACCGCTGGAATCATCGTCATCTGCTGGGCCTCGAACAACTCAGTGCCCAGGACATCCGTTTTGTGCTCCAGAATGCCAAAGGGCTGCGTGAGGTCAGCACCCGCAGCGTGAAGAAGGTTCCCGCTTTGCGTGGCAAAGTGGTGGTGAACCTCTTCTTCGAAGACTCGACGCGCACACGCTCGAGCTTCTCGCTGGCGGCCAGTCGCCTGTCGGCTGACGTGCTGGAATTCAGCGCCAAAGTCTCAAGCGTCTCCAAGGGTGAAACCCTCCGCGATACGGCCCGCAACATCGAAGCCATGGGCGTGGACGTCATCGTCTGTCGCCACAATCAGTCCGGCGCGGCTTATCAGCTGGCGCAGTCGGTCAACTGCAGCGTCGTCAACGCAGGCGACGGCCAGCATGAGCATCCCACGCAGGGGCTGCTGGATATCTTCACCATTGCCCAGCGTTTTGATCTGCTCGACAGCTTCGATCTTTCGGGGCTGACGGTGGCCATCGTGGGCGACATCGCTCACAGCCGCGTGGCCCGCTCGAACGTGCATGGCCTGCTCAAGCTGGGTGCGAAGGTGATTCTGGTAGGCCCGCCCACGCTGCTGCCTCGCGGCTTTGCGGATATGGGCTGTGAGCTGTCGACCAATCTCGACAGCGTGCTGCCTCGGGTGAACGTGGTGAACATGCTGCGTGTGCAGTTTGAGCGTATCGCCAGCCAGGCGTTCCCGAGCGTGCGCGAGTATGGCGCGTTCTACGGCTTGAATGCCCGTCGCATGCAGCAGGCCAGCAAGGACCTGCTGGTGATGCACCCGGGCCCGGTGAACCGCGGGATCGAAATCGACACCAGCGTGGCTGACGGCCCGCACAGCGCCATTCTGGCCCAGGTGACCAACGGCCTGGCCGTGCGCATGGCGGTGCTGTATCTGGTGACCGGGGCCAGCGTCGAAGTGGCTTAAGCGGGGGATCCGGATCAGGTTACCCTGGTCTGGAATGACTCCTGTGGTTTGAGCGCCCGGGCCAGTTGCGATACACTTGCCCGCCTTGCGGTTCAAACAGGGCATGGCCCTTGGGTTGTGCACCGAAAACCTGTGAAAAACCGCGAAAAACTGCCTACTTGCATCCCGAGTTGAACTAGGGTTATAATGCCCGGCTCGGAACCGTTCTTTTTCAGCGTAAGCTGGTGGGGGACGGCCAAATTGGACACCATGCGATAACGTACGGGATACGCGATGCCGACGATTAACCAACTGATCCGCAACCCTCGTCAGACGCCCAAGGCTAAGTCCAAGGTCAAGGACCTGGAAGCTTCGCCTCAGAAGCGCGGCGTGTGTCTGCAGGTCAAGACCGTGACCCCCAAGAAGCCCAACTCCGCGCTCCGCAAGGTCTGCCGTGTGCGTCTGAGCAATGGCAAGGAAGTGACCGCCTACATCGGTGGCGAAGGTCACAACCTGCAGGAACACAGCATTGTGCTGGTTCGCGGTGGCCGCGTGCGTGACCTCCCCGGTGTGCGTTACCACGTCGTCCGTGGCAGCCTCGACTGCCTGGGCGTCGACGGCCGCAAGAAGGGCCGCTCGAAGTACGGCGTCAAGAAGGGCGCCGCTGCTGCCGCTGGCAAGAAGAAGTAATCTGAAGTCTCCTTGAGCCGGTTGCACTGTCGCAGCCGGCTTTTTCGTGTCACCACGGCAAGTAATCATCCCGGCTCACACGCTGGGGTGGTGAACGGATAATCGATACGCCCTTAGACGGGCATATCGGTAGACGAGCCGAAGAAAGGATTGAATCATGGCCGGTCGTTTCACCAAGTCTGAATCACAGCTGCGTCCTGACCCCCGTTACGGCAGCAAGGTGCTCTCGCGCTTCATCAACTGCCTGATGTACGACGGCGAAAAGTCGGTCGCTCAGCGCATCGTTTACGCTGCTTTCGATGAAATCGAACGCCGCACCAAGGGCGCTCCCACGGCCATGGAAGTGTTCGAAAAGGCCCTCGAAAACGTTCGCCCCGAAGTCGAAGTGCGTTCCAAGCGCGTCGGTGGTGCGAACTACCAGGTTCCCATGCAGGTGAACCGCCGCCGTCAGCAGAGCCTGGCTTTCCGCTGGATCCTCGACGCGGCCCGCAGCGAAAAGGGCAAGCCCATGTACCTGCGTCTGAGCAAGGAACTGCTCGAAGCGTCCCGTGGCGAAGGCAAGGCCGTTGCCACCCGCGAACAGACGCACCGCATGGCAGATGCCAACAAGGCCTTCGCCCACTTCGCGTGGTAATGCCTTGCGATGGGAGTCCTTCCCATCACTCAAGTCTGAATTCAAAAAGACGTCCCGCATGGGGCGTCTTTTTTTGTTCTCGCAGACAGCCCGGGGCTTCCATTTCCGCCCGAGCGAGCAATGCTCTGACGTATGAGGTACTCCCCGTCAACTGGGCGCATCCTACCCGGAAATAAGGTGGATTGATCCTGCCGGTGGTGCCGCCTCGGAGTGAGCCCGGAGGGCGAGCGC